>Ga0316205_10000248_pt1 | contig 113544 bp, 89 predicted proteins | sample 3monthpyrite_MG_FD_204941 | JGI IMG/M metagenome (GOLD analysis project Ga0316205, IMG submission 204941) | Microbial mat bacterial communities from mineral coupon in-situ incubated in ocean water Damariscotta River, Maine, United States -... | ecosystem: Environmental > Aquatic > Marine >... | reverse complement strand
TGAGAAGCATAGCGTATCATTTTGTACCTCCTTGTCTCAGAAAATAAGGTCTCATTTGAGGATCATAAAGGCTATCATTTTAAATAAGGGAAATCGAGTGTTTTTGGCTGATTTTCATCAGCCCAGAGCGGCCCCCACCAATGCCGATGCTGCATTGGGCAATATGGGACCTTTGATTATTAATAAACTACCCTTTGGGCAAGTGAACAAATATAACCCTCCTCAGCCTACCGCTACCAAGCTTGGTCAGCCAAAATCACATAATCAAAAATTTTTGACCCAGAGAAGCAACGCCAGATTTAGCGCCATGGCTAACCAACCAGACCCTGTTGGAAAAATTGCTATCGGTTACAGCAAGGGCAAAGGACAATTATTGATACTACTGCAACCCAACGCATCTACCGGAATAAGTATATCTGGCCTAAAAGGCATAGCCCTTCATCTTGGCCTCGACTCAGCTATCTATTTGGATGGAAGTGATTCGGTGATGTTAATGCTGGATAGCAATATTGTTATTCCCCAAGGTTCAAATAAGGACGAAACCAACATTACCGGTATCGGATTTATTTATTGAGAAATAAGAAAGGGAATTTATCGTGCGACACCTTCATCGAATCACCGTTGGACTCTTCATCTGCGGACTGTTATCCGGGATATTGCTAAACAATCTCTGGCGATTCATGCCCGAATTTCATACACTGGATATTATCTTCTCCGTACCTTTATACCTTCAGATTGTTCTTCTTATCATCAGCATTTTTCTTGGCTTAGCCTTCTATATAAAAAATGGAAACTCAAAGTTAAAAATTTTACCATTATTTATTTTCACCCTCGTCCTCTCCATAACCTCGTGGTATCAGATAACCCTATCAAATAATGTAAACTCATTAACTGTCGAACTGTATCCTTTTTACCAACGTGAGGTAACATTCAATGCCATCACAACAATACACATGGAAGACCGAAAAATTACTCTCATGGAAAATTCAAAAATACTCACTATCTACACTGGTTTTTATCCATTGGGACTGAATCATGAATTGCTAAGGGAAACGTTAGTTCGCTATGGAAATTGTGTACAAATAAGAGATGATCAATGCAGCGAAATCGAGCTTGCTTCTCCATAAAATACCTCAACGAATAATCAGAGTCGAATCCCAATATTCATTTACCGTATGCACATAAATAATTTTTAAAGGGTAACGCCTGTTTTCTTAAGCATGTAAATAAAATGATAATATTTTCATCCGTAATGGGGTTCAACCAGTCTATTAAACAAAAGGTTTAAAAAGACCACAAGGCAACCAAACTCGGGTAAAAATAGAACAGATTACTTTCCGGAAATTCGACAATACCTGACGCATCAGAGAAGTCTCGGTTGATGGCATTGCGTCGTGAAAAACCTGCTTCCAAACTGAAGGCTATCATCATATTGTCGTTAAATTGATAGCCATAAGCCCAGTTGAGTCTAACTTGAAATCCGTTAAAACTTTCACTGAATGAGCTACCTTCATTAACGTCAGTATTGGTAATATGGCTAATAACAGTCACGCCCGCTATCAACTGCAGTTGATAACGCCAACCTGGTTCTTTTTGAGTAAAAATCGTGTTCCATTCATAACCCCCTGCTAAACTCAAATCCCATACCTTTTCGGAAACTGTACCCGCGCTAAAAGTATTTTCATCGATACCAAAATCAGCCGCCTGCGGGGTTAATTTTGCAGCAAAACGATTGAACTCAGTGCTCCCATATTGAGCGCCAAACAAAAAATATCCTATACGGCTAAATCGGCGTGAAGCCAGAAACCCCAGCCTCTGGCGATCAAATGAAACCTTATTAGCTCTTACCGTAATGGCACCGATATCCCATGTTTCATCTGAACTCGAATCCCCCAGTGTAGAAGCCGTCACCAGATAGAAACCCCAATCATTATTCACCGCAACATAAGCGCCACTTTGCTGGGTGAAATTTAACGCGCTGTTGGTCTCGATATCGATGGTATCGAGACCAATTTTGAGTGCAGTATTTTCTTCATAATCCAGAAAATCATAACCCGCACCGAAAAAACTATACCCTTCACGAGCATATTTATTGACTACTTCAGTCGCAAAACAGTTTATCGACATCGGTAAGATCAATAGAAATAGCAGGTTCAGACATCTTTTATTTAACATTCGTTAACTCCGCAGAAGAACTACTACACACCATATATATAGGAAGTATAAACCCCCTTTTTGTAATAATCCAAAAGTATCATAATAGGTAATAACGATGAGTCGCCTAAATATCAACTAAGCAGGGTGCATCTTCATTCATAAAAGAGAATTTACGGGGACACTAACGAACAGGTTCCATCAATAACAACAAATGCTTTCCAGCAGGACGAGCGAATCTGTCAACACGCGATATGAAGCGTGTCAATACAGAACGCTTGCACCTGTGGATAATTCAGATTTACCCAATTACCAGAGATCGTGCTGGTTCTCTCGGTGGTGCTCGGGTAGGCTTAAGGAGTCAAGACTAGTAATATATGCCTATTAAAAAATGCTGTAACAAACAAGGATAGCACATCAGTCTATTATTATTTAATCCTAGACTTGACCCTATTATTGAAGTGGTGCTCGATCCAATTTATTAACGACTTACCCGCATTCCCCGGCGGGGTCAAACAGCTGGATAAAGTGCTCGATCAAAAATTAGACAACGTACTTGTCGAATTAAGAACGCATTTATGGGAGGCTAGTTGATGTTCGCTTCATCGACATAAAGAACCGTTGTGTCGATGAAATGCAAAATAATCGACATAAGTGCTTTACATGTCGATGCTATCGACATATCCTTGCAACGTGTCGATTTAAAAGAAGAGTTTAAACATGAGTTTCTTGCAAGATAAACCATACAATGACTTACCACGTTTACCACCAGAGGCGAATCTAAATGCTGTCCCATTATTACGGGCCTGCATCCCCGCTAGAACAGCCCTGGCAGAGCTAAAACAAGCGGGTCATTTGTTACCAAATCAGGGCTTGTTGATAAACCTTCTGCCATTGATGGAAGCAAAAGACAGCTCCGAAATCGAAAATATTGTGACAACGACCGACAAATTATTCCAGTTCGCGTCAGAAGATAGCTTGGCAGATCCAATGACAAAAGAGGCGCTCCGTTACCGGACTGCTTTATATCATGGTTATCAAGCACTGGATGTTAGGCCGCTCTGCACCAATACCGCGATTGAAATTTGCAGCACCATCAAAGGCACCCAGATGCATGTGCGTAAAGTGCCTGGAGTCACACTGGCTAATCAGCAAACGGGTGAAGTTATTTATACACCGCCTTCGGGTGAAGCCGTACTGAGAGACTTGCTGACCAACTGGGAAAATTATCTCCATCAAAATGATGACATTGACCCTTTAATAAAAATGGCTGTTCTTCACTATCAATTTGAAGCCATTCATCCATTCACCGATGGTAACGGAAGAACCGGGCGTGTCTTAAATATTTTGTATTTAATTAATGAAGGTTTGTTAACCCTGCCAATTTTGTATCTCAGTCGATATATCATGCAAAACAAACAGGATTATTATCGTTTACTCAATACAGTGACCAAAAGCGGCAGCAATGAAAGCTGGCAGGCGTGGATTTTATATATGCTCAAAGGTGTAGAAAACACCGCAACCTGGACTACCCAAAAAATTGAAGGCGTAAGACAGCTAATTGACCATACCACTGAGCACGTTAGAACAAGCCTGCCCAAAATCTATAGTTACGAATTGGTGAAAATCATTTTTGAACAACCCTATTGTCGGATAAGCAACTTGGTTGAAAATGATATCGCAAAAAGGCAAACCGCCTCAGTTTATTTGAAACAGCTATGTGACATTGGCGTATTAAATGAAATTCAGGCTGGCAAGGAAAAATTGTTTGTTCACCCCAAGCTGGTTCAGTTAATGACTGACGATAAGCATACATTTGATTTTTATTGACAATAACCCGCACTTTAAAAGCAGTAAAAAATGACAAACAACAACATCGTACAAAAACTCTGGAATCTCTGTGACGTATTACGTGAAGACGGCATCAACTACAGTGCAATTACGTCACCGAACTTGTCCTGTTGCTGTTTATTCAAATGGTACACGAAAATACCGAATCCGGTTTGTTAAAAACCCATCCATTGCCCGAAGGTTGCCGTTGGACAGATTTAAACGACAAAGACGGATCAGTCCTGCTCAGTGAATACAAGCGGATCTTATATGCACTTTCAACCGGCAAAGATACCGAAGGTAATATCATTCCTGTGCACTGGAGAAAAGCTTGATAATAAGCTTTTGAATGAAAGACAACCTGTCTTCCCCTGCCACGATTCATCACGTGATAAAAAACATTTTCATATTCTATTCGTAAAAAACGCGTCATAAAAATAAGGATAGAAAATATAAACATTTGAATTCATCATCAAACACATTAGTACGACACAGTTAGGGCACAGGTAGAGGGATATCAACTTTCTGCCACATGAAAACAGGGTAATAACTCGTGACTTACGAGTAAAATAGTATACGTAAAGATTTGACGCCCTAAACTATTAATTTTTACATCCTCAATATTCCGTAAAACTCAAAAATTAAACAACTAATATGATACTTGACCCCCTTACTTGATGCCCATATAAAATGAAAGTTGGTAACGCACATCAGAGCAAACCATAACACTCTTTATAATTTTTCGTCACGCATTCTCTAGCGAGCTTTTGCGCTTCTGTTACTTGCCCAGCAGGCAGCATTTTTTCTACAATATTAAGGCTTTGTCGTGCATACTCATGATTCTGTGCTGCAGCAACATTAAACAACATATGCGCTGCAATGTAATCCTGTAATACACCTTCACCTTTAACATACTTAAGACCAAGATTGTATTGAGCATCAACAACACCTAGTCCAGCTGCTAGCTTGTACCACTTAACAGCGGCCTTATCGTCTTTCATCACACCTTGACCATATTCATACATAACTCCCATATTGTAATGGGCTAGCTCATGGCCTTGCTCAGCCGCGAGCTGAAACAATTGAAGGGCTGTCTTGAAATCTTGTTTTGTACCTTTACTACTATAATACATAAGCCCCAGGTTATACTGCGCATTTGCATTCCCCTGATTAGCCGCTAACATATACCACTGGATGGCGGCTTTAAAATCCTGAACTGCATGGACACTATTAAATAAAACGCCCAAGTTGAACTGAGCATCAACATACTCTTGTGCTGCTGCCTGTTTGTACCACTGAATAGCTGTATTGAAGTTTTGTGTTACACCTTGACCATTTGCATAAATAACACCAAGGTTAAACTGAGCTAGCACATTCCCTTGTTCAGCAGCGAGACTGTACCACTTAATAGAAGCCTGGATATCTTGTGTAACACCAATTCCATTTTCCAACATCATCCCCAGATTGTACTGCGCATCCTCATCTCCAAGTTCAGCGGATTGCATAAACCAGCTGATAGCTTTCTTGTAGTCTTGCAAAACGCCTTGACCTTTTGCATAAATATATCCGAGGTTAAGCTGAGCGACAGCATGCCCTTGTTCAGCTGCTAGTTTGAACCAGCTGAAAGCTGCTTTGTTGTTCTGACCCGCTCCTTGACCATTTGCATTCATAACTCCAAGATTAAACTGAGATGCAGCATGATCCTGTTTAGCTGCTAGTGTGAACCACTCTATGGCAGCCTTGTAATCTTGAACGACACCGTCACCCTTTTCATATAATACCCCAAGGTTGTATTGAGCATCAGCATAGCCTTGATCAGCAGCGAGCTTGAATAAATTGAAGCCGTGTTTAGCGTTTCGTTCTACACCTTGCCCCGTTGAATACACGATCCCAAGATTATAAATGGCAAGGACATTCCCCTGCTCAGCCGCTAATTTATACCACTGAATAGCTGTTTTATCATCCCGCTCAACACCTCGACCATTTGCATAGATAACACCAAGCTTAAGCTGTGCATCATCATATCCCTGTTCAGCAGCGAGCTTGTACCATTTTAGGGCTGTCTCGTCGTTTTTCGACACAGCGTTACCTTCTGTATACATAAGCCCAAGATTGTACTGGGCTGTCGCATATCCCTGCTCTGCAAGCGGTTTCCACTCCTTTAGTGCAGTCGTGAAATCTCCCTTATTTGCTGCTTCCAAACCTTTTTGGAGACTTGGTGGCTTGACAGCACATCCAACATGTAAGAATAAAAATATGCATAAAGTTAAACCTAAAGAAAATGATTTTATTTTAATACCGTGATAAATAATTATTCGAGCGTCCATGTTAATTCCAATGTTTGTATATGACAATTTCTCACAGAAGTTGAAAAAAGGATTTTCAGCTTATCCGATTGTTGATTTAGCATTAATACGACATGCATTAACAATTTTTATAGTTCTTTGCTACACATTCTCTCGCACGTTTTTGTGTTTCCACTACTTGAATGGGTGTCATCATTTTTCCCACCAGATCCCGGTTGCTTCGTGCTCTCTCATCGCCTTGAGACGAGGAAATATTAAACCACATATGTGCAATTAAAATATCCTGAACTACACCTTTCCCTTTTTCATATATTATCCCAAGATTGTATTGAGCGTCAGAATTACCCTGTTCAGCTGCGAGCATATACCATTTTGCAGCAGTCTTATCATCTTGAGTTACTGCTTTACCTTCGTCATACATTGTCGCAAGGTTGTACTGAGCAAAGGCAATTCCCTGTTGAGCTGCTTGTTTGAACCACTTGAAAGCTTTTTTATCATCCTGTGCTACGCCGTCACCCTTTGCGTACAAAAAACCCAAGTTCGATTGGGCTTGTGCATATCCTTGTTCAGCTGCTAACTGGTACCATTTGGCAGAAGATTTATAGTCCTGTGAAACACCCAATCCATTGGCATACATAACCCCTAAACTATTTTGAGAACGGACATCTCCCTGCTCAGCTGCTAACTTGTACCACTTAACAGCTGTATTGTAATCTTTTTCTACACCTTCACCATTGACATACATGACACCAAGATTATGCTGAGCCTGAGAAACTCCATGTTCAGCGGCTAGCGTGTACCATTTGATAGCGGCTTTGTCATCTTGTGTTACACCTTCGCCATAATCGTACAACATACCCAGGTTATATTGAGCACGAGCATCCTCCTGCCCCGCCGCCAGCTCGTACCACTTGATGGCTAAATTATAATCTTGCGTAACTCCTTCACCATTTGTATACATAACAGCCAGGTTGTATTGGGCACGAGTGTTTCCCTGTTCTGCTGCCAACCGATACCATTTTGCCGCAGTCTTGACATCGCGTACGATGCTTTTACCAATATCATACATAATTCCAAGGCTGTACTGCGCACGTGCATCTCCTTGCTCAGCTGCCAACCTGTACCACTTGATTGCAGATTTTTCGTCTTGAATGACACCTCTACCATTTTCATATAAATTTCCAAGATTGTATTGCGCATCAGTATGTCCCTGTTCAGCAGCTAAACCGTGCCATTTCAAGGAGGTCTCGTAGTCTTGTATTACACCGTCACCATTAGCATAAAGAAGCCCAAGGTAATACTGGGAAACAGCATCACCCTTTTCAGCAAGCGGCTGCCATTCTTTAAATGCAGCAACATAATCTCCTTCTTTTGCCGCATCCATACCTTTCTGGAAATCAGCAGAAACGACAGGGGTAGCAACAAGCAGAGATAGGAGTAAAGCAAAAAATAATGTGAATTTTTTCATTTGAAATCCGTGATAGAAAATTAATTCAAATCATATCAAATAATCGGTGCAACTTATATATAAGGAAGTTCTAACATGTGTATTTACTCTAAATCAAAAATATTCTTTTTCAAAAGAAGTTAATCATATTTAAAATATCCTCCCATAAAATGGCACCCATCATTTGCCCGCTGACAGTATATTGAGAGAGGCGTCTAAAAAACGCCCACATATTGGATGGCATTCAGCCGTTTCCGTGTATTTATTAGTCGCCCATCCTGAATTTGGTAGAGACCACTGATTTGAGTCAATCATAAAGAGCTTCCAATGGTAAGCTATCATCTTTTGTTTTCCCAACATCCGATGATCATCACCAAAGAAATCGATTTGTGAAATTTGTCAGACGACTCGATTTACCTCTCGATAAACGCATTAACATCGCCATGCTTTGCCAAGGGACCTATGGTGCCATGAGTGGACTGGCTAATCAATACGGCATATCGAGAACATTTCTCTATCAGCTGATTAAGGGGGTCGGGTGTTGAAATGCTAGTTGATCAAATAGATTTAGAGTGCAATTAACGGTAACTTCATATCCCGATGCCCGAGCAGCCAATTAGCATCTCAACACCTGACCCCTTATCTTCAGGGGCTGGATGAAGAACACCCAACTCACCAAAAACATCCGCTCTCACTAACCAGAACGGCCTCGCTGACTTGTTCAGATAGCCGGAATAACTCGACCACGGATATTCTATGAGTTGATGAACCAGGGCTTGTTTTAGCTCGACAGGATTTCGGTGAATATATCGACTCACTTGGCGTAAATAACTCGAGGCTTCTATCAGGATGGCCTTGTACCTGCCTCGAAACAAAGCACCCTCGGTTTTTTTGCGTTGATTATATTTTTGAGTATATACGCCATTAATATGGCGCATCGCTCGACTTAAATTGCCTTTGGGCGTCTTAACCAACAAATGATAATGATTCCCCATGAGGCAATAGGCGTGTATTTCTATCCCAAAACGTTGGCAGGCTTGTTCTATGCACTGGAGAAAAGCTTGATAATAAGCTTTTGAATGAAAAATAACCTGTCTTCCCCTGCCACGATTCATCACGTGATAAAAAGAATTTTCATATTCTATTCGTAAGGGACGCGTCATAAAAATAAGGATATAGCATAAAATAGTAAATATAAAGATTTGACCCCTTATTATCACTTGATTCTATAGGTAGTCTTTTTTGCCATTCATCATCTTTATAATAAAACCCTTCATGATATGCTTTATCGAAAAATATTATTATTCTCGAACTCCATAAACCTGGCCATGTAAATATAAGATTAATTGGAGTTTCTTTATATTCTTTTGGTTTTGCGTCATTTAAATAGTTAACTGCTCGCAATAGTGCATTCATTGCTCTGACTTGATATTCAGTTTTTGTAGTAGGAGGGTTAATCAAACGGTCCAGAGCTGGTATTTTAAATTCGACGTATCTTTCATTAGACCATTCAGAGGGGAAGTAGCCTTCATATTCACTAGCCCACTTCTCAAGTGCTTTAAGCCTACGCTCAGCACCTCTTACTTTTTCTTTAGGGCGGTTAAAGCTCATTCTTCTCATAATTATTACTGATGCTGTTGTTAGGAGGCAAGGGATAGTGCTCATACTTTCGGATCCTCCAATTTTTTTAACACAAATAACCCCCGTTCAGCAACTGATGGTGATGAATCAGATGCAAGTAACTTTGCTAATTTTAATGCCTCAGTATCAATTGTCTTAAGCTCTCGAATAAGAAACTCTCCAGCAACACGCCGAACAATAGCCGATTGATCTACTGCTGCCAATTTTAATGTATCCAAAAAGGAGTTGTTGAAGGATACCGTACGTTCTGAAAGTTTTGGTTTCAAACGACCTTCGCAATATCGAATATCCGTCCATTCCCATTTTCTACCTTCCAACCAGACCATTTTTCCTTCAAGTTGACACCGATATGCTTTTGCTCGAACTGATGGTTGAATTGCTTCCTTAGAAATATTAGTCAAGTACAAATCTAAAGTCTCCCTACGACCAACCTGTGTTAATATCGAAGTCATTGGGCCAGAGCTAGAGTTTATAATCCTTTCTTTGAGTGACGTAGCTACTTCTGCAATCGAAGTAATATCCAACAATACTTTCTTATCGGCTTCTTCCATACGACCCCAAGAATTCCAATGAGGTAGAGTAACGCATAGAGCATCAACAACGTGCTCAGGATCTGATTTTTTCGCTAATAAAGGGAGTTTTTCCCGTGCAGCTTCTCGAACTTGCGGCACCCAATCGTTAAGTCTACGCATGGCTAAGATAAAGAAAAAACTATTAGGAGTCGCTTCTGATAAAGTACGTAATGTTTTTTCTCGTTTGAAACCATCTCCACTGCTCAAATCCATCCATGTTAGGAAAGGAGTAGGCTTGTTCCATAACTTCCATTTTGAAGGAGTAGAATCTTCCAGGGCTTTAGAAAATTCCCATCGAATTAGCCTTTCCCATGCATCCATATTCGCCAATGGCAGACGTGATATGATGTCTACTAATGACGACATATCAGCAACTACTTTACGACCAGAATTTATTGAGAAAGCAAAATTTCTTACTGCTAATAAAACTTCATCTTCTTGTTTTTTCGAATTTAGCATATGATTTTTTGCCTCCTAACTAATAAGTGTATAGTTTCCAGATAACATGACAAAACGAAGAATATAAAGAAAACCTGATATCTGCCATGTTACAAATACCCAACGATATTCATCAATTATTCGATACGGCGCTTGAGAAAAGGAACATCAGTATCAAGTACCGCTCGCACTATAAAAAATGGTTGCGCTTTTAGGCCTTATTCATCGTTTCGGCCATTAAGCTGAGCCACCTCTCTTCGCTGAAAGTTCAGAGTTGGAGGTTCATTTCAAGACCTTCATTTTCAGGGGTGACACGCGTTTAGCGTGGAACGCCATACATAGACCGTCTGGCCGGACATTGTGCGAAGCCAGGGAGGGCATAGCACAATGAAAATGTAGAGCCTATAGGGACATATTCACCGCGTGTCTTGAAATGAATCTCCGGCTCTGAGCCGGCAGGGTGGCCGAAACGATGAATAATGCTCGCTTTTACTTGGATTTTTGCCACAAGCGATAATCAAGACACCCATCAAAATTTGAAAAATATCTAAACACCTACTCATCTTTTAATTAAATGAATAACAAAAATATTAATAAAAAAGCAGAGAACTCACGCATGGCCACCGCAAGACATTGTTCTACCCATTTAGAATCCACCCCATATTATCATGTTGTCAGTCGGTGCGTACGAAGAAGTTTTCTTTGTGGGGAAGATCCCGTGACGGGCAAGAACTTTGATCATCGGAAACAATGGTTGGTGGATCGAATAAGTAAGGATTCTATCATCGACATGAACTGACAAATCGATACCCTGGATTTTGAAGAGCATACAAATATCATTTATAAGTAATACACATCATCAATACATAAAATATTCAAGCACAGCGAGAAAACTTGACTTTATGATGGTGTTAAGTACATCCAAAAACTTCCCCCAAGCCAATAAACTCAACAACAAAACATCAATCAGCATGATACTCCTTATTCAATAAACGTCCCCACCACCAGTTGTAAGGATGCACTTTATTGACTTGCTTGCCTTGATTGAACACCGGTAATCCTTTGTTTGCCCATTCGAAGATTGATCCTTCTAAGTTATAGACGTTGTGATAACCTTGTTCTGCTAATTGCTGAGCTAACTCGGAGGATCGATAACCTACCGAGCAATAGGCGACGATGGGTTTGTCTTTGGGTACATCACGCAGGATCAGCAAGGCGTCTTTCAGGGTGGTGGTTAATTTGGCATTTTTTAAGTGACTGACATTAAACTCTTCTGAGGCTCTGACATCGAGCAGTAATATATTGTTATCGGGTGTTTCACTGAGTAACTCCTGCAATTGCTTGGTGTTCATTTGTGCTACGGCAGGAAACTCAGATCTTACTTTTTGTTTAATATTGGCTAGTTTGTCTTCTGCGGCGAACAGACTCATTGATACACCTAACATAATTAAAGAGAATAAAATATTCCGTAACATCGCTAAAATCCTCTCAACTTATTGATAATCGCCCGCCAAGGTAAAAGCGCCCCAGTAACCTGGATGGCTATAGCGGTTTTTGACGTGCAGTGTTGCTTTTCGCAAGGCATCGGCTTTGTTGTGTTTTTTATATTCACGATAAAATCGTTTGGTTAACAAGGCGGTACTAATGTCACTGACTTTCCATAAACTCGATATAATGCTGTGCGTACCTGCGTAGAAAAAAGAACGATTTAATCCAACCACATCATCACCCAAGCTAATGCGTCCCAGTCCTGTTTGACAGGCACTCAATAAAACTAAATCGGCATTCACATGAAAGCCAAAAATTTCCGAAGCAAGTAAGTTACCATCATATTGTTCCGAGGGAGATAATTTAAGTGCTGAAAATAATGGGTTGATGGGATCAAACTCGCCATGTGAGGCAATGTGAATAATGCCAAACTCATGAATGTGCTGAGTAAGCCAGCGTTCTGTTGCCTGCTTGCCGGTTAACACGGTGGTATCAGGATAGCTCCAATGAATGCTATTCACTTCTTGCTCAGCAAAAGGCAGTGCAAAGTCAGGATTGTTTATGTCAGGATTACCCAGGGCTAACACTTTTCGATTACTAAGCCGATCACGACGGGACAAGGTGTATCGTAAAATACTGGCGCTCGGTAAATAAAACAACGGCTTTTTATCAATCAAATAATCTTCACCGCTGTGCAAGGTAGCAAATGACAAATAATGTAAATTGCCATGAGGCACAATGCCGATGAATTGTTTTTTATCAATCTCTTCGGCAAAAGGTGCAATCAATTGCTGATATAGCCGCTGGGATTGATCTAACAAAGGCTCCAAATTTTGGATACGGCGCCGATACTCCAATGCTTCTGTCTGTAATGCGGCGCGATTTATCGGCATGCGTTGCACTTGTATTTGATCTTTGGTCAGCCACCAGACAATGGTCTCTTCAGGCAATGCATAATAGGCTAATAACCCAACATTGTTGTCCAAGAACTGTTGAATCTCTTTCACATCGGCCGGATTGACCACCACAAGACTGGCGAGTTGCGGATGTTTGTTTTGTATTTCAATATTCAAATCATCCAGTTCGTCCTGTACCTTGTCCATTAACTCAGTATATTTTTGCTTCTCCAAGGCGGGCTCGCTATTGACCACCAGCGATTTATATTCTTTTAATGTGTTAGTCAATTGCAAACGATTATCATAAAGTTGTTGCTCGATTTGGCTACCCAATTGCAATTGATGATTACCTAATAAATCAATAAAGCTGCGAGCTCGTGATCTTTCTGCGACATTGAATGCTTGCTCAATCTCGGACTGATCTAATAACAATCGAATAAGATCTTCAAATAACGATAATTTATCGTTAATAAAACTATTTTTTAATTGCTCTATCTTCAACTCTGCTCGCATGTCTTCAACAATCTGCAAGGCGGCTTGAAAATATTCTTTAGCCTCCGTCAGCTGCTTATTTTGATAGGCTATACGCCCCATCCCATACAAACTGCGCCATTGCACTTCAGGCAATAAGACATCATCCGCTAATTGCTTGGCTTTTTGATAACTGGCAATGGCCGAGATGGTATTACCCGTATCCGCATAGGCATCCGCTAAGCCTAACAAGGCTTTCGCTTCATTAATCCGGTTACCAATGCTATTGGCCATTTCTATCGCCTGATTAAACAAAGGAATCGCCTGCTGCGCATTGCCTTGCAGTAATAAGGCTTGTGCTTGATTGCGCCAATCATAGGCAAGCCCCCAGCGCGATTTTAATTGTTGGTCAATGGTCGTCGCTTTGCTGAAATGTGTCATTGCCTGATCAAATCGGCGCATTGATCGTAACACCACGCCCATATTGTTATGCGATGTGGCCACTTCATCGGCACGATTTTCCAACTGACCCGCTTGCTCCAGTGCTCGCTGCAATATGCGTAGGGATTTTTCGTTTTCACCCAAGGTCCACCAGATGAGTCCAGAGGTATTAGCGATAATCACTTCGCCCAGTGACCAGCCGCTACGCTGTACAATTTTTTTAGCGGTTTGCAACAAATCAAAAGCCTGTTGATATTGGGCTTGATACCATGCATTATTGGCTCTTTCTATCATCACTTTGGCCCGCAAAATCGAATCATCGTGAGTATCCAAAATCAATAATGCAGCCAAGTAATCCCCCTCGGCTTTATTAAAAAATCCCAATAATCGTTGAGCACGCCCCCGATTAATTAACGCTTGCACTTGACCGTTGTGATCCGTCAATGTTTGGTAAATCTCAAACGATTTCTGATAGAATTTTTTTGCCAACCCATAATTATTTATTCTTAAATCGTACAATCGACCTATGTGTTCATATTGACGCGCCAGAACCTGTTGTTTATTTAATGTCACACTCAGGTCTGCCGCAAATTGAAAACGATCGATGGCTTGAGTATATTCAGTGGCTTGCTCCAGTACCATGCCGGCATCCTCAAGCGCCATCAGCGACGCTTGTGGTAACTCCAATAATTCAAACATCTCTAAAGCAAGCTCAATATTCTCTAAGGCCGGTTTATATTTCTCCTGTTTGGCGCGCACCACTCCCAATTGTAATAAGGCCATAGCATGCGGTGATGAATCGGGCTGAGTTTTTTCTACCCAATCGACAAGTCTTAACGCTGCTTGTTCTGATTTTTTATACTCGCCGGATTTAAACGCACTGTCTCGCAACATGGTCAACAACTGAGTCAGATATTTTTTAAGTTGAGGGGTTTCATCCGCTAAGTTAGTTGCCAATTCAAAATCGCTGAACGCCGCTTGATAACGTTGCTGTTGATAATTGAGCTGGGCTTGTTTGACCAATCGCGCAAATGATTGGCTGGCAAACTGCATCGCTTGCTCTGCTGTCATGCCAGTACTGCCCACTAACCAAGTCGCGGTATCGGTTTCCAGGGCCGCGTTTTGTAAATCGGAATCTGCATAACTGGATAAAAAATTCGGTAAATCGCTAGCCTGTTGCGGTTTGTTTAACAAGACGCTAGGCACACCGAGCATGGATAAGAAATGCAAACCATAATACATTGACGATTTGCTTGCTGGCATCATCACCAAAGATAACCCCTTCATGTCGCTGCTTAGCCAATCGAGTAACGGATAACGGCGCTGGTCAATACTTTGATAATTAAGATAGCCATAGGTTTGTTCTGTAGCACGCATCGCAACGGAATAATCAGTTTGTATCTTCCCCTTAAGTAACAAGGTATGCGCATCACTGAGTTGACCTGCTAATGGATCTGTCGGTGTATCTGTCATTGGCTCGAAAATGAAAGCCGTTGGCAACGTTAAATCCCCAGCAGACCATTCATTGGAGAGTCCTTTAATGCGACGTCGAAACGGTTTTTGATTTTGGTACGCCTGATACCAATGACTTGCGCTTAATGCTGCGGTCATATCCACCTCGGCCTCGGCTAAGGAAGGCATACCAATGAATTTCTCCGAGGCAATAACAAGCTGCTCCACATCGTCGACATCCATGACTTGAGCCAACGGTATAATCGCTATTTTAATATCATCGGGCATGATTAAAAATCGTAGTATTTGTTGCCCTTCACCATCCGCTAACTTGACCGGCACTAAGCGAAGCATGGCAACATCATCAGGTAAAACCTCCATCACCTCATTCAACGTAGCGGCGCGAGGCATCAATAAACGAAAAATAGGCGGACTGTCCTGCAACGCATAGTGTTCGTCTAATTGAGCAACAAACTCATGGAGTTGACGCTGGATATTCTGATATTTTTCATCACTGACGTGATCTGGCTGTCGACCACCTGCAAAAGCAATCGAGCTGGCCTCTTCTTCCAGATGTATTGCCAGACCAAACCAAATCAGCAAATCCTCCCGCACATCAAGCTGATATGACAAGCGGCGAATCATTGGTAATTTTTGCCAATCCTCGCCGATTTGCTGGATTAATAATTGGCGCTCTGCCTGTATCCTTTTCGCTGCCCATCGCTGATTTGCTGAAATGTTGCTTGACGAATCCGATGGATTGAAATTTCTTAAGCGCAGCATTCGTTGATAAGCACTTCGTATGCTATTTTTCTCTTGTTGAGTCATTTGCTGAACCAGCATCGGCACAAACCGGTTGACCCGCTCGTATTCCGCCAATTGTTCAGTGAAATTGAATGCCTGTTCTGCCCCTTCGACCGTTTTCTTTTGTAAAATTAATGGATAAAATGTGCTAAATAGCTCATCCGGCATAACACCCATGCGCAACATTGGCACGCTTCCAAGTCGCTGCCATGCCTCTTCCAGCCGGTCTAAGCGCGCAAGTATTCGCCATTCCAACTCAGGCAATATAAAGCGCTGGGTTAAATCCAAAGCCTTACCCAACAAAAGCCCACTGTCATCGGCAGTGCCTTCATTATGTTGCATTACAGCCATGTTCAACATGACATTGGCAAACAGCTTGGCTTTGTTGCGATCGTTTAGTGTTTCATTGGTTTCATCTATTAATTTTTTGGCCTTGTGCAAATGGCGTTTAACTGATATTTGCACCGCAGCATATTGCATATCTGCCTGCGATTTAGTCCATAAGGTCTGCAGCAGCACGCTCATATTATTGTGATAGCTCAACAAGTGCTCCAGTGATATTTCATTGTTTGTCGCTATCAAGACCGCCAACGTTAAGCGGTCCAGCTTTAGCCACTCCCAATAACGTTGCTGGTAAGCATCACTCTCTATGACATCTTGTTTTGCCATCTGTGACAAGACATAACCCATATTCAACACATGATGGATCAAACTGCTCATGTCTTTGACCTGGTGACTGATGTTAGCTCCGCGTTTTATCAGTTCGTAAGCTTGCGGCCAATCACGTTTGGCATAGGCTAACGACGCTGTCCGATGCAATAACAGAGCAACCCCTTGGCTATCTTCTTCGCTAATGGATTTATCTTCAGGAAAACGATTTAACTGTTCGGTCAAATACGTTTCCGCTTTGTTATAATCACCGAGTTCAATATAGATACGAATTAAAAATGCTTTAATGAAATTAATGGTTTGTTGTTCATCAAAGCCTTGAGCGGCTTGCGTACCAGTTAACGAATTAAATGCGACTTGCAAATTCACAGTGAACAATGCATCACCGGAGGTTGTTGCGGTGGCTGGCTTTTCAATACCATATTTTTCGATCAAGCTAAGCAGCTCACTAAATAATGACTCAGCTTGATGTAATTTTTCATTTCTTAATTGCCCCGATAGCTGACCTGCCCATTGGTAATAGTTATACGCAATCGCACGCTGATTGGTCAGTTGGTTCTGTCGCAGCTCAAGAAACTGATTGATGTTAAGTGCTTGCTGAAAATAATCAATGGCCTCCGACCACTGTTCCTGATCCTGGTAGGCCAGGCCAATTCGATCTAACAATTCTGCTTTTAATTGAGAAAACCGCTGTGGTGCCGCGAGCGCATCAATCACTTTCGTCAATTTTAATTGCAATCGTTTTTCTATTTGTGCGGTTTGATCGGTTTTTTGCTCAGATTTTTTCAAAAAAACAACGATATCATTGATATTTTGTCTTTGTTGGTCAAGCACCTGTTGCATGCTTTGTTGATACGTTTGCCATTCCGAACTTGCCACACTAGGAATATCGGTATGGGTCAAGCTAAATACCGTTTTGTTCAGCTCGGATTGAACATTGGCCAAGCGTTTGGCTTCAGGTTGTTTGTCAATCACATCACGGCTTAATACCTCAGCAAAAATCACTTCACTCAATCGATCATAGGCCGCCGAAGCCGCCATCGGATTGGTGCGCTGATCCAGCAGTACTAAGGCTTTTTTTAGTGCATCAATAGACTGCTGCGTTTCTTTTAAATGAAAAGCACTCACGGCATATCGCTGAAAAAATATCAACTCGTTATCAATTGCCGGGAATTTTTGCTCCGTCGCTAAACGTTGCTGATAAAAACCATAAGCGGAACCATATTGCTTTAAAATAAAATGGGCATTGCCTACATTCAGCAATAAATTCGCTCTGTTGTCGAGGTTGGTAAACGGATCATTCAATGATAATGCGGTGCGATACGATTCCAGTGCAGCCACTAATTTTTCAGGTTGGCCAAAGCGAGTGGCTAGGTTTTCAAACACATAACCCAAGGTCTGATAAAAATATTCAACGCCACCGTCTTGCGCAATGGCGGTGGTAATTTCATTTTGCGCTTTTAATAACGGATCATCCCCTTGTTGATAGGTATAAATCAGACCCACGGCATAGTTTAATAGCGGATTATTGGGCTGTTTTTTCCTGAGTGTTTGGTATTGTGATAAAACACTGGCCGAGTCGCCTAACAAAATAGCAGATTTAATATATCCTCGATGGGCTTCGATATTATCTGGCTCAAACGTCCGTAATTCGTGAAAAGATGATACCGCCGCATAAATTTCACCATTGTTATACAAACTTTCCGCCGCTGCTAAGGATTTCTTCACATACGCCCGGCGCGCCAAACGATACACCCGATCTTCAGAAGGATAACGCTGTAGAACCGATTGGTATAAATCAATAGCATCTCTATAAAGAGCTTCACGATAATATATCTCAGCCAGCGACAACCGCGCAGCGACTTTAAAATACTCACTACCTGCCTGAGTTTTCAATACCTGCAAATAAATTTCTTTGGCTTTGGACCATTCATCTTCCTGGTACCAATCATCCGCCAAACGATTTAATGCCGCCATGGATAAATCAGGCCGCAGACTCAGGTTTTTGTCCGCCAACTGATGTAATTGACGGCGCCGCTGATTGCCATCTTCTAACGGTATATTGACAATGACTAGATTAACCATGCGATCAATGGCATCGCGATACCATTGATCCGATAGCGGAAACGTATCAATGACTGATAAATAACCGGGTTGTACTTTATTGGTATCACCGAGTTTCTGAAAAATTTCTGCTTGTAGAAAATAGGCTTCGGCTAATGACTCATAAATCACACCATCGACTTTTGACTCGGGTGTAGGGGTTTCATGATATTCACCCACCGTTGATATTAATTGATCCAGCGCATTGCTCAACGAATTGACATCACGACCATAATTGATGTCAAGCTTGGCAATGGCTAATTGCCGTTGCAAATCCAGCACGGCACGCTCTTTTGCGCCAAGATTGTCACTGATAGGTAAATTTTTCAGTTGTTGAATCACTTTCAATGCATCTGTTGCCATCACTTGATCTTGCTCAGCAAGGCTAAGTCTCAAAAGCTCAATATGCGATAGACCAGCAATCAATGAGGCGCCCGGATAACGCAGTAAGATATGCTGATATACTGTTTTAGCTTGGCTGAAATGACGATTTTTCAGATAAAGATTGGCTGTCTCATACAGCGCTGCCGCCGTTTCTTGATCTTCAGAGTGACCATAAGCAAATCGTTCATGTAAAAAGATCTGTGCATAATCATCACTCACCGGATCATTTTGCAATGCCAATACCTGTTTTTGATATTGTGAGACATCAAGTCGTGCAGGTAACGCTCCCGACAACGGCAAAGAAAAAAGCTGCACATTAGCACGGATATTACTTAAAAAATAAATACCCGCGCTGACGATCTGGGGTTGCCATGCGGAATAACTGGTGAAGGTCACAGGCAAGGCAAAAGCCTGTTCGTCTCGTGCCGCATAACGCCATTGGTACAAAGCACTCCGATCATGGTTATCGATAACTTGATCCTGATTGGTATCCAGTTCAATTTGGCTTGCATAAAGGGTATCGCCATCATCTGCCCAAGCGGGTGATAAAGTAATGGCAGGTGAGTTCGTTAATGCGACAATGCTTTGTTGGTAAAAATCATAAACAAATAAATCACCTTGGGGGTGCTGCCGCCGACTAATGAACGCTAAACGTACCCCGTCTTGAGTAAGTACCGGAAACATGGCGTCACCGGCTAAATTAATTTCTGTCAGGCTCACACTTGGATTGGCAACCGCTAATTGAAAGATGCGATAGTTATTCTGTCCAGGACTTCGCTGATGGAAGAATATGTGTTTTCCATCTGCCGCAAAAACCGGCGCCCCCTCCTCTGCTTGACGTCCAGTAAGCCGATGATTTTTTTGAGTGCTAAAATCAAATAAATAAATATCACCTTTCACATCATATTCGGTACCCACGTATAGTATCGCCTTAGCATCCTTGGATAAGCTGATATCTCTAATTTCATTTGGACTGGAAAAGACCCGTTGCGGTAAGGCAAAACTATATTTTGCTTTTTGCTCTCGTCGCCACAATACATACTCACCATTTTTTTCGGTGACATAATATAATTGCTTGGCATCATGACTTAGTGCAGCATACTGCACTGCTTCCGTTTCAAAAGTGAGTTGTGTGGGTTCAATAATATTCGCTTTCGTTGTCACTGTAGCAAGCAACAACAAAATCCCCCAGATGTTAACCATTAGTGTTTTTTTACTATTGAAAAATTGCAAAGCCATATGAGTCACAAACCAGTATGTAAGAGGTTATTAAAAGCTGTCCGGTATATTATACTCATATACTAGCCAAGTTTTCAGGACTGCAAACCAATTAACGAACAGAAAACATACAAAACATTGGATAGCTAACATTATGCAAACAAATGTCCAATCCTATCCCCAGTAAAACGAACACTATTCCACCACACATATGTTTCACTACCCGTCACATAAAATTCATTATTAATTCATGTTTCTTTCATTCAGAGTTCACCACGATTTAGCATAATTACCTTAACAAGAATCACAGCGTGGGCGAGTAGGACGGTTGAGGCGCCAAACTAGATTTGGCAGTGTTAGAAATTTTGCATAAGTCACTGTGTCGAACTTAATAGATTAGCGTGACACAGGAACTGCTGCAATGAGGTAGGAGTATTTCGTTATGCACACTCATCATTCTGAAATTGGCGACTATGAAAACATTTCTGTAGCCAACCGTTTTCTTCGCTTCTCGCTCAGCCTTACCTTTATCGTATTTACCATGGCAAATCCACCCAGTTTTATTGGCTGGTTAGCGATAGTGCATGCTAGTGGTATATTGGTCACAATGACAGCGATCAATGGTTGGGATCCATTATTAGCCCTTGTCCATTATTTTTCCGACAAAAAATTGGAGCATCACGATCATAGAATTCATCATGACACAGACTTAACACATGCGGTATAAGTTTTTCCACCGGTAAAACGCTGCGCTAACCATCCCACACCTGGCAGCGCGGCGTTTTCCGCTCTTTCATTTTTGGTTTAAAGATGAATATAACAACTCTTCGTTAACGGTTATCTTCATCAATAAATCATATCGTTAAACCCTCCCCAATAACCTCCCTATCCGGCACCCCAATTTTACCTCCTGAGTCGCGCTCTGTTGATACCTATACTTCTTTGTCGGCTAATCTGAGCAACAAACCAAAAAGTTGTTGCCTCCCCCGCTCCTAATCCGAGTAAATTCATCAAAAATTCATTTTTAATTAAGCCGTCATCTACGAGAATGGCTATCGCTTGTCAGATAGTATGTGGCTTTCCCTGACAAGCTTATACCAACTGGATAGCCCTAGCATTTGAACGTCGCCACGACAATTGATTTCACACGGATCAGGGATCAAGCGGGATCAAATAATAGGCTAGCTAAGCATTAGTGATCGTTTAGGCCATACAAATATAACTAAATCTCTCAGTTTGCCCATTGTTCACTCGGCAGTAATCATTTTTTAACACAGAGATATCACTAATAATACGCCTGAAAATATTAACCAATAAACTGCGTAATTAGCGATGTATTTTTATTCTGGCAATTGTCTCCAGGAGAATATTATGCGACTCCTATTTTTCAGCACGCACCAAACACAAGTACAATTAATTCACACAAATTTTTCTAAAAATGGTTTCGCATTAGATTGTGTATTTAACAAACTACACTTGCACCATGCAATACAAATACAGAAATACAGGCTACTCATTCTTGATGTGATGAAAGACCCAACAAGCTATCTAAAAATAATTAAAAACATTAGGGGAGATGATTATCAACTACCGATCATCGTGATGAATTGCACTAGTCAAGCACAAGAAAAAATCGCCTTTTTAGACGCAGGGGCCGATGACTGTATGCCTGCACCACTCAACCCTGAAGAACTTTTCGCCAAAGTAAAAGCGATGACACGTCGTAATACTAGCAATATAAATTCGACGATTCGTCATGGTGATATTATTTTGGATACAGATAAAAAAACAGTCATGTTTAAAGAAACACATGTTAATTTAACACGACGAGAATTTTTTTTATTACAGACCTTATTAGAAAATAGAGGAAAGCCTAACCGACGCGATGATTTAGAAAACATGCTTTATGCATGGAATGAAGAAATAGAAAGCAACACACTGGTGGTGCATATTTATCGATTAAGAAAAAAACTAGGAAATAGTTTTATTAAAACAGTACGCGGTTTTGGTTATATGGTCGAAAGTTAAAAATGACTGTAAATTAATTTTTTGTTCACCTTAGCGTAACCTCCAGCGAAATATCATTACGTTGGATGCTTGGTCTCAACTCATATTCCAATGCATACTTTTAGTAGTGAAACAAGCCTAGGAGGTTACGCGATGCGTAAATTTCAAATTCCATCGAAAAATTTAGTCACAAGCAGTATTGCACTTACCATGCTACTGGCGATACCGCAGGCCCATGCGCTAACGCCTTTAGATCCATTAACACAACCTCAATTCATTAACCCTTTACCCGTTCCTCTCACCTTAACCCCTGATACAGTCAGTCATCCTGGTTTTGAATATTACCAACTTGACATGACCCAATTTCAGCAAGACCTTGGTATCATCGATCCGATCAGCGGACTACCACTGATGACGAGTGTATGGGGTTTTGGTGGCAGCTATCCTGGCCCAACCATTGAGTCCAGATCCACACTGCTAGAAAACACTGTCGCTCCAGGGTTACCGGTCAAGGTTAAATGGTCAAATAATTTATTTCAAGCCGATGGCGTCACTCCCTTGCCTCATTTACTCCCGGTTGATACCACCCTGCATTGCGGTCCAGATGCGTTAGGCAACCCATCGTATTGCAGACCAGAAGTAAGAACCGTTACCCATTTACATGGTGGACATACCGATGCCGATAGTGATGGCCATCCTGAAGCCTGGTTCAGTCCGGGTTTTGCTCAGGTTGGACCCAGTTATAAGGCCAGCATGAATGGCATTTATACCTATCGCAATGACCAGGAAGCCGCACCGTTGTGGTATCATGACCATGCCATGGGAATTACTCGCTTGAATGTCTATGCAGGGCTCGCCGGGTTTTATTTGTTGCGCGACGATCGTGAGGATAACCTTATCCAAACTCGCGTACTGCCTAATAAAGCCTATGAAATACCTCTGTTAATCCAAGATCGCGCATTCTATACCGATGGTTCATTAGCTTACCCGGACGCCCCTTTCATTGACCCAATCAGCGGCCTAGTTACCTCAATCGATCCAATCACTGGTGCCAATAGCCCTAGTGTGGTACCTGAATTTTTTGGTGATGTGATTCTTGTCAATGGTAAAGCTTGGCCAGTATTAGATGTGGAGCCACGCCGATATCGCTTCCGGGTACTGAATGGCTCTAACTCACGATTTTATACCATGCAACTCGAATGGACAAAAATCAAAAATGGCGTACCAACACAAAAACGTATGAAAATGTATCAAGTGGGCAGTGATGGCGGTCTATTAAATGCCGCAGTCAAATTAAAAACATTGACCCTTGCTCCCGCTGAACGTGCCGATTTAGTGGTTGACTTTTCAGATGATGATTTTGTCGGCCAAACCATTATCATGACCAACAATGCCGCTATACCTTTCCCTGTTGGCGCAGCAGTCAACCCAGCAACCACCGGTAAAATCATGGCATTCCGAGTGACTAAACCACTTAATGCCGCAATTCCTGACTCCAAAAAACCAAGAACCTTGCGCGCTGTCCCCATTGCCCCATTAGTCGCAACGCCAGGTGTGCCTGCCCGAGAATTATTGTTAGTAGAAAATTTAGACAGCATCGGTCGATTACAACCCTTACTGGGAACCTCAGCCGCCGGTGGTTTATTATGGAGTGATCCAACCACAGAAACGCCAACCCTGGGTACCACTGAAATATGGAGCGTAATTAATGCAACACCGGATTCTCATCCGGTACATCAGCACTTAGTTCAATTCCAAATCCTCGATCGCCAAGCTTTCGATACTGTCACTTACGTACCTGGCAATCCAGCCTCGCTCACCTTGCTTGGCACCCCCTTACCGCCCACACCGGAAGAAGCCGGCTGGAAGGATACGGTAAAAGCCAATCCTGGCGAAGTCATTCGCATTATTGCCAACTATGACTTATTAGGTGAATATGTCTGGCACTGCCATATCCTGGAGCATGAAGATCATGAAATGATGCGCAAATTCTCGGTCATTCCTTAACTGTAACCCGATACCCATCGTGGATGATTTTCCAGATTGCAATGTGGACAACTCATACGATAAAATCATCGAGTTAGGTCATTGCTAGGAAAATCATCTACGATGGGTATACTTTCAACACTTAAGTGGTATTTTAAAACGCCGCACCAAACAATGGAGACACCCTCTGGACATCAGCATTAAACAAGCTAACCCGGATAACGCGCAAATTTTAGCTATCATGATCGAAGGGTTGCTCAATGAAATCATGAAGGCCACCCAAACTAAAGCGTTTAACTTCGATTTAAATGAGACGGTGACCAGAGCACAAAATTTTCTCAGTGAAGGTGCTTATTTCGCCTTCATTGCCACTGACGTTCATAACCAACAAGACATCGGTTTTATCACCCTGTGTGAAAGTCATGCATTGTATGCAGGAGGTGATTTTGGCATCATCCAAGAATGTTATGTGCATCCCAATTTTCGTGCACAAGGAGTAGGTAACTTGCTGCTCAAACACGCAAAACACTTCGCTATTCATAAAAATTGGAAACGCATGGAAGTCACCACGCCACCACTGCCAGCATTTAGTCGAAGCCTGAAATTCTATGAAAAAGCAGGATTCACCATCACCGGTGGAGCAAAGCTGAAATTACCTTTATAGCAATACGCCAACACCCCCCCCGCTGCATATATCGCTAGTCAAGCTCAAGCGCATAAAAATCATACAGTTCTTTCAAACCCTAGTTTTCTCTTCCGATTATCATTGCATCAAAGCTTCAGCTAAACTATACCCATAACAGCTAATAAAACAATGTTATATTGCTAAGGATGGCAAGTATCGAATTGAGCTTGCACTCATTAACGAAAACAGCATTTACCATTCAAAACGATGACTGATCAAATTTTATCAATTCCGCTTGTCAATCTGAGCATTGTTTTTATCCCCGTTTTAATGGTATTGATCATTCTTTATAAATGGCGACTCGAACCTGGTAATGCCATTTACGCATTAACCAGAATGATCATTCAGCTCTTGCTGGTTGGTTATTTTTTAGCGTATTTATTTGGTTCGGAAAATGCTTGGGTGGTGGTTTTAGTCTTATCGGTCATGATCCTGGTATCCAGCTGGATTGCATTACGAACCATCACTTTATATCGTCAAAAATTATACAAAGCGACATTGTTCTCCATTTTACTTGGAGGAGGCATCACCTTATTACTGATCACTCAAGGTGTGCTCAATTTAGAACCGTGGTATCGGCCAAGTTATATGATACCTATTGCTGGGATGGTTTTTGCCAACAGCATGACCAGCATCAGCCTTGCCGCCGAACGATTGCAGGCAGAAATAACACGTCACGTACCCTATGATCAAGCCCGCAATATCGCTTTCCAAGCAGCAATGATCCCCATCATCAATTCACTGTTTGCCGTCGGCCTCGTCTCACTGCCCGGCATGATGACCGGACAAATTCTATCCGGAACTTCTCCTCTCATTGCTGTAAGATACCAAATTATGGTGATGTGCATGATTTTCGGATCCGCCGGCATATCCACCGCCTGTTTTCTTTATTTGGTCAAACCAAAATTAACGCGCAAAGATAACCACTGAAACCAACTATTTCTCTGCAAGCCAGCAACGTAGGATTGGGTCCGTCTAGTGCTAGAGCGACCCAGTCTGAGTATTTAATTAAGGAATTTTTTATGCCCATCCACGTTTATGTATTTATACTCAGCTTACTGACATTATATGTCTCCGGATGTGCAACAAACAAAATCGATTTACTCAAGGTTGACGCCATCTCATTGCAAACCATTTCATCCGAACAAGCACGCATCAGTAACGTTGCGGTACATCAACATGACGAAATCATGGAAATCGAAATCTCTGTTAGACCGCAAGAACATCAGATACGCTTTGTCTCCGGCCAAGTAGCCGTCAGTATTCGCGATCCCAATGGCAACACTTTTGATTTCATATTAAAACAAGGCAAGAAAGGCCACCACGATTTAGGCAGCAAAATGCAACATAGTCATTTTTGGGTACGTTTTCCTTATATACCCTCGCCAGGCACAGTTATCAAAGTCTCTCATATCGGTAACTCAGATGAAGAAAAACCATAACATGAAACTTTGTGACATAGCACTTTCTCTAACAGTAATAAGTATGCCGATGATTCAAATTGCTGACCGAGACAACACCCTCAAATGTACACTCATAGCAAATTTTTTTTACCCTACCTGAAAAACATCAGGTTCATCATTTTGCTATTTGCTCTGGGTATTGGACTGAGCGCTTGCAACTCGGCGTCAAATTCTAAAACCAATAACCCTCCGTTAGTCAACGCAGGTGCCGATCAGCAAGTCAACGAACAAACCCTTGTGCTACTGTCAGGTTCTGCCGAAGATCCAGACGGACACATTGTGAGCTATCAATGGCAACAAGTTACTGGACCCAGTGTTGTCCTGGAACAAACCGAGCAAGCGGTTAGCCAGTTTACAGCCCCAGCAATCGATTCCACTCAAACATTAACTTTTCATTTGAGCGCCACCGATAATCACGACACCACACGAAACGATGAAACGCGCATTGTCATCCATCCAGTCGATAAACAAATCTCAGCCACCACGCACGCTACGAATGAAGAAATAACCATCCACATCCAACCACTCAACATCGCACCAGTGGTCTCGGCGGGTGAGGATCAAACCATAAATGCACAAAGATTAGTCACATTATCAGGCTCAGCAACCGACCCGGATGGCGATATTATTACATATGAATGGCAACAAAAAGCAGGCCTACCTATCGTACTAGCACAGGCAGATCAAGCCATTGCAAGCTTTCAGGCACCGGCTACCACCACCCAACTAAGATTATTATTTCGCTTCACGGTGACCGATGACGGTGGCACCAGCCAAGGCGACAATATATTGGTTAAAATTAACCCGCCCAATGATATAGCAAGCGTATCTGCTGGCGATGATCAAATCGTCATCGAACAAACCTTAGTCACACTGGCCGGTTCTATCAATCCACCAAGCGATGCAATACTCGAATACGCCTGGCAACAAACGGCAGGCAACCCCGTCTCACTCAGCCACCCAACAGAACGAGTGACGGCCTTTACCGCCCCTGCCACCAGCACCCCCATTACGTTAGCTTTTCGCCTTAGCGTCACCGACCAAACTGGCACGACACAAAGTGATGAGATCATCATTCAGGTCAATCCGATGAACACCATGCCTTCAGTCAGCGCTGGCGATAACCAAAGCGTCGATGAAGCCAGTAAAGTGCGACTCGAAGGCCTCGCGACTGATGACGATGGCACCATCGATAACCTCAACTGGAAACAAATTAGCGGGATACCCGTCTCCTTAATTAATACTGATCAATTACAAGCTTATTTTATTGCGCCCATCATTAGCACACCAGAGCATTTGGTTTTTGAGCTATCGGCGACAGATAATCTTGGTGCCATCAATCGCAGCGAAGTCACCATCCAAGTCACCCCCGTCATTGGCACAGGTTTCCGATACTCAACTTATGGTCCAGCGTACAACCCCGGTGCAAATTACTGGGCGAATATTGGAGAACAAATGGCCAGTAAAATTGCTAATGCAAAACCACAAGGGATTTGGATTGTAGGTAATTTAGTTGGCTCAGGTCCGAAATTGTCCTTCCCCGGCACTAGTGATGATCCTAATATCCAATTCTCCAACACCGATGAAAATGAACAAACATTATCACTCTTTGATCAGCTCGGCCTACAAGTTTGGTTACAAGTCGAGCCAGGCCAAGCCTCCGTCGTGAAATTAATCCAATTAATGCTAGACCAATATAGCCAACATCCTTCTGTCATCGGCATAGGTGTGGATGTCGAGTGGTACCGGGTAGATTTAAACCCCGAAGGCAAAGCGATAACCGACCAAGAGGCAAAAACCTGGCTGACAACATTACAAGCCTATGATAAAAAGTATCGCTTATTTTTGAAGCATTGGCTCATGGAAAAAATGCCACCCACGGTTCGTAACAGTCTCTTATTTATCGATGATTCCCAACAATTCGGCTCATTGAGTCAGATGGTTAACGAATTTAAAAATTGGGGAGATCATTTTGCCCCCGCCCCCGTCGCTTTCCAGTTCGGCTACCAGTCCGATGCAAACTGGTGGAGCACCCTAAACGAGCCCCCTATCGAAATCGGCCAACAAATCCTGGCGAGCGTATCCAATACCAAGGGCTTATACTGGGTCGACTTTACCGCCTTTCAGGTTTTCCCCCCTTAGGAATAGACACGGAATAACTTTTCGTCGATTGAAGCTATCTTTTCTCGTCAAATACGTTAGAATTATCTAAACTCAAAAAAAACAAAAACAATCGCCAATAATAAATATCAACCAGCACTGGCGAACACTAATAACTAACCACACAAAAAATCTAACATAAACAATCGCCACCATTGAGCTAAGCGAAATCCGCCCTTATTCATAAGCGCTGAACACCGACTTATGCTCATCGCGTTTGCTTGAGTGGCAGTGATAATGCACCGTGGGGAATCAGTCAATGGAAGTGATACTATTTGTATTTTTTCTAATCAAAAATCCGGTTAAGCCATTTATAAACTCTGTTAATAACGCATTTCCTATGATTGCCATAGGTTAATCATATGGAAAGCGTCATTCAATTAAACAAAAAGCAACCGGTGACCGCCTGCCAACTCGGCATTACCGGAATGCCTGAAGATATCAATCAACTACTGCCTGGCGAGATTTACACAGTAATCACCGATAGCGTACCCATGCGTTTTACATTCATTGTGCAAACGCTGTTGGCCAACCTGAATTCAGGTAGAACATGTTGTTATATCTCTAATATGGAAGGCGATATGCTCGTCACCCGAGCTAATGCTGCTGGCTTTCAACTGGTGCCTTTTATCGAAAAGGGCCAACTCATTATTTTAACCCTCAACGACGATCACGTTAAATTGTTATATCTCAATGGCGCACAACAATTAATCAGTGAATTAGAATACTTTCAAATACCCGATGACAGCCATGTAGTATTAGATAGCACCATTGAACTGCTTTCCATAAACGATTTAACATTTACCAACCATCAACTGGCGGTTTATCAATCTTGGATAAAAAAGAAATCAATCACGGTCATGTTGTGTCTGGGTTTATCCGCGTTAACCCGCTACCCCAAAACTCGCGAAGCAATCTTCCAACATTTCGGCGGCTTATTACGCCTCACCGCACATCAAAGCGGTAACCTGGAAGCTAGCTTCGACTACTGGTATACCGATGATTTATCGGTGCTGCCTCGCCGCTTTCTGTTAAAAATACATAATAACCTGCTGGAATATCAGCAAGCATTATCCTCACATCCAGAACACCAAGCATCCGCCTCCGCAACACGTCAGCAAATCACCCAGGCAGCCTTGACCACCCCATTAGACCATTGCTACTACATCGGCGCAGGGTACCAACAATGGAATGATACCTACCCAGGTCACTGGCAATGGATCAAAAATATCAGCACATTCATCAGTCAATTTAGCGAGCTGCCCCCCAATCTCATCATTTTCAGTTATTCAAAAGGGATAGACATTAGTGAAATAATAGCGGCAGTCACTATGTTGCGCCAAAAACTCTATAGCAACTGTAAAGTCCTGGTACGAGAATATGATTATTCCTTACGCTATTATGATGAAATTTTTTTATATCGTCATGGCATTAATCTCATTCTTTACCGAAATACGGCCATGTTTCGCACTCAGCTCGCTATCGACAATTTAAAAAACATTACCTTTCATTTTATAAACCCAAACCACGATCAAGTAACAAAACCACATTTAAAATTAAATAAAAATCCATATCTATCACAAAACGGATTTAAAAAATATGTTATCTCACAAGCGAATCTACTCACTCAATTAAAGGTACCTTTTGTACTGACTACGCTACGATCAAAACGTCTTCTTGCCTCACTCAATTTGCGTCATCACATTAGAAAAACTGACGCGATGATGACATTAGATAAGGATAATTACTGGCTCTTTCTAAGTAACTGTGATTTAACCAGCGCACAATTTGTGTTACGCCGCTTCCCGACTTTATTAAACAATCAGGACAATCCACACACAGTTCAATCGCTAACAGAAATCACCAACCTACTTATCTCAAAGGATAATCATAAAAATGCATTACAGGAGACAGATCAAGCATCACATAAGTAAGGAATGGCATGCCCTACTTTATTTGGTTTAAAACAGTATCACAAGAGAAAATTAATGCAGAGCCAAGCGAATACTTGCCAAGCCGACTAATCAGGGCAACAGGTGTGTTGAGCCTATTTATCATTAACATGCCTAATGCGTATTGCACAAACTTATCTTTAGAAATCAGTACGCAACTCACCGCCAACACGCAAGTTATGTTTGAGAATAAGCAACATGACGCACGCCTACTTGATTTACTCCGAAAGAAAATATTAACAGATTACCAAAATCAACAATATAAAAGTGTCATCGATAATGGCTTAGTCTATTTAAAAAAACGACCCGATGATCATGAAATTCGTTCAGCATTAGCCAATAGTCTCAGCTGGAGTGGCTCATTAAAAAACGCGGTCAAACATTATCAAACATTACTCACTAGCTCTTATGCCAACGAAGCAAAACTCGGCCTTGCCCATAGCCATTCGTGGTCAGAGCACTATCTAACCTCTAACCATTGGTTCCAGGAAATACTCACGCAATATCCCTATCATCGGCAAGCCCGTCAAGGGCTTTTATTAACACAAATATTAATGCGCCCTCGCTCAAAATTTCTGTCACACCAGCAATACGATTCAGACAAAGTGACACGTGAAGGTATTGAGCTGATTCATCAGTTGCAACTCAATGAACACAATCAATTGAGCTTGCTTGCCCGAAACCAATTTACTTCCCACGATCACCTACGGATTCGCAGCGCGATGGTCGAACTCTCCTGGAAAAACCTGGATTGGCTATTCCGGCCAAAATTACAAATCAGCATTCAGGAAACACCTCATCAGCGGTTATTTGGTGATTTGACGATTCGACTCGCAATGCTTCCTATTGATCTTCGAACAGGTCACAATAATTGGGGCGAACGTGCGTTTACCCCCATCGCTTTACAAAAAGGACTGACCGCAGACTATCTAGGCATCAATTTAAATTTACAAAAAAGAATGTTTGGTTTCACAACGAACATCACTCATTACGAAATAAGTGACAATAATCAGGTCACCGAAATCGATGCGCGCATCAAACTAAAATTAGCCACTATCAGTGAAAATTTTTTATTCTCCATTGGCACCTACCAATATCAATCACGAAAAATAAGAGCAGAATATTGGACACCAGAAGTAAACCATTCCGTGGTGGATTTCGGGGTCGAATGGGCTCGGTACATGGCACGCTGGAGCATGCGCCTAACGCTTTTTTTGGGACAAAAAACCTCAGGCAGCCGCGCCTATACCGGCAAGGCAAACGCCATGATAAAACGCAAGATAGACAAACTCTGGGCATTCACCATCGAGCTATCCAACAGTCAAACCGAGCCACAACCGAAAAGTTCTGGCAGTGCCTATCGTTGGTCACAATTCACATTTCAACTTGAAAAATTATGGTAAGCAACAACGATAAAAAGCTCATTGTATTCAGCCTGTTGACATTATTCATCAGTGCCCTTGGTTATTGGCAGTTTAGCCGCTATTTGATGACCAACACGGAACTCGACAATTTATCGAAAATTAACCCGATCACCCAAGTCATCATGATTTATCTTCTACTGTTTATGTGTTTATTGGCTTTGCGTTATATCGGCTTATTGTTGTTATCACTGCCTGAACATATCGCCTATTTGCGCACCCCTGCCACATTATTCATTAACGATGATCAATTGCCTTTTATCAGCATCATTATCCCAGCCTACAATGAGTCTTTGGTCATTAATCAGTCTATTGAGTCACTGCTCAACCTTGATTATCCACACTACGAAGTGCTCGTCATTGATGATGGATCCATGGATGATACCAGCACCAAAGCACTACACATCAAATGCCGCACGGAACGCGTTCGGTTACGCATCATTCGAAAAACTAACCAAGGAAAAGCCGATGCCTTGAATACCGGATTGGCCCACGCAGTCGGTGACTTCATTCTCAACGTGGATGCCGATGCGATACTTAATAAAAGTGCGCTTCGTTACTGCATCAGGCATTTTAAAGACCAACGCGTCGGTGCCGTCGCTGGCAATATTAAAATTGCAAACCGCACTCACTTACTGACCAATATCCAGGCACTGGAATATATGGAAAGTATTGCCATGGTACGACGAGCGCAAAGTTTCATCGGTGCGATTAACATCATACCCGGTCCACTTGGCATGTTCAGGCGGCAAGCACTCAATGATGCAGGGGGTTACAGTAACGATACATTTGCAGAAGATTGTGATTTAACCCTGCAACTTCATCAACAGGGATGGCGAGTTCGTTACGAACCGAACGCCCTGTCCATGACCGAAGCACCCATCACACTGATTGCCCTATTAAGACAACGCTATCGTTGGACACGAGGCATATTGCAAGCTATGAGAAAAAACAAATGGGTTTTATGGCGCCCGATCAGCATGAAGCTTAACAGTGTCATCCTGTGGTATATGCTATTTGAAGGGATTTTATGGCCGGTCACTAATGTTTTTGGGCATTTACTTTTTATTGTTTTCGGTTTTCAATACAATGTCCCTGAACTTGTGATTTTTTGGTGGATTCAGCTGACTGCCTTAGATGCATCTGCGGCAATTTATTGCATTGTATTGGAAAAAGAAGACACCAAAATCATGCCTTATGTTATTTTTCTCAGACCCTATAGCTTATTGATCGATGTAGTTAAGCTGTTTGCCAGCTTAGAGGAAATGGGCAAAAAACCGATGACCTGGAACAAAGTGCCAAGAGAAGGAAAGCTCTAATGAATAGTGCGCTACTTTTATCAAATTTTGTGTTTATCCTGACTTTAATCACCTTGGTCTTCGCCGTTGCTGCCTATGTCGTTTATAAGTTTGACGACCGGCGTAAAACGTATAAACTGCAATCCACCACAGACAAAAAATTTACCACACCGGTCTTGCTAAAAAAATTTCAATTACCTAACACCAACACCAATACATTGAGCATGCCACCCATCGATCAAGAAAAAGAAATCACTCGCCTGACAAACAAAAATCGACCCAAAGAGCCCATCGCCATACATGCACTTCATTGGCCACGCTTGCACAATCAAAAACAATCAAAAAATGTCATAAGGAGAAGCATCATGGTAATCGTGATATTATTGGTATTAATTACTTTGGGAAGTATCTCCACAGATAACATTCCTTGCAGTTGGGCAGACACCTGCACTGGGGAAGAAATTACCCCAGTGTATTTATTAGAGTCTGACTATACCGAAAAATACTTTACCAGTGTCGGTGGTAATTATTCCAAAATTATCGATAAATGGCACACCTTCTTACAACAGCAAGGCATCGGTTATCAATCGATAAATGATCAACAACTGGAACAAGGGTTAACATCCCCTGGGCTGTTAATTCTACCTGGTGCCTTAGCACTCAGCGCCAAGCAACGAAGAAAAATCATTGATTTTCATGCGCAAGGTGGCAATCTATTTGTCTCCTGGGTTAATGGCATACGTGATGAACAAGGCAAATGGCTGGGCTTGGACTTTATGCAGACGTCACTTAATCTGGATACTCACCAGTTCCCATTAAATCAATATGCATTTATTTTCAGCGTTGGCAGAACCCCGATCAGCCACTCATTACCTGCGGGAAGACGATTATCACTGGGCAACATAGAAGACATGTTAATACGCTTTGGTAGTCAGCACAATACCGCCGCGCATTATCGTAACTGGACTCGCCAAGCCATATTTAATGATAATGATGGTGCAATAATTTTCCAGGAAACCGAAGGCGCCCGGATGGTTGCCACCGGCTTTCCTACGATTAACTGGAACAACGATCAACAGCCGATGGAGCAACTCATGCAAGATGCACTGGGTTGGTTATTACATGAAGCGGCAGTATTTAAAGGCGATTGGCCCAAGCATCAACAAGCCGCATTGTTGTTTGCAGAGGATAGTGAATATAAATTTGAAAATGCCGCAGCAATTGCCGAGATCATGCAACAAAACAATTATACCGGCACCTTCTTTTCGGTGGTTAACAACGCAAAACAATACCCCGAGATAGTACAATCCATCTCACGATTTCATGAAATTGCTTATCACGGAAATCATCATGTTAGCTTCAAAGGTGTTGCCCCTGAAGAACAAGCACAGCGCCTGGATAACATGATCAATGAAATGAAATCGATCATTCCGGCACCTATTATTGGGTTTCGTGCCCCATTTGAGGAATATGACGAGAATATCGAGCGCTTATTACGTTCCCGAGGCATCGAATATGTGGTGGCCAATGAAAGTGCATCCCCCTCACTGTTGCCATTTTTTTCCCGGTTTTTACCACAAACTGCCAATGAAAGTTTATTGATGATTACTCGAACGATGCGCGATGACATGAATTTAATGAAGGAAAAACCCAGTTACCCAGAAGCTTTGAATCTCATGTTAAATGATTTTGAAGTGATATCCCAAATGGGTGGCTTGGCAATCTATAGCTTTCACAGCCAAGGTTACGCAGATAGTGCAGAAGGCAGGAATATCCTTGATCAATTTTTAAAAACTATCAAAGAAAAAAACCATGTGTGGATGACAACAGGCAAAGCCATTAATGATTGGTGGCGAAATAGGAATAATGTGCACATCAAGCTCAGCCACGAACTCTTTGGCACACGCCTACAACTACGCGTAAGTGCGCCGGGTTTAAGCGAGCCGGTCGATTACATATTAATAAACCCATGGAGTAATCGAAAACCCATTGTGGAACCCATCAACGGCAGCCCTCGCCCCAAAACAAAATTAATCGACCCCTATCGCACCTTGCTCATGTTAGGCAAGCTAGAGGCCGGTGAATATCAATATTCGGTAACATTTTAACTGAACAAGTTATGGCGATTTAACCCACGTTCCATCCTCCAATTGCACAGAGACACCAGGCAAGGCTTGTTCACGATTGAGTTTACCAAAAATTTTTTGAATTTTCGCCAAGTCATTTTTGCTGAAATTTTCATTCAGATCAATCACACGCTCCATCATGTGCATTCGATCTTGATTCACTTGCTCAATAATCGAATCAAACTCTGACTGTTGATAATTAAGCGCTAACTCACGCACCTCTTCTGGCAAGCGATCCGGAGATTGCCAAAAAACCGACAATAATCCCGTACTATTTTCTCCAATCCAGCCAATTTGTTTAAACACATCGAGATCATCGGCGTGAAAAGCTAAACGCTGCATGGCTAACATGGCATTTTTATGATCTTGGCTGCGGGTTAATGGCGGACGCAACTTGCCCGAGGAATCCACCGCTCTCACCGAGGCTAAACGCAGTAGCTCATCATCCAAAGCGTGATAGCTACCTAACACCTGGTTCTCTAAGGCGGTTCTTTCACTCACCACATCCACATTTACTTTTGCGACGGTACAAGCGGCTAACGCAAAAAAACAAATAATCACTAAAATTTGACATTGCATAATAAATATCTTCAGGTTCATTGAAATGTAATAGACTCATGATCATCCAGCAAAACCGTGACCGCCGATAATTTATCCATATAGTCTCGTAAATCCCCAAAGGGCTGAATAATTTCACTCCAGTCCATGGGCAAACTGGTCAAATCCAGCCTTTCTAACGGCGGTAAATCAATACTGATACTCAGCAAATCAAGTTCTCCATACAAATTTAGCAAACCATTTTTTATCACAATACTCACCCACTTCGGTTTACCGGATTTTAATAATTTACGCTGTTCGATAATCGCCTCATTGGTTTCATAAGGATCTAAAGCAAATAATAAACGTTCCATGGCCCGCGCACCAATATGGGTTATCTTGATATTCAGTTCAATATTATTCAACCAATAAATTGTATCATCCTCCAGCGGAAGATGTGCTTCAATCAACCCACTCACTTCAGCATCAATGTCTGCTTGCTGAGCAGTGGCCGGCAGCAAGTTTTGAATATCCACGCCGGAAAAAGAAAACTTTGCTGCAACAAAATAATGTACTGCTTTTTTTAATATCTTTACATCGCCCAATAAGGTACCACCAAGCAATCCCAACTCGATATTCTCCAATGAAGGCAGATTATTCTCTAGCAATAGACTGAGTTGAGGATATTTGACATTCATAGGTAATGGCGGTGCACCATATAAATACAAATCACGCATTTTTACATTAGGTGGCTTCAGATTCGACACAACAGCCTGATTTAACGAAGTTGAGTTCGTCATTGAAGGTGAAAAATTCAAGACGGACTGGGATAACAGCGAGGGTTGCTCGGTAAACAGATTGACTGCTCTCCCAAATTGCAACTGGTAGCTTTTATGCAAATGTATATCCGTTGCCAATTGAGCAATTTCGAACTGTGCTGGCATCGCAACACTGAAATCCTCGGTCTTCCACCATATATCTGCCACCACTTCTTGACTCGCATGCAGTTGTAATTGCGTCCAAAGATGAGTCAAACCTGTTAAGCTAAATTGATCCGTTGAAAAATTATTATCTTGCGCAACTAAAACACTCACATCCAGCTGCCCCTGCAACCACCGTAACCCGCTAAGCAACGGCTGTTGCAAACCCTCGTTTAACACATTCGCGAGACCTGATAACGAGAGATTCAAATTTTGCGTCACCGCCAACGGTTGCAAATTCAGCTGTTGATTTAATGTCAGTTCATTTAAGTTTTTTTGCGATAAAGCGAGTGTCAACGAAGTATCAAAATCTGCGGGCAAATAATCCTTGGTATAGGATGTTGAGATATCCTGAAAGCGCCAATCAGCTTGCACATCCATCTCAGATAAGCCGTTACGCGCCATCACAGAAAATAATTTCGGCGCCTGAAACTTGCCAATAACAATCGCATCATTGGGCATGAGTTTTATATCGGCCAAGCCATCCTGCAACGTCATCTGCAATTGTAACTGTTTTACAAAATTTGTGGCCTCCAGTAAACCATCAGGCGCCTTGCTGATATTTTCTATTTGCGAGATTTGCAAAGCACTGGGGCGTTGTCCTTGCAGGTGCCAATGGGTGGCTAAATTACCACTCAGTTTATCAATTTGGATGGTTTCCACAGCGGGAATCCACGGCAGGATCTGTTGTAAATCAACGGAAAGCTGGCCGCTATGTTCCAGGGATTGATAACCACTGCCCTGCATCGCCGATTCGGCGAACAAATACACCGCATCGGCGACCTTAACTTCAAGCTGCTGGTCGTATAAATTAAAATCAAAAGGATCTAGGTTTAACAAGTCTAGGCGCCCAACGCTTGCAGCTACAGAAAGCGCTTGCAAGTGTTTGTCCTGAACGCGCAAGGTATCCACTGCCAAGCTAAAACTGGGTAATTTCACCACTGATGTTGGCTGCGAGGCATATTCAACATCGAACGCTCCCGCTACCTGCGTTAAGCTCAGATCAGGCGGCAAATGGATGGCCTTTGCTGTAATTTTTGGCGTCAGCAAAACGTGCATATCCCAGCCCAATAATGCTTGATTATTTTCTTGCAATTGTTTGACAGAGAGCTGAACCGGCATCCGTAGTTGGTGGAGTTCCAACGGCGTCTCACCGCTGAGTAGCAATTTATCAATGCTCAGACTGGTATTGAACATGAGTGGACCAATGCCCTGATTGGCAAGCACCACCGGATCCGATGACATGTGCAGTTTTAGCTGGCTTAGCGACAACTTTTCTTGTCCTTGATACTCAAGCCCAGCCAAGCTGATATCACTGCTCAAAAGATGCAGATAATGGGGTAACTCATCCTGTAGCTTTATTTGCAAATCAGCTATATTAAAAGCAAAGCCATCGACTCCAATGTTATCCTTGGCCATGCTAAAGTGCCCTGCTGCTATGACCACCGATAAAGCTTGAGCACTGATCTCTCCATCAGCCAAATTGTCAGACAAATTGACGTTCAGCTTTTTTACGGTTAAATTGGCATCGTTAAGCGCTAACAAAAAATCATTGTGCGGCGAAAAAAGCGCTGAAGACAACACCGGTTTCACCGTATCATAGATTTCACTCAAGTCGAATGACAAATCTACGCGGCCATGGAGCTGTTTATTGTCTGTCGAAAAATCATTCACCTGCATCTGCCATTGCGCTGTACTGCGATGGCCAATGGTTAACATACCTTGGTCAACCGCCAATTGCTGCTTGGTTATATTCAATGATCCATCATTTTTGAGTGATAACGCAGGCCCGATAATCGCTTGATCAAACCATTGATCATGCTGCGCCGATAGCTCATTCACCGACAAATGGCTAAAAAACTGAATATCCTCCGACAAAACATTCTGTAATTTGGTCTCCAATGCGATGTTAGCTGTCGCCTTGACTGCCTGCAACGGTTCGATCATCGTGGCAATCGGTGGTAACAGTTGCGCCACGTCGATGAGCAATCGAGAATCGACTTGCGCTTGTGGCATGGCCGCTTTAAGTTGCCAATCAACCCCCGGCAATCGCACATCAAGGCGCGCAATTATTTGCTCAACGGATAGGGTTCTGTGACTAAAAAGCTGGCTAATTTCTGCTTGCAATGTCACACGCTCAAAGGATTGTCCGTTAATACTCGGTGTCATCCCATAAGCTAGCTGTATCGGCTGCCCAGCAATATCGGGAGCGTTAAATACTAATGAGACATCTGTTAATGCAATGTCTTGCTGATTGAGCTCATCTAAAACATAAAAATTGACATCATCAATGACAACTTTTATTTGAATATCCATGGGCAAAGACAAAGGTGCGCTATCTGGTGGCCGAGTTTCTTCAGCTGCCGTTGAACCTGCCATCAAATCATCAATATTCAACCTGCCATCAGCCGAGCGTATTAATTGAATATTCATGCCGTGTAATTGCACACTGATATTTAATTTACCTGTCAACAAATCGCGATAATGAATCACCAAGTCGAGCTGGTGTAATTCCGCAAACGGTGAAATGCCCACCGCAGATTGATCATAAATCCGCAAACCCTTCACCTGAAAACCCTGCCACCAAGACCCATTTATGGCATCAATGACGACTCGGCGTTTAAGTTGTGTGGCCATCGCTGACTGCAGTGAAGTACGTACCCCATCAATGGATAAGAGACTTGGCAAACTCACTACGGTCACCATGATCAACAAAAGTACAAATATTAATGTAATGAAAAAACCACGCACAACTGTCGCCACCCAAGCGTATTTTTGTTTTGATGTTAAAAGCAGCTGTTCTTTCAGACTCTGCCTCCTTAGGAATCAGAATTATATGCTTTTAGCATCAGTAGATGTGCCACACCATCAGAACGAGCAAGAAACAGTCAGGTCCATAACAATAATAACTCCTTTGGGCGAAATATTAGCTATATTCACGTATACTAGAATGATAGTCATTAGCAAAAAACTTAACTCGGCAAAAACGAAATGGACGACGATAGCCTCAATTTTCTACAAAGCACACCAATTTTTGGCGGAATAGACGATAAAATACTCAACCTTATCATAGCCTCTTCACCCATGATATCGATCAATCAAGGGAATTATTTTTTCCGGGAAAACGATCTTGCCGATTGCATGTTTGTTTTACAACAAGGCAAAGTGGAAATACTAAAAACCTGGCGTGACAAAGAATACCATCTTAGTTATTTGTACCCAGGAGATTGTTTTGGAGAAATGGCACTCATTGATTTTTCGCCGCGCAGTGCTTCCGTACGAGCCGTGGGTGATTGCCTGGCTTTACAATTGTCCACCAGTTGTATTGATGAAATACATAATATCGATATAAAACAATTCACCATTCTGCAGATGAACATGGGAAGAGAAGTCAGCCGACGGCTTCGTAAAGTTGATGAACAATTATTCCGCGCAAAAATGGAAGAAAAGCTGGTAAAAAAGATTATTTTTTATTCGATATAACCCGAACAACGCCAGCTACCTCGAAAATACTCTCGCACAAATTATCGGCAGAAAAATAATTGACTAACGATATCAAAATTCTCATAATCAAAGGCTTTGGTCAATGTTGGCTTGGGTAGCCGATCAATTGCTACAGGCTTGCAACTACCCCATTGTTTAACAATTAAATAATCTATGTGTTCTGCGAAGCACCTTCCCGTCATGCAGCTCCAGGGGGAAACAGTCACTGTCGCTGTATAAATGAGCAAATCATAGATTAAAACACGTAATTATTACTTAAAGGAATTTTCATGCACATCATTTTAGCTCTCATTGGCGTTGCCATTATCGTTACCGGGCTCGTCTTGGCATTTAGCGGTTCTATTGTTATCGCTGTTCCTATCATGGTTGCTGGCGCTGCCACATTAGCCTCACAAGCACCAGAGGCCGTTGAAGTACTCAGAGATTCACGAGAGAAAAGTGGCCCCGCCCATTAGGAATGGGCTACGACATCGCGAGACGATACGCTGATTGAGCTATAGCTTTTCAGAGAATTCTGAGAAGCTATACATTTAACTGGCATTAGGCAACTAAGGAAATCGCTTCAGGAACGATCAAGTCCATGCTAATGGGCAAATGATCGGAAAAGGGGAAATTTAAAACTCGGACATTACAAACATCAAAAGAGGGTGAGATCAAAATATGATCCAGCTTTTTTGTGGGACGCCAACTTGGAAATGTTTTAAGCTCACGGGCTGGCGATATTAAACCCGTTTTTGCTAACAAAGCAGTCATCTCCTCACTGTGCGGCTGACAGTTCATGTCACCCATGACAATCACATGCTCGTATTCCCTAACAATTTCGCTCACATAACCAAGCTGCTGCCATCGTGCACGCTGACCAAGCGCTAAATGCAATAATACAACCACCAAGGTATTGTTTTGGTCACCATAATGCACCTCGATGGCACCTCGCCCCGGCAAGCCGCCTGGTAGCTTGTGTTCTTCAACTTTACTAGGAATATATTTACTCAGCAAGCCATTACTGTGCTTGGCAAATTGGCCAATTCTGCGGTTGGTTTGAAAATGCCAATGAGCAAAATTCGCTCTTTGTGCTAAATATTCTGTTTGATTAACGAACTCGCTGCGTAAACTGCCCGCATCCACCTCCTGTAAACCAACAATATCTGCTCCCTGCAATAAGCTGGCAATTTGATCCAAATTTTTTAAATGATTGGAGTGAGGTAACAAATGTTTCCAACTGTGAATCAAATAATGATGAGGTCGAGTTGAAGCGATACCCACCTGTATATTGTAACTAATCAATCGAAGCCGCGTACCACTCAAATGCAACGGCATTGAATTCATGGGTTGTAAATTTTGCATAGCTCACCCTGTCTATTTTTATTCAACTGGAATACGTAAAGTCTAGCTTTCGCTCCCAGCCATGAGTTTCATTGCGTTATTTTTGATCATTTGGCAACCATGCAAGTAGGGTTAAAGTGTCCCACTTTGACACCCCGGATCACAAAAGCGTTCGCTTGATATAAACCAGCATCCGAATCAACTATCAATTTTAACTCCCCATCTCAGGTGAATCTTGCCCGATGAGCCGTCGCAAAGCAGTCACAACAATGTCTAAGCAATCAACGAAAAAATCTCACCTTATCAACGCTAAGCATACATTTTGCTCAATGTTATTTATCATCGTCCAAAAAAATGCCACCTTGATGAAAATTCACAAATCAATAGGCTGACTACGATCACACTTCATACAACTCGCTTACTGTAACAGCAAATCTGCGATGCGACTTGCTATTTCAATGATAAAGTTGTTGACTATCACTTACCTTTAAGCATAAATTTGGCAAGTGGGAATGATCGAGCTAACTTTAAGGCCACTCATCTCACTATGTTTATATGTATAGCAATTGTGTTATTTTCTTCCATTAAATGTACTTAGAACGTTGATAGAGTATCACTCTATAGACATCACAACCAAAGCACCGTTGTAATGTAAGATCTAATTAGAGATAAGGAGGATGAAATATGGATAGCCGAATAATACCTTTTGTAGATTCTGAATATAAAAACACCAGTGGCGAAGTATTTATCGTCATAGGATGTGGAACAGGCGGCATTGTCATCGAATACCTTGGCGATGGCAGAGTTGAACTCATTTCGGCCGAAAATTGGCCAGGCTTCACGAGTAACAGGCGACATTAAACAGACGTACTCTCATTAAAGATTTTTGCACAAAGCTCTACAAATAACAGTGCAATACCGACAGACAATCTGGCTTCGGTTGATATCAGCATAAACTAAACTTTTGCGCCATATTTTTAACTTGTCGCACAAAAGTTTAGTTTATGCTATTCTCGCGCCCTGAAAATACTGGCAGAAGGCAAACAAATTTAAACATCGCACGACGTTGCACTGTTTGCAGATCACCCTAGGATAACAATAAAAACTAAACCCTTATCAGCCTACCTTGGTACTAAAAATATAGAATGGATTTTTTTCAAATACTGGTGCTTGCACTTGTCCAGGGACTCACTGAGTTTTTACCCATCTCCAGTTCAGCTCATTTAATTTTAGCACCCAAACTATTGGGCTGGGAGGACCAGGGACTTGCATTTGATGTTGCTGTGCATATTGGTAGCTTAGCGGCGGTTATTTTTTATTTTCGCAAGCAATTACAAGCCATGACTTTAGACTGGTGTAAATCCATTACCATCAGACAAGAAGTTGGCGAAAGCAAACTCGCTTGGTGGGTCATTATTGGCACCATCCCGGCGGGATTAGCCGGACTATTCCTTAAGGATTTTATTGAGCTATTTTTACGCGCCCCGATCGTTATCGCATTAGCGACGATCATTTTTGGATTGTTACTTTGGTATGCTGATACTAGAAAATCGCACACCCGCACAGAAGACTCGCTCACATTAAAAGATGTGATTTTCATTGGCAGCTTACAAGCGCTCGCGCTAATCCCCGGCACCTCTCGGTCCGGCATCACCATGACCGCAGCATTGTTACTTGGCTTAAAAAGAGATGCGGCCGCCCGTTTTTCCTTCCTGCTATCGATACCTATTATTTTAGCAGCCGGTGGAAAAATGTCTATCGAGCTTATGAATACGGCCACTCAGATCGACTGGTTCGCCATGGTTTTAGGCGTTTTAATTTCTGCAGTCAGTGCTTACGCCTGCATCCATTTTTTCCTTAAACTGTTAGAAAAAATAAGCTTACTGCCATTTATCGTTTATCGTATAATTTTAGGAATATTTTTGTTTGTGTTATTTATATAACGCTGCACTTACATTGCCGTGCCTCCGCATAGCAATGCAAGCACATAACGTTTAAAAACCTTATTGCCAAATCTCCATAAACGACATCATGCCACCGTCAGCATGCTCCAATATATGGCAATGAAACTGCCAGCCCCCGGAATGCCCTTTAATACCCGCCGCCGCGTCCGCATTAACAATGGCAGGTACGCCACCATTAGCAAGAATATCTTCCGGATTTCTATGGCCAGGATCAAACTTGACAGCAATCCGCAAGGTTGTTGAGCTGCCTATGGGACCTGGCCTTCCCGGCAAATTCACCATGTCCTTATTCTCTAAAGGAGGCGCCGGTATCTCCAGAACCACATTACCATTCTCATCCTTTTTAACGGTATCTAACACCTGAAAGAAAAAGCCATGCAAGTGAAAAGGGTGATCCCCCATTGACATATTTACCAATTCCCAAACTTGGGTTTCGCCAACATTCGCATCCGGTGCATCATCGCTGGTAATTTCGTCAAAACGTTTACCATTGATTGTAAAAAATATATCACCATTGGGCATCGGCATGGTATGTCCAAATGCCAGGGTCGTCACAGTGGCATCGGTGATATCAATGGGCTCTACTACATTAAGCGTTTCAGGAAGTGCTAAAACTTTCGGTTCAATGCTGTTTTCAATCAACTCGATATTAAGCAAAGGGATTGGCGGACGCATGCCATCGCTATGGTCATGATCCATCACCACCGCGCCATTCTCAATGAGAACGGTATGCTTGCCTCGAGGTTCATCATTCCACAACAATTGCAAGATCTCGCCCGGCTCTCCTTTTGGTGTAACAACAATATCTGCCCGCTCCCCAGGAACCACCATAATGTTGTTCAAATTAGGAATTGCTCGAGTCAGCAGCCCACCGTCACCACCAATGCGCGTAAATTTATGCTTATCCAAGCTCAACTTCATGAACCTGGAGTTGGCGATATTCACAATGCGCCAGCGTAGCGGTATGCCAATCCTTGCCTTTATGGTCGGCTGTTGCTCCCCATTAACCAATAAAATATTGCCTTCCCGGCCATTGATTTTTTCCAATAAAACCTCTTCTACAGTACCCGCAAAAGGTCCTTTCACTTCCCCTAAGTCATCTAACAAAACATCATCCAGCACTAACACATGCTCAGGTAATAATTTTAAGGAGATGTCTTCTTCTTTATCAGAAACCAACAAAGGTCCAGCCAAACCCTTTTCCACTTGCACATTAGAGCGCACATGTGGGTGGTACCAAAATAAAGAAGCATCGGGAAGTACAAATTTATATTGAAAGGTTCCACCCGTCTCGATGGGGTTTTGCGCCACCGAAGCGCCATCCATATCGGCAGGTAGTTGCAAACCATGCCAATGGATGGTGGTCGACTCAGGAAGATTATTGGTAAAATTAACGATCAGGGTATCCCCTTTTTTCGCTTTGATTAGCGGTCCGGGAACCACCCCATTATACGCATAAACTTTACTGATTACCCCATCGGAAAACTCAACCATGCTTTCCTTTGCTTCAAGGTTTATTTCCACAATATCCGGATCGGGATTAATGTCCGCCGCAATTGATGTCCGAAAAACATGCGCCAGATTAGGTCGGGCTTGTTCGGTCACCGGGCGAGTCACCGTCGATGCCGAACCGCCAATAACCACACCACTAGTCATTGGCATTTTATTGTCAGAGTTTTTGGTTTGTGTTTGCTTGCTGCAAGCCACTAAAATAAGGAAAAAAAAGAATAGGATAAACGTCATCGAATAATTACCATATGCGTTTACTTGAATTGATTGTTTCATGTGATGAACCTCGCTAAAGCCGGAAGACCAGCATGGCACTTCCTCACAGCACACCGCTGCCTTGATAAAGATTTTTTAGGAAATACGAATTCGAGGGTATATCAAATGACACGTATTATTGCTTAGTATGCGACATAACCCGTACCCTGTATCGAAGTACACAATAATACTTCACCCTTCCCACATTGAATTGACTGGTTTTATTTGTTTGATTTTTTTTTAGAATAAATAATTGTATTGTCAAGATACCAGCCTGTCATCATAGTAATATAAAACTCAGCCTATGCCAATATCGTTTTTGCTAGCAAACTGACAAACCTGACATCTGCTATAAGTTATATCCTCTTAAAGAAAACATGGGTATAACTCAAATGTATTGCCAATCGCTGAAAAAAACCTATGGATCACTTTATCTACAGCTTTTTCAAATAAAACCCTTATTTTTTGATGCACATCTGATTAAAGAAAAACTTTTCTTACCAAGATATATTTCTGGCAGAAGCTTTTAGGTTTGAGTATCCACATCTTGTAGGGTAAGAAATAAGCTCGCGACAACTTCCCGAGCTTAGTGGTAATACAGACAATTTTATTTTTAAAGCGCGCTTGCCGGTTACTTTCTCGCTGAATCACACACTGAAGAACACCTGGGCAATCGAGCCACAGAAGAGCCCTATAAATGAACCTGGGAAAGGCTCTAAAATTACATGAGAAAAATAAATCAATACATCTGACCCCATTTATAGATGAGCGAAATAATAATAAATAAAAAATGATCCTATTCATTTTCATTATTTATACTTGGTAAATAATTTTTTATCGCTGAAAAATCAAAATCACATTACTGGTCAAACAACAATGACTTCTTGTAACGTACATCATCAGCGCGCTCTCTCGATAAACCAAGCTCCATCAATTAGCATCTGTGGGAGCCAGATTACATATTCATTCCCAATCTCAATACGACCAAATATTACTAACGACCATATCTCAAAATATTGCTACATATATGGACAAAATGGTAATTTTTTCATCGAACAAACCTCCCGCTTATATTTAATTTTTGATCCACGCCTATAATGAAAAGGGGAAGAGAGCCCGTAACACATTTATCTGGAAATAAAGACCTTACACATTCAATTGTAGATATTATTTCTGTGACCGATACCTCAGTTGAAACGACAAATATGTATTTCCAAATAATCGATTCTGATAGACGTTTAAAGGATAGGAAAGTAATGATTTTAAGCAATATCGCTCGCAACGTACGATATCGAGTAAAACCAGAATTGTTATACATCATCATTGAATTACCCAATCAAGCTACCTTGAAATTAGAAATCACAAACTGCTCAATCACAGGAATTCGGGCACAACTCAATAGTGCTGAACCTCAGCTTGATGACATGCACGAAACTGGCGACATCATTAATTCCTGCAAAATTCAAGGTGACGATTTTGAAATCTCTGTTGGCCGACTCGTACTGCGTGCTATTGAAAAAAATATGGATTATTTCACTTTCAGATTTTCACTCATTGATGAAAAACTACCCATTGAAGGCAAATTAAGTAAATTTATCTCCGCCGCCGATGGTATAAGACCTCACGATATCGAAATCAGCCCTTATAAATTTGACTTAAGTACATTTATTCGCGCCAACGATGGCAGCACTGATTTATTTAGCCGCTGTTATGCGTTTAAGGACTACCATAAGCAATGGATGGAAACCCCGCTTTATCTTTATAATGTTGCACGGTTACCATCCAGCGGAAGTCATACCAAATTATCGATAAAGCGCCGCTCAGGCCGTAATGACTTCATTGAATTTGCCTCAAATGACTATCTGAACATGGCGGCACATCCTAAAGTAAAAGAAGCCGCTAAAAAAGCCATTGATCAATACGGGTACGGCCCAACAGGATCCCCCATACTGACAGGTAGTACACAGTACCACGAAGAACTATCTTTCTATCTTGCAAAAATCTTCAAAAAAGAAAAATGTCTACTATTTAATAGCGGTTATGCAGTCAATGCCGGCGTTATTCCAGCATTAACCCGCGATACCGATCTGATTCTGGCGGATTATCTATCTCATGCTTCGATTAACCATGGGATCGAATCCTCCAAAGCGAAATGCCGCTACTTTAAACATAACAATTTTGATCACCTCGATAAACTGCTCAAAATCCGCGATGAATATTCCGGCTGCCTTATTGTAACTGAAGGTGTTTTTTCCATGGATGGTGATATGCCATACCTTCCCAAATTAACAACACTGGCCAAAGAAAATAATGCTCGAATTTTGTTAGATGAAGCCCATTCGTTTGGTATCGTAGGTGAAAATGGTCACGGCGCTGCAGCCCACTATAAAGTACTGAATCAAGTTGATATGATCGGCGGAACATTATCTAAAGTTGCCGGTAGTGCGGGTGGTTTTATTGCTGCAGATGCAGCAATTATTGATTGGCTCACTTTTTATTCAAAAACATATATGTTCAGTGTCGCAATGCCACCCTCCAGTGTGGCAGCCGCACTCACTGCACTTAAAGTGGTATTTGAAGAAGAATTTGACCGAGTTGAAAATTTAAGGAGCAATATAAAACACTTTATTGCTGGTTTAAAAGAACTCGGTGAACCTACGCTATCAATGAATCATGTCTCTGGCATCATTTCAATCACCATTGGTGACGAGCATCAGCTTGCAGCCATTAATCAACAGTTGATTGACTATGGAATACGTGTTACGCCCATTGTTTATCCTGCGGTTCCTCGAGGTCAAGCGCGATTCCGTTTCTGTATTACAACCGAACATACTTTTACTGACATTGATTATGTCATGCAAATATTAAAAGACGCAATAAAGAAAACAAATTTTTCTTTTGTAAAAATTTAAAATAAAAAAACAATACCAAACAACAAATTTACCCGATGAATAACAACATAAATATAAGAATCATTGTTTTTTTTATTTTATGTTTTGCCAGCACTAATGTATTACCTGCTGTTATAACAGCGAGTAATACTGATTGGCAAGTCATCAATCAATGGGAAAATTTAAATAGTCGCTATTTTTTTCAAGCTAAAAGCAAAAGCATAATCAAACACTGTGAAAGAAATACAGATCACTATTTAATTTTCCCTGCTATTGTGCAAGCGACCCACCGAATACTGCTTGATAATATTGTCATACATTCACATGGCAGCCCAGACTTTCAGTACATAAAAAGCTATTTTGGCTCGCCGGTTATTTCTTGCAATAATATACTTAATGGAAAAATGGTAACTTGGGAAGTCTATTCACTCGTGAAAAATTTCTCTCGTATCAATCAGTTCCCTTATCTATCAAAGACACTACCTATTGATAATTTAGTCCAAGAAACTTTTAATATTGTTGCCGCCGGCAGTTTAATTATTTTATCTTTTTTTTGCGCAGTTATATTTATTGGAAAAATAAACATCCAATTATGCATCAGCTTATCTTTATCATGTCTTTTCTTTGCGGTCTACTTTATCGCGACCACGCCAAGTTACTTTGGCATCACCGCACCAATGTTTTTTTTACACAAATCAGGTGATGTGTGCCTAGCAATAGGCACCTGTTTTTTGTTTAATTGTTTAAGACTATCTAATTCCTTAAATAAATCGATTTTTTTCATTTATATTCTAATTGCTATTGTTAGCTGCCTCACAATCATTTTTGCAAATGATCTGCCAACCGCACAGCTTGGTACCAGTTTGATATTTGTTCCAGCCTTGATGTTATTCAGTTATACATTACTTAAAGAAATATACACTTTAAGTAATAGAGGATTCACTCAATATTCTTTCCTATTAATTCTAAGCTATGGACTCTTTGTATTCACGGCCTTTAATGACATCCTCTATGTAGAAGGACTCATCGACAGTTATATGCTTCTCTCTATCGGCATTGTATCGGCGGTGTTTTTTTTCGCTTTATCCGTCAATATCAGCATCATTGATACGTATAAAGAGAGAGATTATTTACGGGCGAACCTGGAAAGAGAAGTCAAAAGAAAAACCGCAGAGCTTGAGCAAGCAATAGATAATTTAAAGTCAACACAAGCCGAACTCATTCAATCCGCTCGCTTAGCTGCGCTTGGTACTTTATCCGCAGGCATTGCGCATGAAATTAAAAATAGTCTGAATTATGTCAAAGGCGCGGTAAACCCTTTTACCCGCCTCTCCAGCAAGTTCAGTGACGCCAAGGATCGGGCAAAAGCTGAGCAATTAATTTCTATCATAAAAGAAGGCTTAAAGCTCACATTCGATATTATTCAAAGCCTGACAAACTATACGGGACTCAATCAAGCAAAAAAAAGCGAAGCCAATATCAAAGAATTAGTCAATAGCATATTAACTATCTTGAAGCATCGGCTACATCACACAATTAAAGTAAAGGTAGCTGTTGCCGAAAATTTAGTATGGTTTATCGATATTGTTTCTATCAACCAAATATTGATGAATTTAATAGGTAATGCAGCGGATGCCATGGATCAAGGCACCATAACAGTTAAAGCCAGAATAAAAAATAATAACCTGATTTTATCGGTCACTGACACCGGTCGCGGTATCGAAAAATCAGTGCTTGAACATATTTTTGACCCTTTCTTTACCACCAAGGATGTTGGCAAAGGAACTGGTTTAGGCTTACATATTGTTAGAAAAGAAGTAGAAAAACAGAACGGTAAAATAACTATCGATTCGGTGGTTGGACAAGGAACCACATTTACTTTACAGCTGCCAGGTGAAAATACATAACATTAACGCCTCAATAGATGGCAGGATTAATCTCATGAAACCGCTCATTGCATACATTGATGACGAGCCAATCAACCTAACAGTATTTGAGTTAGCACTTGAACAACAAGCCTGGAATATATTAGTTTACGATAATCCAATCGAAGCAATTGAATCATTAAAAAAACAACAACCCTGGGTTGTCATCACCGATCAGCGTATGCCGCTGCTTAATGGGGTAGAATTACTAGAAAAAGTCAAAGAATTCTGTCCCAACGCAATCCGCATTATTACCACGGCCTACAGTAGTGAATCGTTAGTACTCGACTCGGTGCGCCGCGCCCATATCTTTGATTATATCAGAAAACCCTGGGAAGAAGAGGAGCTGATCACTTCAATTAGCCGAGCGATCAATGTCTATCACTTAAATAAAGAAAGAAAGGATTTACACAAAAATCTTAAAGTACGTACGGAAGAGCTTGAGCAGGCGCATAAGTACCTCGAACGACTCGCTGCATTTCCAACCCATATGCCAGCCATTATGATGTCATTCAATGCATCTCAAGAGATTATCTACAGCAACCCATTTGCCAAACGAGTCTTTGAAATTTTAGCAATAAACAATACCAATTATTCAAAAATATTGCCCATGGATGTCACTGAAATTATCAAGACCTGCCTTCATCAGAAAACACCCATATTCAACCTGGAAAAAACCTATAAGAAAAAAACCTATTTATGGAATTTTAGTGCCATTACTTCCCAAAGCATAGTGCACTGTTATGGCATTGATATTACCGACAAAAAAGCTGCCGAGAAAAAAGTACATTTCGCAGAAATTGAACGAAAAAGTGCGGAAAATGCTAATCTGCAAAAAAGTATGTTTATCTCTAACATGAGTCATGAATTTAGAACACCACTCAATGCCATTATCGGTTTCTCAGAAATGCTTGCAGAAGAGGCAGAAAATAGCAAAGCAAACGAGTTAGCCAGCGATTTACACAAAATTCACTCAGCTGGGAAACACTTGCTTGCACTGGTCAATAACATCCTCGATTTGGCTAAAATTGAAGCAGGGAAAGTAGATTTGCATCTTGAGCCGATTGACTTTCACTCATTGATTGCCGACGTGGAAGCCATGACAGAGCCATTAGTGCGTAGAAATAACAATGTACTGGTAGTGTCTCCGGTTAATGACTCACAGTCCATGCTCGCCGACGAATTAAAGGTTCGGCAAACGATTTTTAACCTGCTAAGCAACGCTTGTAAATTCACCACCAACGGCACAATTAAATTGGACATCAGCCAGCAAACCATTAATGATCAAAGCTGGACATATTTTACCGTCACTGACACTGGCATTGGCATGACAGAAGAGCAACTCAGCCGAGTATTTAATGAATTCTCTCAAGCCGACTTCATCACTGCAAAAAAATTTGGCGGCACCGGCCTTGGCCTTTCCATTAGCAAACGACTCTGCAATATGATGGGCGGTGATATTCATGCTACCAGCCAACTAGAAAAAGGTTCTGTTTTCACCGTTCAATTACCAACCATCGTCACTAAAACGGAAAACGGTACAACAAGTATTGCTATCGAGTCCCACGATAACTCAACAAATCACTCCAGAATAATAAATGGCAATTAACAACACGCTGACAATAAATTAGAAATGGACTACGGAATAACCTTCAGATAAGAGATAAAGTCGAGTCGCGAAACAGGGAAGTTATTGCATAGCCCATACTTTAACAACCTTGCTAGCAATTATTTTTTTGAAGTCAGTCACAGTTCAACAAAAAACTCTCCACCCTACCATAAATATTTCAGACTTTCATGGTATCCACCGATAACAATTCATGGTTTCATTCCAGGCTAAAGGAACACATGATGCACCAAATGAAATATCACAGCATAAGCATAAAAAACCTACCAATGACACATCCACAACGACCCATGCGGAAAAGTATTATCATGCCATGCTTACTCGTCATAGGTTTAACGCTCTTGAGTATTTCCAGCTCATTAGCCGATATATCAAAACAAACAACATACAAATTAGGGGCCTTCCCTATGATCGCTGCCGGCCAAGTTGAGCGCGTATTTTCCCCCGTGGCTGCTGAGTTATCCCGGATATTAGAAAAAAAAGTATACCTAAGAACGAAATCTTCTTTCCCACTTTATCGGAAAGAATTACAAAAACAAGCCTACGACTTTGCCATTGTACAACCTTTCGATTATGTATTAGCAAGTGACAAATATAATTATTTGCCATTGGCACGTTTTGAAAAACCATTGTTTACCAGCTTTATGGTATTGCCAAATAGTCCACTCACAAAGCTGGAAGATTTAAAAGGCAAACGCATTGCCCTCCCCCCCATGACGGCGGCTGTTACTCACATGGCAAAAAAAGCATTCCTGGATGCCGGCTTTGATCTAGAAAAAGACATCTCATTGAAATATACCAAATCACATGATGCCTGTTTACAACTCGTGATGGTTAAAACAGCGGTAACTTGCGGCTCATCACTGAGGGCAGTTCATGTGTTTCAAAGCAAATGGGGCAAGCATTTTCAAGTCTTGACAAATACACCAAGTATTCCTAACAGTTTATTCATTGTGCATCGGCGCGTCCCGAAAGAGATACGTGAACAATTACTACAAACTCTCATATCTTGGCCAGAATCTTCCGCCATTGGCAAACAATTCGTAAAAAATTCTAACAATATGCGCTTGGTACCGGCTAACAATCAGGAATATGACGTTGTACGAAATTTTCCGAAAACCACAGGACACTAGTCTATGAAAATGCGGTATTCCTTAAGATACCGCATTGCGCTAACTATTTTCCTATTAGAAGCAACAATGATGGGACTCGTGTTATGGCAAACGTTGTCATTATCATTAGACGGCGCCAAAATTCAACAGTTGGCTCATGAAAAAACCACACTCAGTGCAGCCAGTGAAATTAGTCGTAATGCGCTAATTTCGGAAGAATATGATGATCTTTTATCTTACATCGTATCGGTACCGCAAGCCGGAGGCATTAATCAAGTTGTCGTGGCTGATCATCGCCGTATCATCATCGCAAGCACGCATCTAACTGACTTAGGCAAACCATTACCACCACTCACTGATAACAGTTCCGAGTTCTGGCGAACACGGGACATTTCAAATGAAAATGAATTACTGGGAATCGTTGCTATCCGATTTTCCAATGCCAAACTGATTCACGCAACCAAAGAAGCTAGAACCTTAGGAATATCTATCGCCTTAATAGGTATGTTTGTCATCGGCATTGTTGGCTTATTGATCGGCTATCTATTAGCCCGTCGATTAGAAATTTTAACCAAAGCCGCTCAACAATTTGCAAGCGGTGACCTAAACGTCAAAGCCAACATACGAGGCCAAGATGAAGTCGCAGAAGTTGGTAAAGCATTTGATCACATGGGAGAAAAAATTCAGCAATACATGAATGATCTCGAACAAAGTGTAATCAATCGCACCTTAGAACTGGCCGATGCACGCGATGAAGCAGAAAATGCAAATCGCACAAAAAGCATTTTTCTGGCTAACATGAGCCATGAATTGCGCACTCCATTAAATGCAATTATTGGTTACAGTGAAATATTAGAAGAAGAACTGAATAACACAGAAAATAATGCCACTGCTCTCTCTGACCTCAAGAGAATAAGAGCATCAGGCTTGCATCTACTCAGCTTGATTAACGCCGTCTTGGATATCAACAAAATTGAATCTGGAAAAATGGAACTCTATCTAGAAACATTTGCGATTGAAGATGTGGTAGACCAAGCGGTGACTAGCGTCCAGCCACAATGTAAAAAGAATGGCAATACACTAGAAACACACATAGATAGCCAGCTTGATTCCATGCACGCAGACCTCATTAAGGTGCGTCAAATATTAGTTAACTTGTTAAGCAATGCCACAAAATTCACTAAAAACGGCACCATCCTCTTAACACTGAGCAAAAAAATCATAGACGAAAAATCCTGCATCCTATTTGGTGTTACCGATTCTGGTATTGGCATTTCACCGCAACACCTTGGAAAAATCTTTCAAGAGTTTTCCCAGGCAGATTCTGCAACCACCCGTCAATATGGCGGCACCGGACTTGCCTTGGCAATCAGCAAACGCTTTTGTGAAATGATGAGTGGCAGCATTACCGTAGATAGTACAATAGGCGAAGGCTCAACCTTTGTTATGTGCATCCCCGAAAAAGTGATTAATGGTCAAACCGAAACAATAACAACCTCTATTCCTAAGTCAATGACAAAAACAACGTGACAACAGGCACAACCCCCAGCATACAAACAAATCGAACAAAAATTAGCCGCAAACTCTTCAATTTCAATCCCATCATCATTTTCTATCACAGCAAACATGTTAAACCGATTCTTTGCACCTTAGGAATGGGCACGCTTACCAACCAATTCCACATCGGTTTTGCTTCTCTTGACCCTCATCTTCGAATCAAGCTCATCCATAAAAAACTATGGAAAATCAAATATTTTCGTAACTTTCACAGAGCCTGATGGACAATCAAAGCTTGCAAAATCAAACCCGCCTCATTAAATCCCTCCATTGATAGCTGAAAAATAAAGAAACAAATGAGTTAAAATAACAAATTACTTTACTTAGCTTTTATAGCGAACAAAAAATGATCGACACACTCAATACTAGACAACGCGATGCGGTAAAATACATCGATGGCCCCTTACTGGTACTTGCTGGCGCAGGCAGCGGTAAAACCCGAGTTATCACCCAAAAAATCTCTTATTTAATCCAGCAATGCGACATCACTCCACGCCATATTGCCGCCGTGACATTCACCAATAAAGCCGCTCGGGAAATGAAATCCCGCGTCAGCAAACTACTTGATCGACAACAAACCCGTGGTTTAGTCATTTCCACGTTTCATACCCTCGGTTTAAGGATTATCCGAAAAGAACGTGAACTGGTTAATTTGCGAGCTAATTTTTCTATTTTTGACAGTCAAGATAGCCTGGGCATAATCCAGGATATTTTACAAAAAGACAATGCTAGTGATCCTGACTTTGCCCAACAAGCACAACGACAAATATCTAATTGGAAAAATGCCCTCACTGATCCAAACCATGCCTTGTTAAATGCAGACAACCCCGCCGATGAAATAATCGCCGCTATTTATGAACGTTATACACGACATTTACGCGCCTATAATGCCGTTGATTTTGACGACTTGATCTTTTTACCTACGCTGATTTTTCGAGATCACAGTGAGGCACTTGAACGTTGGCAAAATCGCATTCATTATTTACTCATTGATGAATACCAAGATACCAACGGCTGCCAATACCAACTGGTCAAACAACTAGCCGGCCCTCGCGGCGCATTCACCGTGGTCGGGGATGATGATCAGTCCATTTATGCCTGGCGTGGCGCACAGCCAAAGAATCTACAACAATTACAAACTGACTTTCCTCGTCTTCAGGTCATCAAACTTGAGCAAAATTATCGTTCAACAGGCCGTATCCTGAAAGCCGCCAATCAACTGATCGCAAACAACGAGCATATCTTCGAAAAATCTCTGTGGAGTGAACTCGGTTATGGTGATCCCATTCGTGCCATCCAATGCCGCGATGAAGAACACGAAGCACAGCGCGTGGTATCCGATCTGCTGAGTCATAAATTTCAGAATCGTACAGAATTCCATGACTACGCCATACTCTATCGAGGCAACCATCAATCACGCTTGCTTGAGCGCATATTAAGAGAACAACGGATTCCTTATTTTCTCAGTGGCGGCACCTCTTTTTTTGAGAAAACAGAAGTCAAAGACATCTTATCGTACTTAAGAGTGTTAGCTAATCCAGATGACGATGCCGCCTTGCTGCGCGTCATCAATACACCAAAGCGGGAAATCGGCCCATCCACCCTGGAAAAACTCGCCAGCTACGCACAACAACGCAATACCACCTTATTAGCCGCTAGCCAAGAACTGGGGTTGGAGCAATACCTTTCAGAGCGCCCATTAAACAACGTGCGCCGCTTTACCCAATGGCTCAGCGACATCAGCGAACGCGCTAAGCGCGGCGATCTGCTGTCAGCAGTGAATGACATGATTCATGAAATTGATTACGACAGCTGGCTAAAAGACACCTGTAAAGACCTAAAATCCGCTGAACGTCGTATGGAAAATGTGACCGAGCTAGTGAACTGGGTAGAACGTATTTTACAGCAGGATGAAAAACCAAAAACCCTGGGGGACGTGGTTAATCACATGATGCTAATTGATATTCTAGAGCGTCAGGAAGATGACGATACCTCAGACCGGGTGCACTTGATGACATTACATTCAGCCAAAGGACTCGAATTTCCGCATGTCTTTGTGATCGGTATGGAAGAAGATATCTTGCCTCACAAATCCAGTATTGATGAAGACAATCTGGAAGAAGAGCGCCGTCTCGCCTATGTGGGAATCACTCGCGCACAAAAAACCTTAACCTTCACGTTTGTTTCACAGCGAAGACGCTATGGCGAAGTCATCGCCTGTGAACCGAGTCGCTTTTTATCTGAACTGCCGCAAGATGATATCACTTGGCAAGGCGGCAAACATAATATCGATCCCGAGGAAGCTAAAAACCGGGGGAAAGCGCATTTAGCTAACTTACGCGGTATGTTAGGTTGATTCTTCAAAATAACAAATCATTTTTCCTGCTTGTTCGTATCCTTACACTGTTAAGCTGTTCTCAGCAAGTTGTTGCCGCGTTGTCACATGACCCCTCATTGACGTGGCAAACTTTGCATACCCAACACTTTCGTGTTCATTTCCATGACGGCGAACAAACACTAGCGACAACCGCAGCTCACCTTGCCGAAGCTGCCCATGAGAGGATATCTGCATTTTTCAGTTGGGTACCCGCCACACCCACGGATATGGTATTAACCGATCGATATGATTTTAGTAACGGATCTGCCACCCCGTTTCCGAATAATCAAATGACCATTTTTATCAGCCCACCGGATGATATCAACACCATCGAAGATATCAACAATTGGCTGGAGCTGGTGATTATTCATGAATATACGCATATTATCCATCTGGATATGGCATCGAAAATTCCCGGTACGTTACGGGACATTTTTGGTCGGCTGTTTCCGTGGTTTTTTCCTAACGTTTTACAACCCCATTGGTATATTGAAGGCCTCGCTACCTATGTAGAAACAGACCAACAACGGGGCATTGGGCGGGGTCAAAGCAGCAGCTTCGCCGCCTTGATGCGCAATGAATTGATTCATGGTTTAAAACCCTTGCGACGCATTAATCAACCCCAGGCCTCATGGCCAGCTGGCAGTAGCTCGTACTTATATGGTGTCTATTTTTATCGCTTCATTGCTGAACGTTATGGTGAAGATAAAATCAAACAATTGGTCAGCAATTACAGTCAATCCATTATTCCGTTCTTGCTCAGCAGCAATACCAAACGAATTCTACGAAAAGATTTAGATAGCTTATGGCAGGAATTCGAAAGCTATCTGCAAGCTATTTTTGAGCCGCAAATTGCACACATCAAAAGCCTGGGCCTGAGCAGCGCCGAGCAAATTACCCAAACGGGTTATTTCACCAATCATCCAAGAACATTAGCCAATGGTGATTTATTTTTTATACAAAACGACTTTAAAAGCCAAACGGCTTTAATGCGACGCGCCAATCAAACAACAACCGCGCATAAAATCGCAGAAGTGTATAGCAATCGCTTTGATGTGCATCCACAATCAGGTATTGTCATCGCGCAGCCTAATCTAACAAACAATACCAATGTTTTTTCGGATTTATATCACATTGACTTAACAACCTATCGCAAAACACGTCTGACCCAAGGGGCTCGTTATAAATTCGCGAGCTGGAGCCCGGACGGCAGTCAGATTATCGCCGTACACTACCAATTGGCCAATAGTAGTTTGCACTTGCTTGACCGCCAAGGCCATTTGCTAGAAGTCCTTTGGACAGGAAAAAACAAAACCGTCATCGCCGATTTAGATTGGTCACCCGATGGTACAAAGATTGTCGCCGCGCTTTGGCGACCCGGTAGTGACTGGAACCTGGAACGCTTTAATCTGATGACACAACAGTGGCATCCATTAACCCATACCACGAATATCGAAGCACACCCACAATTTGATCAGCATGGCAATCTCATTTTTTCTGCCGATTATGGGGGTGTTTACAATATCTATGCAATGGATCTTAGCGATAGCAAACTCAGTCCGTTAACCCATGTTATAGGCAGCGCGTTATATCCCAGTGTCGATGCACAAGGCAAAAAACTCTATTACTCAGACCTCGGCGCCGATGGTTACAATATTTATCAGCTAGACTTAACTGATGCGCCAAGCCATCTGCAACCTATGCCTGTGCAAGCAGTAACAACGCTCGAGACTACCACAATCACAACAGCGACTGAAACAACCTATGATATTACCCCCTATTCGCCTTATCAAAGTTTGTCACCCAAATGGTGGTTCCCTTCCTGGTTAGTCACCTCAGACCGAACCGAAGTCGGTTTCACCACCAGCGGCTCAGATATACTTAACCATCATATGTACCAACTAACAGCAACTTATGAAAGCAAGCAAAATGATTTGTTAGGCAGCCTCAGTTATGTATATGATCGCTGGAATCCAGCCCTCAAACTCAGCGCCACCCGCCAATCCATCATCGCCATCGACACCCTCACTGACGCAGATAATAATATCATTGATGAGCGCAAGAACGTGCGTTATTCAGAAGCCTTAGCTGTCGAATTAATTTATCCATTGTTGTCCTTTGAACGACAATGGGGATTGCATACGGCCGTAGTTTACGATGACGAGCGTAACAGCAATACCTCTCTTATCAATCTTACCTCTGAACAACAAGACTCACTGGCAGGCATCGCTGTTACCTTCAATAGCACGCAACGCTTCCCGTTATCCATTAGCCGCAGTGCGGGCAGACAAGTGAGATGGGTCGCAGAAAATAGCGATGTGTGGGGCGGTGATTATTCTGGAAACATTTTCACACTCGATTGGAGTGAATTTTTCGCATTAGGACAACAACACGTTTTGGCCTGGCGCATTGCTGGTGCCTATGGCACGGGCGCGCCCAGCCCATTTCAATTGGGAGGCACTTTCAGCGAAGACTTAAGTGCACCATTGCTCGCCCCCACCACACAACTGTTTAACAAGCGTGAATACCCATTGCGTGGATATAAACAAGGGCTAAGCGACTTAGCTGGCCGCCGGATGGTGCTCAGTCATCTTGAATGGCGTTTTCCGATTAAGCGCATCGAATATGGCTACACGGCCCCCATCCCTCTTGGCATTCATCAATTACATGGCAGCTTATTCCTAAACAGCGGTAGCGCCTGGCACGATACCCCGCAATCAAGCCAAATAAAATCCGGCGGAGGCACCGAACTCCACATAGATGCCGTTATTGGTTATAGTTTACCCATCAATTTTCGACTAGGTATTGCGCGGGGGTTTAACCAAGACGGCGAGACCCAAGTGTATCTTTCCTTGGGTTCTGCTTTTTGAGGTTAACAAAACCATCTAACCACCAAAATCCGTCATTTTCACGTCGGTTATTATCTTGATCACTATATTGTTAGTTCATATAATGCCAAATCTTTTATGCTCGATCACGAACGCACTAATAAGACTTAATCGAGCAAAAATAAATCAGAACAACCCACTGCTGCCCATTAAACACACAAACCACAAAGGACACAACGTGAACGATCCTAACTATAATGAGCCAATAAATACCCGCCAAAACGCATCATTCACTTTCGACTGGATGAGATTTATGAGCAACCATCCGGCCGCACCGCTCGCCTTGCTCGCTACATCGCTTTTTTTTTTCGTGCTGGCATTCAGCTGGTCGTTTTTCTTTCTGTCATTTTTAGGGATCACCTTCATATCTGTGGCTTTTTATTACCATGGAGTCATAAGACATCATAAAAAAGGAGTGATTTTGCCCGTCAAAGTGGTTTCCGAAAGTCCCTTTTTACTTGCTACCTATGGTGACCTTTCCACCGGCAGTTCCTCCTATCCAGCCATAAAAATTCACAAAGCAATTAATCCTGATAACAAATATAAAACGGGTGATAAAACCGTAGCGCTAGCCCTTTATCAGGGGGAAAGCATTAAAAGACACTGGGAAGATTTTTCACCCAAACTGATCGCGAGTTCGACCAATGATCAAGCAGCCATTGCAGCAATCGAAGCGCTTATAAAACCTGCTCAATGGACGGCCTTTGAAGCCGGCTTAAGCACATTGGACACCCCTACCACACCAGGCCTCTATCGACTGTTCGATTACAATGAAAACCAAGAACATGAATATTTCGGTTTAACACGGGAGCAAGATAACAAATAAATCCCCAGCCAATACGGCACAATATTACCGGTGAATTATCATCGGTAATTAAGGCATACCAGGCTCTGTGCAAAGTAAACACGCTTCCATTTCTACAAACATTTTCAGTCCCCGTCTATTTTTAGTTAGCTCAAAAAAGGCATTAAGGAATGGGTACGTGATAACTTCCCGGTTTGGCGCTCAGATTTGGTTTGTATTTGTTCGTTCTGAGTGAACAAAAGTGCAGGAATAGTGGTTCTATTTCGAACTTTTGTGAGGGAAGAACGGGCGAAGACAGGCCGAAGATGACGACTGCATGGATGCAGGAGGTAGGGCGACTCAGGAGATCAAGCCGAGATGCGAAACCGGGAAGTTATTGCGTCGCCCATTCCTAATTACCTAAAATTGACTAACGCACAAGCAAATGTGAGAAAATAACTCATATTGAGAGTAGAGGAAAATATTCAACGCAGTACAATACGCACATCACAAAACATAATATTATCTCACTAAATTTGGAGCATTCAATGTCAGCGCTAATCTGTGGCTCATTTGCCTACGACACTATCATGGTTTTTCAAGATCAATTTAAAAATCACATTCTCTCCGACAAAACACATATGATTAACGTGTCATTTTTAGTGCCGGAAATGCGTAAAGAATTTGGTGGTTGTGCCGGGAACATTGCTTACAATTTAAAATTATTAGGTGCCGAACCAGTCCCCATGGCCACTGTGGGTAAAGACTTCGCACCCTATGCAGATTGGTTGAATCAACACAACATTCGCCAAGATCATATCAAAGAAATCGCTGATAGTTATACCGGACAAGCCTTCATCACCACAGACTTAGACGACAATCAAATCACCGCCTTCCATCCAGGCGCCATGAGTTTTGCTCATCAAAACACCGTCAATCAAGCAGAAAATATTAGCATTGGTATCATTTCTCCCGATGGCCGAGAGGGCATGATTCAGCACGCCCAGCAATTTAAAGAAGCAGGCATTCCATTTATTTTTGATCCAGGTCAAGGCATGCCCATGTTTGATGGTCAAGATTTACTCAACTTCATTGATCAAGCCCAATGGATTACAGTGAATGACTACGAAGCACAATTAATGCAGGAGCGAACCGGCTTATCTGCCGAACAAATCGCCAAAAAAGTCGACGCTTTTATCATTACCTTGGGTAAAGGTGGATCTATCATCTATACTAATAATAAAGTATTAGAAGTTCCGCCCGCCACCGTCAGTAATTTGGCGGATCCCACAGGTTGTGGAGATGCTTATCGAGGTGGAATCTTATATGGATTGTTAAACAAGATGGAGTGGGAGCTAACGGGGCGCATTGCTTCTCTGGCTGGTGCAATCAAAATAGAACAACATGGCACCCAGAATCATCATTTTTCACGATCAGATTTTGACGCACGTTTTAAAGACACCTTTGGATTTACTATCAGCGGCTAAGCATTAATCAGCAAGAATCATTGAAGGCATATTTATTGCGGTATAGTCAGCAACGCCCAATAGCGCCATAATTTTGAACGAGATGTACTCATATACGCCGTTTTGTACTGAGTATATCTCGGTGCGCCAACAATACAACGTCGAACACTTTTACACAAATGATGAGTTCATGGATTTGATGATAACATCCAACGGTGATGTAGATAATGTATAACCGCAGCCTCTATCCACAGCGAGCATTTTCGCATCACAGCGACGAACGCTCTAACATACGGGTTAATACCACATCTAGAAAAAAATTCCGGGCAACTTGTTGCCTTATGTTAGCTAAGTGTTTCCAGAAACCTAACACGACAACAAATACACCTTGTCTGCTGACTCTATCTGCATTGTTTTGTACGATTTGTTGCAATACCAGCCAAGCACTGGAAAAACAACTGCCCTATCATATGAGTCCGGTTGCCATGCTGACCGGCGACCTGGAAGTCGAAACCAGCGTCAACATTAATAAGAGCCTATCCATTGGTCCACTCTACACCAACAAAGACTATGAGTTTTCTGGAGAAAATTTAAATATTTTAGGGTATGGCATTCGTGCCGAATGGCGATTTTTAGGCACTCGATCTTCGGGGGTTTACCTTAGCCCGTTTGCCAAAGTTTGGTCATTTGGGTTTCACGCTAAAAACAATGATGAAAGTTTTCCATCAACATCCAGCTCAGTTGATACGACCACCTATGGAGCACTACTGGGTTATCAATGGATGGCGCGTTCGTTTAGCATGAATACCGGTATTGGTTGGGCGGCCTCAAATAACCACAACTCAGAACTTAGATTTACTAAACAACAACACCTCGCTAGCGAATCCCAAACACAGACCAACAGCTTTTTAATTGACCTTGCCGTTGGCTGGAATTTTTAACGCTACAATTCATTTCCCCAGCTGTACATTCCGGTGTAAAATTTCCCCATTTTCAGCCTGCGGGAAGTGCCTATATGATTCGACTCCTTTACCTATCCGTCAGCTTGTTACTACTGAGCTGTGCCACTGACCGAGCAATTCACCTATATGAAGGACCCCAGCTGGCAGAACAGCAACTGGCCGGCTTGATTATTCCTTTGGAAATCGACTTGCTTTCCGTTGATGGAGAACCCGTTGCTACACCATTTTTTGTTGGCGAACAAGTTCACTACCGCTTAAAAGCAGGCCAACATGATTTAATTGTGCGCTACAAAAATCTTTTTGAAAGTGATGGCAGCAGCCACGAAATCATCACCTCACCAGCAAAACTATTTCACATCGATATGATGAAAAACCAATCCTACCGCATAAAGCACTCAATTCCCCAGGATTTGACGACGGCAAAAATGGCAATTAAAGATTTCCAACCTTGGATCGAAAGCAGCACACCACCACACCATATACAATCAAAAGCCGTGCCTTCCACTTTTAAAACATCGAGCTTATTTGGGGTACTAAAATCAAACAATGATCTAACAGCAGGTACATCAGCAGCCTCCAGCACACAAGCAAGGGATAATATGCAACCGCCACTTGAGCAGTTAAAACATTGGTGGCAAAAGGCGAGCTTGCAAGATCAACAAAGCTTCGATGTATGGCGTAACAGCCTTGAACAAATAGACAACTAAATATAGATTATAATTAAATCAATCACTCATTAGCAGTCAGCTATACCTTGACTATTTTTGTAATCGATATTCTAATAGCGGCTATATAGCAATAGTTGCAGGTTGCTGAGTATAACACCTAGCGCAACCTTGATAAAAAATGTGCTAACCAAGATATCAAAATAAATGGCACCCTCTCGCACTACACCAATGATAACCATTTATAAATGTAACAAAGGATATCTATCACATGAATCACAAGAAACTTGCTATAAGTGTCGGCGCATTGACACTGTTAGCCGCCCACAATGCCCATGCTCTGCTCATCGACAATTTTAATGATTCGCAGGTAACATCAGTTTCCGCTACTGGCGTAGACAATACCTCATTAGCTGCCGGTTCCTTCATCGGCGATAGCCGCACACTACAAGTTGATGTTTCCAGCAATCCTGATGCTAATATCACCACCGCAATCAGTTCAGGTACCGGCATTCTCAACTTTGCCAAAGGACCCAGCACGTTGGCAACCAGTCAGGTATCATGGTCCGGGATTGGTTTAGACTTAACCGACAGTGGCACACAAAATGGGTTTGAGTTCGTTATACTGGAAAACAATGCCCCTTTTGCCGACCTAACATTCAATGTCAGTGACGGTACAAATACGGGTAGCTATAACATGGAGAATGTCGCATTTATCCTGAGTGGCTCACCAGAGACATTCCAAATCGAATACAGTGCATTTTCTGGCACGGTAGATTTTAGCGCACTTGATTCATTATCGTTATTCATTAACGGCGCCGATGCAGGCAACGGCGTTGATATGATCTTTGATTTTGTTCAAACGGCAGTTATACCACCAACCGGACCACAACCACCGGAACCACCTGCTGCTGGTATCCCAGAACCCAGCTCACTTGCGCTGTTAGGCCTTGGATTAATTGGTATTGCTCGTAAATATTCGCAAAAACCAGCGAACAAAAACCATCAATAGCAATAAGCTCAGCGTTGCATAACGACATCTTCAAAATAAAACTCCCACATTAAAAAATGCGGGAGTTTTGTCATCCCAAATCCGCAATTCATCCCCTAAAATCAAGCTAAATACCCCAGGTGCTTGGCATTGATAAAGCCACCCAGTCGTGCTTAAATTTATCATGATGCTCCTCCATTTCTATATTAATGGTAAAGCAGAATAGAGAACACGATCTGCAAAGCACATATTTTCAACACCAAAAATAAAGATACTCGTGGCGTTTGATATTTAGGTGTTGAGTGCGACGCATATTTTCGTTCTGGCACCAAAAGTAGGCGCTTTAGGCGAGGCGAAACGACAAGTCATAGTTATTCTTATGGCGCGAAGTTTCACCAACAGTAGGCGCATTAGGCGACGCCGCCAGGGCGGAAATAGGCCAGCAATAAAGCCTAAATATCAAACGCTACGAGTATATCGACCACAAGCATCACCGTCTGAGCACATATTAAGGACTATTTAGCACAAATTTTTATGGATATCACAGACCGCAAACACCCACACCACGGCCCCAATGAGCTGCTTTTCCAACCGCTCAATGCAAATATACTTATTGATACAGATGGACATATTATTTTTGCCGATACCGCCGCATTAAACATGTTTGCTTACTCAGAAAAACAGCTATTACAGCGTAACATCCATCAACTTGTTACGGGTGAACGGATTAATTTCAACAGTCTTTCATCAAATCCCGGCTTTTCAGCACTCAATAACACCATCACGGGCTGTTATGGAAAAAAATCAAATGGCAATATTTTTTCATTCGATGTCAAAATCAACCCACTGACAATACAGGGTCAATGTTATACCAGCCTCATTTTACGAGACAATATCAACAGCCAAAACATTAAATCATACAAAGAAATGATGTTGGCTATCATTGAAACCAGTCCTGACTTTATTGCCACATTTGATCTGGAAGGTCGTATCATTTATATGAATCGTGCTTTCAGAAAAATATTAGGCTATGAACAAGAACAAGATTTGTCTGACAAAACCTTACCCGGTCTTTTTTCCCACTCACAATTAGACAAATTATTAAATGAAAGCCTCTCTACCACTTTGAGTGAGCCTAGCTGGTTAGGAGAAAGCTTGTTAATCACCAATGACGGGCAACCATTAACAGCCTGCCAATTAATCATGTTACACAAATCAAATATTAACGGAGAGCAATACATCTCAACCTTCATGCGGGATATTAGCGATCGCAGTCGCATGAAAGAAGAGCTCAAGCGCGCTAAAGAAAATGCTGAAGCGGCCACACGTGCTAAAAGTAAATTTATCGCCACCATGAGCCATGAAATCCGCACCTCACTCAGCGGTTTGCTTGGCATGGCACAGCTATTACGAGAAACGTCTTTAAATGATGAGCAACAATCTTATATTGAAACCCTGCATGGTTCCGGTCATTTACTATTAACCATCGTTAACGACATTTTAGATTTCTCCAAGAGTGAAGCAGGCAAGCTCGCTCTGGAAAGTATTGCCTTTGACCTTGAACGACTGACTCATGATGTCAATCATTTTTTAAAAACACAGGCAAAAGAAAAAAATCTGGAACTGATTATCGATTACCCCACTCAATGCCCTAAACACTTTATCGGAGACCCGGGTCGGATTCGACAAATTCTCATGAATCTCATTAACAATGCCTTGAAATTCACCGAGCAGGGCCACATTCTAACTCGCATTCAATACCATGCTATCAAACCAGATCAATATCAAATCAAAATAGCGGTGCAAGACACAGGCATCGGCATTCCTAAAGAGATACAAGCCCAATTATTCAACTCTTTCAGCCAGGCCGACACATCAACCACCCGCCACTATGGAGGAACGGGCCTTGGCTTAGCCATTTGTAAACAACTGGTTCATCTCATGCAAGGAGACATAGGAGTTGATAGTCAAGCCAATCAAGGCGCGACTTTTTGGTTTCAAGTGGCACTGCCCATCGCCATGCCCATCGCACCACTCCCTAAAGTAGGCTTAGTAGGCTGCCGCACACTCCTGATATCGCCACATCAAGTCAGCGAAAAAATCATTTCAGAGGTGCTAAAAAACAATGAAATGCACGTTGACCTCACCAGCAATACAGAACAAGCACTGACAAAACTACAAGCAGCCCACTCACCATATCAACTCATCATTTACGATCATAATCCTCATCTAGCAGATTGCGAACAATTTGCTGAACAAATAAAGGCAACTGAACACTTTAAAAAAATTCCCATGATGCTGTTAACCTCCACCGCTCAACGTGGCGATGCGGCCTATTTTAAAAATTTAGGATTTCGTAGTTATTTGCCAAAGCCGATTATTGCTGATATCTTCACCAAAACCTTGGCGAGCCTGCTGGGTGCTTATGAAAAAGCCAGTGATGGCGACGACTTTTTTATCACACGTCATTCAGTATCTGAAGAAAGCACTCCACTTAAAGCCTCATATGAACAGTTCAGTGGGCATGCCTTGTTAGCAGAAGATGATCCAATTAATCAGCAAATCACCAGCGCTATGCTCACTAAACTCGGGGTAACCTTTGAGACCGCCAACAATGGTAATGAAGCCATTGAAAAATGGCGTAAGCAGCAATTCGATGTGATTTTGATGGACTGCCAAATGCCACATCTTGATGGCATTGCTGCATCAAAAATTATCCGGCAAGATGAACAAGGATCGAAAAATCACCTACCGATTATTGCGCTCACCGCCAATGTACTGGAAAGCGATCGGCAAACTTGCCTCCAAGCAGGCATGGATGATTTTTTATCAAAACCCTTTGATCAAGAGGATCTGAGAAAGGTTTTACTCAATTGGTTAACAATAGATAAAAAATAAGCAATGGGTGTCGCTACGCGCCACCCACCCTGCATTTAACCCTTCATGGCGTGCAGCAATCCTTCGCCCAACTCAACGGGAGATTTCACAGTATGAACGCCGGCCGCTTCCAATGCCGCAAATTTCTCTGCTGCGGTGCCTTTACCACCTGCGATAATCGCACCGGCATGCCCCATCCTTTTGCCTTTCGGCGCTGTCACACCGGCAATATAAGCCACCACCGGCTTGGACACATTAGCCTTGATAAACTCCGCCGCTTCCTCTTCCGCAGTGCCGCCAATCTCGCCCACCATAACAATCGCTTCGGTTTGTGGGTCAGCTTCAAATAAAGTCAAACAATCAATGAAATTCATACCCGGAATAGGATCGCCACCGATACCAATACAGGTGCTTTGACCCAATTTTAAATCGGTGGTTTGCTTGACCGCTTCATACGTCAAGGTGCCCGAACGAGACACCACACCAATTTTGCCCGGCAAATGAATGTCACCCGGCATAATGCCAATTTTACATTGGCCAGGGGTAATAATGCCTGGACAATTCGGACCAATCAGTCGTACATCCGCCGCATCAACAATCATTTTTACCTGCAACATATCCAGCGTTGGAATGCCTTCGGTAATACATACGATTAACTCAATACCGGCATCTACCGCTTCCAAAATGGCGTCTTTACAAAAAGCCGCTGGCACATAAATCACCGACGCTTGTGCGCCAGTATCAATCACTGCTGCTTGCACGGTGTCAAACACCGGTAAACCCAAGTGCTGTTGGCCACGCTTTCCTGGCGTCACCCCACCAACCATCTGGGTGCCATAGGCGATGGCTTGTTCTGAATGGAAGCTTCCTTGCTTACCAGTAAAACCTTGGCAAATCACTTTGGTATTTTTATCAACTAAAACGCTCACGGAATCTCCTTTATGCCTTCACAGCGGCGACAATTTTCTGGGCAGCCTGTTGCAAACTTTCGGCGGCAATAATTTTAAATTCACTTGCTGTGAGGATTTCTCGCCCTTTTTTCGCATTATTGCCTTCCAAACGAACCACCACAGGCACCTCAATACCCACTTCCGCGACCGCACCCACAATACCCTCGGCAATCATATCGCAGCGCACAATGCCGCCAAAAATATTCACCAGAATGCCTTTCACCTGCTGATCTGACAAAATGATTTTGAAGGCTTCAGCCACCCGTTCTTTGGTGGCAGTACCGCCCACATCTAAAAAATTAGCCGGGCTACCGCCAGATAATTTAATCAAATCCATGGTCGCCATGGCCAAACCCGCCCCATTGACCATACAACCAATATCACCCTCCAAAGCGATATAATTCAAATCCCAAGCTTTGGCGCGATTTTCTCTTTCATCTTCTTGGCTGCTATCACGCAGTGTTTCCAATTCCGGGTGACGATACAGTGCATTATCATCAATATTGACTTTGCCATCTAAACATAACAATTGACCGCTGTGAGTCACCACTAAGGGATTGACTTCCAGTAAGCTTAAATCTTTACTGATAAACAAATCCGCCAAGCCCATCAATAATTTTGCAAATGCTTTGATTTGCTCACCCTGTAAAGCCAGACCAAAGGCTAATTGCCGACACTGGTAGGGCTGCACGCCGACCAATGGATCGACCACAATGCGCAAAATTTTCTCAGGCGTTTGTTCCGCGACTTTTTCGATTTCGACCCCCCCTTCGGTGGAGGCCATAAACACAACCCGACGCAATGAACGATCCACCACAGCACCTAAATAAAGCTCTCGATCGATATCACAAGGTTGTTCAATCAATAACGAATTGACCGGTTGCCCTTTGGCATCCGTTTGATAGGTAACCAGTTGACTACCCAGTAAATGCGTTGCGGCATCCACCGCCGCCTGTTTACTTTCTACGATTTTGACACCGCCAGCCTTACCACGGCCACCGGCATGCACTTGAGCTTTCACCACCCACTTATCCCCGCCAAGCTGATCTACTGCCTGCTCAACTTCAACGGCGCTCGTTGCCACGTGGTATCGGGGAACCGCCACCCCAAAGTCAGCAAATAATTTTTTGGCTTGATGCTCGTGTAAATTCATTGAAACTCCCAAAATAAAACGAATAACTTTGGCTAAGGAATAAGTAGCCCCAAAGAGTCAATAATATATTTATTTCTTCTTTTTCTGCACCGCATGCAAGGGCCGGCCACTGACCGACAAGGCCGCTTCATGTAAGGTTTCAGATAAGGTGGGATGAGCAAACATGGTCATCGCTAAATCTTCACTACTACTGCCAAAGTCCATGGCAATTTTGGCTTGCATAATCAATTCTGAACATAGTGGCCCAATCATATGAGCACCCAGCAAACGATCGGTCTTTTTATCCGCCAAGAGCTTAATAAAACCATCGGTTTGCATCATGGCACGCGCACGACCATTACCAGAAAAAGGAAATGTACCTACCTGATAATCGATACCGGCAGCGATTAATTCTTCCTCGGTTTTGCCAGCCCAAGCAATCTCTGGTGACGTATAAATTACCGAAGGAATGGTCTCATAATTGACCTGGGCAAAATGCCCGGCAATTAATTCCGCCACCATAACACCTTCTTCTGAACCTTTATGCGCTAACATCGGTCCTCGCACCACATCACCCACCGCAAACACACCAGGCACACTCGTTCGACATTGCTTATCCACCTGAATAAAGCCACGTTCATCCAGTTCCACACCCGTATCCGGAGCCAATAAATTATCCGTATTAGCCCGACGACCAATGGCGACAATCAATTTATCCAGCCATTCTTTATGCTCACCTTGCTCATCGCGGTAGCTCAATTCCAGCTGATTATCGATCACCTGACAGCCCGCAATTTTTGCCCCCATGCGAATATCAAGGCCTTGTTGGGTAAACAAACGCAGTGCTTCTTTGGCGACTTGCTGATCAGCATCGGGCAAAAAACTGTGACTGGACTTTAATAAAAAAACTTGTGAACCCAACCGCTTCCACACGCTGCCCAACTCCAAGGCAATCACCCCGGCGCCAATAATTCCCAATCGCTTAGGCACCTCTGAAAACGATAAAGCACCCGTTGAATCAACAATCAACCCCTCTTGAAAAGGCGCTGCCGATAGCGGCGTCGGTGAAGAACCGGTCGCAATAATAATATGTTTTGCTTGAATGGTTTCTGTTTTATCTTCACCCAACCAGCTAACTTCGACCCGTTTATTGGCTAATAACTTCCCGCGCCCAGAGATAAAATGAATCTTATTGGCCATGAATAAAGCCGCCACACCTTGGGTAAGCTCACGCACGACTTTATCTTTGCTGGCTAACATGGTCGCCAGATCGAGTGAAACCCCCTCGACATTAATGCCATGGGCAGCATATTGGTGTTGGCCTTTCTCAAATAACTCTGATGATTCAATTAGTGCCTTAGAAGGAATACAACCCACGTTTAAACAGGTGCCACCGGGAGAAGGCTGCTGATCCGCATCCAACCAATCATCCACACAAGCGGTGGATAAACCCAATTGCGCACAGCGTATGGCCGCTACATAACCTGCGGGTCCAGCACCGATAATGACGACGTCAAAATTTTTATTCATATTATTCAACCATCAGGAAAATTGAAGAATTACACATTAAGCAGCATGCGGGCAGGATCTTCCAACATGTTTTTAACCGTGACTAAAAACTGCACAGCTTCACGCCCATCAATAATTCGATGGTCATAGGACAAGGCTAAGTACATCATGGGACAAATCACAATTTCGCCATTCTCCACCACCGGTCGCTGTTGAATTTTATGCATACCTAAAATAGCACTTTGTGGAGGATTCAAAATGGGGGTGGATAATAACGAGCCAAACACACCACCGTTGGTGATGGAAAAAGTGCCACCGGTAATTTCTTCCATGGATAATTTACCGTCTTGTGCTTTTTGCCCAAACTCAGCGATCTGCTTTTCAATATCCGCCATCGCTAGTTGATCAACGTCCCTTACGATAGGAACCACTAACCCACGCGGCGAACCCACCGCCACGCCAATATCATAATAACCATGATAAATAATTTCATTGTCATCAATAGAAGCATTGAGTTCAGGGAACTGTTTTAAACCTTCCACCACCGCCTTGATGAAAAAAGACATGAAACCTAAACGAACACCATAGGATTTTTCAAAACGATCCCGATATTTTGACCGCAAATCCATCACCGGCTGCATGTTCACTTCATTGAATGTGGTCAGTATCGCTGCGGTTTGTTGCACTTCCACCAAACGCTCTGCGATTCGTGCCCGCAAGCGGGTCATCGGCACTCTTTTTTCAGGTCGATCCGCATCCATAGCGATGCCGTCTGTTGACGGTGGCTTGCTCGGATGGGTTGGCCCAGACAACTGCTGCTCCATGTAACGCAACACATCTTCTTTCAAAATACGGCCATCTTTTCCCGTGCCGGTAATATCTTTCACATCCAGACCACGCTCTTCGATCAATTTGCGTGCGGAAAGCGTTACAATCTCCTCTGCCGTCGACGCCTCCGGGCTTGCTGTCATTTCTTCAGCCACGGGCTTTTCTGTTATCGACGTTGGCCCAGCCACTTTACCCGCCACCTCCGGCCCTAACAAAGCAATCAGCTGATGAGACACCACCGTCGCCCCTTCTGCTTGCAGAATCTCTTCAAGCACACCATCGTTAGGCGCTGGAATCTCAAATACAACCTTGTCAGTTTCGATATCCGCGATGATTTCGTCTCGGGCAACCGAATCACCGGGTTTTTTATACCAAGTGGTAATCGTACCGTCATTGACAGACTCCGGAAAACCGGGAACCTTCACTTCAGTTGGCATAGACTTCCCTTTTTTTTCATTGTGCCAATATCATGTCTACATTCAGACGACCAAGGATAATTTAAATAAAGCCATTAAGAATGGGCTTGCTAAGGAATGGGCTCGCAATAACTTTCCGGTTTCGCATCCCATCTTCCGCTCATCTTGGCCCGTTTTTCCCTCACAAAAACTCGAAATAGAACCACTATTCCTGCATTTTTATTCACTCAGAACGAACCAATACAAACCAAATCTGGGCGCCAAACCGGGAAGTTATCACCAGCCCATCCCTAAGAAACAGCAAAAGCCTCGTTAAGAAACTTGTTTAATTGCTCAACATGCAATCCGCTATAACCCACCGCCGAGGCCGCCGAAGAAGGCCTCCCGATATAAGAGAGTGATGCATGGCTGGGTGTAATCTTGCGCAAATAATGCTGATTAGCATCCCATGCCCCCTGATTACGCGGTTCTTCCTGGCACCAGAATATCTCGCGGGCCTGTGGATAACGATTCATTTGCTGTTTTAACTCATCGCGAGGAAAAGGATATAATTCCTCCACTCGAATAATGACCACATCGTCACGCGCCAATTCTTGCCGTTTATTAGCTAAATCATAATACACTTTGCCACTACACAATATAATTCGAGTGACATTTTTTTCCGCAATGTCAGCGATCTCAGGAATCACCGTTTGAAACTCACCCTGAGCAAGCTCGTCTAATTGGCTAGCCGCCAATTTGTGACGTAATAAACTCTTAGGCGTCATCACAATTAACGGTTTGCGACAGGTAAAATGCATTTGGCGGCGCAACAAATGAAAAATTTGGGCAGCCGTTGTTGGTATACAAACCCGCATATTACGTTCTGCACAGAGCTGTAAAAATCGCTCTAAGCGTGCTGAAGAATGCTCTGGCCCTTGTCCTTCATAACCATGCGGCAACAACATCACTAAACCATTTTGCCGATTCCACTTTTGCTCCCCAGCACTAATAAACTGGTCAATCACCACTTGCGCACCGTTGGCAAAATCACCAAATTGCGCTTCCCATATGGTTAAAGTCTCTGGATCGGTAGTAGCATAACCATATTCAAATGCCAAGACAGCCATCTCAGATAACAGCGAATTAATCACTAAAAATTTTTCATGCTCCGGCCCTACATTACGCAGTGGTATATATTTGGAGCCATCTTTCTGGTTATATAAAATCGCATGACGATGAAAAAAAGTCCCACGCCCACTATCTTGCCCCGATAAGCGAACCGCATAACCTTCATCAATTAACGTAGCATACGCCATGGTTTCTGCAAATCCCCAATCCACAGGAATTTCACCCAGCCCCATACGGCGTCGATTGGCATAAATTTTTTTCACACTGTGATGTAACTCAAAACCATCGGGCAATACATCAAGGCACTTGGCTAACTGACCAAGTTTATCCATCGCCACCCCAATCCCTGCATCGATCTCACAGTCAGTGGATAAATAAGGCGCCCAGCGAATGGCATAAGGATACTGCTCAACATCATATTCACTGAGATTATCGACCACACAATCTCCGTGATCTAACGCGTCACGGTATTCATTCATGTATTGCTTGGCTTCGTCTGCACTTAAGATATTTTCGGCGATTAATTGTTCTGCATAAATTGCTCGCGTAGTGGCCTTTTGTTTTATTCTTTGATACATCAGTGGTTGGGTGGCCGATGGCTCATCGGCTTCATTATGACCGTGCCGACGATAACACACCAAATCAATCACCACGTCTTTACGAAAAGCCATACGATAATCAAGCGCCACTTGGGTGATGAATAACACCGCTTCCGGATCATCGCCGTTAACATGAAAAATAGGCGCATTCACCATCTTGGCCACATCCGTACAATATGACGTCGAACGGGCTTCTTTTTGGCTGCTGGTAGTAAAACCAATTTGATTATTAACCACCACATGAATGGTGCCTTTGGTGGAAAAACCGCGTGACTGAGACATATTCAACGTCTCCATCACCACCCCTTGGCCAGCAAAAGAAGCATCGCCATGCAACACAATCGGCACCACTTGGTCACCGTTGGTATCGTTACGCCGTACTTGGCGGGCTCGTACCGAACCTTGCACCACGGGACTGACAATTTCCAAATGCGATGGATTAAAGGCCAAACCGGTATGCACAATACCACCTTCGGTGTCGATGTTAGACGAAAAACCCATGTGGTATTTCACATCCCCCGAGCCACTCAACTTTTTCTGGGACTTGCCTTCAAACTCTAAAAAAAGCTCGGCTGGCGTTTTTCCCATGATGTTCACTAATACATTTAAACGGCCACGATGTGCCATTCCGATAATGACTTCTTTCACACCGAGCGCACCACTACGCTGAATAAGTTCATCCAATAACGGAATCAAACTATCAGAGCCTTCGAGTGAAAAGCGCTTTTGGCCAACATATTTAGTATGCAAATAACGCTCTAAACCCTCAGCGGCAGTTACTTTCTTCAATAACTGTTTTTTCACTTCTGCTGGAAAATGCGGTTTACTTTGCACACTCTCAAGACGCTCCTGAATCCAGCGTTTCTCTTTAGTATCGGTAATATGCATGTATTCAGCACCGATACTGCTACAATAGGTTTGCTTCAAAATAGATAAAATTTCACGCAGCGAAGCTTTTGCTGTGCCAAACAATGACCCCGCATCAAACTCGGTATCGAGATCCGCTTCATCCAAGGCATGCCGAGGCAATGGCAACTCAAAAATTTCCGTACTGATCTGCTCATTGAGGGGATCGAGTTTTGCCAATTGATGACCGCGAAAACGATAGGCATTAATTAATTGTAATACCCCGACCTGCTTGCTTTGTTGCTCAAAATCATGTGCCGTGCTCGCTGCCGTCGCAGAAAAATGGCGCGGCTGCTGCGCCATTTTCTTGAATATTGCTCGAATCGCGGTGTGAGAGACTTCTTCTGTTTTGTGACTGACTGGCGGCAAACTGGAAAAATACGCCTGCCAAGACGCATCAACGGAATTAGGATCATCTAAAAAACGTTCATACAACTGTTCGATATAAGCCGCATTATTTCCCGAAATATGCGATGTGCTCGCCCACAAGGCCCGCAAATTTTTATCCTTAGTCAAATCGTCCATAACCTTCCACGTAATATTTTCCAGCAAGTTTGTCGTTGATAACTAGCCATTTTCATTCTCTGACACTCACCCTATTCGACCACAATACACTCCCAACGTCTCCCAAATAATAGCAACCCGAATGACATTTCATACCGCCATCGAGATACGATGATTCATTCAATTTTTGGATCTATCGATTCTCATGAAGTAAAGATGAAATGACTTGAGCAAATCCTTTCATCCTCATTCCTTAAACTAGTCAGACAAAAAAATACCAAAGATCGTCCAGCATTATTTCTGGTTCGCGTTTCCATAGGGAATAGTTTGCAAAAAAGACGCCGTTTTTATCATAATCACGAGTCCTAAGAATTTACGTTTGACAATGCGGACAATAAAAAGTCGATCGCTGGCCAATTTTTAATTGTTTTATGGTCGCACCACAAGCATAACACGCTTGCCCAGCTCGCCCATAAACTTGTAATTTTTGCTGAAAATAGCCTGGCTTGCCTTCCCCGGAAACGAAATCACGCAACGTCGTCCCCCCCAGTTTAATCGCATCGGATAACACTTGTTTTATGGAGAAGATCAATTTTTCAGCGCCCTTCTTTGACAGACGGCTTGCTTTATGTGTCGGCCGAATACCTGCCATAAAAAGCGCTTCATTCGCATAAATATTACCCACTCCCACCACGATCCGATTATCCATAATTAACAGCTTAATCGACACCGTACGCTTACGCGATTTGCTGTATAAATAGCTCGCATCAAAATCATCTAATAACGGTTCTAGCCCTAAATGCTTGAATAATGCATGCTCATGCAACGCATCGGCTAACCACAATACCGCACCAAAACGACGTGGATCACGCAACCGCAAACACTGCTGACCGGCAAAGACAATGTCCACATGGTCATGCTTTTCCGGTGTTACATCAACCGGACAAACCCGCAAACTTCCTGACATCCCCAAATGAATCAATAAATGTCCATGATCAAACTGAAACAATAAATATTTGGCTCGCCGATGAATAGCACGCAACGTGCAGCCCTGTAAGGTATCAGGCAACTCGGCTGGAATTAGCCAACGCAGCCGAGCATTACGAATTTGCACACTTGTCACAGATTTGCCGGTTAACAATGGCGCAAGCCCACGACAACTGGTTTCCACTTCAGGTAATTCAGGCATGATCTTATATTAAGCTATCGTTGTTCATTCACTGTACTAAGGAATGGGCAACGCCTTAGCGTTGGCGTCTTTTCAACCAAACCAAAACACCGATCGCTAAAAAGGTCGCCGGCACCACCAACAAAAAACTAATCCCGATGATAAACTGCCAAGTGCGAGATAATTCCAGTGAGCCATCCAGGGTAGTTTTGGCAGGAATCGCAATCAACGCATCATCATTAACCAGCCAGTTAACAAGGTTCAGCGCTAAATTCAGATTACCACTGACACCTAAATACGCATCCGATAGAAAATCTGCATCCCCGATCACAACGATCCGTTGTTGATCATTATCTGCCCGTCGCTCCTCTAGCAAACCACCGATATCGGGCTCATTAATCTCTTGCGCCGCAGCAGCTTGTGCCAGATCATCCTGCTCTGCTACCATAAGATCGCTATCATCGTCATCACCAAGCACCGTGCGCATGCGTGATAACGACACTCCCATGGCAATCGGCCCAACAATGTCTTGACCCAGATCCAGTCTTATTTCACCAGACTCATCGGTTTCAAGCCAGGTACGAGGCAAGCTTTCCAGGAAAATCGCCTCATCCCATTCGCTATCACCACTAAACTCCAAACCACGAACTGCGGCAAATAAGGTACCTACCGTAAAGTTTTGGGTAATCGCATGGGACGGATAATCAGGCAACACAATAAAGCGAGGATCGCCCAGTTGCTGGCTTTCCAAATCCACTAAAACCCCCGGCAATGCTTCGATACCTAATTGTTCAGCAATGGGCTCCATGCCTTTCAGGCTACCGGGTTCCAGCAACCATAAAACATTACCATGGTTATCGATAAAATCCTGGATCGCTTGTACTTCCCCCGCTAATAGCTCATTACGCGGATCGGCAATAATTAGCAGAGACGTATTATCAGGCACTTGCATCGCACTCATCAGATTTACGCTACGAACTTTCAATCCCTTTTTTTCCATTAATCGAGAAAAATTCGCAAAATCATAATCCGCTGTTCCACGAAAGTTACGCTCATCATGCCCTTGCAAAAATACCAACCAACGATCGGCATTGCGTACTAAACGGTAAAAGGTATTTGTTATGTTTTGCTCATTCAGCGGAGGAGTGACTCGCTCACTACGACCTTCATATTCAAGCAACATTTCACCATTACCACCAATTCCCATCTCGCGTGCTAAACCCGGTTCCGTTTTAGGGTCAATAAACTCAACGGTAATATCGGGCTTATAACTTTGGTAACTACTCAATAACGCTAAATAGTCCCGTTTAACTTGCATATTGGCTTCAGAAATAAAGATTTTTATGCTCACTGGGTGATTCATTTTATCCAGCGTTGTCAACGAAGCAACTGATAGCGTATGGCGCTGGTTAGCCGTCAAGTCTACCTCGACATGATACTTTACGCTCAACCAAGCAATGCTACCGATAGCGCCCAAAAATACCAAAATAAATAATACATTCTGCAGTTGAATACGACGCTTAATTTTTGGAGTCACTCGCATACTTTTAATTATCCTAATGTTGCAATCGATCAGCATCAATACGGCGAATACTTAACACTAGAAAAGTCACAATAAAGAGCAAATAATAGACAATATCTTGCGAATTAATCACTCCCTTGAGCAAAGATTGGTAATGCCTGAGCAATGACAAATACTGCAACACGTTGCTCGCCTGATCTTGGCTCGTGCCCGCCCAGTCAATAATCCAAAGTAATAACAGTAAACCAAAAGTGCTGACCGCTGCCACCACCGGTTGCACCGTTAATGTCGACATATACAGACCCACCGCAGCAAAACTCGCCAATACTATAGTCAGCCCAATAAAACCGGAAAATAACATCCCCCAATCAAGCGAACTACCTACCAACAACGACAACGGCATGAGCATAATAGATAATAATAAAACGAAAATAAGCGTCATAATCCCTAGATACTTACCTAAAATAATCTCGGTCATGGAAATGGGCGCACTAAACAATAAGCATAACGTCTGGTTACGTCGCTCCTCACTGATCAGACGCATGGTTAACATCGGCATCACTAACAACAAAATCACTGCCGCGTTAGCAAACACCGGCATCACCACCACTTCAGTCACTCCGGGTGCATTGTCCATCAGTACCAAACGGCTCTGCGCCTGTAGATACATATCTGCTTGACTAAGAAATAGATACCCTAAAATAAATAGACTGACACCGAGAATACACCATGCCAAGGGTGATAAAAATAAACTTCTCACTTCTCGCGCAGCAAGTGTAAATATCATTATTTAGCCGCCTTTATTTGTGTTAAAACATTACCTATTAAGTATAGTGTGAATAGCCTTCGAACAACATTGTCTACCAATAAGTTATCGCGGTTTTTGCCCAAGATATCGATAATGTCCGCTAATCGGATAATCAAATAGCATATCGTTGATCTTTGGGCCTGAGCCGATATTATGTACAATGAGAGGTCGCTTGCTGTCGGCGGAGTTGTCATCAATGACAATGCCGATGTGAGGCAAGTTCCCTGGTAACACCCAGGTAACTAAATCGCCAGGCAAATAGTCTGCGGAATTGTCAGTCACCGGTAGCGTCAAGCCATGTCTTTTAAAGAACACCCGCAAATTCGGCACCCGACGATGATCAATATTTTTATCCGGTCGAGTCAACCCCCAAATTCTATGAGATGGATAAGCGCTAAAATTTATCCTCATATCTTCATGCACCGCCTGTTGCAAATCCACCCCCAGTTGTCGAAATGATCGAATGATCACATCGGTACATACGCCTAAATGGGCGGGAATGTCACCATTGGGATAATTGATACCAAAATAAGATCCATCATAGGTCACTTGGTGCAAAGTACGTTCTTTGGCAGCGTTGACTAACGCACTAGCAAATGTTTGACTTGATACACCCGCCCAGGCATTGCCTAATGACAATAATACAGAGCATAAAAACAAGGTTTTCACGCGCAAAAAATCTCCCCCTCTAGCTCTTAAATCTAATCACTTCGCGATTTCCACAGATTCGAATAGCAAATGTAGGTTAAAATAAGCAATGACAAACAAAAACCATAAGTTAACGGCTTCGGAGTAATAAATCGATAATGAGAGTGATCAGCGCTAACGTAAATGGCATACGTTCTGCCGAAAAAAAAGGCTTTTTTGATTGGCTGTTAAAGCAAAATGCAGATGTCGTTTGCATCCAGGAAACCAAAGCACAAGAACACCAACTGGATGATAGCATTTTTTATCCAAAAGATTACCATTGCTACTATTTTGATGCAGAAAAAAAAGGCTATAGCGGTGTGGCGGTTTTTAGCCGCGTCAAGCCCGATAATATCATCACTGGGCTCGGCTGGGAACGCGCTGATCAAGAGGGACGTTATCTTCAGCTAGACTACCAAGGTCTGAGTATTGCTTCATTTTATTTACCTTCCGGTTCTGCCAACGATGCACGCCAACAAAGCAAACTGGAATTTATGGAGCAACTGTTGGAGGTATTGAAAAAATTCCGTCGCAAACGCCGAGAATTCATTATCTGTGGTGACTGGAATACCGTGCACCAAGAAATTGACATTAAAAACTTTAAAAGCAATCAAAAAAACTCAGGCTGCACTCCGCAAGAACGCGCCTGGATCGATGATTTATTTAACCATACCGGATACGTCGATGCATTTCGCGTGGCCGATCAACGTGCCGAACAGTACACCTGGTGGTCAAACCGTGGTCAAGCTCGTGAGAAAAATGTCGGCTGGCGCATTGATTATCATATCATCACCCCTGGCTTAAAAGATAAAGTGCAACACGCTGCCATCTATAAAGACCAATGGTTTTCAGATCATGCCCCACTTACCCTCGACTATGATTTATTATTGTACAATAAAGCCACTAAATAACAGGAGATCCACCATGAAAGCTGAGTTATTTGATATTCTCGATCTCGTCTTTAGCTTCTGGACCGGCCTTGCCGTTGTGGTAGTTATTCTATTAAAAACATCGGTTAAATTTGTCCCACAGAACCGTGCCTATGTTGTTGAACGGTTCGGCAAATATCGAATCACTCTGGTAGCTGGGTTAAATTTCATATTCCCTTTCATCGACAAAGTCGCTTATAACCGCTCACTAAAAGAACAAGCGATTGATGTCCCTAGCCAAAGTGCAATTACCAAAGACAATATTGGCTTAACCGTTGATGGCGTGTTGTATTTGAAAGTATTAGACGCCTCTAAAGCCAGTTATGGCGTGGAAGAATACACCTTCGCGGTCACTCAGCTGGCCCAAACAACCATGCGCTCTGAAATTGGCAAACTCGATTTAGACAAAACATTTGAAGAACGTGACACGCTAAATACCGCCATTGTGCATTCCATCAACGAAGCTGCCGAACCTTGGGGAGTCCAGGTGTTACGCTATGAAATCAAAGACATTACCCCCCCGCGCAGCGTATTGGAAGCCATGGAAAGACAAATGAGAGCGGAGCGCGATAAACGCGCCACCATTTTAGAATCAGAAGGGGAACGTCAATCGGCGATTAATGTGGCAGAAGGAGATAAACAAGCCAAAGTACTCGCCGCAGAAGCAGATAAAATCCAACAAGTCCTAAGAGCAGAAGGCCAAGTTCGCGCCATTGAAATGGTCGCCATTGCAAAAGCCAATGCACTTCGCAGCATTGGCGAAGCCGCTGCCACGCATGAAGGACAAAAGGCGGTGCAGCTCGACCTAGCGACCCAAGCCATTATCGCTAAACAAGCCATTGCCAAACAATCAACCGTTGTATTAATGGATGGCAAAACCAATGAAACCGCCAACGTCGTGACAGAAGCCATCGCTATTGTCAGCGCAATGAACCAAAGCAGTGAATTTACTCATTCTCCGACAAGGACCAAAGAATGATCGAATACTTCGACAGCCATCAATATGCATTTTGGTTTAGCTTGGGTTTTGCTCTGCTCGCTATTGAAGCATTAGTACTCGGCTTTGCCACCGGCGTATTGATTTTCGCCGGTATCGGTGCCTTATTAACCGGTGGCTTACTCTGGCTCGAAGTCATACCCCTTACCTGGCAAGCCAGTATTGCCAGCTTTAGCATTAGCTCCACCGTCATAACCGCAATCTTATGGAAACCCATGCAAAACTTACAAAACAAAAACGCAACACCAGCCAAAGACAATACCAGTGACTTAATTGGTCATACCTTTCGGCTAACCGACGCCATCACCGTAACAACACCCGGCTCCGTCCGTTTTTCAGGCATCGAATGGCGTGTTGAAATTGACGACAGCACAAAACTCAAACAGATTGACGCCGGTAGCAAAGTCGCCGTTCAGTCGGTTGATGTAGGTGTCTTTCGGGTACACCCGGTAGACTGACAACATTTGGCGAAAACTTATCGTTTATGGCGCTGCCCACCATAGGCAGGCTTCGAGGGTCGATTTAATGCCCATCGCAAATAAAAATAACCTGCTATTCCCGACAAAAATGACCCTAAAATAATCCCCAAACGGTCATCAAACATAAGATTGGCGCCGGTTTCTTCAAAAGCCAACGAACCGATAAACAGGCTCATGGTAAAACCGATACCACAAAGGATCGCCACTCCGTACAAACTTTGCCAAGTCATTCCTTTAGGCAATTGAGCAATACCAAGCTTGACACCCGCCCAACAAAACAGAAAAACACCCAGTTGTTTGCCAATAAACAATCCCATGCAAATACCTAATGGCACTGGGTGCAGCAGTGCATCCATCCCCACACCATCAAGTGATATACCCGCATTAGCAAAAGCAAAAAGTGGCAACACCCCAAATGCGACACTGGCGTGTAAACTATGTTCTAACTCGCGCAACGGAGAATTTTTCGGTGACTTGGCATTGCGTAAAGGAATAAAAAATGCGCAAATGACCCCCGCTAAAGTCGCATGCACCCCCGACTTCAATACCGCCACCCACATAATCAAACCAATCAACACGTACGGCGTCGTCTCCATCACCCCTTGTCGATTCAATATATACAATGCCACAATACAAAAAGCGGCCACGACCAAAGACAGCACAGACAAATTACTTGTGTAAAAAATGGCAATGATCACAATAGCGCCAATATCATCAAAAATAGCTAATGACACTAAAAATATTTTCAAGCTGAGCGGTACTTTTTTACCCAACAATAAAAGAATACCCAAAGCAAAGGCAATATCTGTCGCAGCAGGAATCGCCCACCCACTTATCGCCTCCGGATTATCATAATTAAAAGCAACATAAATCATGGCAGGAATCAACATACCGCCAATCGCACCGAGGGCAGGTAACACAATATTTTTTGGCTCAGCCAACTCCCCCTCAAGGACTTCTCGCTTTAATTCCAGGCCAACCAGGAAAAAAAACAGCGCCATCAGACCATCATTAATCCACAGCAAAAGGGGTTTAGCAATGATCAGTTCACCAATCCGGATTTCAACAGGGACATCAAGCAACATGTCGTACCAGTGAGACAAGGGTGAATTCGCCATGATCATCGCCAAAATCGCAGTAAACAATAAAATAATACCGCTGGCAGATTCCAATTTAAGAAAATCTTTGATTATACTTGTCATTTTTTGATTAATTAACTTCCAATACATTGTTTAACAGGCAGCTCCTAACAATCCTAGAATCCGCAGTTGAACAGCCTGTGGGGTATGCCAAATGGCGTTGAACGATAGTCTTCGCTACCTCACAATCAAAGCAACGCTCATGCGAACTCATCCCGCTTTCACGACACCGTACCCTGGCAAATCGTTAAGGAATGGCTACCGCTTGAACGCTTGTTTCGTGATTTTCTGAACAGGTCAAGTTAACAAAAATATCTTCCAATGACATTTTTTCTGGAGTCAACTCATACAAACCCCAATCCTGCTTGACCGATTCTTTAACGATGAAATCTACCGGATTATGATCCGGATGATAGTGAATTCGCCAGTACTGCGAGCCCAGCGGCTCAACCTCCACAACATCAGGTAATGCACTGAGTTGCTCAGCCGATGGCGGAGAGCGAAAACCAACTTTGAGATTAGAGGCTTGCATTTTATGCTCTAACCCTTGAATAGTTTCTGTCAAAACCAACTGACCATCGTTGATAATCTGTACACGATCACAAATCGCCTGCACTTCCGGTAAAATATGCGTCGACAAAATAACACTATGATCACCACCTAATTCACGAATCAGCGATCGAATTTCACGGATTTGAATCGGATCTAAACCCACGGTTGGCTCATCGAGTATCACCACATCAGGCGAATGAATAATCGCCTGAGCAATCCCCACCCGCTGTTGATAACCTTTCGATAAATTACCAATGAGCCGACGCCCCACTTGCTCCAAGCCACAGCGTTGTTTCGCGTTATCTAAAGCCGCACTCACCGCTTTTGGCAGAATACGGTTAATGCGCGCACAAAAGGTCAAATATTCATCGACCGTCAACTCCCGATATAAGGGCGGCTGATCAGGAAGATAACCTAATGCAGCCTTGGCTTGCTTCGGACGGTCTAACAAATCAACGCCATTGATGATAATGCGACCAGAGCTGGGTGCTAAATTACCGGTGATTATTTTCATAGCGGTCGATTTGCCAGCACCATTAGGCCCTAAAAAACCCATCACTTCACCTCGCCGCACCTCAAAGCTAATATCATTCACGGCGCAGTGCTGCCCATAATAGCGGCTCAAACCATCCACTTGTACCAGTATTTCTTTTTCCATTGAGTTAACGATAGCGCACAACCCTAATAAATAAGTGAAGAAGCGAAATGATCAAAAAAAACGCCACCCCGTAAAACTGGCCGTCGGTAGCCAAACACACCCTAGCCAGCTGAGCGTCGCATCACAATTAGGGAAATTATAACAAGAAACATGGAACAATGCAGTGGCCACAACGCAACCTGAAAAAGCAGCCAATCGCTGGATAGCGCCTTATCCAACACCAAATGAGTCTGAAACAAACCCTTCTTTCCAATATGAGATGAAGGCAGCGCTCAACTTTTGATCATACCCCATTGATGCAAACCATCCTCCGATACATAACCATTGTCATTAACAACACACACGTTGCCGCAATGACAGCAGGAAATAATACCGTTGTGACGGAGTAATTTTCCAGCGCCATAATGACAATAAGGTTACGTGTCGTAAAAAGCGTAAAAAATAACAATGATTCTGAATACGGATATCGATAGGCTTTGTTAATCGTTGGTCCAAATCCGAGAACATCCACCGTTGTCAAAATAATCACTGCCCATAACGGATCAGCAGTAAAATACCAAAGTGGCAAAGATGCCATTGCAACAACAAAAAACATCCAGTCGGTTTTGGTGATAGTGATATCCGACCTTTTTATATACGCTAACAGTGCAATACCTATTGTAATAATTCCTGAAACGCCTATTGGCCAAGCCCCCACTCCCCCGTTATCTTCGAGTTGCGCCAAAAATACAACAAATGTCGTTGATCCCCAAATCACCCAAGAAAACACATGCGGTTTTATTTTCCCCTGCATGATTGCACGTATATATGGAAAAAACGCAATCAATGTCAGCGCAATAGCCACTGCACTGAGAATTTCTTTGTACACCATATGGTACTGACTTCACTTTATTGTTTTAGCGGATTGAAATTTTTCTGGGCTACCCAATATCGGTTATTAGATTCTATTTTCAGCATTCTTTGACCATTCACGAATCGATACAATTTCCTCTTCTACTATACCTATCGATTCAAGGAAATCCTGATGGGCTTCCGGTGACATTCTTTCGAACTCAATATGCCACTTTTGCATACCCGCCTCATCCAGGCCTGCCGCTGCCAATAAAGACACCCATATTTCTTTAGTAATCATTCTAGCGTCTCTTATCGAATGATCATTCTCTAAAATTTTAAGAATTACCTTTTGTTGATTTCTAAGCGCCTGAATTTCATTATTAATCGCAAATAATCGACGCTCAAGAGAAAAATTAAGCTCATCACCCTCCTTATCAAGCAGCAGCGCAATGGACTTTAGTGACAACCCCGCATTACGGAATAACGATATTTTATCCATTTTTTGCAGATCACTATCGGAATACAATCTGTAATTTGACTTGAATATTGTTTCTCTTCATATTTTCCTTTCCCTATGAAATATTCTTGTTGAAGCTAACAACGAAAATCATCCTATACCTAAAACGTAATTGTCAACCCGTGAAACCGCCAGTCTAAAACCTACATCAACCCATCTCTTCTACCATCTTCTTAATCTTCACTGCTTTTTCAAAATGATTAAGTTGATTTGTCATTATCCACCATTCAGCAGCCTCCATTAATAATGTTGGATTATCATTCTTATTGGCAAAAAACGCATAAAATGATAGCCCGACATCCGGTCCTTTATCCTTGATTTTTCTATTGCAAACTTCAATTATGGTTTGTCTCAAACTTTCTCTCATAATGTGCTACTTATTTTCATCCAAAACATGGGTCAATTAACTATCGACCCTGCAATACAACCAGTTGATGTATTCATTGCCATATAGTATTCATTAACTAACTTGCCGCCTACATTTAAAGAGCCCATTCGTTCACCTTCTTTTACGAAACCATACTTTGTATAGAGTGCTATTGCAGCTTCATTATTCGTGCGCACGGTAAGCTCAATACGTTTGATGCCAGCACCTTCAGCTCTAGCAATGACCGTTTCCAAGAGCCTTGAACCAATGCCTTGTTTCCATTTTGATTTTAACACGCCAATTACTAGCGATGCCACATGGGAATTTCTTCGTTGCTGATTGCCAGCTAACACACAAACCCCAGCTACTTTACCAAAGTCAGCAATAAGCATTAATCGATTTGAGATTTTAGAAAACGAATCAATAATTGCTTCTTGTTCAGATGTTGTTATTTGCCGCTCTTTTGGCTCAAATAACATGAAATCTGATTCACTATCCAGCTTTGCAAATAAAACCAAAAGCGCTTCGGCATCAGATTTTTTAGCTTCTCGTATATTCATAACATTACCCCGATAACCTTGCCCATAAACTAGTCATCGTTGTACATTTCATTTACCTTAAAGTAGTCACCTTCGAGGATTTCTTTTTTTAGTTTATGGTACTCTTCGTCCGAAATAGCACCTTCATCTCTTGCGGTCTTCAACTCAACGAGTTCCTGTCCGATAGTAATTGTCCTGCTATAATGAAGCGTACCGTTGTTAAACATAGCGCAACCACTGTGAACCCCAATAACAACGATAAGCAGCAATGATTTCAATAGTCTATTCACTTTCTATCCCCTTGCTATCTAATATTATAACGACATTTCCCTTGTTGCATCCTTGATCAACATAACGATGAGCCTCCGCAGTCTGTTCCAAAGGATAACGTTTATCTATGATAGACTTTATCATTCCCGCCTCAATAAGCTCTTTTAGGAAAACTAAATCTTCAGTCTTATAGTTTGAAAATTCAAAGATGACTTGTTTGCTACTTGTCATTGACGTCCATAGTCCTCGAATCATCGATAACACCCGTGGGTTAACTAAAAGATAGCGTCCATTTTGTTTTAGCGATTTTATACTACGTGAAAACGAGCTGTTGGCTATCACGTCAAGAATAATATCATAGGTCTTACCGCTTTTGGTGTAATCTTCTTGGGTATAATCAATGACATGATCTGCGCCCATCGAGCGCAGCATGTCCAACTTCTCCGTGCTATCTACGCCAGTCACTTCAGCGCCAAAGTACTTGGCAAGCTGCACTGCAAAAGAGCCTATATTTCCACAAGCCCCATTGATAAGCACTTTTTCTCCAGGCTGAATATTTGCTCTTCTAAGATAATGTAATGCATTCAGCCCCCCAGTAGGCACAGCAGCGGCTTGTTCATAGGTCATATTCGCCGGTTTTATTGCCATCCCACATGTGCTCGGCAGACATGTGTACTCAGCATAAGCACCAAAAACAACACCGGTAGCTGCGAAAATCTGATCACCTTTTTTAAATAGATTGACATCTTTACCGACATCTTCAATTTCCCCGGCTAACTCTTGCCCTAATATAGGTGCTCTTGTCGGTCTTATGAGACCCATATATATTCGAAAGGGGAGCCAGAACCAGATTGGGAATTTGAAACTTCGAAGTTCACAGTCCCCGGCGACAACTGTTGCCGCATAGGTTCTTATCAGCACTTCATTGTTCTTGGGTGTTGGTTTTGCTACCTCTTTGAACTGAAGAACATCCGGTGCTCCGTATTTTGTGTAGACAATTGCTTTCATAAGTATTCCTCTAAGGTTGGTTGAATTTGGCCATGTTAAATAACTGGCGTGATTGCCAGCAATCTCAATTATTCATAACGCAATGAACGGATAGGGGTGGCTCTAGCAATGTTAATCGCATGACTAGCGACAATGGCCCATGCGGTCAAAATACCCACTACACTTGCCAGTAATATCACGGGTACCACAAAGCTAATACGCTCAGGAAAGAAATCGAGATAGAGGCTGGATGCCAAATAAGCCAATGGCATGGCAACTATCAAGGACCACATGACCGGCTTGGAAAACTGCCATATCAACATACTCACAATCTGATCCACCCTGGCACCCATGACTTTACGAATACCAATTTCTTTGGTGCGACGCTGCGCCATAAACGCAGCCAACCCAAACAAACCGATGAGGGCGAGCGATAAAGCCACGCCAGCAAAGGCCGCGAGCACATTATTCATCCCTTTGAGTATTTTAAAAAAAAGGTTGAAATAATAATCCAGGAACGATCGCCGAATCGGGTAATTTTCGATGACGCGCTCCCATACGGCGTCAATATCAGTTAATGTTTGATGTAAGTTCTGTCCGCTCACCCTAATTGACGCATAAATATGAGCCTCGGGTCTGATTAAAAAGGCGATAGGCTTCATCTTAGTGGATTGGCCAAAGAAATAATTATCTGGCTTCAGGCCGATGATGGTATATTCACGAGCCTGCGAATTTTGTTCGTCAGGGATTTTGTAAAAAGACCTACCGATGACATCCATACCCCCGTTCTCACCTCTTCCAAGACCCAGTTTTTCAGCGGCTAACTGATTGACCACCACATTAACTTGTTCAATCTCTTTATTGAATACATCATTGGAAATATTAAGATCGAATGACCGTCCGGCGAGTAATTCAATATCGAATACCTCCATAAAATCAACGTCAACGGATACCATGCTGATGTTAAAACCAAGTGTTTCATCACCCAACATCGGCGTCACTTCACGCACTCGACTTATATCCCAGAATGGCACAGTGCTGGAGAATGTCACCGCTTGAACATCAGCTAATGCAGTGAATTCCTGGCGCAGTGTTTCGTGCTTCTCCTCTATCATTTCAGCATCCATGCCTTCCAACACCACGATCTGGGATTTGGGGACGTGATCGCTTAGCGCTTCCACTCTCTCGTTTTGGAAGTACATTATCATAACCATCGCCAGCATAAAAATAGAGATGGAAAATTGTGTCGCAATCATAAAACCACGAAAAGTACTTCCCTTGCGCCCTTTCAATAGAGTGTTGCGTAGACTATCAATCGGATTAAGTCGGGAAATTAAATAAGCAGGATAAGCACCGGCTAACAGACCCACCGCTATCGTAGTGAGTATGAGCCATGGCAGAATACTTATATAATTGAGGGTGACTTCCCTGCCAGTCCAGCCGTTATAAGCCGGCACTAACAGCTCGATGCTGGCAAGCGCAAGAATCATGGCGAAACTGCTGATCGTTAAACTTTCAACGAGAAACTGTGCCATTAACTGCGCCCGCCCGGCGCCGAAGGTTTTACGCAACCCCACTTCTCGGGTGCGAGAAAAACTTTGTGCTGTTGCTAAATTCGTATAGTTGACACAGGCGATAATTAAGATCAATAACCCCAGTAATTCAACCGATTCAAGCACAGGCATTCCAAGTGAATCCCAAACCATGATATTGAGTTCAATGAGGGGACGTACTTTTAAAGCGCTGACCTGCTCAAACTCTTTCGCAGGTGCATGGCGCTTCAATACGGCATTAACCTGATCTTGCAACCAGATACCGTCTCGATTTTCTGGCAATAAAACAAAGGTCATATCTTCTGGATTGAAGGTTTCCCATTCCCCTTCCATCTTGAAATCGTCAATGCTGATCAATGCCTCTATTGAGGCAATGGCGGTCAAACCAAAATTAGGCATTAAGGAAGATTCAAAAGAATTTCCTGCGGGCAAATCTTCTATCACAGCAGCAATACGCATATCGTATTTATGCTCCAGAGATATAACCTCGCCCAACACATCTTGACTTCCAAAAATCTTTTGTGCAGTCGATGCCGTGATAATGAGCCCACGAGGGTCATCAATCGCGGTGGGGTCACCATAAATATATTGAAAATCAAAAATACGCGTGAACCCGCTGTCTACAAAACGAATACCTTGGTAGTAATGATCATTATTAACCGTCAGAAGACGTTCCTTGAAAAGGGCACGAGCCACCTGTTGCGCTTCTTCAATCTCCACGTCGAATATTGGACCGTAGGCTGTTCGGACATTCGGCATCTCAAGAATGTTCTCACCCGCCGTTGGAGCAATAACACTACCTACCAAATAAATACGATCACGCTTTGAAAACATACTGTCATGATTGTACTCGTAAGAAACAAGTAGGGTACTAAATAAAAATATACATAACCCTAGCGCTAAACCCGCAATATTAATAAATGCATACAAGCGGTGTTTCGCTAAATGTCTAAGCGCTAACTTTATATAGCTGGATAACATTATCGAACTCCTGTTAAGACACAGCGCGCAAGCTTTCGGTAACCACCTGCCCATCAAATAAATTGATCGTTCTGCGGGCATAATCGGCATGAGCCGCCGAGTGAGTAACCATCACAATGGTGGTCCCTTGTTCATTTAACCCCTGCAACATTTCCATCACCTCCTGACCATGGGCACTATCAAGGTTGCCAGTGGGTTCATCCGCCAGAATCAAGGCCTGATTTCCCACGACTGCACGGGCCACCGCGACTCGCTGTTGCTGCCCACCGGATAACTGTCCCGGCATATGTTTGGCGCGATGGGCAATACCCACTCTATCCATCACCTCGGCAATGCGTTGTTTACGTACTCGGTTGCTGATATCGTGATAAAGCAGCGCGAGCTCAATGTTTTCTGCAACCGACAACTCATCAATCAGATTAAAATTCTGGAATATAAATCCGATATTGTGCTTACGGATTTTCCCTGATTGTTTTTCACTATAGTGCGTGACATCTTGATCCATAAATTGATATTGACCGCTGGTTGGATTATCCAACAACCCAATCACATTGAGTAATGTGGATTTACCACAACCGGACGGCCCCATGATGGCGACAAACTCCCCGTTATCGATTTCGATATTAACTGAATTCAGCGCAACCGTTTCAACTTCATCAGTGCGATAAACTTTGCAAAGCTCGTGTAATTTCAACATGCTATTTCCCTTTGAAAAATTTAATGTCTATCCAGTTTAAGTCTGTCCATTTCTTTAAACCCTAACGTTTCAAAAAAAAGTGAGTAAAAAAGCTTTAGTTGCTGTATATAAGGGCGAAAGCTTCCGCGTCCTGCTTACGCCCCTTACCTACATCCTTGTAGGCAAACGGAAGTTTTTCTAAATCGATCCATGTCACTCATAGTGAGTTTTAGAAAAAATGAGTATTCGTCCTTAGATGCAGTAAATAAAGCAATGAAACGGTTTTTAACCAGTTTTTTTTGAAACGTTAGGGTAAAAAGCTAACATAGGAAGAGGTAATCACTTCCTCCTCAGATGCTAAGCCCGCTAACACTTCAATAAAACGATTATTGCGTCGGCCCAAACGGATTTCACTGTAAAACGTTATTTCAAAGCCCGTGCCAATATGTAACCTATTGATAGACAATTATTATTTTTAGCTCACGAAAAATCCATTCGAATTTGAACAAGAAAAGTGTTCGCTATCGGACATATGCTGTACGTTAGTGAACAGTGGATTCCGAGCTCGGCTTTTCTACACCAGGGCCAACTCTCTTGCCCTGGCCACCGCCTCGGTTCTGCGTTGCACCCGCAATTTGGCAAATATTTTTTGGTTATGTCCTTTGACTGAACTCAAAGCAATGCAGAATTTATCTCCGATTTCCTGGTTTGAAAGGCCTTGAGCAATAAGTTGTAATATTTCCAGTTCCCGTTTGCTGAGGGGGCTGGGGAATGAAGCAGCAGATGGTTTTTGCTCTTTTGCTCGTCGCTTCTGGTATTTCATTCACGTCGCCTATCCCTAAAGTAATCGAAATATAATCGGCATTCTTAGCTCCGTTGCGACTTTTTTATTCTCCACCTTTGCAGGCAGAAAGGTCGAAGCCATCAGAGCTTCTTTCGCTGCTTCATCGAAAGCTTTACCCGCCGAATTAAGTACCGTAACCCGATAGACTTTACCCTCTTTACCAATTAAAACGGCTACCTTGACGATACCTGTTTGTCCTGAAGAACGCATCGCTTCCGGATAAATCAAGGCTTCTTTATGTAAAAACTGAGGGCCTTGTGTCAACTTAAAAACCGGAACGGGTATCGGCAATGCGGCTTCTGTTTGCTGTTTCGCTATAATTTTTTTTTGGATTTCTTTAGGCGCTTTCTCTTGAATTTTTTCTGACACGTTTTCCTGCAGCATTGCTTTCGGTTGAGGAATCTCTTTTATCTCAAGTGTTGCTTTTGCAATCATGGTCTTTTTCGGTATTTTTTTCTTCACCGGCTTAGGAGGTGATGCTTTTTTCACTGTGCTAGGTTTTACAGGTTTTGGCTTTTTGACCGGCGTTGGTTTCGGTTGCACTTTTTCAGCAACTTTGGTCGATTTCTGTTGAGGAGTTTGCAATGCCATCATCTCCAAAATAATCGGTGGCTTATCCTCTTTTAGTAGCCATTCAGTCTTAAATAATAGAGGAATTGACAAAACCAATAAGACAGGAATTAACATACCCGCGAATACTGCAATGCCACGATAAGCTATATTGAGTTTATACAGATTTTTCATCAGCCGCTAATCCCAGCTGCTTGGCACCACTGGATTTAGCGGCATCAATCACTTCAATCAAGGCTTCTGTTCTTGTCTGTTTATCCGCCTGAATAATCACCGGCAGGTCACTATTGATTTGCAGTTGACCTTTCAATAGTCGCTTAAGATCATTGATGGTGACCGGTTTTTCTTGATAATAGGCCTTACCGTTTAAATCTATTTTAATGATAATGTTTTTATCGGTTAAACTCACCGCATGTTCTGATTCCGGTTTTTCAATGATGATGCCGTCCTTGTCCGGAAATACCGTGGTCACCATAAAAAAGATCAGCAATAAAAACACCACATCAACCAAGGGCGACATATTGATTTCCGGTCCTTTGGCTTTTATCGTTGGGAGTTTTAACTCAAGCATTGGCGTAAACTCCCCGATAAAATGAGATATCTCGATGTAACACCACTTGCATGGCTTGACCGGTTACATCCATTAACGCATTCACCCGGTTAGCCAACAGGTGATGAAAAAAGATCACTGGAATCGCGATGATCAGGCCACTGGCGGTAGTGAGCAGAGCTTGAGAAATACCTCCGGCCATGGCATCAGCATCACCGCTACCTTGCAGGGCGATGACCTCAAATACATTGATCATGCCAGTGACCGTGCCCAATAGGCCAAGCATGGGTAACAGTGACCCCAAAACACCGATGGTTGATAGGCCATTATTCATTTTTGGCATAATATCGCTCATGTGAATATTCATTTCTTTAGCGATATCTTCTTTATTATCGACTTCCTGCCAGTTCACCTTGTCAAACAATTGTGCAATGGGACTGTTTGAACGATTTTTTTCTGCGGATGGGACAAACAACTTATCCGCTGTCAGGTGTCGATAATCCCGTTTAGCACTGCGGGTTAAGCTCAGTACATATAGGCTTTGCCAGCTGAGTAACATCATGGCTAATATGGCAACCGCTAAAATAACCCACATAACAGGGCCACCACTTTGCATAATCTCTAAAAAGCTAATTTTCAGCTGTGTTAGTAACTCCATTGCTTTCTCCTTTGTCATAAAGTGTAGGATGGGTAGAGCAAAGCGAAACCCATCAATACCAAGCTACCCAATGTCGGTGATTAGGTTCTCGATTTGGATTACGCCTAGATAGGCTAATAAAGGCACAGGGGTCGTTGCGATGACAACGGTTATCAAGAAGCCTAGCCAAGAAAAGGAACGATTGATTCCACAGATTAGAGCAATGCCACCTCCACCGCCGAGAATGAAGTTACCTGGCAAATTAAACAAAACACCTAAGACCGCGTAACGATATTTAACCAGATGTGCTCCCAACCGATCTTTCAATCGATCCCCCAACGTGGAGCGACTTAGCAAATGCCGCATCCAATGGTCACCCTCTGCCTCTATATCCGATGAAGCCACGCCAAACTGTGCTAGCCAAGCAAACACCCATTGTCGAGGCAACAAATGTCCAATAGCAAAAGAAAGATTTAATCCAATCACAGTGCAAAGATAGACAAAAATAATGCCTTCTTTTCCAAAAAGACACATAAGTACCAACCCTAGTTCAACCCCTGGTATAAAAGGCAAACTCAGCAAAATAATATAAGCCAATCCACCGATAAAGAGGATAAAACTATGCCACTGAGTTGGCATGCTGTTTACCCATTCAGAAATCTTATCTAGCTGTGAAAATTGGGCATACCAGGCCAGGCTTGCTCCTAGAAAGAGAATCACCAAAACAATGAATAACATTCGATGGCGCTTTTTCATCATCAAAATAGCTTGCATTATATAATTTAAGAATCGCTCGGTAATCATTGACAGTCTCGGGAATAATAAGGAATGGACACCCAAATTAATCACTTAAAATTCCATCTCAACGCCAGCATAAGGGAAAAACGAGAAACCGATGACTTCAGTGGGATTGCTTATGTTTTGATAATCATCACCGTATCGATAGGCAACGACATTCTTGGCGAATGTCACGTTTTGCATATCAAGATAGAATTTTAATTTGGACTGGTTAAACAAGACTTCACGACCGATACGCAAATCCACTTTGTAATACGTCGGCAACCGTTCCGCATTGTGTTTACCATACTCCGGGACCCAACGACTATCGGGATCATTCAGATCTTCCCGAGATCGTCCAATCACTGCCGTATAGGGCTGACCAGAATGAATCAGCGCCTTGATACTTGCGTCCCAACGCTTCCAACTGCCAGCAAAAGATTGCCCCCAAACCCCAGTGAGTGTTAACGGTTGATCACCTGAAAAATCTCGTGTGACGCCGGTAATCTCATTGGTGCGATTTGATTTAGCCCAGGAAAGCGATAACCAGCCAAATTTACCTTGGCTTGGAGTCCGTTTGAGAAATAAATCAAATCCATACGCCTCGCCTGTACCGCGATTGGCGTAGTTATCGGGAGGATCATTTTCATCAAGTGCAATCACCAAATTTTTCATGGGCTTCTGATAGATTTCGGCTTTAATGTGATAGCGCGAGTTGATTTTATGTTCGACGCCAATGATTCGGTGCTCCGTTTCTCTCATCAACAGTGATGGATTGCCCAATGATTCAATTATCTGCAATTGATCCGGCATCTGGATATATTTCCCCCAGCTCGTCATTAACAAGGTATCCGCTGATAGCTGGTACTCCAGCGTAAGACGTGGCGATAATTTGTGCGTGCGGAATCCACCAGTCACCCCGATATTGGTATAGCGCAAACCCGTTTGAGTCGTTAGCCAGTCCGTCCATTGTTGACGGTGCCTAATATAGGGCGAAATCTCAGCGGCTTTAAGCTGCTCTTTAAATCTATATTTTTGTTGTTGGCTAAACGTAAAATCAGGATTGTTTTCGGTATAAGCGCGAAATGTATAGAGATCCACCGGCGTCCATGTGTAACGACCTGATAGACCCATACTGGTTTGTGAATCGGCTTGAGATTGCCAATTCAACTCCGGTTGGACATGCAGCGTTTTCTCTTTAGTATTTGCAAAAATAGCTTGCCCCTGTTCATCAACACCACCGCCCACTTCACTTTTATGATGCGAATAAGCCAAGGCAGTGATACTCTTCCATTGGCTATTCCAACGCTGTTGCCAGGTAATACCCGCCGTTTGATAGGCCATTTTTTCACGTAATTCACCGGCTAAATGGGGATCAATTTTCGTTGTACTACCCGGCTTCATTGCCAATTCGTCCCCCGCAGTAAACACATAACCATCAAGATAACCTCCTTTGAGCTGATGCCGATAAAGGGCTTGAAAATCGTAAAAGTAAGGTACCAGTAGTATCTCGCCCGGATCTGAGTCGTCAATCAATTTGTTAATATCGCTAGGAGAAAATACCAGATCCATATAACTACGTCGTCCCGCAATAACAAAACTATCTGCCCCCGCTTTGCCTACCGGCCCTTCAATTAAAAATGAACTCATGATGGTTGAGATATCAAACTGATAATGCATTCGATCGTTTTTCGGTGCGCGTAATTTAACATCCAAAACACCACCGAGTGCATCCCCATATTGCACGGGAAAACTGCCCAGAAAGACATTAATATCTTCAATCAATGATGGGTGAATGGTCGACTGGAATCCGCCAAAGTGATAGAGATAACCGATCGGTGCATGATTGACCCAGGTGATATTTTCGTTACCATTGCTACCTCGCATATAAACTTCTAACGAACCCTCTTCAGCCTGTGCAATACCTGGCAACGCAACGATGGCTTGCAGGGGATCTCCACCGCCGCCTGCGCTCTTACTTAACTCCGAGGCGGAAAGTGCGATCTTAGATGTCTTCTCCATGAGTCGCTGCGCCGTTACTTCCATACCATCCCCTTCAATGCGGACCGGTTCGATATAAAAAACCCACGGACTTTGATCCTGATCAGTAACAAATTCTTGTGTTGCGTAACCCGTGGCGATGACCTTGATGCGTTGCGCAATCTCAACATTGCTGAACTTAACAAGCCCCGAAGACGAACTGGTCTCATAGTCTTCCGTCTCCATTAACACGACGGTAGCGCCTTCCACGGCTACCCCACTCCCCTTTTCCTTGATGATTACACTGAGTTCTGCCGAATACAGTATCATTGGATGTAGCAACACTAGACTTAACAGTCCCGCACTTATTATCAATATTTTGTTTTTCATTTTGCTACTCTTTGCCATCGGATGTGAAAAATTTAATTCATAGCAAAAGCCTTATTACAAAACTCGCGCCAACAGATAACACATTGACTTACAAAGCTATTATTTCAGAAAAAATGAAGTACAGATAATTGCACACCAAGAAGTGTACGAATACGGACAGTTGCTGTGCGATAGTGAACAGTGGATCTACGGGAAGTCAGCGAGGATAAAGCACGGCATTGCGCATCAATCGATACAGAAAGGATCTCGATATATTGTATTGATTTGCCAGTTGGCTGATAGCGCCATCAGTGCCCTGAGGAATGGGTACCTGTATGACAATGTTGATGCGTATAACAAAGAGATGTAATTGATCATTTTACGGATATTTTGTATGAAAAATACCCATTAAAATTTCAACAAGTTAATATAGAAAACCTTTTCACCCATACCTTATTTGTTTTTCATTATCGTTATCGCATACAATATCGATTGGTTCTTTAATGGGTAAAGTAAAATAAAATTTTGTTGTACCATCTTCTTCATTTTTAGCCCAGATTTTTCCTTTGTGATCTTCTATGATTTGTTTACAAATTGAAAGCCCAAGCCCGGTCCCCCCTGCTTTTGTTTTCGTTTTATTGCTTTGAGTGAATTTATCAAAAATAACTTCTGTTTCATCTTCAGGAATTCCCACACCTGTATTACTGATGCAAATCTTTAAACTGTTATTTCCATCCTCATCATTCGAAGAGACTGAAATTATAATTTCCTCACCAACATTTGAAAATTTAATTGCATTTGAAACAATATTGGAAAAAACTTGGTGGATTTTATGTTCATCAAAAAAAGCAAGCGAATCCTCTGTCAGTGCATCGTATTTAAGTAAGACATTATGTTCCTCTGCGAAAGACGAAAATTCTGAAAGTGTATAATTAACAACTGCCGCAATGTCATGAGCAGACATCCTATACTCCATTTTCCCTGCTTCCAGTTTTGAAAGATCTAAGAGGTCATTTAATAGATACATTAATCGCCCCCCACTATCAACAATCTCTTCAAAATAAGATTCTAGTTTGTTAATTGAAATTTCTTTCTTTTTAGTCTTTATGTCCCTCACTCCAAATTTAGCAAAACTTAAAACTCCATGCATAGGAGTCCTAAGCTCATGACTCATGTTGGCAAGAAACTCATTTTTAGCAATATTGGCAGATTCAGCTTTTTCTAAGGATAATTCTAGCCTGCTATTTGCATCAGATAACTGTTCGTATTTGTTGACAAGATCATTTTGCATTTCATTTATTTTGTCTGCAAGTAAGTCAAATTCGTCGCCGTATTTTTTTTTGCGATCCAACACCAAGTTCATGTTAGCCTGGTAATCTATCGACTTAACAAACTCTATTATTTGGTATAAGTGTGTCGTGAAAGCACGTGTAAAAAAGGCAAGAAGAATAAAACAAACAATGGATGTTTTTATCATCTGTCCAAGCAAAATGGTAAATGCTTTCTTTACATAACCTTCTCTAATGTTTCCAATATTCAAAGAAACTTCTAACTCTCCTAAGGTGCTTTCATTTTTTTTCAGCACATAATTTTCAAACCGATAAGACTCGCCCTCATGTTTTTTACCATGAGAGTAAATTATATTGTTTTCTGATTTTAAAATAATATGTTCGATATTATTTAATCTTTTAATACTTTCTAATTGGATATCAATAAAATTATTATTAAATTCCCAGACGCCTTGGATCAAAGGTGGGATATAACTCAATTTAATTATTTTGAACTGATCAACTGCTTTTTCCACATCTTGTTTATATTCAATAAAAATTTGAATGGATGTAAAGAGTAAAGTCGCTGTTGAAGTGATTAACCATACCCCTGTCAAAAGCTTAAATTTTATCGAGTTTTTACTCGTATTATTTTTTTTAAACATCTTTCAATCCGCTTCGGTTTAAAATGACAAGAGGTGTGACAGTATTAACTTTTAAATTTTTTGTTATACATTTTCTTAATGTTTACAATGGTGTCTTTTGTGATCTTTCTTATGGCACCACTTTGTTGCATTTCGTTCAAAACTTTTTTCAACTTTGGTATTAGCTTCACATTTTTTTTATGCAAATAATGGTAGAGCGGTAGCGTCTCTAAAACAGGGCCAGTTGGTTTTATTGATTTAAAACCAAATTTTTCTATGGTGATATCCCCATTGACCCTATCTGTAATAACAACGTCGAGACGATCACTTTCTAGCATTTTGAATAAGCTATCATTGCTTGTCACAATCTCTCTTTTTGGTAAATTTTTTGAAACGTTTTCAACCTGGACATAACCACGTTGAACACCAACCCGATAAGGCATTAAACTGTTAACGCTATCAATTTTTATTGCTTTGTTTTTTGTAAAACAAACAATATCAAAATCCATGATTAACGTTGGTAAGCGAATCAAATTGAATAGCTTCTTGTTTAAGCTTTCAATTCTAGCCAACTCTCCATCCACCTCTCCTGAGTTAGCCGTGACTAATGCCCTTGCGGCCGGTTGCTCAATAATCTGAATATCGATGTTACCCACTCTTTTATAAGCTTCTCTCATTATTTCTTCAGCAATTTTAGGGAAGATTAATCCATTTAATGTAGTAAAAGTTAAGTGTGTCGTATTATTTTGAGCAATAGCGGAATGATTTAACAAAAATAGAATTAAAATAAAATACAGTCTTTTTCTAAAAAATATTTGTTTATTCATGATGCCTGGTTCATCTTGCATTTCTGCAAACCTTATTCTCTTGCTCTTCTCCAGCGCCACTCGATAGTTCAGTACAAGGAAGTAATATCGTAAAAGTAGTGCCTTCCCCTAACATTGATTTTACCGATATGCTACCTTTGTATCCCTCTATCATTTTTTTGCAAAAAGAAAGCCCCAGTCCTGTTCCAGTCATTTCGCCGTCACCGGCTCCTTTTTTTGTTGTAAATAAAGGGGTAAACATTTTTTCAATATGATCTTGGCTTATTCCTGTTCCAGTATCTGAAATTTTGATCCTGATATCCCCCTCCTCATAGTCTGTCGATATGGATAAGGTTCCACCTGAATCAGCCATCGCCTCAGTCGCATTTTTAATTAAATTCCCCAAAACTTGATTGAAATGCACGCGAACCCCAGTGTATTTAGGAATATCTTGAAAGTTTGTTTCAGTATGCACTTTATATTTATAGGTATCGTTTATTTTAATAAAATTTATTTCTGTTTTAATAACTTCGTTTAAATCAATATTATCTATTACATCCTCTTGCGTGCCTTGCACAGCATCTAAAATCGATTTAATTATGTCTAATAAGGTAGTTACCCCGTTATCGATTTTAGTTAAAAATTCCTCTTCAGGATATTTATTCAAAAGGATTTTAGTATAAGCATTAATAACAGTAATAGGATTTTTTAAGTTATGAACAATTTGTGCTGAGTTCATACCAATATATCGCATTCGCTCTGATTGGATTAATTGATCTGTACGAAACTTGATTTCATCTTCTAGTGATTCATTCAAACGCTGAAGTTTTTTTTGAGTTGTAAATAGCTGTACAAATATGTTAATTTTCGCTAATAATTCATCGGGGTCAAAAGGTTTTGTAACATAATCGTCTGCCCCCATTTCATAGCCCTTTAATCGCTCTTCAAGCATGGCTTTCCCTGAAACCAGAATGATTTTTGTCAAATCAAAACGTTTATCATTTTTTATGATTTTACAAACTTCATAACCATCTATTTCTGGCATCATTATATCAAGTAGAATAACAGCAGGCACAAAACCTTCCATTTTATGCAATGCCTCTTTACCACTTGAAACACCTATAAATTGATAATTATCATCAATTAAATTCTCGGTTATTAACAAATTTTTTCTTTCATCATCTACCGATAAAATAATTTCTTTTTCACTTTCCATAATTTATTTCTTTACTTAGATTGATTTTATTTTTCATTACCCTTGCCCTAATTTAACTAGCATTTTTGATTTGAGTGAGGGCGAATAAAAATCAAGCATACATGGCTGCCTCGAAGGATTAAACTGCTGATCAGTTGGCGAGTAATGCAAAAGCTAAACCAGAAAGTCATTAAAGGTCAAATTACTGGCAGCGACGATCGCATTGATTTGCCAGTTGGCTCATGGCACCATAAGTGCCTATAAAGAGACGCGAAACTGAACGTTTTTCGATCATTTTTCGTGCAAACCATTCCTAAACTGTCAACTGATCAATGACGGCCGCCGATTCATCAGAGGTTCCCTTGAATAACGAAAAACGTATTTTAATTGTCGACGACGATGAGGACATTCTGACCGCAGGCAAACTGCTGTTGAAAAGACACTTCGGCGAAGTCGTGACCTGTAATCGACCCGAGCATATTCCCCGAGTGATGGCCGACCGAGCTTTTGATGCGGTATTGTTAGACATGAACTTCTCGCCAGGGGAAAGCAGTGGGCAGCAGGGCTTTGTGTGGCTAAAGCGTCTACTCGAAATTGATCCCGATGCGGTGGTGGTAATGATCACCGCACATGGCGGCGTCGATATTGCCGTCGAAGCGATGAAACATGGCGCAACGGATTTTATTTCCAAACCCTGGCAAAACGAGAAAGTGATCGCTACCTTGTCAGCAGCCGTGCAACTTCATCAAAGTCGCTCAGAAGCAACGCGTTTAAAACGCAGTAATCAATTGCTTGTGGAAACCTCTGGGAGTACCAGGCAAAGCTTGCTTGGCACATCAAAAGCGATGGCAGCCGTGCACTCTCTTATTCGACGTACTGCACCCACTGACGCCAATGTGCTGATCATCGGTGAGAACGGCACGGGTAAAGAGCTAGTAGCGCGTGAACTGCACCAACACAGTCTACGCTCTGATAATGTCTTTATGTCAGTTGACTTAGGCGCTGTATCGGAGAGCTTGTTCGAGTCGGAATTGTTTGGTCACAAAAAAGGCGCGTTCACCGGGGCCAACAAAGACCGCATCGGGCGTCTGATCGCAGCCAATGGCGGCACTTTGTTTTTGGATGAAATCGGCAATATTCCCCTGCATCTACAAGCCAAGCTGTTAACCATACTAGAACAACGACAAGTGACGCCCTTAGGTAGTAATCAAGCCATCGCCATTGATGTCAGAGTCCTCGCCGCCACCAATATCTCTAGAGAAGCGCTGAGTGACGAGAAAAAATTCAGGCAGGATTTACTGTTTCGTTTGAACACGGTGGAAATTACCTTGCCACCGTTACGTCAGCGAATGGAAGATATCCCAGAAATAGCCGCCTACTACGCACAACTTTATGCGCATAAATATCGCAAAGCAGAAAAACAATTCTCCGCGCAAGCACTTGAGACAGCCAAAGCTTATCATTGGCCAGGTAATGTTCGGGCTTTGCGCCACGCCGTGGAGCGAGCAGTGATTCTTTCCGAAGGTGAGACACTTGAGGCCACAGACTTACAACTCAATACAGTCGCACCAGCAGAACGGAGGGAATACCAGGATTTATCGAGAACAAATCTGATGAACCATGATAATAAACCCCATGTCACGGAAACCACGCCATCAGAAGACTTGCATTTGGAAAGAATGGAAAAACGCCTGGTTGAAGCGGCATTACAACAACATCGATACAATATCAGTAAAGCGGCAAAAGAATTGGGTTTAACCCGAGCCGCCTTGTACCGACGGATGGAAAAATATGGTTTCTAATCGCTTTGCCCTCTTGATGATTTTTCACGTCACATTGCTCACCGTCACATTGATTGGACTGAGTGTCGCGCTAACAACCGAAGGCTATCATAGCATCACTCTATTGTTGGGAGGGATCACGGCAACGCTGGTGTTCGAACTCTATCGTCATGTCAGTAAAACCAATGCCGAACTCACTCGTTTTTTAGAAGCAGTCCGCTACGAGGATTTTGGTCAGCGTTTTGGCTCATCTAACCCAGGGACCCATACTGGGGCTGGCTTTGAAGAGTTAACCAAAGTATTTGGCGATATTATGCAGCGCCTTAAGACATCCCGTCAGCAGCAAGAAGAGAATCTGCAACATCTAAAATACCTAACAGAGCACATCCCTGTGCCGCTATTGTCGTTATACCCAGATGGTCATATTTTATTACATAACAATGCTGCCAGGCGTTTGTTTGGTAGCGTCCATGTGAATAAGATTGAAGATCTAAAAGTTTTTAGCGCAGACTTCTTCGATGCAATCAAGAACCTTAAGCCAGGCCGTCGCAGGTTAGTGAATTTTTCCTATGATGGGATGAATAGGCAAATGACGGTCGTTGCGACTCAAATCGTGACCGGAACGATGAGTGAGAACCTGATTAGCCTGCAAGATATTCAGAGTGAATTAGACGGTGCTCAGTTGCAAGCTTGGCAGGATTTGGTGCGGGTTTTGACCCACGAAATTATGAACAGCATTACCCCGGTCGCTTCATTGTCGAAAACCGCAACGGATCTGGTGGACGACGTCCGTCTCAAGCTGAACGAAAATGCAAGTGCCGATATTGTGCTGGAAGAACTTGAAGACGTGCGCCGCGCAGTGGATACCGTGGCCCGACGTTCCGATGGCTTAATGCAGTTTGTACAAAGCTACCGTAGCCTTACACTGCTGCCAGCACCGCAAAAAAAAACGTTATTATTGACGGATTTATTTCAACGGGTAAACGAATTGCTTGCGGGCCACTGGGCAACCAAAGGCATCGATCTCACCATCAAAGTAGAACCCGAGAGTTTGCAGCTTTTTGCTGATCCCGATTTACTTGAACAACTGCTGATCAATCTTTTACAAAACGCCGAACAAGCGCTGAGCACTTGCCATCATCCACAATTGCTACCTCATGTCACGATTACAGGGCGGTTAAATCAGCGCGGTTATGTATTGATTGAAGTGGCAGACAACGGACCGGGTATTCCTAGCGATATTGCCAACGAGATTTTCGTGCCATTTTTTACGACAAAACCTCATGGCTCCGGGGTTGGCTTAGCATTAACTCGCCAAATTATGATCGCCCATGGGGGTAGCATTACGGTAAATAAATCAGATATGGGTGGTGCAAAATTCACTTTGATTTTTTGATGGCCATGCTATTTGTCTAGCGATCAGAGAGCTTTTGATTTCAAGTGCCGATATTAATGAGGGAGACAAACAAACGTTGCGTACTGATATCAAAAATAGCTTTAAAGACAATTTTCACAATCGGCATCATTTGTTTAATATAGGTTTGGTGGTGTTTTTCTGAAGTTACTTTAAATGGGTTTTGTGGAGCTGACTTTCCTGGCTTTTTATCAGGCGATAGGAGACCGAAAGTCAGTATCCTAATTGATTTTATTTCTACAGCAATATTCATGGTAACTAAACATTTAGAAGCTGGGCTGTATTGCACGTATGAGTTAAATTCAAGAGCAATTAAAATTTGCCAAATACTATACTTGCCGTAGCAAGTAAATCCATAACACTAGGCGATATCTTCTAAAAAAGAAGATATCATTTGATCTTTTCCATAAAATTAAAATTTTAGTTCGCTACTAAGCTCCAGACTTATAACAACATTTCCTTTTTTATGCCCATTATCAACATAACTGTGCGCTTCTGCTGTTTTTTCTAACGAATAACGCCGATCTATCACCGTTTTTAATTTCCCTGCGTCAATCATTACTTTAAGCTCATTGAGAAGTTCGCGAAGCTCTGATGGAGGCCGCAAGCCTGTGGCTGAAAATTTCGCTTTTTTACTGCCGATCTTTGAGGTCCACAACATTTGAAAAAGCAGTGCAAAACCAAGCACCGGTGAGAGATAAAGACCGTTTTTCGTCAATGAGTTCTTGCAATCTAAAAATGAACGTTTGCCCAGGGTGTCAAAAATAATATCATAGGTTTCCCCTGATTTTGTAAAGTCCGTATTCGTATAATCAATCACCTTATCAGCTCCGAGAGATTTCACCATTTCTACATTTGATGTACCGCATACTGCGGTAACATCTGCACCAAAATATTTAGCCAGTTGAACTGCCGAAGAACCCAAACTGCCAGAAGCACCATTAATCAGAATGCGTTGACTCTGTTGAATATTACCAATCTCTCGAAGAAAATTAAGTGACGTTAATGCACCATCACATACGGGCGCCGCTTCTTCATAAGTCATATTTTCTGGCTTTATTACTAACACGCCTTTTTCAGGAACACACACATACTCAGCATTAGTGCCTAATCCTAAAACAATTTCACCAAAAACCTGATCACCCTTTTTAAATAACGTTACATCTTTACCAGCAGATTCAATTTTTCCAGCCAGACCGGTTCCTGTAATCGGGTTTTTTGGTTTCATTAATCCAATAAACAGCCTGCCGAATAAAGGACTTCCCTTTCGCATCATGCTATCAGCCGCAGTTACACTGGATGCATGAATTTTTATCAATACTTCATTATCCTTAGGAACAGGTTTTTCCACTTCTTTAAGCTGAAGCACTTCCGGTGACCCATAGTTTTCATAAACAATTGCTTTCATTTTATTAACCTCGTAAATAAATATATGTTTGGTAAAATATTCACTAGCTTCATTGCTATTTCTGGTTTCACTAAACTTCTGTGGACTTCAACGTAATTCTGTCAGGCAACTGGGAACTAAGCCCTTTCAAAAGCAACCACAAGCAAAATGATAATTATCACTAAATAAGCAAATCCTGAGATTCTTGCGTATGTGACTGGCAACGTATTAAGACTGTTAGTATTCATTCGAATATTTCCTTTTCAATAATTGTTGATTTATATGGGTTTAACTTTATGATCTGCATCTACGCAATTAACAGATATCAGCGGCAAACCCAGATCTCGTACTTTTTTTAATAAGCCATATAACAACGCCTGATCGTTCGTTTCACTGGTCAAAACGGTATTACCGTCATCTTCCAAAACGATGCTGACACCATCAAACCAAATCTTCCATTGATGGCTTAAATGGCCCTGGATTCTAATTCGGTACACTCTAGGTTTTAGATCCACTTTCTGAGTTGCTGTGTTTGACATGACCAATACTCATAATAATTAACTTACGGATAGTATTGGCGCTACACGGTGTTATCGGGTAGACACTTTAGTGTTAGTTTGAGGTGTTATTTTTAGAGAATATCGAGGGATTTGGCTCTTGCGATGGCTTCTGTGCGATTTTTAGCCTGTAATTTGCTAAATATTCGGCGATTATGCCCTTTGATCGTATCCAGCGCGAGAAAAAGTCGTTCGCCAATTTCACGGTTAGAAAGTCCCTGAGCGATCAATTGCAGCACTTTTAACTCACGTTTGCTTAACGGATCGTTCGGTATATTAGCAACAGAAGACACTATAGTTTGCCGGTTTTCCTGTACATCAGAATCAAACGCACATAATAATTTACGAACATAAATAGGTGTTATGCCTTTAGATTCAGCAAGCGATAATAAATCAAACATATCACTCCCTTCATCAACAAATATTCTGATGTAACTTTCGGGTTCAGCCAGCATCAGGGCTTGTTGAAGTGATTCAATCGCATGTGAAGGCTCATCTTGCGCTTGTAAACAAAGCGCCTGCAATATAAATAATTCAATCAGACTACCCGCTCTTTCACCCTCTTTCGCTGCAATTAATAACTGCTGAATAAATTGTTGAACATCCTGCATTGTGTGATCATGCTGATCGTTTTTAAATTGAGCTTTATACTGTGCAATATATGTTCTCACCAGAGTAATCTGATTAAACTCTTTTAAAACAGCGGGTCGATCTTTTAAAGTTAGATTTTCAGATTCTATCCAGGAAATCACTTTATTTAAGTTTCCTTGACGAATCCACAGTCGTGCTTTTAATCCGGCAACAGTTTGTAAATCAGGTAATGGTCCCCGATAATAAAACTGCTCTGCTTCATCTAACAATTCGAGAGCTCGATCAAACTCTCCCAGCGTTTGTTTTAATCGCGCCTGGCCAAGACGAAAACGATATGGCCAATTGGGTAAACCCGCCTGCTCTCCTAATTGCTCGCTTTTTTCTAGATGTTGAATTGATGCGGATAAGTCATCTTGTTCTCGGTACAACTCGCTTAAACCTAAATACAGCTCTGCCGTGCCTTGTAATACCGGCTCACCATAATCTTTCACTCGTTTTAACGTTTCTTTATATAAGCTAATTGCTTCTAGAAGACGTCCTTGCATAATACGAATATCCGCTAAACCAAATGTACCACTGATAGCGAAAACCATATTTCCTGCTTTTTGCAAACTCGCCATGCCTTCGGCTAAATATTTATATGCAGGTTCGAGTTCCCCCTTACTCCAATAAGCCAACCCTAATAATGCAGAAGCGGGGCCTCTTGAAATATGATCTGACACCGCTAAAAGTGAAAGCGCCTGACTTGCGTGTTTTATGGTATCAGTTATATTACCCAATGCCTGGGCGAGATAAGCGCGTGCGATTGCAATCGTCGCCGGTAAAGATTGAAATTCCTCTTCATCCTCAACGACCATTTCATTTGAATTTTTTTGTGGCTTATTCAGCCAGTTTTCTGCATCTTTTAATTTTTCTTCAGCAGCCTCTAACTCACCAATATTCAACAATTCCCAAGCGTATCCTGTGCTCAGCACAGGCCTGACTCGTATGAATTCATCAGGCAAAGACTTTACCCAGCCTAGAAACGTGTGACTTTGTAAAAACCCACGATGAATAGCCGGCCATTCACCTTCAATCAAACCTGCAGCTAACTCAAAATCCTTAGCGGCAAAAGCATGTTTGATTGCATCAGACGACAGACCATTTTCGGCGAACCACAAACTTGCTCGTCGATGCAATTCAACAAGTTGATGAGATAGCACTTCTTTGGAACGCGCTCGGAGTACATCTGCAAACAGATGGTGGTAACGATACCATTGCCGTTTATCATCCAGTGGAATTAGAAAAAGATTGATACTTTCCAGGTACGTCAGTGTTTCCTGTTCATTTATAACAAAATCAGACAAAAGTGCTTCACATAGCGAAGTACAAAATCGATCGAGTATTGATGTGCGTAGTAAAAACGTTGTCACATTTTTGGATTGCTGGTGTAATACTTCTTCAAGTAAGTAATCCAACACGAAGCGATGACTGCCAGTAAAATCGTTAATAAAACTATCAATATCTTTACGTCCCTGCAGAGATATTGCTGCTAACTGTAAGCCGGCAACCCAACCTTCAGTACGAACTTCCAAGGCATTAATATCTTCAGGTGATAGGTTTAAGCTCATTACCTGATTGAGAAACTCTGCGGCTTCAGACGAAGTAAAACACAAATCCGGCGCACGCAACTCGGTTAATTGTCCCTTGGCACGTAAACGAGCCAGTGGTATTGGTGGGTCTTCTCGAGTTGCCATCACTAAATGCATGTGTACAGGCAAGTGTTTAATTAAAAAGTTAAGAATATGATCAACAGGTTTGGCATCGATAATATGATAGTCATCAAGTACAAACACAAACGATTTCATCATGGTACTAATGTCATTCAATAACATCGTCAGAATAGAATCTATCGATGGGGGTTGAGGTGATTGCAGTGTATTCAACACACCCACCCCGACGTCTGCATTAATCGCCTGCAAGGAAGAAATAAAATACATTAAAAAACGCGTAGGCTCATTATGTTCTTCATCCAGCGACAACCAAGCAACCGGCCGGTGGCAAGAAACAATCCACTCGCTGAGTAATGTTGTTTTGCCACAACCTGCAGATGCTGAAATAAGCGTCAGTTTATGGTGCAAACCATCACTCAATTGTTTCGTGAGCCGCGGTCGAAAAATCGCTTTAGGCCCCGGTGGCGGAATGAAGATTTTTGTGGTTAATATGGATGTAGACATGGATTAATTATACATCGAATAACGTCTGTATCAACCTGTTTGTGAAGGCAGCGATTGATCCCAGTACGGCGTGTCAGCCTGCATATGTGACGACAGAAAATCAAGAAATGCACGAACCTTCGCCGTGAGATATTGACGATGAGGATACACCGCATATATGGATATTGGAATAGAGTATTCCACGACCGAAGCCACGGTGAGTTCTGTATTACATGTAGATCTCACTCATATGCCCTATTCCCATTCCATTTTCTCAACGATACTTGTTGCGTTTATTGCGTGGTTTGTTATTAGTAGATACTTTAACAAACCCAAAATCGCAATTGCTACTGCGATTTCTTCACATGTACTACTTAATCTATTCACACACGGTAAATTTAAACTGATTTCAGAGGAAAAGTTGTTCTATGCAGACATGCCGATGACATGCTAAAAAAATTACCCAAACGTGAAGATATTGTAGAGCGCGTGCAAACACAATTATCAAAAGCCTTGCGTGGCGGCAATCCGAGTATCGAAGCGATTGCAGACGCATTAAACATGACAACCCGAACATTACAGTGACACCTGAAAGAAGTCAATACATCGCATAAGGTGTTACTAGACGACATGCGCAAAGCACTCGCTCAACATTATCTTGAGGACCCACATATCGGGGTTTCCGAAGTCGCTTATTTGCCGGGCTACTCTGAACCCAGTGTATTTCATCACACATTTAAACGATGGTTTGATATGACGCCCGGTGAACTAAGGCTGCAGTAGATTGCAATGCTTTCAAAAACGAACATTAATTCCACTATCTAATTTATAGCCACTTTTTATCGTGGCAAAGTCATCATCGGACTTTAACCAGGTGAGTTGTTTTTCACTGGCGTAACTACCGCCGATGTGTAACCAAACTAAGGGGTAAATATTGTATTCAACAACAACGCCCGTATCGATACCCGATATAGCTAGAATATCTTTTTGATTGTGATCATAATAGCTTGCATAAGAAAATTCAGCTTTAACAATGCTATGGAGCTTTTGAGTATGAATTTTTCTCAAAGAAAGATAAGAAGGAAGTAAGGCATCTAGCACATACGATCCCCGTGAATAACTTAAACCGAGCGTAGGTAATAAAACGTCTTGGCCAAAGTTTGAATTGTGCATGATACCCAGTTTATAGACTTGCCGACTATTACGTTTATAAGCCAGCGTTGCGAAAGAAAATGTTTTCTTGCTGTTGGCGCTAGCATTGACATTTTTCTCAGAAAATAGGCCATAAGAGAGATAAGCATTCCAATACCAATGAGGGTTTATTTCACTGATCGCATATAAGCTGGCATAAACGCCGGAATAATGGTTTGATATTGCGTTAGTTTGTAACGAATCGAATTGATCACCCATATATCCGACTCCCAACGCAGTAAAGGATTTTGGGTTATTGGTCATCAGTATGGGACTCGCATCAAGCCAGGTTTTTTTGTGATACATGGTCAAATCACGGGTTTTATTATTATCCAGTGTGACATCGGTTTTAGTTGACGCAAGATCTTGTTTCAGTAACAACCCCGCTGGCATGGGTTGTCGCTCAACCAAAAAGTCTCGATACTCTGGTCCGGCAGCGTTAGCTTTTAGGCTGGTAATGGTCAACAGGATAAGAAATATTGTAAACTTCAGCATATCTGCTTTCCTTTTTTAATTTTCATAAAATTGTTAAATGATCGTTTCGTTAACAAAACGCCTTGGGCTAGGCAGCGCTTGCTGCTGCGGATGACCGATACGAAATGGCATAAGTACTTGCCATTGCGATTGATTTATCAGGGCTTGCAATTTCTCAGCGAATAGAGAATTTTGGCCTGATCGGTAATCATGATCAATGCGTTCAGGAATTTGATTAACCGGCTGCATGGCGAGCCCTTTTGTGGTTCCCCATAAGTGCATCCTTTGCCAATATCGTCCTCCCTCTACGCGCTGGGTATTATCGTGGTTATTTTTAGCCACAATGATGCCCACCTTATCCGTTGTTTCACGTAATTTCCTCATGGCATCAAGAAAATATTGATCACCCGATTCTCTTGATATCGGCGGTAACATTTTTGCGATAGCTCGCATTGCAGACGAGATTCCCGTGGTATCTAAAGAGATGCCATCTTTTTTTGTTTGTAGCTCTTGCCAATTTTTTCTCACCCAATGAAAGCTAGCCTTTGACTGGTCTTCGTCATCAATAATGGCTTCTGTTGCTTGAGTATTCAGATTAAAAAAATGATCTCTGTCTGCTTTTTCATCAAGCCATACCAGTTTAACCTGGCTAAACTCACCGCCTAACATACTGAGTGTATTTTGAACGTTGGTTGAAATAGGATTTGTTATGTCATGCGGACCTCGATTGGTATGACGATGAGGAATCGCCTTGTATAGATCGGAGATAATAGCTGGGTTATTTTTCAACTGAATACTTGCTACATGGGTCAGGCTTGATGGATCAGGAAAGTAGTCCAATTGATAGGAATAACCATTGGCCTTTGCGGCAAGTAAAAGATTTTCTAATGCGCACCCGACTCCGATATGCATTTCTCTCAACAAAGGGTCAATTGCACCAATATTTCGTTGAGTATCAACGTAGAGATTGATTGATAACTCTGATACTTGAAATAGCCAAGGCTGAGTATTGTGAGGACTTGCGGCCAGGATTGCGGAATGCACAAGACCGATTAATCCGCTGCTATGTTGTGTCTCCCAGTTAGCCCACTCCTGGTAGGCAGGACCTTGACTTGAGCTAAAAACACCTTGATCAATAGCTCGCCATACCGTGCCACCAGCCATTAAAATTGATAAAACCCCGGCCCCTTGGATGAATTTTCGACGATTCATGCGCTCACTCCTCTTCTATTAATGAATTGATTGTGTGATGGGTATAGAATACGGTGAATGAGGATGGGCGACCATGATGGTTTGAGACATCAACATGACGATTCGGGACAATGTGATAAAACAAGAACAGATATGAAAAGAGACCTCACGATACATGCGAGCTTTGTAAAAGAACTATATTATTACGCAATTGAGCAAGGTGCACCGGTTGAATCATTAACAAAGATGACAGGATTACAAGCAGAGCACTTCAATAACCTGGATGCGCGAATTCCAGTGCAAAAAATTGCTGCACTTTGGCAGGCTGCCGTGGAATTAACGGCTAATCCTGCTTTAGGATTACAGTTGGGCGCGAGTTCTCATCCCAATAACGCCGGGATTATTTCGTTGGTTTGCATGAATAGTCCAACTTTGAGTGAAATGATATCAAGAATTATTCGTTATATGCGTTTAATTGCAGAGTCTGATCATCATGAACTTATTGAAAAAAATACGACTGTCGAATGGTTTTTTCAAATTGAAGCACCAGAATGTTTTACAACATACGCTATTGAGCGTAGCTTTGCGATGGCATTGAATTGGGTCAATACGTTTACCGGGATAACAATTGAGCCCCTTGAGTTACATTTTCAGTATCGGGCACCAGACTATCTTGCTGAGTATAAAAAAGTGTTTTCTTCTCCACTGCTTTTTGAACAGCAAAGCAATGCTATTATATTTGATAAACAAATATTAACTTTACCCGCAAAAACGTATAACGCCTACCTGGATGAATTGCTCCAGCAACAAGCAACGAAATTATTGCAAGCATTGGGCACTGACCACGGTTTAAAGCAACAAACACAAAAGCTCATCATAAAGCAACTGCCAACAGGTAATTTAAATGTCGAAGCTATTTCTGAAAAATTGAATATGAGCCGACGAACCCTGGCAAGGAAACTAAAAGAGGAAAACACTTCTTTTCAAGACTTGGTGGAAAAAACCAGAAAAGAGTTAGCCACTGACTATCTGCAACAGCATACACTCAGTATTAATGATATTGCTTTTATGTTGGGTTTTTCAGAAAGCAGTGCATTTTCCAGAGCCTTTAAACGCTGGTTTGGTAATAATCCTCAAGAATATCGTAATGCTTTAACCAGCAGATAATCACTTATTCTCAATGACCGCAGTTCTACGTATTGTTGAATCCGTTAATCAAGATATTAAATACAGTAATATGATTTGTCAGGTTCACATAATTGAATGGTGTTTTTTTATTCGAACCGGATCATAATAAAAACTACGTATCCGCAGAATTTTTGTTGTATGATAGGCATCATATTTTATCGAACCATTTACCAGGATGAATATTGTGATACCTGCCAAAGCGTTAACACTTGCTACCATAGCAAAGCCTGTCAGTGTGCATTTATTTCCTATTGGGACCATTGTTGTTGGCGGGTTTTTGGGCTGGAAATTCTGGCAGCAACAAAACAAAATAAAGCACGTTGAAAAGCAGCAGGCCAAATTATCCCAGCAAATTGAACAATTACACAAACAGCAAGCCACAGAAACCATCACACCAAAAACTAATATAATTTCACCGAAAAAAACACATATATCCAAGACCAATGAAAATAGCTTAAAACAAGGTTTGTTTGAACAAATAATTCACGACAATATAGAACTAAGGAATGGAAACTAAGTAACTTGCACACCTTGTATAAGTTACTTAATTTCCATTCTTAAGACAAACGATTTCAAATGGAAAAACACATGACTAACACATATCATATTGGGATTGATTTAGGCACTAGCCAATCCTCTATTACCACGTCTACTGGCAGCCGCCATACAATAAAAACTTGCATTGGCTATCCCAAAGATGTAATTTCACACA
>Ga0316205_10000247_pt1 | contig 113919 bp, 114 predicted proteins | sample 3monthpyrite_MG_FD_204941 | JGI IMG/M metagenome (GOLD analysis project Ga0316205, IMG submission 204941) | Microbial mat bacterial communities from mineral coupon in-situ incubated in ocean water Damariscotta River, Maine, United States -... | ecosystem: Environmental > Aquatic > Marine >... | reverse complement strand
GTACTGAGGACCCCGTGTTGGGTCAAGCACCAACAGCCCCTAATTGGACGTTTTTACTAAGTTTTCTTAATTTGTTCGAAATTAATGACATTATCTTTGGCTAATGACTCTGTCATCTCTGGAACCAATTTTTTAATGAGTGAAATTAAGGTTTCCTCATCAAAGGTTTCGCTAGCAGATTCCATTGCCGAGAAGTCAGTTTGAAGCTCATCCCAATCAACGATACGTGTTTTGGCCAGCAAGATTTTGTCATGCGTTGTTGCACTTAACTGCTCCTGCTCATGAAATAGCTCTTCATAAAGCTTCTCACCTGGACGCAGTCCGGTATATTTAATCTCGATGTCTTCACCGGGTGTTTTACCCGAGAGAATAATCATCTGCTCAGCAAGGTAAGCGATCTTAACCGGCTCACTCATATCCAGAACAAATATCTCACCGCCCTCACCTTGCACAGCTGCTTGCATAATCAACTGACAGGCTTCAGGGATGGTCATAAAGTAACGGGTAATTTCAGGGTGTGTGACGGTCACAGGCCCACCCTTGGCAATCTGTTCTTTAAAGAGCGGTACAACACTCCCCGCTGAACCCAATACATTACCAAAACGAACTGTTATATAGTTTGTTTTTGAACGCTGGTTGAGGTTCTGACAAAAAATCTCTGCAATGCGCTTACTTGCACCCATGTTGTTAGTTGGGTTAACCGCTTTATCCGTGGAGATCATGACAAAGTTATCACAGCCATGTTTATCTGCGGCTAACGCCATATTACGTGTGCCTAAAATATTATTTCGCACTGCCTGACGCGCTTGGTTTTGTAGCAGCGGTACATGTTTATACGCCGCGGCGTGGAAAATAACTTGGGGTTGATGTTCGTGCATACAATATTCGATGGCACTGGTATCGCAGACATCACCCAAGACAGCATAAAATTCTGTCTCTTTACAGAATCCTGATAACTCTCGTTCAATTTGATACAAATTAAACTCACCGATTTCAAATACAACCAACTTGGCAGGTTTATACTTTAATATTTGACGACAAAGTTCTGAACCAATCGAACCACCTGCCCCTGTTACCATGACAACTTTGCCAAATAATGATTGGGTAATCGATTCCTTGCTTAATGTAACCGGATCACGCCCCAGCAGATCATCAATTGATACTTCTCGCAATGAACTTACAGTCGCACGCCCTGAGATAAGGTCAGCCACATTCGGTAAGGTTCTAAAGGGTATGTTTGCTTTTTCACAACTGGCAACGATCTTTCGCATTTGCGCACCGGTCGCTGTTGCTGTTGCAATCACTGCCAAGTCAGCTGCTTTTTTATGAGCAACGTTGGGTAAATCAGCAATAGTGCCTTCGACGGACAAACCATGCAGCTTAGAACCGCGTAAGCGCGGCTCATCGTCAAGAAAAGCAATTGGAACGTATTCGTTACCACGTAACATCTCACGCGCAACTAATTCTCCTGCTTGACCGGCGCCGAGAATAATGACGCGTTTACTACCCAGTGGGCCATCATTGCGTAATTGTCCATCACGCCAAATTCGATATAGCAGTCGCGGTGAGCCTAATAAAAATATTAGTAACAAAGGGTAAATGGCTAATGAAGATCGTGGCACACCTTCAACACGATTAATTAAAAATAACGCTGTAACTAATAAAACGGAACTGATCGCAACTACACGAATAATGTTCCATAAGTCAGGTATGCTGGCAAAACGCCACAAAGCTCGATAAAGCCCAAAACCGTACGCGATAACTAAATGAATAGGCAGGGTAATCAGCAACACCTGCCAATACACAGCGCTATCCAACATTTCAAGATTAAATTCAAATCTCAGCAAGTAGGCGATAGTCCACGCAATTGTGGCCATGAATACATCATGGAGAATGACTGTTGTTGTTCTTTGAAACATTGTAAATTGCATTTTCGTTATCTCTCGAACATCACATTAACCCACAATAAACAGGAAAGTGCACATTATACTTTATAATAATACAGATACCACTTTCAGTGTGACACGCCACTCTTAACGATGACTTTCTGTGCCGTCATCAAGAGGATCCTCAAATCAAGCCAGAGCGATTGCCGCCGTGAATACTCCACATCAAGTTTTACTTTTTCTGGAATAGGTAACTCGTCACGACCGTTGACTTGCGCCCAACCAGTCAAGCCTGGGGTTAACACATGCACGCCTGCCTCTGTACGCAAAGCAATTAAGTCATCTTGGTTAAATAACGCAGGCCGTGGGCCAACAAAACTCATATCGCCTTTAAGAATACTCCATAGCTGTGGCAGCTCATCTAAACTGGAACGCCGCAGAAATGAGCCAATAGGCGTTAGCCATCGATCGGGGTCTTGAAGCAAATGAGTTGCCATTGCTGGCGTATCATGTCGCATGCTGCGAAATTTGGGCATCATAAAAATTTGATTATCTCGACCAATCCGTTTGGACCAGTAAAGCAGCGAACCAGATGATGTCAGGGCAACGACAAATGCAACTATAACGATAGGCAATATTAATATAGGCAATGCTATTAATGCTAATATGATATCGAAAACGCGCTTCATGAGCAAAAACTACACTATCACTTTTTAATACATTCTTTGTTTACAAACCAATCGTCCCACCTAGAAAGCCCTTCATAAACACGCACAAAACCTTTATTATAAAGAAGGTCGTTTACCTTATCACGATTAGTAGTAAAGTTATGTTCACAAGTAATCACCGACACATCATAACGTTCAAAATCAAAATGTTTTAAAATTTCATACTCACTCCCCTCTGTATCAACAGAAAGGTAATCAATTGAACGTGGCGCACCATGACGCTCGAGCAAATCATTTAGTGACACAGTCTGTACTGACTGCATAGTACCATCACGCCGTTCTCTAGAATGCGCATCGGAATCAGTGAACTCTGAAAGTGTTGAAAATTCCGCATCAGGCGTAACTTGAAATTGAAGTGTCTGTCCTGTTTCTTTCCATACACAATCGAAGTCAAGCGTTGCGGTTCGATTTAACTGCAAATCGTTATGCCAAACTTTAGCCGGCTCGGCTAGTATGCCACCCCAACCAAAATCCTTCTCCAGTAAATACGTATTACTAAGATCGATGCCATTGGTTGCACCGAATTCTACAAAATAACCATTACGCTTCCACAAAAGGCTGAAAAGCACAAAAAGATCCTGTCCAATCTGTGCCTTCATATTTTCTAGAGAGGCTCCATGCCTAATCGCTAACTCTTTGAGCATTTGATAAGAATCAGATTCTATCATTTTCAATTGTGTCAGATGTTTAGAACGTAATAGACCAATTCCAGCAATAGAAAATGAACGGTAAAAGGAATTCATTTAGCACCTACACCTAATATAAATAAAGAAAAAAATATATGAACTACAGTCATCATGTTTTGGACGCCTTATCCAAATAGGCAAGATATTCTGGAAGAAACCGCTTCCGAGAAAAGTTTTCTGCAGTTGCCATAGCATGTTTTTTAATATCCGACATCTTTTCCTCATCCTTAGAAAGAGTCTCAATTAAATTCGCATAAACAGACAATTGGTTGTCCTTAACGAGGTAACCATTTATACCATCATCTACTAAATTGCGTACGCCATCAATATCGTTAGCGATCACAACACAATTGGCGGCCATCGCCTCCAATACAGCATAAGACAATCCTTCATGTAAACTGGGTAATATCAATATATCTGAATTGAGTAGAACATCAGGAATACTGCTTACAAATCCAAGGCATATTACGTTGAAGGGAATCATCGGCAAATGTCTTAAGACATCAACTGAACTCGCCCCACAAATAACAAGTTTGTAGTTTGGGTTAGTCATATAGTCAGCCCAGAGACGAACTGCATGTCCAAAGCCCTTGCGTTTCTCAGGACGTCCTATGAAAACTACGATTATATCATCTTCTTTAATACTGTTTACTTGCCTCCAAGTAGAATTTTTATACAGATCACTACTGTAAATGTCTAGATCAAGACCTGATGCTGAGCCATTCATAATAATATTTGGCTCAACGTCTTGTATAACATCCTTTAATAAAGTGACCATATCTGGAGATACCGTCAAGATACGATTAGATAGTGTACAGTTGATTTTTTCAAAAAAACGTAAAACGGAGCGCAGCATTCCTGTGTAACCAACATACGGAACACCATGATTAAAATATATTCGTAGCTTAATCCCAAATATCCATGCAACAAACAAAGGCAATGGTGATGATTTAGTATTGTGGCTAATTACTATATCAGGATTAAATTTTTTAAGAAGCAAATATAGTCTTAAAAAAACTATTGGTAACATAAGTAAATTACGAAAAGTAAGATCATACGGAATTATTTTTGATCCCGTTTTTGACTTTCTCGTAGAAGTGATTAATTCAGAAGTGTGACCGTAGTTTCGTTCCGCCTCTATAAGTGGGTCAATGAAGCGAGCAGCCATGCGTCCGTCAGGGTGAAAATGAAGAATTCTCATTTTCTAGATAAATCCCTAAATTGAAATAGCAATAAAAGAGGTGCCATATAAAAAACAGTCTCAAAATTGGTTCGCCAACGTATTGCTGAACCGGGATTTAGTACTCCAAAAGGAGAATGCAAAACCATCGCGACTAACACCGCAGGCATTAGACACCACCAATAAAACTGAAGAAATAAGCTCTTCCCTTTAAAATTATTGGTACGAGCATATCGGTACACAAGTAACGGTGATAAAAGAATGAACAGCCCTTCAACGAAAAACGGCAAGAACTCAGGCCGCTTAATTAATTCCACTGGCAAAGGCCCTACAATACCGAAAATAATACCCATAGGAATAAATAATTTAAAGCGCTCATAACCAGAACTTGATATTTGTATTATGTCGAGAAGTTGAAAACGACTTGCGCGAGCGGATGCATCGATTCCACCAAACCCTCTTAACAACATTTCCGACCATACGTAATAATAAGTTGCCAGTGCGCCTAACAACATCCCTACAATTAGAATAACCCAAGCCCAGTCGCCATATTTTTTTACCACTGCAACAGAAAAAAATAACCATAGGATGATGACTGCATAATGGGGACGTAAAAGACTACAAGTAATAATAGCTAACACTGCCGAGATAATATCCACTCTATTCATTTTCCCTACAACAAATCGGGACCAAATGACCAACAATAAGGTAAAGCCACCATAAAAAAGAGCCTCTTTACCAACAATCGAAGTCCATACTAGCGAACTTGGGAGCAAAAGCATTAATACTATCAACCAACGATCTCCACCCGTCACAATATAGTACAGAACGCCTATAGAAGATAAAATACTAAACACCAAATGCGTAAAAAAGGCACCACCAAATCCATTTAGGAGCACAGCTAGTGTTTGAACTATCATAGTTCTTAAGCCACTACTTATATCGTAGAAACCACTAAGATATAAATGTGTATCAATTAATGGGGAGAACCTAGCAAATACCAAAGTAGCAAATAAAACTCCAAAAAGCTTAATACCCAGTACCGCTGAGATCTTACTGACTTTTCGCTCAAATATTCTAGGCATTAAATAGCTCATTCCTTCTTCCTTAACTTTCCTAACCATCGCTGGGGAAACAATAACTTCAAAGGGATAACAACCATTGCTCTTAAACCTATACGAATTAAGCAAATTAACCTTTTTTTTCCATGAAGGTTTCTAAATGCAATTACCAAATATTCCATGTAAGAGGTCACTGGATTACTAGAAGCGACCCCATTAATCTCAACTTCGGTCAAAGGTTCACTCATAGACAAATGAACGATTCCTGAAGGCTGTGAGTGTAAATACAAATCATAATCTGCAGCTATTTTATAACATGTATTATATGGGTAAGTTCGCGTAAAATTGGATGAAAAGATCATTCCTTGATGAGATGTTGGCAATTTATGCTCTTTTACACTCGTCGGCTTAACAATATGGTAGTAATTTTTATCGACATGTGCGAAAGAAAAACATGCGATATTAGTTTTTGTGTTGTCAATATCACTAAGCAAAATTGCCAATTTCTCTGGACTCGCCATCATGCGATCACCACTATTGAGGAATAGCAAAAATTGCCCTCTGCTTCTTTGCGCCCCTCTGTTCATTGCATCATAAATTCCATCATCTGGCTCTGATTTGAATTGCAAGTTTGGAACAGGAGCATATGTGTTAACCATTTCAGAGGTATTATCTGTTGAACAGCCATCAACTATTATGTGTTCATACCTTATGTCCCCATAAAAATTAACCAAACTTTGAATTGTCTTTATAAGACGCTCAGCATCATTACGAGTAACAGTGACAATAGAAAGCAACACATTCTGGCTAGTTGAATTAACAAAATCATGTGCCATTAAATTAATTCTCGACAGTTACTAACCATGTTGTATTGTATAAACCAACTTGTTCTTTAAATAGAAAAGCAGTGACGTGCTGACTAAACAAGTGAATGCCATTGATAAAAATATACCAACACCCTGAAATCTTTCAGCTGTCAAACTCAATATCACAAGGCCAAGAGATACTTCAACAATATATACTTTGTAGAGTACTGATTTCTGACCCATGTTCCCCATCACAACTAAACCTACATCTCTTAGAACTCTAATTGAGAAATAACATAAAGCTGCCAGCATTAAAGAATGATTAATGACACTCTTATTGAGGATCTGTTCAAACACATGTAATTCATCTAGAACAACAACCGTAAAATACACGAAAAGCACACAAACAAGTCCAATCAGCACTGAATTTCGTATGATTTTTTTTATCACAAATGCATCATTTTTCAATGCTGTAGGTGTTAATCTCCTTGCTTGATGATGAACGTATGCATAGTAAGCAACAAAAGACAGGAAGTAAAAACGTGTCGCAAAATGGTATGAAACGATTTGCTCACTATTAAGATAATGCGCGGAAAAATAGTAATCAGCACCAAGAAAGATAGCAGAGAGTATATTGAGCCCCCAAAATCCCGCTGCATACTTTAGTATAGTCAAATAGCTATCTTTTCTAACAGTATGTCGTTTAACAAGTAATTTACGCATCATACTTAAGACAAACGGAAAATTCACTAGTACAGGAGCAGTAAGGTAAAGAAGTACTGATATCATTAAATTCGGTGCGTCTGTCTGTTGATAAATTGCCAGGCTCACAATAACTATTGTTGCTTGAAGTCCTAATAAACTGTTGGCCAGCAACCCTTTATTTAGCACTAACAACATCCTTTGCATAATTTGATTGCTAGTGGCAATGATCATTATTGCCATACCCAATGAAAAAGCTCTAAGCTCAACTCCATCGCTCCCGAAGCGGTCTATGGGCAACAAAAGCTGCGGGATAGTTGGGTCAAAAAATATATATAATGCTATTAATAGCACAAACAAATAATGAAGAACTATTAATGCACGTACATCATTAGCTGCACTATTCCTAGAATTAAATCTATTTTGAAGCGTTTGCGCTAACCCAAACTCAAAGACTTGGAACCAAATAGCATAGCCCAAAAGCAAGAATATTATGGAAGCTTCGTCTTGAGTGTGAATCTTAGTAAACACAAAAATAGCATATAGTTGAGCAAGCGCAGCCAACCCTTTGCCACCAATGTTAGTAAACATAAACACTAACGAAGGATATCTCTTATGAATCAATGGAATCCCAATAGAAATAAAATAGATACAATATTAAATAGATATATCGTGGGATGGGAGATACAAGACACTGACGATTTTGCGATTGTCATGACTTAAGCAGACCATTGTAAAGAGACATCACATCATTAACGATTTTTTTACTAGAAAATAATTCTAACGCACGAGTTCTTGCCAAAGCCCCCATTGATAGTCGCAATTTTTCATTATTTATAAGCTTTAATAATGACCGTGTCAGTTCTGGGACATTTCCAAGTGGAAATAATAAACCAGACTCACCATCATTAATAGCATCTTTAATCCCGTAAATATTAGAGGCAACAGCAGGGACACCACATGCAGCCGCCTCAATTATAACCTGACCAAAACCTTCACGATAGCTAGGGAGACAAATAATGTCTGCAGCTGCCATATAACGCTCAGGTGAATTTGTAAAATCAATCCTACGTAATTTCGAGCCGTGAGCCTGACAAACTTCTTGGATTTCCGAAAAAGCTACATCTTCTTCAGCCCCAACCATCATTAGTACTACATCAGTTCTTTGATCTGCAATTTCTTCAAAAGACTTAGCAAGGTCTAGAATACCTTTGTCTCGATTAAACCGCCCTAAATACAAAATAACAATTTCATCAGTATTGATTTCATGTTCTTTACGCAGAGTATTTCTAATTTGAGAATCAGGGAAAAATCTGTTTTCATCTACTCCACAAATAGAGCCATGTCCTATAACTATACCTTTGCGCTTGGGTAAAACACCTTCTGCTATCAGAAATTCGTATTGAGATGGACTATCCACTAAAACATGTGTTGCAAAGTAGATTATTATTCTATCAAAATACTTTAAAATGTTGCGTTTCCAACCTTTTTTTGTTGCCCACACTTGTCCAGTAAACGTATGAATTCGAATTGGTACTTTTACCATCCACGCAGCGAACATCGATAGTAATCCTGCCTTAGGTGTAATTGAGTGCACCATATCAAAGTGAGAGGCACGAAAAATCAATAATACTCGGAGCAATGAAATAAGATCATGAATTGGAGCAACCTTGCGCTTGATAGTGATTGGGTTCAAGTGTGCATTCATATCACAAAGGAGATCATCATTATCTGGAGTAGTGATCATACTTACTGCCCAATTTTTAGCAGAAGCTATGATACATTCTCTTAGGAAAACATGTATTGCAACAGGGACTGTTGCGACAAAACAGATTTTTTTCATTGATTATTTATACAGTTTGGTTATAGATTAAAAAAAACAGTTGGAATGAGTGAGTTTATATGCCAGTCAATCTTTTTCTTTTTTGACATAACTCAGTACGCTCATCCACTCATGCGAAATTTCTTCTTCGCCATTAGTATAATTCGAATTTATTTTCCAGAAAAATACTTCAAATATGTCAGAGAAAACTCTCGCTACAAATATTGCTAATGAAAAAACAGCGAAGCGCAACTGACGCTTTCGAATGAAATTTCGAAACTGCAATTGAAAAACTGCTATTCTAGTTTTAATTCGCTTATTAAAATTTATCGATTCTTTAACGCGATATGCGAATAACGTTTCATTTAATATTTGAAATTTACTTTCATTGTAACTCCGCAACAAGAGCTCTTGATCCTCACAAAAATAAGGTGCAGGTATGGCATAACGATACTTGCGGAACCATTCCGTTCGACCCAGCCATGTTGGATGAGGAAAATAAAAACCTAACCAGGGTCTCGCACATATTTCATCATGTGAAAATGAGTACGGAAACAATCCTGTTGCTTCATTTTCATCATTAATTGTAATTGCACGAGTTGCAACCAAATCAAGTTCAGCATCATTTTGCAAAACCCCCAGTTGTCGTTCGAAACGTTTGGGGTATGAAATATCATCTTGATCCATGCGTGCAAAATATTGGCCGTTAGCCATATCAATAGCTTCATTAAGCCTAGCCGCTAAGCCTTTATTGTCGCCGTCTATTAAGATTTTAATTCGTACATCTTTAATATCACTAATATACTGCAGTGCATTATCTGTCGACCCATCATCTATGATGATGAATTCCCAATCTGTAAACGTTTGCTTCAAAATTGAAAGCACTGCCAACCGCAGTTCTTTACCTGCATTGTATACTGGCATAGCGACCGTAACTAAAGGCCGCTTAACGCTCTTCTCTTGCAACACTTCAGTCACGATAAGTCTTCAACCACTGACAGGTGCGTAACAGGCCTTCATCAAACTTAACCACTGGTTGCCAATTTGTATCTTTCATCAATTTACTTGAATCCAAAACATTAGCTTTTACATCAAAAGGACGCTCCACAAGATGTTCTACCATAGGCTCACAATCCATTTCTAGTAGTAATGGTGACATTGCTTCAATTACATCCATATTGGAAAGCCCTATTCCCGTTCCGAGGTTATATGTTTCAGATAGATGACCTTCTTCTAGAGCACTAATTATTCCTGATGCTAAATCACTTACATAAATATAATCACGAACCGTACCTATCTGACCAAATATTTTTATCTCTTGTGCACGCATCGCCAAAGCCATTGCAGTAGAAACAAATCCTTGACCAGAAAATGGGCGTTGCCCTACTCCAAACGCATTTGCAGGTCGGACACAAATATACTTCAACCCCTGAGTAACACCATAAAGGTGTGCGTAATTTTCCAAAGTCAACTTGGTCACACCATAAGGGGAAATTGGCTTAGTTCGGTGGTCCTCACGAATCGGCAATGTTATCGCTTCACCATATACTGTGCCACCAGATGAAACTAAAATCAGTTTCCCTCCTCGGTCAGCAACTTCAGAAAATAATTGCACCGTGGGCGGTAAATTTTGTAATAAATCTGCCAACGGATTATCGAAGGAGGTATTCGGCACTGTCGCATATGCCAAATGTATTACTTCCTGATGCTGGTCAAGCAAACTATTAATAAGTTTACTATTTTCGAAGTCACCCTGCACATAAGTGACATTTCTAGGCAATACGTTCGCAGGAATTGCTCGCCTTCCTAATACGGTAACATTACGACCTGTAGCAAGCAATTGTGGCAATAAGTGCATGCCGATATAGCCACCACCGCCAATAACCAAGGTGTTTATATCTTGGCTCATAATGAAACCCAATTTACTGGAATCAGATCGCTAATATTACTTTTGTTGGCAAACCAATTTTTTGGTGTCACTACGATTTTATTTGGGCTGCGATTTAACCAGGCCCCCCACCAACTAAATGAACTATTAGCAATAATATGATGATTGCATAAACTCATTAATCGCATATCATTATAACTTTCATTACCTTCATTATTATCTATATATTGACAGGGGTGTTTAATAACCAAATTCGCCTTAACCCATTCAATATCATCCGAAAAAATAAAAAAAAACGCTGATTCAGTCCGTTCAGATATATATTGAATCGCTGACTTGTAGTAATCGATAGAGCACAAACCATGTGTCGCATATGTTTTGGCGTTATTAATATAATCGCCGCGTCGAACATGCAAGCTAACGGCATTAACCATACCGATTTTCTTCGCCGACTCCGTATTTTTAACATCCATTGGATGCTTGAATGTAAAATCCTTACGAATCTGAGATTCAAATTTTTGGAAATACTTTTCAGACTGCCAATAACCTGAAATATAACAATCTGAAGGCAAGTTATTTATGCCACCCCAATAATGAAAATATGGCTCGACAGTAAAATTCTTTTTACGTAATGAACTAAAGTTTTTTCTCGATAATATTTTTTTGATAATCGAAGGTGATTGCCAACCCAATTGTCTTTTAATGTCGAGCTTCGAAGCTATTATAAATTGATGGCCAAACACGTGTTGCAGCTCAAATCCCTGATGCATTATGTGAGTCTCAAATTCAAAAATATCTAGCGCAAGTGCAGTGCCAGACATTTTAGCTAATGCCGCGCCAGCAGCATACTGAAACATTTGATTACCTAACCCACCAGTTAACTTCGTTATAATCACAATTTAATCAATACACAATTTTAATGTGGCGCGAAGTGATTTCTTTATTCTTTCATAAGAAATCATCAAGAAATATATAATCGAACTATAATTTTCTTTCCTAACTATATCAATCTCACTTAATGATAACTGCACATCTGATGAAGCACCTCCTTGATAGTGAGCAGCAGTAACATGCTCCGATAGCATAAAATCATATCCATCAAGATACAATTTAACGAAAAAATCATAATCAGAAGCAATCATTAGATCTTCTCTGAACTTGTACTTTCTTTGTAGCGACGACAGAACAAATGTTGTCATATGAGGTATTGAATTATAAAAATAAAGCCGCTTTGGATTAGGCGACAATACACTTAACTTTTCATTTTTTTCAGAATATATATCACAACTACATGACAATATTTCCGGGGACTTATCCTTCAAAATACCTATAGCTTTATTGAATCCATCTGCAACAATTCTATCATCGCCATTGATGAACATAATGTATTTCCCTGTTGCATTGGATACACCTTTATTCATTGCATTATAAATTCCCGTATCTTTTTCAGAGACAAGAACATCTACTAAATCAATACTACTTTTTACGATACTCACAGTAGTGTCGGTTGAATGACCATCAATCACAATATATTCAATCAAATTACTTTTTATCTTTCTAACAGAATCAAGTGTTCTTTGTATTGTTGCTTCACAATTCATTGTTACTGTAACTATACTTACCAGAAACTGTTGTTCCTCAAAATACATGTCTTTCTCTTTCAAATGAAATCATATTTTCAATAATTTTTTCAATGCCAACAACTGCTTTCCAGCCAAGCTTTTCGAGAGCCTTATCTGGATTAGCATAACTAAAAGAAATTTCTGATGGTCTAAATAAATTTTTATCAGTAATGACGTATTTTTGCCATTCTAGACCGACCAAATCAAATGCTGTTGACACAAAATACTCAAGTGAGTGGCTAACACCCGTTGCGATCAAGATATCGTCCGGCACATCTGCTTGTAGTATACGCCACATTGCATCGACATATTCTGGGGCCCAACCCCAATCTCTAACGATATCTAATCTACCGAGACAGAGTTTTTCATCAATGCCAGCTGCAATCCTACAAGCGGTTGAAATGATCTTTTGTGTTACAAATCGCTCTGGCCGTAACGGTGACTCATGGTTAAACAATATTCCATTGCTCGCAAACAACCCATAAGCTTCCCTATAGTTGGCCACCAACATGTGAGCCGAAGCCTTTGCTACACCATATGGGCTGCGAGGGTGGAATGAAGTCACTTCATCAGCCCTGTTCTCGCCGACATCACCAAAACACTCACTAGAACTCGCGTGATAAACTTTTATTTCCCTACCGATGAAGCGAACCGCTTCAAGTAAATTAAGCACACCTATGGTTGTGCTTTCGATTGTCTCGACAGGTTGTTCAAATGATAGTCCTACCGAGCTTTGTCCTGACAAAAAGTAAATTTCATCAGGTTGAGACTTTGTCAGACAGTTAAGCACACTTCGAAAATCAGTTTGAGCCATTGATATGAGGTTTACTTTGCCTACAATACCTAAGGTTTTATGATTCGCCATATTTGCCATTTGCGCATCACGTGATGTACCCCAGACCTCATAACCTTTATTAATAAGCAGGTCAGCAAGATAAGAACCATCTTGTCCTAGGACACCACAAATAAGAGCTCTTTTCAAAGTAATTCCTTATATATATTATGAGTTTCTTTCGCGCAGCGATCCCAAGAAAACAACTTACAACGCTCAAGGCCTTTTCTTACCAGGTCAACTTTTCGTTCATTTGAACTAACTATATTCATAATTGAATGTATTATTTCGTCCGTGTTGTCGGGTGAGAATAACTCAGCGGCATCACCAACCACTTCAGGTATAGAACTAGTATTACTACACGCCACGGGACAGGCTAGTGACATTGCTTCAAGAGGAGGAATGCCAAAACCCTCGTATAATGATGGGTAGACAAATACAGCCGCCATCTTGTACATGTAAGCAAGATCACCATCATCACCATCGATCTGAATAATCTTTTCTTCATCGAGGCCCAAGTTCGAAACATGACTATTCTCATTATCATTAAACGAACCACCACCAAAAAAAACTAAAAGATAGTTTTTAGACAAATACTCAGATTGAGCATATGCAGTTATAAGTTTTTCTGCGTTCTTATACCCCCCCCTACTGCCGACAAACAAAAGGTAAGGCTTGGTAGTTACAACTAATTCAAATTTAGGATTAACACTCGCCTTTGGTTCAAGAAAATCACACCCCAAGTAAACGACTGAAGTTTTTTTCTCCTCAATATCAAAAATATCTATAAGATCTTTCCTGGTGTTTTCTGATATGCAAATAATATGATCTGCTCTTTTAAATGTTTGGCGTTTCAACTCTGTTGTTAAATGACTATTTAAAAAAGAATCAGGAAATTTTTCATGGATCATATCGTAAACTGTAACAACTCTTTTTTCCCCTAAACAAGCAGAACCAATAGAAGAGAAATAAGTTTCATGCACCACTTGAGGTGATAAGACCCTAATAAATAAATCAGCCACTAACTTACTAAGATAATTAACAAATCTGTGCGTTCTATTTACACTAGGAACCCATATTCCCCAGGCAATTTTTTTCATTAAAGGTTTCCGCAAATAGTAATTATGATGCAGTGGCGCAATAACTTTCACATTCACATCAGGGATTCCTGATAATGACTGCGCCAAACTACAAATATAGCGCGATATGCCACCATATTTTTGCAACAAAAATACCTGCTGATCAAATACAATTTTCATTACAGTTATTTAGATCGCCAATCCATCGAATACAACTCATAATAGTCCGAAAGTGCTTGTACAGTGTCTTTTTCTGTATCGTAAACACTCATATCAAGAATCTCTTTTACACGATCCGTGCCACTCAAAAAGGTTAAAATTGAATCTTTATTTCTGCTTTCTCTTACACTCGATGGATAAGCAGTATGATGATGAATGCTATCAACTAAGAACGATGCCTTTTCGTCGCATATAAAAAACGCATTACACCCATTGCTACACGTACCAACAAAAGAATATCCCTTTCCTTTAGCCAAATTAATTAATGCTTTTATCGATGCGCCAAAATATAAATTTGAATAGTGCTTATCCGTTCTATAAAAATTCTTATCATAAGGTACTGTAATACTATGAAGATCACCAAAAACTGCATTATATTCGCAGATCACTATATATGGCTTTACAACATCGATGGAATCCCATACCCAATAGTCATTTCCATCAATATCGATGCTGAGTATACCAATTTCATCATTGAAGCCATTCCCCTTTATCAATTCATTAATATTGTCACGAGTTATAAATGCCTGCTCAGCGACTATATTATATCGCCAGTAAATATCTTGAGATTTAATGGATTCTATATTGCCACTAGATCCATCTAACACAAGGCCTTTCCAGTTACGTAGGTATAATAACAGTCTCGTATTTGATTCTTTATAATCCCCAACACCAAATTCAATGAATATCTTAGGTATATTCGGAAGTCTCTCGACTAGCCAATCAATGATCCCATCCTCACCCCATTGAGAAAACCCACTGAATTCAACTTCACAAAGTGAATTTATCTCAGTCTTTTTCCTATTCTCAGTTGCCAAACCCAATGAATCAAGTGTCAATATTTTTTCAAAATATGTCGGAGTTAAGTTACCCTCCTCATTATTAAAGATTGAAATAAATTTCCTGATAAGCTCCACTAAATATATTTTCATAGTAATATTGTTATCCTATCCATACTCATGACAGTACTTATTTTAACCTTCGGTTTTCTGATTTACTTTGCTGGTAAAAATAAACTGATGGATTTTAATAATAGCACCACGGAGGGGATATAAAGCCGCTTTTATATTCAGCTTTAGTAATATGATAGATAATTTAATTTTTTCTTTGTATGAAAATGAACTCGACAACTTTAAAGTATATTTTGTTAGCATATAAAATGGGAAAAAAATCTCAATTATTTTGTTCCTGAAGGCCTTATATGCATTCGCGCTATTACTAATTCCATTCACTCCAGAAATCATATATCCATTTGTAGTCCGATTAACTCGTCCTTGACTAGCAAGATATAAGTCTATCGCCCAATCTGCTGCAATAAATGAATTACCAATAATCTCGCATTGCTTTATAACATCAGTTCGCATTAAGGAATAAAATATCCCATGCGATACCCAACAATTATTGAAAAAGCTTATAAACCGCTGATACGTACTACCTTCTAATGAGAATTCAGCAAAACTCATATCCCCTTCCAATTTATTTGGAGAGGTCGAAGCCACATAACCATTATTATCTGAAAGAAAACTATAATTAAATTCAACAAAATCGGGTGAGCGAATATCATCAGCCGCAGCCCACATAAAATACTCACCCGACGCCTGTTCTAATACATACTTGAAGTTTGCTGTCGCACCAATATTCTCAACCTGCCTAAAATAATTAATTCTCTTATCATTTTTCGCATATTTCTCACATATTTCCTGAGTTCCATCAGATGAAAAATTATCGGAGATAATCAGTTCAAAATCTAAAAATGTCTGGCCTAGTAGTGAATCAAGCGCATTTTCTATCGATAACTCTCCATTAAACACTGGCATGCCGATACTAACTCTAGGTTCTTCACTAGCAGTACTCATTGGGCTAACTCACTCGCTTTAAATACCCATCTGGGGCTACTGTAATTAACAGTTTATTTTGAATACTTTTATCAATCTCAAATTCAGGGTGGGTTTTAAGATATTCCCAAACTGCTGTTTTGGGGTTATCTCCAGGCCCCCAAGGACGATCTGGATATGAGTCATTCGGCATATCTTCAATTAATGTGTCAAATACGACACAGTAACTATCTTTAGTTACAAGTGGTGCATACGCTTTTAGTTCCTCCAAAGCATGTTCATGAGTGTGGTTAGAATCCAAAACCACGAGGACCCTTTCTTTTCCCTTAGCATGATTCTCAACTTGCTTAATAATTTCTTGTGAAATACTGGAACCCTGAATCATATCAATGTTTTTGTACATTGGATGCGATTCAATTTCTTTTCGATTATGCTCTCGAATATCAATATCTATCCCTAATACCTTTCCATCACCGAATCCGGAAATAGAAATCATTTCAAGAAGTGATGCGTAATAGATTAAAGAACCACCATGAGCGATACCTGTTTCAATAATAAGATCTGGCTTTATATCCCAAATAATTTCTTGCATAGCGATCATATCTTGAGGATATTGAATGACAGGCCTTCCCATCCATGAAAAATTATATGAGTACTGGGGTATTACCGACTCAACAATGAATGTATTTGCTGCTTCTGCCAAGCTTAAATTAGCTTCATACGACTTGATACGCTGGTTTTTCTCATTTATAAATTCTTGTACTTCATCTTTCATTTTAAAACACCTGACTTTATAATTTGATTAAATTCATCTGAATTACCCCAAAATGCAAGAGGCTCATAATCTGGATAAGGATAATGACCAAGGTTAAGTTCAATATCCCATTCATTTTCTTTTATCCATTTCTCCACTAATCGCCTTATCGATATCGGGGTGCCGCTACATACATTGACTATACCTATATCTTTTTTCATACATGCTAATTCTGCAACCCTTTGAGTAACTTCGTCTATATGTAGATAATCTCTTAATTGTTCGCCGCCAGACATATTAAACACAGCTTCGCCACGCGAAACAGCCAAACGTAACTGAGAATACAATGTGTTGTCTGGCTGATCTTCCCCGTACATATAAAAAAGACGCATCCATATTAAATTGAAATTACTTTCATTCTGAAGGAACTGGAGTTGTTTTCTTAATGCGTCTTTGGCATAACCGTACGGATTATTTGGCCTCGTTTCCATCTCCTCACATAATTCACCTGATTGCATACCGTACTCAAAGCACGTACCCATCATAGCTATATGCTTTACACCTGACTCGACCATTATCTTTATAAAATGATAATGAGATGGAAGTTCAACATCAATATGGTGCAGTGATTTATAGTTTGGCAATCCGTTCCATGCCAAATGCACCAAGACATCCGGTTTACCTAGTTTGATAAACGTTTCATTGTCTTCATTACCTATTTCATGTTCAATCACAAGGCAGCCGATATCAATATTAGCAAGCTTGTTTTTATCTCGAACTATTGCTATTACTTCATGACCATTTTTTATTAATACAGGAAGCAAATGACGACCAATAAAACCTAAAGCACCTGTTACTGCAATTTTCATTGCATCACCATCTCTGGCACTGCTGTCACGAATTTACCACCCCATTCGCTAATGTATGCAAGCTGTTCGGCCACCTCAGTACGCAAGTTCCAGGGCAAAATCAACACGTATTCTGGTTTACTTCTCTTTAGATGTGACTCCGCAACAATAGGAATACGACAGCCTGGCAGGAACTTGTCTTGTTTGGCAGGATTCCGATCTACCACATAAGGTATTAAGTCAGGCCGCACACCCGCATAGTTCAACAGAGTATTTCCTTTAGCTGCAGCACCATAACCGGCAACTTTTTTTCCAGCCCGTTGAGCCTCAATCAAAAATGCCGTTAAATCATTTTTGACTTTATTTGCTTTATCCTGAAAACCAGCGTAGAACGCTGTGCTATTCATTCCTGCTGCCGTTTCACGTTTCAATAAGTCTTCTACATTCTGACCTAGTTCACGCACTCCAGAATCCTTGCGTTGCGCGTAGATACGTAAACTTCCACCATGCGTAGGCAATTCTTCTACATCGAACACACTCAGGCCATAACTCTCAAAAATTTTCTTTACTGCAGTCAACGACAGATAGGAGTAGTGCTCATGGTATATGGTGTCAAACTGGTTTCCAGATACCAAGTTCAAAAGGTGTGGAAACTCGAAAGTCGCCACACCTTTTGGTTTTAGCAGTACTGCAAATCCTTCGACAAAATCATTAATGTCCGGCACATGTGCCAACACATTATTTGCAGCCGTCAAGTCAGCTTGTTTCCCTTGCGCTACAAGTTTTTGCGCTAAATTTACACCAAAGAACTCTTCAACGATTTCGATGCCTTTATCACGTGCAGCCTCTGCCGTGCTGGTAGTAGGCTCAATACCCAAGCAAGGAATTCCCTGTGATTTTGCATATTGTAGTAAATAGCCGTCATTCGCAGCCACCTCAACGATGTGGGAATTACCGTTCAGCGAAAAGCGCTGTGCCATATCTGTAACATATTGGTCTGCATGCTTTAACCATGTTGTTGAAAAAGAACTAAAGTAGGCATAATCAGCAGAGAACAACTCATCGGCTCCTGCATAATCTTCTGTTTGCACCAGCCAGCATTCGGTACACACCAACACTCGTAAAGGAAAATATTTTTCTGGTGAATGTAATGTATCCTTTGTGAGGTAAGCATTTGATGGAGGCGCTGCGCCCAAATCGATCAATGGCAACGTTAATTCAGCCTGACAATGGCGACACTTCATAATACAAGCCCTTGGTATTTTTCATCTATTAATGCATGGTCTCGATCTCGATCAGAGAGATCTTCAATAAGCAGAGGCCAAGCTATACTTAGTTTTGGATCATCCACATTAAGCCCTCCCTCTGCATCGGGATGATAGGCTGTAGTGTGCAAATATATCAGTTCGCAATCATCCGTTAGTGCCTGAAATCCATGTGCATAACCTTCCGGAATAAATAAACTCTTACGGTTGCTGGCAGAAAGAATTTCACTATGCCATTCCAGAAAGGTAGGAGAACCATTTCGGAGATCTACGGCGACATCTAATATTTCACCTTTCAGGCAACTCACGAGTTTTTCCTCAGTATGAGGTGGCTGCTGAAAGTGCATACCCCGAACTGCACCTTTTTTACGTGTGAGGGTGTGATTGATTTGAACTATAGGTTTATTAATTCCTGCTTCAGCAAATTCCTCTGCGCAGTAAAAACGTGACAAAAAACCTCGATGGTCTTCTATCCCTTCTCGTTGCACCAACTTCAGACCGGGCAAACGTGTCTGAATAAATTTAAAACGCGACATAGTTAATCATCTTTTCTATCGGACTGGTATTCATCTATTTGCATCAAAGTAACTAGTTTCATATCCTTCTGTTGGCGCCATGCTTCATGCCATTCTAAAGTTTTTTGTAATGCCGTTTGCAATCGCCAATGTGGCGTCCAGTTCAATTGATTATTGGCCTTGCTACTATCTAGCTTGAGATAATTTGCTTCATGAGGTTGTGATGCCTCATCACACTGCCAAGCCACGTCTTTACGCAGCTCCGCCATACGTTCAATAATCCAACTTACTGGTCGCGCATCCTCATCTGTTGGTCCAAAGTTCCAAGCTTCAGAAAAATTGTTAGGTTTGGTGTAAAGTTTTTCTGCTAACATCAGGTATCCAGACAACGGCTCCAATACATGCTGCCAAGGACGTATAGCTTGCGGACACCGTATTGATAATGTTTCACAGACGTCCATAGCACGTAGAAAATCAGGTATTAAACGGTCATCCGCCCAGTCGCCACCACCGATCACATTACCTGCTCTTGCGCTAGCCAAGCCAATGCCTGATGGTTCTAAAAATGATCGCCGATAGGCTGATGTAACTAATTCTGCACAGCCTTTGCTACTCGAATAAGGATCAAACCCACCCATCGCTTCATCCTCACGATAGCCTTGTGCCCGTTCGTGATTTTCATAGCATTTATCTGTAGTAACATTCACTACTGCTTTAACGCTAGGAGTAGCACGCACTGCCTCAAACATATGCACAGTTCCCAGCACATTTACTTCATAAGTCTCAACTGGTTGAGCATAGGAATAGCGCACCAAGGGTTGTGCTGCCAGATGAAAAACGATATCTGGTTTCGCTAACTGCATAGCCAGACTGAGCTTATCGGATTCGCGAATATCGGCTATGACGCTACTCGCCATATCCGTGCTCACCGATGCCTCAGTAAAGAGATTAGTCTGAGTTGGCGGATTGAGCGCATAACCATGAACATCCGAGCCCATTGACTGCAACCATAATGAAAGCCAACCACCTTTAAAACCGGTATGCCCGGTCAAAAATACTCGCTTACCTCGCCAAAATTCTGGGTTTACTTCCATATTTTCCACGGTGCTTTATCACTTAGCCAAAGTTCTTCAAGGTGATTCTTATCCCGTAGTGTATCCATCGGCTGCCAGAACCCTCCATGCTCATAGGCCATTAGTTCATCTTGAGATGCAAGTTGAGTAAGAGGCTGCCCCTCCCACGACGAATTATCATCTTCTATTAAGTCTATACAGCTTGGTGACAAAACAAAAAATCCACCGTTAATCCATCCGCCATCACCTTGCGGCTTTTCAATAAAACCACGTACTAACTTGCCATGCATGTTAAGTGCACCATAGCGGCCTGGGGGCTGAACAGCAGTGACCGTTGCGCGCTTACCATGCTGCTTATGAAAAGCTAGTTGAGCAGATACATCAATATCAGCGATACCATCTCCATAGGTGAAACAAAAAGCTTCTTCATCTTTAACATAGTCTTTGACACGTTTAAGACGACCACCTGTCATAGTATCTTCGCCCGTATCAACCAATGTGACTCGCCACGGCTCTGCATTATTCTGATGTACTTCCATTTTATTTTTAGACATATCAAAAGTAACATCGGACATATGAAGGAAGTAATTAGCAAAGTACTCCTTAATAACATATCCTTTATAACCACAACATATAATAAAATCATTAACTCCATGCGATGAGTAAGTTTTCATAATATGCCACAAAATTGGTTTTCCACCAATTTCAACCATAGGCTTAGGTCGGGTAGATGTTTCCTCGCTTATACGCGTTCCAAGCCCTCCTGCAAGAATGACCGCTTTCATAATTTTTGACCTTCAGATAAGTTTGGAAGTTGTTTTTCTCGTGTATTTATTAACCTAAAATCACCTGACTCTATAAAGCACTCTAATTCATTTAAGATAGATACGTGCTTCTCTTCAGCCCATTCGCGAAGCCACTCCGTATAAACTTTAGATGTAAACTGTTTAGAATATCCTCCAACTGATTTTTCCATTGCGGAATAGTCATCGAACAACCAATCTTTAGTGTTATAAATAAACTTCATAAAATAATATTCATAAACCTCATCTCTATTAATAGAAAAATCAAACCCACCAAGGCTAAGCAAAATATCCTCATATTCTTTAATGGTTTTTGGGTGTATGTTGAAGTTATATGCAACATGAGGATTATTCAATGATGCGTTAATGACAGGGATACCGAGTGCCGCATACTCAAAGCCAATTGTTCCATAAACGGTTAGCGCATAATCTATTCCTTCTTCTATAATTTGTTTATGCGACGTTTCTGCCGGTATCAAATTAAAACGAGGAAACTTATCTATAAATTCATCTATAATATACTTATTCCCAGGTAAAAAATCAGGATGTGTTTTAATATACCAATCATAATTTGTTTTATCTGAAATTTCTCCTAAGAAACTTATCCATTCATAGAAATCCGGGAATAAATTATTTCCATATGGATGAGGGCTGTCAAAAAAACAATGGGTAGCAATAAGCACTTTAATCCTGTCATTTTTTTTAAGTACAGATTCTTCCTTTATACCTGAATATGCAGATTTTTTGGAATAAGCCATATCAACTCCTACTTCACCAGAAAATCTACGCTCAAGCCTAAGCTTTCCCTCTTTTAATCCAGCCTCTTGAACATCACTTGGTAAGTTTTTAAAGTACATAGGAAAATACTTAAAATCATTATATGCATGAAGATTGTCAGCACATAAACGATACACATGTGTTGCACTAATCTGGTACACAGGAATGTTCTTGCTAACAGCAATTCTTAATGGGATTGCAAAATTATATACACAGTGGCTAATGCTAACGGCATTCACATTATGTGAGTTAAAATAGTCCCGCCAAAAAACATAATGCTCAATTGAATTCTTTAGTGATGCAGTGAATCGCTCATCACCCAGTGTTATTGTAGGAAGGTTTTCACTTCGAAGGTATGTGTCATAAACAAGATCACCTATTACTACGCCATCTATCGTCAAATTCTCAACATCATATTTTGTTTTAAAACTCGGAAAGACGGAATTAACTATAGAATCCGCTTCCTCCTTCTGTTTTTTTGTTCTATCAATGTATACAAATTTATCCGTATTAAAAGAGTGAAAAATTTTCTTAACATTGCTATTGACTAAGTTTTCGACAAGCAAGTCAAACCACTTTCTTCTTGATTCAGAGAAAGCGACAATTTTCGAATTATGTTTATCAGCCAAGGCATTAGCCAAATAACTATACGCAATAATTGCAGAACTCATTTCATTTAACTCAAATAAAACCTCCCCTACATCTTTATTGTCTCCAGAATTATTTTTCCATAAAGACTTATTATGCGTAATGAATCTACTAGATGGAGAATCGAGTATATATTTAGCTATTTTATTAGAGATTTTATAAAATATATTCAAAAATGAAGAATTTCTTTCTGAGGTAATGAACAAGGCTTACCGCCTGGTGGAATACAACTTATAGATCGCTTCCCAGCCAACAGACCTATCACAAGGGCCATGCTATTACGGCCTACGACCCAATCGCTATTTACTACATCCTCCATAAGGCTGTTAGTATCACTCATAGTTATGAAAAAAAAATTATCCTCTAGCACCCACGAATATTTATCGATAGTTTCCGTAGGATGCGGCCGAATGATAATGCTATTAATTTCCTCATCTATGTTTTTTAAGTACTCAAGAAAATATCGCAAAGCTTCATGTTCAGTATAACCGGATGATTTCGCCAAGTCAGCCAGCGGTGCTGTTGGCTCGCAAACATATAATATATTTATCCCTTCATGTCGTGATTTTCTCTTCCGAGACAATAGTTCTAATTCATCCATCAAATCAGCATAATATGGGTTTGGTACAAATTTGATAGGGGTGTGAGGTAAAACCTTAAGTGCAATTTCCTTTGCGTACAGATCCCCAACCCAAACCTCATCAGGAAGCTGAGTCATACCGTCACGCATGAATCGATTAACGTAACCAGTCCAATGATCTAAAAAAACAACTGTTTGTTTTCCCATTTCTTTTGCTTTAGTCAATGCTTCCCATTCATGATCGCTCCAACCCATGCTACACAATAACCAGTCGATATTATTTAGGCATTGTTTCAGAGAAACATTGTCCACAAAACCTAACTTTTTTCTAAAAATTTCGATTGCCGGTCCAGACAAACAATACATACAATCAAGCGTGCTTCTTTTAATATAAGAAGAAACAACTTCCGCCCCACCAGCATCATTACAAACGACGCCAACACGACCTGGACAGTTTTGCTCATTCATTATTAAACTTACAAAAATACAAAACATCAGTTGGTATACCATCAATCAACTCATGATCAGTGCGTATACCATCTGGCTGCATTCCGGATTTCTTCATTACTGCGAGCATACCCAAGTTAGAACTTAAAGTACCACCTGTAACCTTTCTCATTTTCCTTTCTTCGAACATGAAGGTCATTAACATTCCCCATGCTTCTTGACCTACCCCTTTCCCCCAGCTATTTTTATCACCAATCATTATGCCAATATCAACAACTTTATGATGATCATTAAAATATGCAGTCATGGTGCCTACAAACTTATTACTCGCTTTTTCATGAATAGCCAAAAATAAATTTTCTGTATTTTTAAAAGATTGAAAATATGTACTACATGTCTCTAAACTATGTTTTTTAAACCGTTGACTGCTATATTTGACAACTTGCGAATCATTAAGCCAACCTACATAGTCACTATTGAGGTGTACGTCTGTAAAGAGACATAATCTTACGCTATTCCCTACAAGTGGAAATAAATTGGTTATTGATTTGGAGTCAAGCATCAAGTTTTAATTTATCTAACGAAGACCAGACCTTCCTAAAGGCTGTAGCTATTAGCTCAACATCTGTGACTGATAACTCGTGCCCACATAGCCCCACCCCAAGTTGGCGATTAAAATGCAAATCTTCTGCTATAGGACAAATACCTTTTTGGTACTCGACTTCCCTGCGACATATGTCTGAGCTCCATGGAAAACCTTTAGAGCCGTATGCGATTTTATTTTGATACATAGGTAGAAGATGTAAATTTTGATAACCTTTTGAGACCGGTACACCTTCTGCTTTAAGCGCTTCGAATATGCGATCACGATTAACCGGTAATACTTCCAAATCCAGAACTAATGGATACCCATAGTAAGCATGCGTACAATCTTTCATTACTTTTGGTGTACGAATACCTGGCAACACATCTAGCGCTTTCGTCAGTTGTTCGGCCACTTGCTGCTTTTTCAAAATAAGACCCTTCAGCTTTTTAAGTTGCTCAATACCAATTGCACTTTCGATTTCTCCAAGACGAAAATTATAACCAATCATATTATTTAAATCAGTTACACCCATCCCTTCAACAACAGCTTCCGCATGATTACGAATCAGACGTAATCGCTCAGCGATTTTGTCATCATTTGTAACTAAAATTCCACCTTCGCCAGTGTGGATATGCTTGTGGTAATTTAAACTAAACCCTCCAACATCACCCAAAGTTCCCGCGTACTTTCCTTTATACAACGCCCCAGGAGCCTGTGCTGTATCACTTATTATTTTAAGATTATGTTTTTTTGCAATTTTACGCAACGCATCCATATCTGCTGAATGACCAAATATATCAACTGACATAATTGCTTTAGTATATTTAGTTATATTATTCTCAACGGATTCAGGCGACAGGCAGAAGGTCTCAGCATCTATATCCGCGAATACTGGGATTGCATTCCAATGCAGTATTGCAGTTGCACTAGCACACATTGTCCAAGGGCTTACAATAATTTCATCACCAGGTTCAATTCCAATCGCACCAACGGCTGCAATTAAACCAGACGTCCATGAATTCACAGTGACTGCATGTTTAACCCCAAAATACGATTCGCAAGACCTTTCAAATTCCTGCACTTTACTTCCACCATAAAAATCTGGTGCCCAGCAACCAAGATATTGTGATAAGTTACCGCTTTCAATTACTTTTGTTGCAGCTTCAACCTCTTCTGTTCCAATTGCGTTATAAGGCGTAAAAGACGACTCAATAACTGGCTTGCCACCATTTATAGCAAGCAGATCAGTCATTTTCTTTTCCATGATTCAATAAGCTCATATACTAAACTCAATGCCTCCACATGTTCTTCTAAACTTGGTAAAGAACTTTTCTTCTTCCTAAGATAAAGGGCAATATCTTCAACTACGTTCGTTTGGTATTGGTGGAACTCATTCTTTATTTCACGTACCGTGGTTTCTAATCCAGCATGATTTTTTGACCCAGCTTGCCAGCCTACACGAATATCACCCTGACCTATAGTTAGTCGTCCGTTCTTAGCTAATAATTCAATATTGTAATGATTAAATTCTTTACTCTTCTTCGACAAAAAATAAATAGATGATTCTCCAAAGCAAATCCGTAAGTCTGCTTCGATATCCCATTCGTTTACCTCTCTACCACGATCCATTCTTTCAACGCTTATAATATCGCCCAGCCACCACGACAAAAGGTCAATAAAATGACAAGCACTATGTACTATTCCTTTTGAATACCAAACAACTCCTTTGCATGGTGTTTCGATTTCTCCCTTTTCGAATAAATGTTTTATTTCTTGGATAGCGGGATCTGCTCTACGTATCAAATTCACCAGCACAGGTACTGCAGAACTCATGCTAATATCTAGCATTTGTTGTGCTTGATTTTTCGTGTATGCCGCAGGCTTTTCCATGACAATAACATCTGGCTTGCAACACGAAATAACTTCTTTCAAATTATCTAAATGATGACAAGTGGGTGAAGCAATAACAACAACATTTGGCTGTAGTGCTTTACATGCTGATGTGATTTCATTAAAACACTGCACAGAATATGCATCATAAAATTTACTTCTATTTTCCTCAACAGGGTCAACCCCTGCTACAAGTTCAAAATCAGGATTTAGACTAAACGCTCTGGCATGAGTCTGAACAATATTCATAGGCTGAGTTAAATCGTATTGAAAACCAATGTCACCTAAACCAATAAGTAATACCTGTCCTATCACGATGCGCCTTTACGGCTTACATGTTCATTTATCTCTACCCATTCAGGTTTCTCGCGCAACAATGAAATGACTTCACCACAGCTAAAATATGGGTTTGAATCACCGAAGTATTCAATAATATTTTTTAAAAGTTCGTAGTCGCTACGTTCGTCCATAGTCAAGCCTAGACCAGCCCACTGAAGTGATAATGGGGCAACCATGTATATTGGTGGAAATATTTCAGGATTACGCTTTATATGTAAGGTAACATGTTCACGATCGAGTGTATCTTTTGTCATGGATTCAGATTTTTTTAATGCTAAAAGATCAAAAACCTGTGCACTCATGCCATCTGGGATGCCTGACTGGCCATTGTTAACATAAGCAACATTGAACTTTACATTCTTATGAAATGTTTGTATTACTTGCTCAATAAGCTCTGGATCAATAATCGGGCAGTCACCTGTCACCTCACAAATAACATCAGCACCAAATTCCATCCCTGCTTCCAGGACCCTAAGCATGACGTCAGCTTCACTACCACGATAAATACTTACACCCATATCTTCAGAAAACTTACAAAGGACATCATCAGTATCATTCGTTGTTGTTGCTATAACGATTTCGTCAATTGATGTAACCTGTTTAATTCTATCAATTAAATGGCCTAACATCGGCTTTTTATTTGCCAATAAAAAATGTTTCCCCGGCAACCTAGTTGAGGTCATTCTTGCTTCAATAATCGCTACAACTTTCATTTATTATATTCTTACTAGTTTAATTATTTCTTCGACATTAATATCGTTTATGCACAGTTGTTTCTATCAATGAAAGACCATTCCATCGGCGTGCCAAGTTTTACATCACAGTTTATTCGTTGGCCGATAAGTTCTTCGTAGAATTTTGGTGGCAACCCGTGGCCAGGCCTAATGCAACGTAGGTTTTCTTTTGTTAAAATTTCACCAGATTTTATATCTTTAGTTATGTAGATAGAACGCCGCCGCAATACAGCTTTTTCTTCAGCCTTTGTTGGGCCATAGCTTACTTCACCCAACGCTTGCCAAGCACGTTCTGTTTCTTCGACCAACTGATGAAGTTCGGCTGGTTCGAGTGAGAAGCTACTGTCGACCCCTCCATCATTTCTATCTAACGTAAAGTGCTTCTCAATAACTGTTGCTCCTAGAGCGACTGCTGCAACAGATACGCCTATACCCATCGTGTGATCAGAAAGTCCAATATCACAGTTAAACAATTCACGCATATGAGGGATACTTAACAAATTAGAGTTCTCGGGAGATGCAGGATAAGTGCTAGTGCACTTAAGTAAAGTAAGATCTTGACATCCAGCTGAACGCGCGACTTTAACGGTTTCAGTCAATTCTTCTAATGTCGCCATGCCCGTCGAAATAATAATTGGCTTTCCAGTTTCAGCAACTTTCTTTATCAGCGGTATATCTGTATTTTCAAATGATGCTATCTTGTACATAGGCACATTAAGTGTCTCAAGAAAGTCGACCGCTGTTTCATCGAATGGAGCGCTAAATGCAATCATCCCTTGTTTAGTGGCTCTTTCAAAGATAGGTTTGTGCCACTCCCATGGGGTATGTGCTTTCTGAAAAAGGGAATGCATGGTTTCTCCTTTCCACAAACTATTTGGGTCGGAGATAAAAAATTCACCCTCATCGAGGTCCAGAGTCATAGTGTCAGGAGTATACGTTTGAAGTTTTAGCGCATGGGCACCAGATTTCGCCGCAGCATCAACAATCTCGAATGCACGTTCAATTGACTGGTTATGATTGCCAGACATTTCAGCGATAATAAATGGCTTTTTATTTCTTTTTTTATATTCTTTAGGTAATTTCATCTGCATTTAAGTATTAAGGGCGTCAGGGGGATTGAATTACGAAAAATATTCAACCATTTCTTGTATTGTAGTTAACTTATCAACATCGCTATCAGGTATTTTCTGGCCGGTTTTAATTTCTAATTCCACAAGAATATTGAAGACATCTAAGCTATCAACCCCAAGTGATTTTAAACTTATGTCACTTGAAATTGAATCTTTGTTCGCACAAATATTCAAGTCGATAATGATATCTATCACATCTTGTTCTGTTAACATGCTCTACTCCTTGCCTACTTCCGTGATAATTGCTGTCGCGATCGATAAACCAACACCAAATCCACAAATCAGTATTCTATTTATATTTTTATTAAACAGTTCTTCTTCTAGCAATATTGGTATTGATGAAGAAACTGTATTACCCGTGTTAGTCATCTTCTTGACAAAACGTTCTGATACAGATGGAAAACGTCGAGAAATTGCATCAATGATAGCTGCACTACCTTGATGGAGACAATATAAGTCCACATCCTCAGGTTGAAGTCCTGCTCGCTTAAGTATTTCTGTAATGTTCGGTTCTACTTGAGTCGCTGCGAAGTTAAATATCTGACGTCCGTTCATAAGCAATTTCTGGTTTACTAACTTCAAATATTCTGAACCGGAACCATCTGTACCATAGGATATCGAATCTAATCTCCAATAGGGATTATCCCCCATCCAAGTAGCAGTAGCGGCATCGCCAAATAGCATGCTTGTTATCCTATCATCCATATTAATTATCTTAGAATACGGATCACATGTGACCAAAATCCCGTTTTTAAGACCAGATGTTTCAAGAAAACCTTTAATAATTGACAAGCCATAAACATAACCAGAACAGCCTAACGATACGTCAAACGCTGCAACAGAGGTAGGTAAGTTAAGTTTTCTTTGAGCAATCGCAGCAGTATGCGGTAAACCCTCTTCATCAGGGTTTTGTGTAACCACAATTAATGCATCAATTTTTGACTTATCTAACTCTGGGCATTTTTTTAATAAATTCAATACTGCCATTTCAACCAGATCTGATGTTTCTTGTTCGGGCTTTTTACGTGGCAAGCGTTCAGCACCAATTTTATTCTTAATGAAATCATCCGTTTCATCAAATAATTTTGCCTGTGTGTAGTTATCTACAAAGTCATCTGGTATATAACTTGCTATAGACTTAATGCCGATCACTATACTGCCCCCACAATAAACCTAATCATGCCAATTTTCCGTCCATCAATGAAGATGTCACTTACACTAAATTTATGAGCAATTAAACTTGTCATTCTAATTTCAAGTAATTGATAATCACTAGAAAGTGATTCTAATAAGTCAATCTGACCAAATAACCATTTCCCAGAAGTTATTGGTGAAATAGAATAGTTAAGATACTTTGTTAAGATTATTATATCTTCAATAGGTGCATAACCAGAACCTGAATGTAATGTAGCCGAGCGTCCTTCTTTGTCAAGACTGGCACTATCTGTAATAACTGCTTCATCAAATTCATACCTACTGAGCACCGTGACTTCAGACTCAATTAACCAACCATCAACATGCCCATTATTACGTTTAGTACGATATCTAACCTGTCCTATAACTTTTTTATGTTCATCAGGTTTCGTTAGACTTATCTTACACATCTTTCTCGCAACACTACGAAAAGTTAGTCGTTCAATATAACTACCATCTTGTTCAGTTATTTCATCAGCAAGTGCAGAAAGCTCACTAAAAAAATCTGTACCATGAAGATAGTCCCTAGCACCCTTATATGGAATTTCTAAAACCGTATCCATCTATATATTACTTATTACTTCGTCTGTTCCGCACATGCGCCATCATTCTAGATTGGTGTTCACTCGCAAAATTACCAGAAACACTAGCATGATCATTCACATCACTAATCACAACAGAACCTGCCATTACACTTGCATCGCTACCAATGTTTACATGCTCTTTAATGATTACATTTGTACCAAGAAAAGCTCGATCGCCAATAACGGACCGACGCGCAATTACACATTGATTTGAAATCACCACATGTTCGCCAATTTTAGCTTCATGACCAATAACACTTGATAATCCAATAAGAGAACCCGCACCTATTTCTGTTACATCAGTGTCATGAATTGAACGAACAATGACAGAATTCGTCATGAGGCTTACATTATCATGAATGCGAACATATCCAGCATGAGGTATCAATTTCACGCCTTCAAGTGACTTATTATATAGAATTCCATCAACGCCTATTTTTACACCTGGCTCAATATTAACGCCTGAACCAATCCAGACAGGTTCGCGTATCAGCACTTGCTCACCTATAGTAACATCGTCTCCAATTCTGCAACCATCCGCAATAATGGCTGAAGGGTGTATTTTACATCCTGACCCCACATCCGCACTAAATGGCAATGAATAATATGACTCATTAATAAATTGCATGTGTAACGTATAAAAGCAATCCCGTGGAGATTCTGAAATAATTATCCCTGGCGTTTTCGTGGCTGCAGACAATATTTTTTTTGTCACAATAAGGCATGACACATTTGGGTTGTTTTCTGCGATGTGTAAATATTTAAGATTATCGGCATATGCTAAAACACCTGAATATTCCGCATCAACATAACCCAATCGAGAAAATTCACTACAGCGTTCTATACTTTTATCTGGAAAAAAATTTGATAATTTCATCTTATGCTATTCAATAAATAATCAGTTACAGCTGAATTATTTTCTGACATCAATCCTTTATTAACATTTTGAATTTTCTCACGCATCTCTTTATTATTAATCAGATCATCTACGCCATCTCTTATAGATTGACTTGTGATACTAGCAATATCGCCTATATAAACTGCCGCATTTATTTCATGGAGCGATTTAGCTAACTCGACTTGATTTTCAGCAATGCTAATTATCACTGTAGGTAATTTTAATAAGCAACGCTCCCACATCATTGTCCCGCCGCCGCCAATAGCCATATCAGCATTAGCCATTAACCCAAAAATATTTTCCGGATCAACATAAATATTTATATTCTCAATTTTTTTATACTTTTTTTCTATCGCATGGCGATGCGGATTAGATAGGCCAAGAGCCACATCAATGACATATCCATGTTCAGCCAGTCCGTTAATAGCATCTAACGTCATATCAGTCGCATTCAGTTTATCTACACCGCCAAATGAAATAAAAATACGTTCTACTTCACCTTTTCGACTATGTAGATTCCGCCGTAATTCAAAAAATTCTGGTCGCAGCAGAGCATATTGAGGTCCGGCAAATAACTTAGAACTCTTTGGAATTAATTTATTCCAACGTGCTTCTCCTTCAGTTGAAAAAGTTTGATCCAATAGAAGGTTGCACTCATGTTTGCGGTTAGCCAATCCGTCAATTACCATGATCTTTATATTTATCTTGCTCTTAAGCGCTATTTCCCAACCTTGATCAATTGAGAAATGATCAATAATAAGCCAATCTGGATTAATTTTTAACAAATACTCTGCCGTTGCATTTGCATCAGATAGAGAATCTGCGCCTAACCAAGGTATATATTCCTCGCCGAAGTGACACGCATATGAATATTCCGCTGCATCAATCATAGGTAACAATAGTACCCTATGCCCTTCTGATGAGATTTGGTCAGCCATATGCCCAGCGTGAGCACGACATACGAAATATGAGTCAATACCATGTTTAGTTAATGCATTTGCTAATGTTATGCATCGCGTTACGTGCCCGGCCCCGATATCCTGTGATGCATCAACGCGAAATACTACTGCAGCCATATTGCTAGCATCAGACATGCGAGTGTCCACCATTTTCTAAAATTAATTTAATCGCTTGAAGCCTGAATGGCATACCGGGCCTTTTAATAAGGTAGTGACATCAAGTCCATCTTCACATTTACGAATCAAACCAAAGATCGGATCTAGCGCTGAGATATAATCATCAACAATTTCTGAGGTATGCTTAATGCAAGCAAAAAAAACATTAGACGCCAAATACCCGTTGGCAAGCATTTCTTGTGTGATTAACGTTTTATACTGAAGCATGTTCTCGCTCTCAAACCTAAAGCTACTAATTGCTGGCAACCCACTAGTATGAATTTCCAAATCATGTTGTTTAGCAAGAGATTCCCATGCGTGTCGCACTTGATTACCTGTTGAAGTAATCGTTTCCCAAGACTTTTCTTGCTCCATCACTTCTAGCGTTTTAAGTGCAGCTGTGGGGCCAATTCGTTCAGTCCAGAACGTGCTACTGATAAATGAAGTTTGAGCTGCTTCCATAATTTCACGTTTGCCTATTGTAGCCGTAATTGCATATCCATTTCCTAGAGCTTTACCAAACATCGCCATATCTGGCTCCACCCCATACATTTTGTGTAACCCGCCTAATGTTTGCCTAAAGCCCGACGTACATTCATCAAAAATAAGGACGATTCCCCGATCAGTAGCTAGTTTTCGTATGTTTTCCAAGAACCCCTTCTCTGGCCCCTTGTTGCGTGATACTTCCATTTTTATAATGCCGATATCATGAGTATTAACTAATGCTTCTAACTCTTCATATTGATTATAGTTAAAGGGAAAAACGGTATTGCGCAAGCTGTCAGGTACACCCTTAGGCTCAAGACCTGGCAATAAATGCCCGGCTAAGTTTTTATCATCACCAAGGTTCGCGGCTAAGTACCAATCATGCCAGCCATGATAGCCACAAATAGCGACTTTTTCCTTTCCCGATGCAGCTCTTGCTATTCGAATTGCTATTGCATTAGCCTCACCACCCGAGCGAGCAAAACGAACCATTTCAGCCCAAGGATGTAGTTCTAATAATTTTTCAGCAAGAAAGACTTCTTCTGGACAATTAAAAGTCGACATATTTCCCGCAACAACTGTTTTACTGACAGCTTCATCAACTTCAGGGTGACCATAACCTAAAGTGTTAGTCCCAATACCCATGATACTCATATCAATAAATTTATTTCCATCAAGGTCCCAAACATTACAGCCTTTAGCCTTGCTAAAATATGCCGGCCATTGCTCGGGCAGGAACATTTCGGCGCGTTTTGAAAGGAGCATATTTCCACCAGGGATAATTTGTTTGGCGCGCTTCCATAATTTTTGACCTGTTCCCATGTTTTCCCCTTCATTTCGAATTAGGTGCTTATTTGCTTCAAACAATTCTGGATGTGTTTCTCTAAGAGAAATTACTTCACTCCAAGAAAAATCAATCTGTGGTTTAAAAAACTCAAAAATAGATGAAATAACATCTAAATCAGATCTCTCATCAACTGTCCAGCGCTCTGCTGAATAATCAACTTTATTACTATAATTACCCAATTTAAATAAACCAGATTCTCGAATATATGGTGAAACATGTTCACGCTCATGGCTTGTAGTTGCTTCATCATGTGCTTGTTCAAGTGCATCATAAGAAAATACTGCTACATCAAGCCCATCAGGAAATGTTGGTGGTAATGTATTACTTAAAAAATCCACATCCTGTGCTATGAAAGCCTCAATAACTTCATCAACCAATACAGGATCAACAAGAGGACAATCACCCGTAATACGTACGATAGCATCTGGTTGATGTGGTTTTGCTGCCAGATAAAAACGCTCTAGAACGTCATCCTCACTACCTTGAAAAACCTCACACCCAATGCTCTTTACATGTTCTACCAGGCCCTGTTCATTATCATTATTCGACGTAGCAAGCACAATCGCATCTATATGCTTAGACTTCTGTAAACGCTTGAGTAACAATTCAATCATTGGTACATCACCAATCATGCGCATTACTTTACCAGGTAACCGAGAGGACCCCATCCTAGCTTGAACAATAGCAATTATTTTCATAAAGCAGACCAGCGTGAAGGATTCACCAAATCATTATCAGCACAACATATATTCTCAGGAATAAATGGAAGCTCACCCTTCGAAGCATGAACAATATCAGCAAGTTGCTGAATATTGTCTACACCTACGACTACTTTTTGAATTTCCTTGAATGACAATACGTATTGTGTGCAAGCTTGCAATGGTGTTATGTCACTATCCTTCAACCATGTATCCCAGATATTCCACAGAGAATGCCATTTATTAAATTTATTTGGCCGCTCACTTGATGGCATTAACAAAAGCCCTTGAAGGAAAATCGATCTAACATGTATTTCCACACCTTGATTATGCAACTTGGCAAGCCAGCCTGACTTCGTCAAACGACGATCAAAAATGTTAAATGGAGCCTGTATGATATCTAACTTGAAGTTGTGCTCAAGTAAATCAAGTTCATCTGGGCTGTATATTGATGCTCCAAATTTGTGAATTAGACCATCTTTCTTAAGCTTCTGTAGAGCCAGATAAATTCTATCACCACCGGGTTGATATAGTTGTTCCGGCTTATGTAGTAAGAGACCGTATATGCTTTTCTGTCCCAGTCTTTTTAATGATTGTTGAACAGAACTTACTACCCACGAATATATATCACCACAATCATCCGGTGTGGCCGGCAACTTTGACACCACATTCCAGCCATTTATACCAATTTCACCAAGTCTCTGTTCACTGTCGCCATATACAATTGCTGTATCGAGCGTATCAATTCCATTATCCTTGGCCAATTCTAGTATTGACTTAGCATCATCAAAAGAGACTTGTCCATGTTTGTTTGCGACACCATAATTTAATCCAAACTGAACTGTGCCAAGGGCAAGACGAGAGTCCATATCAAACAGTAAACTCATCCTTAAGAACACTCATCCAAAAACTACCTATACGCTTATCATCCAACACAACTGATTTTCGGTAAAAACCTTCCACTTGGTAACCGGATTTTAAAAATGCCCTTAATGAACCTATATTTTCGTCATAACAACCAGCATCAATCTTCTCAAGTTGCAGTTCATTAAATCCCCATGAGGTAATGGCCTTAATTGTTTCTGTCGCAAATCCCTTACCCCAACAATTTTTTTCTCCAATAAACAAACTAAGTTGTGCTCGTTGATAGTGATGGTGAATAAAGCCCAGCTTGGTGTTTCCGATATGCTGTCCAGTACCAACCAAGTAAATACCAAATAAATTATGAGCGGGATTTGAAAGCATCTCTTCAACATAAGACCGACAAAGATCCATGGTTTGGTGAGTATGACGCGTTTCTAAGTAGCGATTTACTCTTGGGTCATTTAACCAATTAACATAATTTTGAGTTACATCATCAACTGTAAGTGTACGAAAGATCAAGCGCTGCGAACGAACTTCTATCACAATAACTTTCTCAAAGAATCGGAAACATATGACATGTCAGTAGTTGTTAGTGTAGGGAACATTGGTAAACTAATTGCCTCAGCATAGTATTTCTCAGCCTCTGGACAACACCCTGCTTTGAATCCTAGTCGTGTATAGAACGGTTGCATATATACAGGGATGTAATGCAGATTTATACGAATTCCCTTTGCATGCAGGGCTGTAAATATTTCTAGTTGCGTCATGTCAATATTATCAAGCTCTAGCCGAATAACATATAAGTGGTAAGCTGAATAGCAGTCAGAATGTTGCCATGGAGTAACAATAGGTAAATTAGCCAGAAGCTCTGAATATTGGTCGGCAATTGCATGACGTTGTTGAACAAATTTATCCAATCGTTGCATTTGACTCAATCCTAACGCCGCATGTATATCTGTCATACGATAATTGAAACCAAGATCAATTTGTTGGTAATACCATGGCCCATCACTAGGATGCGTCATATCATCCACATCTCGAGTAACACCATGACTAGACAACAGCCGCATACGCTTTGCCAACTTCACTTGATTAGTCAATGCCATCCCACCTTCACCAGTTGTAACTATTTTTACAGGATGAAAACTGAAAATGGTTATATCACTATAACGACAATTACCAATAGGCTCACCGCTATATTTTCCACCAATTGCGTGCGAAGCATCTTCAATTATCTTAAAACCGTATTTCTGGCTTAATGAATGAATACTAGCCATGTCACATGACTGCCCTGAAAAATGAACCGGTATAATAACTTTTGGTAATTTATCAATTCTTGCGGCTATTTCTAACTTCTCGGTAAGAATCTCAACACTCATATTATAAGTTTTAGGATCAATGTCGACGAAATCGATAGACGCACCGCAATACAATGCACAATTTGCACTTGCAACAAAAGTAATGGGGGTTGTCCACACTAAGTCCCTTTCCCCTACTTCTAAAGCTAAGCAGGCTAAATGCAGCGCTGACGTGCCACTATTGACTGCCGTAGCAAATTTAGCACCACAATATTCAGCAACTTTATTCTCAAATTGTGTTACGACAGGACCCTGCGTCAAAAAGTCAGATTGAAGCACTTCGATAACAGCATCAATATCTTGTTGATTTATATCTTGTCGGCCATATGGAATCATTGGTATCAAATTTTACCTATTTCGCTACGATTGTTTTCAATCCATGTTTGCAAGGTGTCTGTATCCATCCATTCTGTATTGTTATCAGAGCAATAAGTGAAATCGGGCGCCACCAACTTTCCGTTATTAATACGTTTTGAATCTTTGCTCCAACCATATATAGCGGGCAAGATTTTATAATGATCAGAATATTCATAAGTATACGCAGCATCCTCAGGAGCTATCATCTGTTCATGAATTTTTTCACCTGGGCGAATACCTATAATTTCATGCTGTGCATCAGGTGCTATAGCGCTCGCAATATCCGTCACCTTCATCGAAGGGATTTTCTTCACGTAAATTTCACCACCAACCATGTCTTCAAAAGCATGCCAAACCAAGTCCACGCCTTCTTCTAGAGTAATCATGAAGCGAGTCATCTGACTATCAGTGATTGGTAACACACCCTTTTCAGCTAGTTTCATAAAAAACGGGATAACAGAGCCACGCGAACCCATTACGTTACCATATCGAACAACCGCAAAACGAGTATCACTGTCCCCGGAATATGAATTACCTGCAATAAATAATTTATCAGAAGTTAGCTTAGTAGCCCCATACAAATTCGATGGGCTACTTGCTTTATCTGTCGAAAGTACTACAACACGCTTAACACCTTTATCAATACAAGCGTCAATAAGATTCATTGCGCCAAATACATTAGTTTTTACACATTCGAAAGGGTTGTATTCAGCGGTTGGTACGATTTTCGTTGCTGCCGCATGAACGACATAATCCACTCCATTCAGTGCACGCATAAGACGATCCTTGTCTCTTACATCACCAATAAAAAATCTCACTCTATCGTCATTTTCAAATTGCTTCGCCATCTCCCATTGCTTCATTTCATCGCGAGAGAATATAACAAGACGACGAGGGTTATATTTTTCAAGAACCATTGGCACAAATGCATGACCAAAAGAACCTGTGCCGCCAGTAATCAGTATTGATGAGTTCGTTAACATATTAATTTTTAACCTTCATATATAAATCTAAAAATCATTTACCCTGTTGAGTGAATAACGTACTTGAATGTCCTCGCAGACTACGAAAACTTGGGCTGATTTCCAGCATTTTTTCATAACTTTCATTATGAAGAACAGAGCCATTTTTAAGCTCAATAATTCGATCACAATTACGCAATGTTGTTAAGCGATGTGCAATAATTAAGACGGTTAAGCCACCATCTAAATTATTAATTGCGTCCATAACAGCAGCCTCAGTTTCATCATCAAGTGCACTGGTCGCTTCATCAAAAATTAATACGCTAGCATCTTTATATAGGGCGCGCGCAATTCCAATTCTTTGTCGTTGACCACCTGAAAGTCGAACTCCTCTTTCTCCGACCATAGCGTTATACCCTTCTGGATTGGTATCAATGAAGTCGGCTATTTGAGCTTGGCGTGCTGCATTGTTTACGCGCTCCATGTCTATTGACTCTTTAGGTATTCCAAATGCAATATTCTCGGCAATACTGCTATCTATGAGAAAAATTGACTGGGGAACGTGGGCAATATTTTTACGCCACATGAGCTGTTCAATATCTGTTAATATTTCTCCGTCGATGCTAATTCTTCCGGATGTAGGTTCAAGAAGTCCCATAATTAAGTCAAGAGTTGTGCTTTTGCCACTTCCTGTTTCACCAACAAAACCGATTCTTTCGCCCTTACGTATTTCTAAACTTAAGTCGCTCAAAACCCATGGCATTCCATCACTGTACTGGAAAGAAATATTATCAAGACTAATATCAGATATAAAATCTTTCGTTCCTATCTCGACTTTCATGTTGTCCTTGTCTATAGGCTGATCAAGCAAATGCAAAGCATCAATTAATGAGGCCTGGCTACCTACTATAGCACTCCAAGAGGCATAACATTGTTGTAGTGCAGGCAGCAAACGTTGAGCACCCAATGCAATAGCACCTAGCGCAGGAATTACCATAGTAATCCCACCAGGTTGCCTGCTAAACATATAGGCGATTATCGCAATCAAAGATACACCTATAGTCTCCATACCAAATTTCGGGCTACTAGCAATAAATATATTATTTCCTTGCGCTATTCTTAATGGTAAATCCGCCTTCCGGTAGCTATCACAATACAATTTTTGCGTACCATCTAACAAAACATCACGAATCCCACCTAAACCTTCTTGCAGTGCTTTCTGTACCTGAGTTGTTTCAATAGCAATTCTACGACTATTCAACGCTAATTTTTTTCGTGTAATTAATGTAATAAGGATATACGTAGTGCCGAAGCCAAATACAGTGATTGCAGTTATCACAGGTTCAATCATTATCAAGGCAAAGATTACCGTGCATAACAAAACAAAAGAGCTTATAAATGTTAAAACAGGCAATAAGGCACCAAATACAACACCGCCAACTTTATTTAATATTCCACTAATTATTTCACTACTATTACGCTCAAGATGAATTATATATGGTTGACACAGTGTTCGACGATATACTTCATAGCTAAGATCAGCACCTGTCATGAAAGAAAACCGTGTGCTTACCCAAAGTAATAATAATCTAGACACATTGGCCAACAATATTGCCACTACAAACAGAATAGTTACCGGTAGGGTAAGCTGTTCTGCGGTGGTAATGCCAAAATAACTTGCCACATCCGCCACCAAAACATAGTCTAAAAACCTCTCAGGTGCCGTTAGTACCGTTAAAAAAGGGATAATTGCACCAATACTAACAATCTCCGTTAGAGCACTTACGAGCATCAATACTAATACCAAGAAAAATTGTAATTGGCGTTGACGACTTAGATGCTCCCAAAGCCGGTATAACTGCGTAACTATTTTATCGTTAACCAAAAATGTCCCTTACACTCAATTTGTGCCAAAATTTTTAAATAATGTAATAATAAGAACTATGATGTTAGACACTGCTACTTTTATAGAATCGAGGCATATGTGAAAGTTATAATTACAGGCTCAAATGGAAATCTTGGGAGCCACATTAAAGAGCATGCTGATTTTGAAACCATTTCGTTTAGTAGAGATGATTGGGTAAATATCGATGAAACATTTAGCCATAGTGCTAACTCAATAATTCATACAGCATATGATTTAAAAAAATCAATATACGATAACCCTGATGAGGTCTTATCATCAAATGTTATTTCAACCGTGCATTTCTTAAAAAAATGTTTTGAATTTAAAATAAATAATTTCATTTTTATCAGCAGCTGCTCCGTATATGGGGATTCGACAAACACTTCTGAGGATTCTAAATGCACCCCAATAACAGTAAATGGGCTCACTAAACTCTTAAATGAAAAAATTATTATAGAATTCTGCATTAAACATAATATTAACTACTCAATTCTACGCGTATTCAACTCATACGGTGGAAATGATACGTTCTCAGTTGTTAGCAAATTATTAAAATCAGCCAGCACTGGCTCCCCTTTCACTCTTTACAATAATGGCCAAGCTGAGAGAGACTTTATTCATATTGATGACGTAGCTCAAATAATATGCAAACTTGTCAATAAAAACATAAAAAATGAAATTATTAACATAGGAACTGGAGAGAACATTAAAATTATGAATCTCGTAAGCGAAATTGAGAAAAAGTATGGCCCAATGAATATTATTAACGATTCAAGTGAGAATGAAATTAAATCTTCACATGCAAATATTCGAAAACTTAATGAAATTATGGATTACGAGTTTGCAACAATTCTTCAACACATTCGGGGCTTGTGAATAGTTTCTCAATCTGCCTCGCAACTACATCCCACGTATAATATTTTTCCCAGGCATCCCTGCCTTTGAAATGTAACTCAGAAAGTTTTTCTTTATCTGAATACACCTCTTCGATTTTTTCTGCGAGAAGCACAGGGTCTGTTTTAGTAAAACCTTCTTTATCAACTTCAGCGTCACACATAACGCCACCATTGCTATTCCTCACCAACTCTTCTGTATTACCCACTGGAACAGTAATAAATGGTAATCCCGCAGCTAAACATTCATATATTACCAATGGCGAGTACTCCACATGTGATGCAAATACAAAAAGATCAGCTTCAAAAAATAATGAGATCATTTCACGTCTATCTAATTCCGTAAAAATAACTCTTTTATTATTATCTTTTATTTTAGATGCCAACCGTTTTATAGAAGAAGGTGACCTTCCTAATATGTGTTTAACCTTGTCTTTTAACCAATTTTTAAACGAAGTCTGTTTAAAATCCCCATATGATCCATTTAAAATCAAAACAGTATTATTTGTGAAATCTGTCAAGCCATAGGCCTGTAATATTTCCCGATGCCCTTTTGAATAAGGGGGGTTGCCAACTGACAAGAAAACGAATTCATTGTCACTTATACCTAATTTCTTTCTGATATTTAATTTAGGGTCTTGGTTGAATTCAGACTCGCTAGCTCCTGCTGGAATAATATTAATTTTTTCATTTAACTCTAAATCTCTGGCAAAATTAATATCTCGATAAGCTGAAGAGTTGTATATCAATTGATCGAATTCACCCAGATAGTTTTCCATCTTTTTATAATAATTAGAATAGTTATTTTGGTAGAAGCCAGAGTATCCACATGGAATGTGCAACTTCATATAATGAATATCTTTTAAAATGGGTAACATTGCATCCAATGTCCATTGCTGCGCAGCCATTACTAACAAACAATCATATTCACCGTTAATAAGAAAATTTTGATACGCATCAACATCACCAGCTAAGCCATTAGAATAATTTCCGCTGACCTTAAACGAATGAATCTTTATTCCATCAATTTCATCAAAATCTCTAGACTCATCTTCACTAGTAACAACCGATACATCATGCCCAAAAGACACAAACCTCATGCCTAACTCATGCATCATTTTTTGAACTCCCCCGCCCCCAGGAGGGAAGGTCTCACAACATAACAATATTTTCATTTAGTATTAGGTTTATACATTAAAAATATTTCTATCATTACTTGCCGTTAATCATAACTTTGTCCAGGTTTTTAACAAACCATTCCATCGCCTCATCCAACCCTTCTGAAATCATATGGGTAGGTGCATATCCAAGTAAACCTTGTGCCTTGCTGATGTCAGCTAATGAATGACGAACATCGCCTGGGCGAAAATCCTTATAAATTGGAGCTATCTTTCGTAAACCTTTAACCTGCATAATTAAACGATCTTCAATCATATCGTAAAGTTTGTTTAATGTAGTTCTATCATTTAAGGCGACGTTATAAACTTGTGCTGTAGCATTATCATCAGTCGCGAGCGCTGAAAGTATATTCATCTGTATAGCATTTTCGATGTAGCAAAAATCCCGACTGGTTTCTCCATCACCATTAATAAATACGTCTTCCTTACTTATAATACTTGATACCCACTTAGGAATAACAGCAGCATAAGCACCATTAGGATTTTGTCTTTTCCCAAAAATATTAAAGTAACGCAGCCCTATAGTTTTAAAGCCATAGGTTTTGGCAAAAACATCAGCATAAAGCTCATTAACGACTTTCGTTACTGAATAAGGGCTAAGTGGTTTACCAATTTTATCTTCTATCTTTGGTAAATCAGGATGATCACCATAGGTAGAGCTAGATGCGGCATAAACAAAACGCTTAACCTGTTCATCCTTAGCTGCAACTAACATATTAAGATACCCATCTATGTTAGCTTTATTAGTATGAATAGGATTTTCAATTGATCTTGGTACAGAACCCAATGCAGCTTGATGTAGGACATAATCAACACCCTCGCAAGCCTTCCGGCAATCCTCCAATTTACGGATATCACCAGTTAATAATTGAAAGTTAGAAATTTCCAATTTCTTACCATCTTCTTCTAATTTCTTCCTAGCATCTTCAATCGCCAGATCAATATTATGTTGATAGCCCGTTTCAAAATTATCCAAACCAATAACCTTCTGGTTAAGGAACAGTAGCTTTTCTAACAAGTTTGAGCCAATAAAACCTGCTACGCCTGTAACCAACCATGTGTACTGATTTGATTTTAGATGCGCCTGAATTTCTTCATACTTTGTCATTACAATCTTCCATCCACTTCGTTTGCATCTAAAATATATTTAATGTCATATAAAACATGTTCATCTTTACCAAAACGTTTAATTCTATTCACGCCCATTTCTCTAAATTCATTATGCGCAACTGCTAGCACAACCGCATCGTATTTCCCTTCAATTGGGGCATCAATTGGCATGATGTCATACTCTCTTTTAGCGTCTGCCTTATCTATCCACGGATCATAGACATCCACATTACAGTTAAAATTACTAAATTCTTTAATAAGATCGATAACACGAGTATTTCGAAGGTCAGGGCAATTTTCTTTGAAGGTTAACCCCATAACAAGAACGTTTGCATCAACGACATGTATTCCTTTCTTTGTCATTAGCTCTATAACTTGCTTTGCGACATAACTGCCCATGTCATCATTTAAGCGACGCCCAGCTAAGATCATTTCCGGTCGATAACCAACTTCTATGGCCTTGTGTGTTAGGTAGTAAGGGTCAACACCGATACAATGACCACCAACTAAGCCTGGACGGAATGGTAAAAAATTCCATTTCGAACCTGCGGCTTTTAAGACTTCTTCTGTATCAATATCAAGTTTATTAAATATAAGCGCTAACTCATTAATAAGTGCAATATTGACATCACGTTGAGTATTTTCAATTACCTTGGCAGCTTCAGCTACTTTTATACTGCTTGCTTTATGTGTGCCCGCTGTAATAATTGTTTTATACAAGCTGTCAATTTTTTCAGCTATTTCTGGCGTCGATCCTGAAGTCACTTTTTTTATGTTCGTAACCCGATGTTCTTTATCACCAGGGTTAATTCTTTCTGGGCTATAGCCACAATAGAAGTCTTGATTGAATTTAAGATTAGATTGCTGCTCTAGTACTGGAACGCATACTTCTTCTGTAGCTCCTGGATAAACTGTTGACTCATAAATTACTATATCCCCAGAACTAATGACCTTACCCACTGATTCACTCGCCTTAATCAATGGCGTAAAATCTGGGTTTTTATCTGCATCAATCGGAGTTGGAACAGTCACAATATAGATGTTGCAATTTCGTAATTCTTCGAGATTTGTGGTGTAGCTCAATTTTGTTGCTTGCTTTAGTTCTTCCGGCTCAACCTCTAACGTATTATCAATACCATCTTTCAATTCTTGAATTCGAGTTTGATTAATATCAAAACCTTTAGTTTCAATTTTTTTACCAAACTCAACAGCAAGCGGAAGGCCTACATAGCCAAGACCAATTATTGCTAATCTATTTTCCATCTTTGTTACCTGTCATACAACTACATTTGTTCACAATATTCCTGTTCTATAAATTCATCTTCAGGCACGCTACCGCCCTGCAGTGCACTTTCATGCACCGCATAGGCCTTACTGGATTCTGGTCTTCACCAGAATGACAGTGTGCTAATTTTCTTGTATATCCAAACGCAATACGTCTGGAACAATTATTTTCTTTGCACCAACTTTGCTAACCAAGTATTCATAGCTAACTTTGGCGGCATTTAGATCAGTAATCAAAAACCCATCGTGCTCAGGTAAGTTCCCTAGCTCATGAAAGATCTCGTTATTTATAAAACGTTGATGTTCTGTGTGGGGGTCATAAAGACCAACAATTTCTATATCAGCATCATACGAACGCAAAATAGCAATTTCTGCGAGATCTGAAATTCCACACAAAATTATTTTATTCCAACCATTTTCTTTACACTGCCAATAGGCCTTCAAACAGGAATCGCCTGCTTCACGATAAAAAGAAAAGGAATTTTTAAGGTAACGCGCAGTTAAACGACTTTTTTCTGAGAAGCCTTGCGGTGTTAGGTAATACAAATAGCGATTGGCAGGTGCGTCACTGATTTTAATAAGTCCTTTACGCACGCAACGTTTTAAATAAGAATTTGCGAGACCTAATGCAACACCTAACTCTTTTGCGAGATGCCGCTGGCTGATATCACTCTTACGCCCGACTGCATCGAGAACTTCGAGTGTCATTTGTTCTTGTTTACTTTCTTTGACGTCCATTAAGCAACAACCTCAATGGCATCAGCATCGATTTGTACTCGTGTGGTTTTACCCATCAAATCGAGTAACAACATAACTCGTTGCTCACTGGTTTTTGCCACAAACACTCCTTCAAGGCCCACCATCGGGCCATCCAGTACGCGGACATTGTCACCTTGGCTCAATTCATCTTGTACCTCGTGCAGGCCTTCCGGGTTTTCGCGTTGTCTGATGAATTCAATTACCTCATCACTGACAGAAACGGCTTTCATACCAAAGCGTACAATAGTCGAGACACCCAGTGTTGAGCGGATCGGAGACCAATTATCATTGGTCTGATCAAGGTGTATAAACAGGTATCGAGGGAAAAAAGGTTCTTCAACGTAGCGACGGCGGCCATTTCGGCGCTTGGTATTCATTATCATAGGGAGATAGGTGACGTAGCCCTGTCGCTCAAGCTGTTGTTGAGCAACGACTTCCTGGTTCGGTTTGGCATAAATCAGGTACCAAGCCTTGTCTAATTTCCCTTTATAATCAGTCATTTATAGTTTTCTCTGATTATGCCGCCACTGTCGTGGTTAATAGCGTTCAATCTATGAACAGTAATGAAATTAAAACAAATTTATAAAGAAAAGGCAATAAAATAAGGGGAAATAAACTTGAATTGAAGTGTTTAATTTATATATTTTTCAGTATGTTGGGAATATCCCTCTTGAACGACAAAAGCCACTTAGGCGGCATAACATCAAATGATTGACTGATTTTGGTACAATCCAAGACTGAGTAATTTGGACGTGAAGCCTTGGTCGGGTAGTCACAACTAGGGATAGGTTGAACATCAACAACAGGGTAATCAGAATCAACCTGATTGGCTTGAGCAAAGATTGCCTGAGCAAAACCAGCCCAATTTGTGCTATCTGTACTGCAATAGTGATAGGTCCCCCAACGATTGTTAGGTTGACTGTGCATTTGAGAAATAACACACATTATTGTTTCTGCAATATCAGCCGCTGCGGTAGGACAACCAAATTGATCACTAACAACATTTAATTTACTACGTTGCCGACCTAGCTTAAGCATGGTTTTCACGAAGTTACTGCCCTGTGCGCCATACACCCATGCCGTACGTAAAATAATGTGTTCTGACAAACTAGCTTGGACTGCGTGCTCGCCATCTAATTTGCTTTTGCCATACACACCTAGTGGTTCTGTTGGATCCTCTTCTTTATATGGACGATTAGCATCACCATCAAAAACATAGTCTGTTGAAATATGCAGTAAAGGAATTTTATGCAGACAGCACGCCTCGGCTAAAAATTGTGCGCCATCGCGGTTAATGCTAAAGGCTAATTTCGGTTCGTCTTCTGCTTTATCTACCGCAGTATAGGCCGATGCATTAACAATAAAATCAAGGGGTAAATTTTTTTCAATAATTGAATTAACTGAAGTGCTGTTAGCAATGTCTAATTCTGATGAGGAAGGTGAAACACAATCAAGATTATTTTTTATAGCTATAGAAAGAATTTCACTACCAACCTGCCCTGTTCCACCGATGAGTAATATCTTCATTTTAAAAGATTAGCCTTGATAGCTAGGCAGGTAAAATTCAAGATCCACTAGTGACAAGCCTTCTTTATCCTTGTCAGATAAGTTGGGTGAATCACATGGCCAATTGATACCGATACTTGGGTCTGAGTACAATAACGTGTGCTCATCGTCTGGACGATAACCAGCTGTACACTTGTAACTAAAGATAGCCGTGCTGCTCATTACACAAAAACCATGCGCAAAGCCTTCCGGCACATAAAGTTGACGCCGATTCTCAGCACTCAAAATAGCGCTTGTCCATTGACCAAATGTTGGTGAACCTTTACGAATATCAACCGCAACATCAAAGACTTCGCCTTCAAGTACGCTGACAAGTTTTCCTTGCGACTGTTCTAGTTGGTAGTGCAAACCACGAAGAACATTTTTCTTTGAAACAGAAATATTATCTTGCACAAATTCTTTATTAATTACATCAGCTTGATAACGTGCTTTATTGTAAGACTCAAAGAAAAAACCACGAGAGTCAGAAAACACGCGTGGTTCTATTATGAGAACATCTTCAATTTCGGTTTTAATGATTTTCATTTAAGATCTGAATCCAGTATTTCTTTTAAATATTGCCCATAATCAGATTTCCCCATGGAATCAGATAATGCCAACATTTGTTGCCCTGTGATAAAACTCATTCGCCATGCAATTTCTTCAGGGCAGCATATTTTAAGTCCCTGCCGTTGTTCGATGGTTTGAATAAAATTAGCGGCCTGATTTAAGCTCTCAAGCGTACCGGTATCAAGCCAAGCTGAGCCTCGACCTAGCTTTACAACACTTAGGCGACCTTCTTCTAAATACCGTTGATTAATGTCAGTGATTTCTAATTCGCCCCGTGCAGAAGGTTTAATTGATTTAGCCATTTCAACAACATCATTACTGTACATATATAAACCCGTCACTGCATAATGCGAAGCTGGTTTTGATGGTTTTTCAATAATAGATGAAGGATTTCCATTACTATCAAAACCTACTACACCATAACGTTCTGGATCACGTACATGGTAAGTAAATACGGTAGCATCAGTATTGTTTGATGCTGATTGAAGGTCTTCCTCTAAGCCATGACCATAAAAAATATTGTCACCCAAGTTTAACGCGACAGAATCATTGCCTATAAAGTCAGCGCCAATAATAAAGGCTTCTGCAATACCATTGGGTTCATCTTGAACCGCGTAAGTAATTTCAATACCCCAATTTGAACCATCGCCAAGTAAATTCTTAAACAACGTAAGCTGGTTACCCATGCAAATCAAAAGAATTTCTCGAATACCTGCCAACATCAGTGTCGCTATTGGGTAATAAACCATAGGTTTATCGTAAACCGGTAGGAGTTGTTTACTAATTGAACTTGTTAATGGGTAAAGTCTAGAACCTGAGCCCCCCGCCAGTACAATGCCTTTACGACTCATGATTTACTCCCTTCAACTAATCCAAGTCTTTCGCCTTGATAGCTACCATCTTGTACGCGTTGACACCATGTTGCGTTATTCAAATACCAATCAATGGTTTTCTTTAAACCTGTTTCAAACGTCTCATCGGGTGACCAAGCAAGATCCTTATCAATTTTAGTCGCATCTATGGCGTAACGAAGATCATGTCCTGGTCTATCAGCAACATGTGTTATCAAGTCACCGTACTTGGTGACCCCTGCTGGGTGTTCAGGCACCAACTCATCTAGAATATTACAGATAGTTGTCACCACATTCATATTGGTCTTTTCATTATTACCACCGATATTATAGGTTTCGCCAATAACACCCTCAGTAATAACTTTATATAAAGCACGTGCATGATCATCTACATATAGCCAGTCACGAATTTGATTACCTTCACCATAAATAGGTAGTGGCTTACCTTGTAAGGCATTCAATATGATTAATGGAATTAATTTTTCTGGAAATTGATAAGGGCCGTAATTATTTGAGCAGTTCGTCAGCAATACCGGTAAGCCATAAGTACGATGCCAAGCTCTTACGAGATGGTCGGAAGAGGCTTTGCTAGCTGAATAAGGTGAACTGGGATCATAAGCGGTGTCTTCCGTAAACAGTCCACCATTATCAAGACTGCCATACACTTCGTCGGTTGAGATATGATGAAAACGAAATAAATTCTTTTTTGTATTATCTAGACCAGACCAATGCTTCCTGGCCGATTCAAGTAAAACAAACGTTCCATTGATATTGGTGTTAATAAAGTCAGCTGCACCGGTAATAGAACGATCAACATGCGATTCAGCAGCCAAATGCATGATCACATCAGGCTTGTATTCAACAAATAGTTTTTCAATACCAGCTTGATTACAAATATCGACTTGTTCAAAATGGTAGCGTTCATTACTCTCAATGTCAGTCAACGAATCAAGATTACCTGCATAAGTTAATTTATCGATATTGACCACGGTATGATCGGTATCAGCAATCAGTAGTCTAACGACTGCAGATCCAATAAACCCTGCCCCACCTGTTACGAAGATATTCATTGTTTACGGCACACCATGTATTTCGTTTTTAATATATTTCATGAATTATACAAGATATTATTGATAACTGTGAATATTCTTAAAGAAAGAGAGAGTTTTTGCTGTATTGAATTATGGCACTTACGTTCAGAAATGGGATCTAGCCCATCTGAGCTAAAAACATAGAAGAATGGACGCCGAAGCGTCCATTCAGGTACTGGAATAAGTCTTGTACATCCTTGTAATACTATTCCAGTGGTTATACCGATATTCGCAAAATCCCTTTTGCTAATCAGTATTGGGGTGGTTCAAGGTTTTGCTGTTGAACCAATACTTAGATTTTTCTGATTCTTAATAATTGTCTTACTACCAATACCTTTCACTTTGGCTAGATCAGCAACGGACTGAAAGGGACCATTTTTACTGCGATAGGCAATTATCGCCTGTGCTTTCGATGGGCCAATGCCTTGTATTGTTGATGCCAGCATTTTCGCATCTGCAGTATTAATATCGACAGGTTGCGCCGCGAAAGCAGATGTTGATATGAGAAGTGCGATTGCACCGATTAGATTAAATAGTTTCATTATTCACCTCCATGTTGTGAAAATAGTGTTATCGACTCCTTGTCGATGAAAGTAACAATAGTAAGATTAGTGTATGTGGTCAAGATGTAATCGTGGGAGCAATTTCTGATTCTTATGTAGGAAAAATACTGACCGTGCTATTAAAGATTATATGTTGGCGGGTAGTTGTTTAACCATCAATCTTGTTGCTCAAAGAATCCCTACGGGCTTCATTATGAGTACCCTAACCTTTTCCAAAGTTTCAGGGCACCTTAGAGGTTCGCTGCGCTGCACCAATGCGTCGACAAGGCAAGACTGATGGAATTTGTTCGAATTTAGTTTGGCCAACAATCCTATTGGGATTACTATTAACCTAGGCTGGAAATTTCTGCTTCAGTCGAAACTAAAACACCCATTGGATTATCGGCTTGTGTGATAGGTCGCCCCATTACTAAATAACTGGAACCTGCTTTGATTGCTTCGGCCGGTGTCATGGTTCGACGTTGATCATCCGCGGCAGATCCTACGGGACGAATGCCAGGGGTAACTAAAATAAAATCATTGGGTAATGATTTGCGCAATGTAGCGACTTCTTGAGGCGAACAAACAACGCCATCCAAACCTGATTGGTTTGTTAAACTGGCAAGGCTATATACGTTTTCAGCCGGACTCCCTTGAAAACCAATTTCATGAATGTCATCCGTATTTAAACTCGTTAAAATAGTTACCGCAATTAATAATGGTTGGTGAGATGATTTTTCAATTTCCTCTCGCGCGGCTTCCATCATTCTACGTCCACCACTGGCATGAACATTCACCATCCACACACCTAAATCACAAGCAGCGGCACACGCACGTGCAACGGTGTTAGGAATATCATGAAATTTTAAATCTAGAAATACATCAAAGCCTTTTGTTGTGAGTGTTTCCACAAATTGGGGGCCTAAACGTGTAAACATTTCCTTGCCCACTTTTAATCGGCAGCTATCAGGTTCTAACTGATTAACAAGCTTAAGTGCTGATTTTTCATCTGCATAATCCAATGCAACAATGATGTGGGAATGATTACTCATGTTCTGTTATGCCTCAACAATATCGTGTATAGGTTTTACTGTATTCCAACGCTTACAGCTTGGGCAATGCCAATGTAATGTTTTACCTTCAAATCCACATGACTGACACTTATACAAAGCTTTAATGGTTAGTAGTTTTTTAATTAGATCACTTAAAATCGTCATGTTCTCACGTGCAGAACCTTCCGTGCTATGCAAGTGATAGTCAACGAGTCTTTCCAACCCTCTTACCGATGGCCGTTTGCGTAATTCACCAATAATAAAATGCACCGCCGCTCGATCATCTTGCTGTTCTTTTAACAAAGCAGCCATTGATAACATAATGGTCACGCCGCCATAACGCTGTAATAGCTCAGCAAGGTATTTATTGTAGTCACTAAGGTTATTTGTGGCACGGTAGCAACGCTCTAATGGCTCAATAATCTCCGGCAAATAATCAGCATCTTGTTTTTCTACTTTTCGATAAGCATTAATTGCAGCTTTACAATTACCCGATGCTGAATCTATCTGGCCTTGCAATAAACTGGCACGTACACATTTTTTATCGTTAGTAAGTGCCTTTTTAATCATTTGCTGTGCACTACGATAATCATGCTTCAGGATGGCAATGTCTGCACACTCGCAATAGTACTGCGCTATAACAGCTACTGTTCTTATACCTGTTGAAGATTCATACTGACGCGCGATATCAATCGCCTTGTCCCATTCTTTTTCTTGCTCGTATATTTCCAACAACTGGCTTAACGCTTCAGCTTTATATTCACCAAGTTCAATGAGTTCTAGAAATAAATTCTCAGCCCGATCAAGCAAACCTGCTCGCATATAGTCTTGACCTAATTCATAAAGCGCCAAAGAACGTTGTTCTCGATTCAAGGTGGGACGTGCAATAATATTTTGATGTATACGAATGGCCCGATCTACTTCGCCTCGGCGCCTAAATAAATTACCTAATGCTAAATGGGTTTCAACTGTTTCACTGTCAACCTCAAGCATTTGTATAAAAACTTCAATCGCTTTATCGGGCTGTTCGTTAAGTAGGAAGTTTAAGCCTTTAAAATAATCGGATGAAAGATCAGCGTGTTTAGGTTTTGCATTGCGGCGCATACTGCGCATCGCCATGAACCAACCTGATGCTGCAGCAACCGGCAATAATAATGCCAGCAATTCCAACATACTAATGATTGTCCTTAATCGGAATTGAACGTAAGTTCAGAACTTCTTGTTCAGTCTGCTTTATCTGTTTGCGCAATTTTGACACTTCGCGTCGTGCTGACAAAATAACAACCACACTGGAAAGCAATCCAATCAGCGCACCTACAACAAATGTGGCAACAAGAATAAGTGCTAGTGGCTGTTCAACTTTATCAAGATAATAATTTAACGATACGGGATCTGCGTTTAACGATGTAAACAGCGCCACCAATAATAAGATCACTACTATGAAGAAAATACTGATGAATCGTGTCATCTTATATCCAAGCGTTCAGGCTTATGCCTGAATTAAGCATCAATTCAAAATCCGACTAAACTTCTACGATTGCGTTTTCGGATGCCGCAGCATTCACGCGTTCACGAAGTTCTTTGCCTGGTTTGAAGTGTGGTACATATTTACCTGATAAGGAAACTGACTCACCCGTTTTAGGGTTACGACCAATGCGAGGTGGGCGAAAGTGCAGTGAAAAGCTACCAAAGCCACGTATCTCAATACGATTTCCTGTCGACAACGATTGACTCATTTGCTCAATCAATGTTTTAACCGCTAGCTCAACGTCTTTATATGGAAGTTGATTTTGCTTGCGTGCTAGGATTTCAATCAATTCTGATTTTGTCATTGTTTTGATTCCCGCTTTTATTATTAAACGTAAAGTTCGGCGTAGCCCAGCTAGGACTACGCCGGATTTACTTATTTATTATTTTCCATCTGTTCTTTGAAGATATCACCTAATGTTGTCTTCATAGAATCGGCACTACTGCCGTAATCAGACATCACTGCTGCTTCGTCATCAGATTCTTTCGCCTTGATTGAAAGTGTAATGGTGCGGTTCTTACGATCTACACCTACAAATTTCGCTTCAAGTTCTTCACCAGCAGTAAGAATTGTGCGTGCATCTTCCACACGATCACGTGCTAGGTCAGAGGCACGGATGTAACCTTCTACACCTTCACCTAAATCAACGCTGGCGCCCTTGGCGTCAACTTCAACGATGATACCCTTCACTGTGCTGCCCTTAGTGTGTTCAGCAACGTAGTTAGAGAATGGGTTTTGTTCCATTTGCTTAATACCAAGCGAAATACGTTCACGCTCAGGATCAACAGAAAGAACCACTGTTTCCAGATCTTCACCCTTCTTATAATTACGTATAGCCTCTTCTCCAGTAAGATTCCAGCTAATATCAGAAAGATGTACTAATCCATCGATACCACCGTCCAACCCAAGGAAGATACCAAAGTCAGTAATTGACTTGATTGTGCCCACAACTTTGTCATTCTTGTTGTGAGTTGTTGCGAAATCTTCCCAAGGGTTAGATTTACACTGTTTCATGCCCATTGAGATGCGGCGACGTTCTTCATCAATATCAAGAACGATCACTTCAAGCTCATCACCTAATTGAACGACCTTAGATGGGTGAATGTTTTTGTTGGTCCAATCCATTTCTGAAACGTGAACCAAACCTTCAACACCAGATTCGATTTCAACGAAACAACCGTAATCAGCAATGTTTGTCACCTTACCAAATAGACGTGTGCCTTCCGCGTAGCGGCGTGCAATATCAATCCAAGGATCTTCGCCAAGTTGTTTAAGGCCTAGTGATACACGGCTCTTTTCTTTGTCGAATTTAAGGATTTTAACGTCAATTTCATCACCGACATTAACAATTTCACTTGGGTGTTTAATGCGCTTCCAAGACATATCAGTGATATGTAACAGACCATCAATACCACCAAGATCAACGAATGCACCGTAATCAGTCAAGTTTTTAACAACACCCTTGATTGATTGGCCTTCAGCCATGTTCGCGAGTAATTCATCACGTTCAGCATTCGATTCAGTTTCAACAACTGCACGACGTGAAACAACCACGTTGTTACGTTGGCGATCAAGTTTGATAACTTTAAATTCAAGCGGCTTACCTTCAAGGTAAGTTGTGTCACGTACTGGGCGTACGTCAACGAGTGAACCTGGTAAGAAGGCACGGATGTCCATAACTTCAACAGTGAAACCACCTTTAACCTTGCCAGTGATAACACCAATAACGGTTTCTTTACTTTCTGCGGCAGCTTCGAGTTTAATCCAAGCAACATTACGCTTAGCTTTTTCACGCGAAAGTTTCGTTTCACCGTAACCATCTTCGACGGCATCGAGAGCAACTTCGACTTCGTCACCAATTTGTACTTCAATATCTCCGTTTACATCACGGAATTGTTCTGTAGGGATAACGCCTTCAGACTTTAGACCTGCGTGGACAATGACGAAATCATCATTCACATCCATAACCAGACCCATAATAATGGCGCCTGGACGCATTTTGTCGTTAATTAAACTCTCTTCAAAGAGTTCTGCAAAAGATTCACTCATGAAATATAACCTGAAATACTACATTACCGTGCCGAAGTTAAAAGAGGTCGGGCATCAGCCTGCGCAAAAAGGTGCTTTGGACTGAACGGTGTTTCCTCAACATGGTGTACTTAACGAAATTTTTCGCAGTACCCCAATACTTGTTCAACAACTTCATCAATACTCAATGACGTTGTATCAATTTCAATTGCATCATCGGCGGCTTTCAATGGCGAGCTGCTACGTTGTGTATCACGTAGATCGCGGCTTTCGATGTCCTGCAAAAGATGTGCGACATTAACATCAAATCCTTTCTCTTTCAACTGTTTATAGCGTCTTTCGGCTCTTGCCTTGGCGCTTGCCGTGAGGAAAATCTTGACCTCTGCACTCGGGAAAACAGTGCTTCCCATGTCACGACCGTCAGCCACTAAGCCCGGTGCTTGGGCAAATGCACGTTGTCTGGCCAATAAAGCCTGCCTTACCTTGGGTAACGCGGCCACGACAGAAGCCATTTTACCTGTTTCTTCAGTGCGCAAGATATCATCGACGGGCTCGCCTTCGAGCAAAATCACCCCTTTTGGCGTAAATTCGACGTCTAAATGCTCTGCTAAGGTTTCTAGCGAATCTTCATCATCGAGTTGCAGGCTATGGTGTTGGGCGGCTAAGGCCAATAAACGATACAGTGCTCCACTGTCTAGGTATGACCACGCTAATTGCTTAGCAACCAGCTGGCTAATAGTGCCCTTCCCTGATCCACTCGGCCCATCTATCGTCACAACAGGTGAGTGAGACTCTACATTAGAGTTCATTGAATACTCCTTTTAAAACAATGATTTATTTGTATAACTTAATGTTAACTATTTGAAATATTGAGACCCGATCGCTTGGCAATCTCAATAAAATGAGGGAATGAAGTGTTGACGTTATCGCAGTCGTTAATCGTTATATCAGTTGTTGCCCGTAACGCCGCTATGCTAAACGACATTGCAATTCGGTGATCACCATGGCTATCAACTTCCCCACCTTTAAATGTTCCGGGCTGTATGACAATGCCATCGGGGGTCGGTTCAACATCAATGCCAAGTGCCAATAACCCATCGGCCATGACTTGGATTCGGTCACTTTCTTTAACCCGAAGCTCTTCCGCCCCAGTTAAACGCGTCACGCCTTCTGCGCATGCCGCTGCAATAAAGATGGCGGGAAACTCATCAATGGCTAACGGCACAAGCTCTTCCGGAATATCTATACCCTTTAATTGAGCAGATTTAACGCGGATATCTGCCACAGGCTCGCCACAGATTTCCTTTTTATTTGTTAGGGTAATATCAGCGCCCATCAGCTTAAGGATGCTAATCACCCCATCGCGGGTTGGGTTAATGCCGACATTCTCCAGCAGGATATCTGAGCCTTTCGCAATAGATGCCCCAACCATAAAAAAGGTGGCTGAAGAAATATCAGCAGGCACATCAATGTTGGTTGCTGTGAGTACGCCACCACCTTCAAGACAGGCTGTTGGCCCTTGGCGATCGACTTTATAACCAAAACCTTGCAACATACGTTCGGTATGGTCGCGCGTGGGCGCAGGTTCAGTAACACAGGTTTTACCCTCAGCATACATGCCGGCTAACAATAAACAGGATTTAACCTGCGCACTCGCCATCGGCAACGTATAAGTAATGCCTTTTAACTTATTTGCGCCATTTATTTCTAATGGTGGTGTACCTTTTTCAGTTGTACCGATGCTTGCGCCCATTTCAAAAAGCGGATCAGTGACGCGCCGCATTGGCCGTGTGCTTAAGGATTCATCACCGGTAAGCGTCACATTAAAATTTTGACCTGCGCACAGTCCAGCCATTAAACGCATTGACGTTCCTGAGTTACCTAAATCTAACCCGGCATCTGGTTGTTTTAATCCATGTAAACCAACGCCGTGAATACGTACTTGCCCTTCCCCTGAGTGATCTATTTCAACACCCATGGCACGGAAGGCACGCATAGTGGATAAACAATCTTCGCCTTCCAGGAAACCACTGACATCGGTAATCCCTTCAGCTAAAGAGCCAAACATAATACTGCGATGTGAAATGGATTTGTCTCCGGGAACACGTAATGTGCCCTTCAGGCAACCACCAGGCTTTGCTATGAACGTCGTTTTAGTTGAAGTACTCATTTTTTTCTCAGCAATTCTGATCGCGCGCTGTCTTAGCACGTTTAAATAATTTCAAAATAAATTCACTGTCATTGTTTTCAATTGCAGCGGTTAATTTGTTTATGTCATCGGTGAAACTTTTTAATACATCTAACAATGCATCGCGATTATTAAGACAAATATCATGCCACATTTGCGGATCGCTGGAAGCAATGCGCGTAAAATCTTTAAAACCACCCGCTGCAAACTGAAATATTTCACGGTGTTCGTGCATTTTCGCCAAGGTATCAACTAAGGTGTACGCTAATACATGTGGTAAATGACTGGTTGCAGCCAATACTTCATCATGATGCTCAACAGATAGAGACTCGACATCTGCACCCGTTGCTTGCCACATTTTGTTTATTGTTTCTGTTGCCACTGCGGATGTTTCTTCTAATGGCGTCAAGATAACGCGTTGCCCTCTAAAGAGTTCAGCAAAAGAGGCCTCAACACCGCTTTTTTCAGTTCCTGCAATAGGATGGCCAGGTACGAAACAAGCTAATTTATCGCCCAATGCTGCACGTGCATCACGGACTACATTGCCTTTGACGCTCCCAACATCGGTAATGACTGCATCCGATTTTATAACGCCTGATAGTTCAGCAAAGACTGGTTTCATCGCGCCTACTGGCACTGCAACGATGATGACATCTGCATCAGCTGAAGCCTTTGCAATGGATGTTTCGAAACTATCAGCTACACCCAACTCAACTGCTCGTTCAAGATGTGCGACATCTCTCCCAACCGCAGTAACATGACCAACGTATTCAGCTTCTTTCAGTGCCCGTGCAATAGAACCACCAATTAAACCGATACCGATAACACAAAGTTTATTTATCATGATTGCAACACCTCAGTCAGTGCATCGATGCAACGTAGGTTTTCTATTTCACTGCCCACAGTAATGCGTATAAAATCAGGCATTTCATAATTATCAACTGGGCGAACAATCACGCCTTTGTGTAATAATTTGTTGAATACGTCACGACCATTTTGTTTAACGTTAATACAAATAAAATTCGCTGCCGTGGGTATCCACTCAAGTCCCAGCTCAATACAAGTTTGGTGGTATTGCTCTAAACCAGCTTTATTCAAGGCTAAACTGTCTAACAAATGTTGTTCGTCCTTGAGTGCTGCAACAGCAGCCACCATCGCTAAGCTGTTTACATTAAAAGGCTGACGGACTCGATTTAAAAAGTCAGCAATCTCGACGGATGACAAACTATAGCCGATTCGTAACGCTGCAAGGCCATAAGCTTTTGAAAAAGTACGTGTGACGATTAAATTTGGTGATTCAGCAAGGTAATGTTCTGCAGACTCAAAATCGGGAAACAGATCTTGTGCATACTCAAAATAGGCTTCATCAATCACAGTGATAACGTGATTGGGTACGGCTTTAATGAAATCTTTTAAGGCGTTTCTTGCGACACATGTACCCGTTGGGTTATTGGGGTTTGCGACAAATACAACGCGTGTTTTATCTGTTATCGCCGCTAACATCGCATCAAGATCATTACCCCATTCCTTCGCAGGCACAACAATGGCTTTAGCGCCAACCGCTTGTGTCACAATGGGGTAAACAGCAAAGGCGTGTTGAGAAAAAACCACTTCATTGTCAGGTGACACAAATGCTCGGGTTAATAACTCCAGAATGTCATTAGATCCATTACCGATAGTCACTTGTTCAATTGATGTGGAATGTTTATCTGCTAATGCTTGTTTTAATGCAAAGCCATTGCCATCAGGGTAACGCGATAGCGTCGGTAACGCCGCAGAAATAGCTTCAAGCACTTTAGTACTTGGGCCAAGTGGGTTTTCATTCGAAGCCAGTTTAATAATATTACTTATACCCAGCTCGCGTTCGAGCTCCTCAACAGGTTTACCTGGCTCATAAGCATGCAAGCCACGTACGCCAGGTAGCGCGAGTTGTTCAATCGCAATGTGCGTTTTGTTATTCATTAGAATCGTTTACAAAACGGCCTTAGGGTAAGAACCTAATACTTTTAACACTGCAGTTTCTTTTTCAAGATCCTGTAATGCTTTCTTTACAGCGTCATCATCGCGGTGACCGTCTATATCAATGAAGAATACGTAATCCCACATACCTTTATGAGAAGGTCGAGATTCAATCCGCGTTAAACTAACATTGTTTGCTGCAAACGGCTCTAATAACTTATGTAAGGCGGCAAGCTTGTTGACAATCGACACTAACAAAGTTGTTTTGTCATTGCCGCTTGGTTCAACTTTATTGCGTCCAATAATTAAAAACCGCGTTGTATTATCCGGTTCATCCTCAATATTATTCGCAATAATATTAAGATCGTATATACCTGCTGCTGTTTCACTCGCAATCGCAGCACAGCCTTTTTCAAGCGCAGCACGTTTAGCCGCGTCGGCATTGCTGCTTACGGCAACGCGCTCGGCTAATGGAAGGTTGGCATCGAGCCATTCGCGACATTGTGCTAATGACTGTTGATGTGAATAAATTTTGCTTATTTCATCGGTCGATGACTCAATCGATAACAAATTATGATGAATCCGCAGCTCAACCTCACCGTTGATTTGTAACGATGATTGCATGAACATGTCTAACGTATGGCTAACAACGCCTTCGGTCGAATTTTCAACGGGCACAACGCCATAATGAGCATTACCCGCCTCAACATCGCGAAATACTTCGTCAATTGCACCATGTGAAATGGTATTAATGCTTTGACCAAAATGTTTAAGCGCTGCGGCTTGCGTGAAAGTCCCTTCCGGCCCCAGATATGCAATTTTCATTGGTTCCTGTAAAGCCAGACACGCCGACATCAACTCACGAAATAAATGTCCGACAGTTTCATCATCAAGCGGGCCATTATTGCGCGCCTGTACCATGCGTAGCACTTCAGCTTCACGTTCAGGACGGTAGAAATCTGTTGCTTCACTGCCATTTAATTCAGCTTCTGCACGTTTAGATGCGGCAACATCAAGCGCGCACTCTGCCCGTTGTCGTATTAATTCTTGGATTTGTTCATCCAAGTTATCAATATGAGCACGAATTTCTGGTAATGAAATTTTCTTTGTCATCGTTATTTATATCGCACTTAGATTAAACAAGTTACATACTACGCACAGATAAAACGCCATTAATGGCTTTCACTGCAGCAATGGTTTCTTCAGTAATCGTATTATCAACATCTACGACACTGTAAGCCAAATCACCTCGTGATTTGTTAAGCATGTCGATAATATTTAAACCTGCATTTGCAAGCGCCGTTGATATTTGTCCAACCATATTCGGGACATTTGAGTTTACAACGGCAAGGCGGTAACCATTTGTACGTGGCATATAAACATCAGGGAAATTTACTGAATTAATAATATTGCCATTTTCTAAATAATCTTTTACTTGCTCAGCAACCATGATGGCACAGTTATCTTCCGCTTCTTTAGTGGAGGCGCCCAAATGAGGTAATGTAATAACACGCTCATGATTTTTTAATAAGTTACTTGGGAAATCACAAATATATGCGTTAACTTTACCTTCTTTAATCGCTGCTGACACAGCCGCATCATCAACAATGCCGTTACGTGCAAAATTTAAAATTGTCACGTTAGGCTTCATCATCTTAAGACGATCAGCATTAATCAGGTTACGCGTTGCATCAACCAGTGGGACATGAAATGTAACAAAATCAACTCGTGATAATAGATCGTCGACACTGTTAGCTTTTTCAACTTCTGATGACAACTTCCAAGCGCTTTGTACGGTAATATCAGGATCGTAACCAACTACTTTCATCCCTAAACGTAAAGCAACGTTGGCGACTAATATTCCTATTGCGCCTAAACCAATCACACCCAGTGTGCGGCCTGGTAGTTCAAAACCACCGAAGTTCTTTTTGCCTGCTTCAACTTGTTTGCTTATTTCTTCATCAGAACCTTCAAGATTGCGTGAAAAATCCCAACCTTGGCAAATATTACGTGCACCCAATAACATGCCTGCGACTACCAGTTCTTTTACTGCATTTGCGTTAGCGCCTGGGGCATTGAAAACAGCAATCCCTTTTTCACTCATTTTAGCAACAGGGATATTGTTTACACCCGCACCGGCGCGGCCAATGGCTTTAACACTACTGGCTAAGTCCATGCTGTGCATATTGCAGGAACGCAATAATATACCGTCTGGACTACTCATTTCTGAAGCCACTTCATAAGCATCACGCGGCAGTCGTTCTAGACCTGCGACAGAAATATTATTTAATGTCTGAATCTTGTACATCTAAAAAGCACTCCTTACTTCTTCACTATATTCTGATAGTGAATATATTTTTAACCGTGTCGCTTCTCGAAATCAGCCATGAATTCAATTAAACAATTCACACCTTCTTCTGGCATCGCATTATAGATGCTGGCACGCATTCCACCTACTGAGCGGTGCCCTTTTAATGTTACCAAACCATTTTGTTTTGCTTCTTCAAGAAACACAGCATCTAATTCACTATCTGCTAACGTAAAGGGTACATTCATCCAAGAACGCGATATCACTTCCACTGGGTTGGCGTAAAAATCAGACGTATCAATGGCAGAATAAAGTGCTGCCGCTTTACGTTCATTGATCTCAGCCATGGCTGTAATGCCACCATTACTCTTAAGCCAGTTAAAAACCAACCCTGCCAAGTACCAACTATATGTTGCAGGCGTGTTATACATAGAGTCGTTTTCAGCATGATTTTTATAGTCCATCATTGCTGGGGTACCTGCAATTGAATCACCAATCAAATCATCTCGCACAATCGCAACGGTTAAACCGGCAGGACCAATGTTCTTTTGTGCCCCAGCATAAATCACACCATACTTGCTCACATCAATAGGACGAGAAAGAATGGTTGATGACATATCTGCAACAATTGGCACATCACCTGTTTCAGGCAAATATGGGAATTCAACGCCACCGATCGTTTCGTTAGGCGTAAAGTGCATATAGGCTGCATCACTGTTTAAATTCAAATCAGCTTGTGTTGGCGTAGACATAAACTTACTGTCTTCCGTCGTGGCCGCAATATTCACTTTACAAAAACGCTCTGCTTCAGCAATCGCTTTTTTTGACCAAGCACCCGTATTAATATAATCGGCGGTTGTTTTACCGCGGAGCAAGTTCATTGGTATGGCTGAAAACTGTGAGCTAGCACCACCTTGCAAGAACAGTACTTTGTAGTTATCGGGGATTGCCATTAATTCACGTAGATCGGCTTCAGCTTGCGCTGCAATCGACATATATTCTTTACCACGATGGCTCATTTCCATGACAGACATACCGCTGCCATTCCAGTCGAGCATTTCTTCAGCTGCACGTTCAAGCACAGATTGTGGAATCGTTGCCGGACCGGCACTAAAATTATATACGCGTGCCACTGCACACTCCTTTATTTTTAAAGTTTAAATTGTATAAAAAACTATCCGCATCGCATCAATAATAAGACGATGCTAAAAAATATTATTATTCTTTTTCGCCATCATCAGTTTCTGTTGATGGTGCTTCCGAAGTTGGTGCTTCTGCAGTTTCTGCTATTACACCTTCTACATCATCCGTCTGCACTTCTTCAATGCGTTCAATACCAGATAAGACTTGATCGTCGCCTAAGCTGATCAAACGAACACCTTGAGTGTTACGTCCAACGATTGAAATTTCATCTGATTTAGTACGTACCATTGTGCCGCCACTGGTAATGAGCATAATTTCATCACCCTCTTTCACCAATGCTGCACCCACGACATTACCATTTCGTTTTGTCGTTTGAATCGCGATAACACCTTGTCCACCACGACCATGCTGAGGGAAGTCTTCCATCTTGGTACGCTTACCGTAACCATTTTCAGTTGCAGTTAGGACATAACCCTCTTCTGCAATGATCAATGAAATGACTTCCTGCTTATCGGCTAGCTTAATACCGCGAACACCACAGGCAGTTCGTCCCATTGGGCGTACTTTGTCTTCATTGAAGCGAACTGATTTACCGGCACTGGTAAACAACAACACATCTGAATCGCCATGCGTGATGTCAACACCAACGAGTTGATCGTTGTCACGTAATTCAATTGCAATAATGCCGTTAGCACGCGGGCGAGAAAATTCTTTAAGACTGGTTTTCTTAACTGTACCATTCGCCGTTGCCATGAAGATATATTTATCATCTTCATATTCCCGAATTGGTAAAATCGCGTTAATACGCTCGCCATCTTCAAGTGGCAATAGGTTTACAATTGGACGACCACGCGAAGTGCGACTTGCCAGTGGTAATTCATAGACTTTTTTCCAATACAATTTACCGCGGCTTGAGAAGCACAACATGGTGTCATGCGTGCTCGCAATAAATAATTTATCAACAAAGTCTTCTTCTTTAACTTTAGTCGCGGCCTTACCTTTACCGCCACGACGTTGTGCACTGTAAACTGACAGTTGTTGTGCTTTGATATAGCCTTCATGTGAAAGCGTTACCACAACATCTTCTTCACTGATTAAGTCTTCCAGTGTTAGGTCTTCTTGCGAGTCAACAATTTCTGTGCGGCGTTCGTCACCGTATTCGTTATTGATCGCAGTTAACTCTTCACGAATCACTTCCATGAGTCGTTCTGGGTTATTAAGAATTTCTAGGTATCCAAAAATACTTTCTAAAATATCGCTGTATTCTTTGAGAATTTTATCTTGTTCAAGCCCTGTTAAGCGATGCAAGCGCATTTCAAGAATGGCTTGTGCTTGTGCTGGCGATAAATGATAACCGTCATCGAGCAAGCCATAACAGAGATCAAGTTCATCAGGGCGTGATGATTCAGCCCCTGCAGCGCCAAGCATGCTAGCAACTTCACCAGATGCCCAAGTAGCACTGATCAATCCTTGTTTCGCTTCTGCGGGTGTTTTCGATGCCTTAATCAAGGCAATAACAGGATCTATGTTCGCCAAGGCAACTGCAAGCCCTTCCAAAACATGTGCACGCTCACGCGCTTTGCGTAATTCGTAAATAGTTCGACGTGTAACAACTTCACGACGATGACGAATGAACGCTTCGAGTAATTGTTTTAGGTTCAGTAATTTCGGTTGACCATCGACTAGCGCAACGATGTTAATACCAAATACACTTTGCATTTGGGTGTGCTTATATAAATTATTGACAACAACGTCGGTCACTTCACCTCGACGCAGTTCAATCACCATGCGCATACCATCTTTATCAGATTCATCACGCAGTGCACTGATACCTTCAATACGTTTGTCCCGTACCAATTCAGCAATTTTTTCAATTAAACGCGCTTTATTAACCTGATAAGGTAACTCAGTTACAACAATCGTTTCTTTGCCATTTTTTTCATTAACTTCGATATTAATGCGCGCACGGACATAAATGCGCCCACGCCCAGTACGGTAGGCTTCGCGAATACCACGCGCGCCATTAATGATGCCCGCAGTCGGGAAGTCCGGTCCTGGAATAAGCTGCATTAGCGTCGGAATGTCTGTTTCTGGATCATCTATCAAAGCCAAGCAGGCATTAATGACTTCTGTCAGGTTATGCGGCGGAATATTCGTTGCCATGCCCACGGCGATACCGGTTGAGCCGTTTACCAACAAATTCGGGATGCGGGTTGGCATCACGGCCGGTTCGCGCTCAGTTTCATCGTAGTTAGGTTTGAAATCGACTGTTTCTTTGTCTAAGTCGGCCAAGAGTTCATGGGCGATTTTTGACATACGCACTTCGGTATAACGCATTGCCGCGGGTGCATCACCATCTACCGAACCGAAGTTGCCCTGCCCATCCACCAGCATATAACGCAGTGAAAATGGCTGTGCCATACGAACAATGGTGTCATAGACGGCAGAGTCACCATGTGGGTGGTATTTACCAATGACGTCACCGACCACACGGGCCGATTTTTTATAGGCTTTGTTGTAGTCGTTGCCAAGTTCATTCATCGCGAATAAGACACGACGATGCACGGGTTTGAGGCCGTCTCGCACATCGGGCAAGGCGCGCCCAACAATGACGCTCATCGCATATTCCATGTAGGAGGTACGGAGCTCGTCCTCAATATTTATTGGGAGTATTTCGCGTGCTATATCTTCCATATTACGGTGACTTTTTTTCGCTATAATTATATTAAATTCAGTAGGTTATGGCTTGAGACGGATGATTCCCTAAAAGCCCCAAAAACACCTGACCATAAGCCGCTAATAATACCACAGCAAGGACTATAAAGGCACTAGGAATCAGGGTTTTAGACGTGATTATTGTCGCTGAAATAGCCGATTTTTAAGTTCGCATTAACTGGGCTATTTTTGCGCTATCTGGGCACTCAATAACGCCCTTTTCAGTCACAATGACATCGATAAGGTTAGCAGGTGTGATATCAAAGACCGGATTCCATGCATGACTGCCCTCAGCTGCCACTGATTGACCCGACAAAGCCAGTAATTCAGCCTCACCACGGTGTTCAATGGGAATAGCTGCCCCATTTTCAACGGCCATATCGATGGTTGACGTCGGTGCAACGACCATCACCTTCACGCCAAAGTGCTTAGCCTGAATCGCACCCGCTAAGGTACCAATCTTATTCGCCACATCACCGTTCGCTGCAATACGGTCGGATCCCACCACAAACCACTGTACTTGCCCGCTGCTCATCAACGCCGAGACAGCGCCTTCGGCAACCAGCGTGACAGGAATATGATCATGCAACAATTCCCACGCCGTTAAGCGCGCCCCTTGTAACCAAGGACGTGTTTCATCGGCGAAAACCTTGGTTAGCTTTTTGTCCTGCCAAGCGCTACGAATGACACCCAGTGCTGTCCCGTAGCCCCCAGTAGCAAGCGCGCCTGCGTTACAATGCGTTAACACACCTGAATCTTTGCCAATAAATGCAGCGCCAAGTGCGCCCATGGCTTTATTGGCATTAATATCATCTTGATGGATCTTCATTGCTTCATTAAGAAGTATTTCGACAGGCTCAGCTTCAATCACATCGATAAGTACCCGCATTCTATCGACAGCCCAAAATAGATTAATCGCGGTTGGTCGAGAGGCTAGCAACAATTCAAGATCGTTTTGTATTGCTTGTTTCCACGTTGGCTGGGATTCTGCATAACGATGTCTTGCCGCAATCACCACACCGTAAGCAGCAGTAATACCAATAGCAGGTGCACCGCGAACAACCATGTCAGCTATAGCTTTAGCAACCGCATCAACTGTCTCTAACTGAAGATATTTTTTCTTTGCAGGCAGTAAACGTTGGTCAAGTAATTCCAAGACATCATTACGCCAACGAATCGGTTGAATATTTTCAAGTTTAACGTGCATGATTATTTTTTCTCAAAGACTGCAATGGATTCAACATGCGAGGTATGTGGAAACATATCCATAATACCAGCACTACATAAACGGTAACCTTGGTTTTGTACCAGTTCGCCAGCATCGCGTGCTAAGGTGGCAATATTACAAGAAACATACACAATGCGCTTCGGACCTATTTCTTTCATACGGCTCACTACTTCTAGTGCACCACTGCGTGGCGGATCTAGCAACATCCGATCAATACCTTTAATCTCTACAGGAATATCTTTGGTTAAATCCGCGACCAGGTATTCTACATTCTCAATCTGGTTAATTGACGCATTATGTTTGGCGCGCTCAACTAAGGCCTCACTGCCTTCAATACCGATCACTCGTTGGCAATGTCGAGCTAAGGGCAAACTAAAATTACCAATACCACAAAATAAATCGAGCACTTTACTATCTTGTTTCAAGTTTAATAATTCAATTGCCTGCTTGATCATTTTTTTATTAAGGTCTGCATTAACTTGTGTAAAGTCAGTTGGTAAAAACTCATAAGACACATCATAGTCAGGCAAACTATAGGTCAGCTGCGATACTTCAGGCCAAAGTGGGCTTGCCGTATCAGGCCCTTTCGGTTGTAACCAAACATGTAGACCACTCTGCTCAGCAAAGGCTTTAAGCAAAGCGATATCGTCTGAATTTAATTCTTCTAAATTCCTGAACACCAAGGTTGTATGCTTATCACCTACCGCCACTTCTATTTGCGCTATTTTTTGATATGCGCTAAGACTACGCACCAAATCTTGAAGTTCTTCGAGATGCTCACCAACCGATTCGTGCAGCACTTTACAGATACTCATATCCGTTAAAAAGCCACTGCTCTTTTCCCGAAACCCAATCAGCAATTTATCTTTCTTAACAACAAAACGAACGCCTAACCGCGCTTTGCGACGATAGCCTGTTGTTTTCGTTGTTAATGGCTCAATAATTTCAGGGATCTCTAATTGAGCAAGGTGTTTAAACTGGTCAACCAATACCGATTGTTTATGCGCACGTTGTGCTTCCGGTGACATATGTTGAAGACTGCAACCACCACAAAGCAAAAAATGCGGGCAAACTGGTTCAATACGTTCAGGTGAGGCTTTAATGATTTCAACTGCGCACCCTTCTGCAAATTTAGAGCGTTGTGACGTGTATACGAACATCACTTCTTCTCCAGGAAGTGCGCCATCTATAAAAATAGTTTTTCCATCAAGTCGAGCGATACCACGACCTTCATGCGAAATAGATTCTACACTTGCGGCAACCGGTTCGGTTGGCAACTTCTTTTTACGACGACGTCCCATGTAACTTACCTAAAAATAAAATATTGAAATTTACTCGGCGGGAAAAACGCCAGTAGAAAGATAACGATCACCACGATCGCAAATAATGGTAACAATCACAGCATTCTCAACATGCTTGGATAATTCCAACGCCGCAGCCACCGCACCGCCTGAAGATATACCAGCAAAGATCCCTTCCTGTGATGCTAACGCACGCGTTGTTTCTTCTGCGTCTTGTTGCGTTACATCAATGATTTTATCGACACGTGTTTCATCATAAATTTTAGGCAGGTATTCTTTTGGCCAACGACGAATGCCTGGAATAGCTGAACCTTCAGTTGGCTGTACACCGACAATTTCAATTTCAGCATTCTGTTCTTTAAGAAAGCGAGACGTCCCCATGATCGTCCCTGTGGTCCCCATCGAACTCACAAAATGCGTGATGGTACCGTCTGTATCGCGCCAGATCTCAGGACCCGTGCCTTCATAATGCGCCAGCGGATTATCCTGATTCGAGAATTGATCCAGAATGATGCCCTCACCTGCATCTTCCATCTCACGTGCTTTATCAATCGCTGCTTCCATACTCCCTTCACGCGGCGTCAGAATAATCTCAGCGCCGAAGGCCTTCATTACCCCACGTCGCTCCAGGCTCATGTGCTCAGGCATCACCAATTTCAAACGATAACCCTGCATCGCCGCGGCCATCGCCAGTGCAATACCCGTGTTACCGCTGGTTGCCTCAATCAAGCTATCGCCAGGCTTAATATCACCACGCTCTTGTGCATGCTTAATCATACTCAGGGCAGGCCTGTCCTTGACTGATCCCGCTGGATTATTACCTTCCAACTTAACCAGTAAGACATTACTCGTTTCACTGGGCAGCCGCTGCAACCGAACTAACGGGGTGTTACCTACAAAATGGTCTAATGTTAAATATTTCATCCGGCTATTTTACCCCAAATCTCGACAATATACAGGAGGGCTAGCATTCATCTGGCTTCCGAGGTATAAATACGTCACTCACTACAAAAACAAAAATATAGACGAATATGGACATGGAAAAGAAAGTCTACGACGAACAACTCTCACTTGAACTTGCTGGTGGTAACGAAGATCTTGCCCAACAGATGTTCGAAATGCTGCTCAATGAACTCCCGGCCTTGCAAGCCAGCATGAATGAAGCCTTTCAAGAAGGCGATAAAGCGGCCCTCTACGACAACGTGCACAAAATTAACGGTTCCACCCGCTACTGTGGCGTACCAGCCGTGGGGCAAGCGGCTAATGATTTAGAATTGTTACTCAAAGAAGAGATAAACGAGCTCGATGCATCACTTGAAAGTCTGAATAGTGAAATTGAGCGGTTGTTGGCGTTTTAATTCCTAAGCACGGTGCTTTTTTTTCGTAGCCAGCTATTAGTTATTACCCGTTGCCTCAGGGAATCTCACTCCGTCTTGCTCAAAGAATCTCTTCGAGCTTCATTATGAGTACCCTACCTCTTCCAGAGGTCAGGGCATTCGATTCGGCACCGGCCAATAACTAATAACTGACTACTGGCTCATTAAAGGTTAACACATCAGGGAAACAGTAGCCTGGCGTCAGATATTTTATGATGCCGAATTGAATCGAACGGAGTGAGATTCCCTGAGGCAGCAGAAAATATCTGGCGACAGGCTACGAACACAATCACCTATATTTCCAACAACGTCACAAACGCCACTGCATGATCTTCTTCATCCGCAATACTGATATACCCTGCCCCAATCCCCATTTCAGAAATCAGTTCTTTAGCACGAGAAAAATACTCGACGACAGGTTTGCCATGCTCATCATGGCCCACACCAATGTCTCGCAAACTCATGCCCTGACTAAAACCAATCCCCATTGCTTTCGCCACCGCTTCTTTCGCTGCAAAACGCTTAGCTAAAAAATGGGCAGGCTTTACTGATTGAGTATAATCATCTAACTCAGCATCCGTTAAAATTCTTCGCGAAAACTTATCACCATATTCATCGATATTTTTCTGCATACGCGAAACACGCACTATGTCAGTACCAATACCGTAAATCATGATGATGCCTGCAGTGACAACAAACGTGCGTCACGCATTAATTTTTTCATCTCTCTCACCGATTCTTGCAAACCCGTAAACATAGCGCGAGCAATAATGGCATGACCAATGTTTAACTCACGAATATCAGCTAACGCGGCAATCGGCTCAACATTATGGAAATGCAAGCCATGCCCTGCATTTACATGTAAACCAGCTTTAACACCGGCCTCAACAGCTGTGTAAATCCGTTCGTACTCTAGCGCCCTTTCTTGTTTCGACTCAGCATCCGCATAGCGACCAGTATGAATCTCAATAACCGGCGCACCGGCCTCGGCAGATGCCAGGACTTGCTCAACATCCGGATCGATAAAGAGTGAAACGCGCACATTAGCATCAGCCAAACGTGAACACGCCTCTCGCATGCGGCTTAACTGGCCTTTAACATCTAGACCACCTTCTGTAGTTAACTCTTCACGACGTTCTGGAACAAGGCAACAATCATCCGGTTTAACCGCTGAAGCAATGTTTAGCATTTCCTCAGTCACTGCCATTTCGAGGTTCATACGTGTTTGTAAAATATCGCGCAACATCATTACATCGCGATCTTGAATATGGCGACGGTCTTCTCGAAGATGTAAAGTGATCGCATCTGCGCCAGCTTGTTCTGCTTCGATAGCCGCTTGAACAGGATCAGGGTAACGCGTACCACGTGCCTGACGTAACGTCGCTACGTGATCAATGTTTACACCCAATAAAATCTCAGCGTTAGACTCAGACACCCTAAACTCTCCTATGCAATCAACTCATCGAACGGTGATTATACAACATACGACTTTGTAATGGTTTATCACCGATATAGCCCTGTAACACACTACGCATTAAACGCTTACAATCACGTAAAGTCTCTGCATCATCCAGTGTTTCATTATGTAAGGCAATAATACTTCGACCATGTAACTTAGGGCCATTTGGAACACTATTCTCAGTGCTAAGCACAGGACCATGCTCAAAAACGTAATGGTAATCGCTTTCAGGGTTTATCGGCTCGCCAGTATTAACATCATGATCAAGCACCAATCCATAGCCCAATTCTTGCAATAATTGCTTTTCAAATAAGCGCAAACAGGCTTCTGCTAGCTGGTTATCTGCTTTGGATTCGCGCAAGGCCGTTATGGCTCTGGCGTATAGGGTAAAAAGTGCTTCATGTACATCCGCATGTTTAAGCAGACGGAATATAAGTTCTGTCAGATAATAAGCGCTAGCATAAGAGCCACCTGCTAAGGGTTGTACAAACTCAGCAGGCTCAACGTTAGTTAGTGTGCGTAGTTCACCTTTGCCCGTCCATGAGATCAGTAATGGTTGGAAGGCTTGCAATAAAGCACTGGCTGGTGACTTAGGACGTCTAGCCCCTTTAGCAACCATTGCTACTCTGCCATGATTCACTGAAAAAACTTCTAATATGAGGCTGGTGTTTCTAAAATCTCGCCTGTGTAGAATAAAACAAGGCTCATTGTCGATCCGTAAACTCATTAGAGGTCGTCGGTGTATCCAAGACTACGTAATGCTCTCGTATCATCTGACCAGCCTTCACGAACTTTAACCCAAAGGCGAACAAACACTTTTGTTTCAAGCATTTTTTCCAATTCTTGACGAGACTGGCGACCAATTTCTTTTAGCATTGAGCCATTCTTGCCAATCACAATGACTTTTTGCCCTGAACGCTCAACCCAAATAACTGCCCCTACGTGTAAAATATCTTTTTCATATTGATATTCTTCAATTTCTACCGTCAGTGCATAAGGTAACTCTTTACCTAGACGCCGAATTAATTTCTCTCTTATTAACTCAGCTGCAATAAAGCGCATACTTCTATCAGTGACTTGTTCTTCGTCAAAAATAAAATCAGCTTCTGGTAACATTGTTGTTAAGGTCGATTCAAGTAATTCAATGTTATCCCCTTTAGTTGCTGACAGAGGAATAATTTCAGTTACACTCTTTAATTCAGATAGCTTTTGCAATAAGGGTAACAATGCATCCTTCTTATCCAACCGGTCTATTTTGTTTATTGCGATGATGATTTTCGCATCAGTATGCTCAAGACGTTCAAGCACCAAATCATCTGCCTCATTCCAACCAGTTGCTTCAATAACAAAAACAATAATATCAACATCGTGAACAGCTGTTTTAGCCGCTTGATTCATGTAACGATTCATCGCATGTTTATTATCGATATGCATGCCTGGGGTATCGACAAAAATAAATTGTGTATCGCTTGTGGTTTTAATACCTAGGACGCGGTGACGGGTCGTTTGTGGTTTACGAGATGTAATACAAATTTTTTGCCCAACCAGGCGATTCAATAGTGTCGACTTACCAACATTAGGTCGACCAATAAATGCGACATAGCCACAACGTTTTTTATCATCACTCATCATTTAGAACCAGCGTTAATACGCTCTAATATTTCACTTGCGGCAGATTGCTCTGCCTTACGACGACTACTGCCAACAGCCGTTACTGTATCGCCTTCATTAGTTTTACATTCAATTTTAAATGTTTGAGCATGTGCCATTCCTGTTACTTCAATCACTTCATAACTAGGCAAGGGTTGTTGGCGGGCTTGTAGGTATTCTTGAAGGCGTGTTTTAGGATCTTTACCAACATTCTCCGGACTTAGTTTCTCAATTCGTGACGCCAGTTGCGACAAAATAAAATGGCGGCATGTCGACAAATTCGAGTCCAAATAAATAGCACCAATGATAGCTTCGAAGGCATCAGCGAGAATCGAGCTCCGTTTAAAGCCACCGCTTTTTAATTCTCCAGGCCCAAGCTTCAGGTAATCGCCTAATGATAAATCTCTCGCTAATTCTGAAAGCGTATCACCTTTAACAAGACTTGCTCTAAGACGACTCATTTTCCCTTCAGAGCAGTCGGGGAAGCGTTTATATAATTCATCAGCAATAACCATCCCTAAAATCGCATCACCGAGAAACTCAAGACGTTCGTTGTTATCTTTACCAACACTACGGTGTGTCAGTGCTTTGTGAACGAGTGCCTCATCTTTAAATTCATAATCAATCAGCTTAGATAATTTGATAAGATCAGGATTCAATTCACAGCCTCAATTCTCTCATTGAACTCAGCCAATAAACTAAGCGAGCCTGCCAATGGGACTTTGACAGTGTAATCTACAGTTACAATTACTGTGCCATTACGTTTATTCACCTTAACGTTATTTTTATTAATCGTTCTGATGTTGTTAATGTCAAATTTCCGTTGCAATAACGTTCGTATTTTAGTTGCTGGCATACGCGAAATACCCTGCGTTCTTTTTAAAGATGCCAAAGAACTATTAACATTATAATTTTCCCAATAGATTGGGTAAATTTTTAATCCCAAAGAAACAAAAAAAGCGATCAAACCAAGAATTATTAACCAGCCTAAACCTGTAACACCGCGTTGATTTTTCAAGTTTCTCATATCTAGTTTCCTCTTAATGGGTCTATATACATTTAATTTAACTGTGTACCAATTCTGTTCCAACGGAATCGTTCACCTGAAAACCAGCCTTTTGTCGCATCTGAACTAAACCAGATAATTTGCGCTTTACCGACCAAATTCTTTTCAGGGACAAATCCCCAGCCACGACTATCATTACTATTGTCTCGATTGTCACCAAATGCAAGGTAATGTCCCTCAGGAACCTTAAAATTGAGTGCTCTACTATGGTCACGTCCACATATGTATATTTGATGCTCTATACCCGATAGATTTTCATTCAGAATGTTAGCGGGTTGAGAAAAGAACCCAGGACATTCAGCCGGTGCCATGCCTGTTTGAATTTGTTCAGCTTCTTCGCCATTAACAAAGAGTGTTTTATTTTCATAACGAACTTCATCACCCGGCACGCCTGCAACCCGTTTAATAAAATTGGTTTCATTATCTTCAGGATAGCGAAAAACGAATACATCACCACGTTGTGGCTTATCGACATCAAAAATCTTCACGTCAATAACTGGTAGTCTTACACCATAACTAAACTTGCTAACAAGAATATAGTCACCAATTAGCAACGTCGGCTTCATTGAACCTGACGGAATTTCATATGGCTCACCTACAAAAGAACGTAGCAATAAAACGATAAGAAAAACCGGGAACAAGGAATTAGCATATTCAATAACAATCGGTTCAGCTACTTCCTTATCAAGAGTGGTTGTCGCACTTTTTCTTTTTTTAGCGAGAATAAATTTATCTACAGCCCAGATAAGCCCGCTCACTAATGTAAGAATTACTAATATAACTTCAAAATCAAACTTCACTGTTGACGCTCCATATTATTTATTTTTTCCCGACACCTAGCACAGCCATAAAGGCTTCTTGCGGGATTTCCACAGAACCTACCTGCTTCATACGCTTCTTACCGGCTTTCTGTTTTTCCAGCAATTTACGTTTTCGCGATACATCACCACCATAACATTTTGCGGTGACATTTTTTCTTAGTGCTTTTACATTTGAACGCGCTATCACGTGTGTGCCAATTGCAGCCTGAATCGCGACATCAAACATCTGTCTTGGTATAATTTCTTTCATCCGTTCAACCAAATCACGGCCTCTTGTTTGCGCTTGATCACGATGAACAATAACGGCCAAAGCGTCGACACATTCACCATTAATCAGTACATCAAGCTTAACAACATTGGCAGGCTCAAAATGTGAGAAACGATATTCCATTGAAGCGAAGCCACGACTGACTGATTTCAGTCTATCAAAAAAATCTAACACCATTTCATTCATTGGCATCTCATAGGTCATAGTGACCTGATTACCCAGGTACTGCATATTCTTTTGCACGCCACGCTTCTCTATACACAGGTTTATTACATTGCCTACGTACTCCTGCGGCATAAGCAGATTAGCCGAAATTATAGGCTCACGTATTTCATCTATGTAATTTGGCGCTGGCAACTTAGATGGATTATCAATCTTAATAATATTACCTTTAGTATCCAGCACTTCATAAATAACCGTAGGCGCAGTGGTTATTAAATCAATATCATACTCTCGTTCAAGCCGCTCTTGGACGATTTCCATGTGCAACATGCCAAGAAAACCGCAACGAAAACCAAAACCTAACGCAGATGAATTTTCTGGTTCATAAAACAATGATGCATCATTAATACTGAGTTTTTGAAGTGCTTCACGGAAACTTTCATAGTCATCTGAGCTAATCGGAAACAAGCCAGCAAAGACACGGGGTTGCACTTGTTCAAATCCAGGTAGACGTTCTATAGATGGGTTATCAACTCGCGTTATCGTGTCCCCTACTGGTGCACCAGCAATATCTTTAATGCCTGCAACGATATAACCGACATCTCCCGCTTCAAGCGTGTTGGTTACAATACGTTTTGGTGTAAAAATACCAACGATATCAACTAAAAAATCTCGACCAGTCGACAGGATTCGAATTTTATTTTTTGCTGAAAGTTTGCCATTAACAATTCGCACCAATGAAACAACGCCTAAATAATTATCAAACCATGAATCAATGATCAAGGCCTGCAATTGTCCGTTTACGTCACCAACGGGTGGCGGGATAAGTTTAACTATTTGTTCCAATGTATCTCTAACACCTACACCGGTTTTAGCACTCACCCTTACGGCATCTTTTGCTTCAATACCAATAATTTCTTCAATTTCTTTTATCACACGGTCGGGATCAGCCGCGGGCAAATCAATCTTATTTAAAACGGGCATTACTTCTAGGCCGAGTTCAATAGCGGTATAGCAATTAGCGACACTTTGCGCTTCAACACCTTGAGCCACATCAACCACTAATAGTGCACCTTCACAGGCAGAAAGTGATCGCGATACCTCATAAGAAAAATCAACATGGCCTGGCGTGTCAATTAAGTTCAGACGGTAAGTTTCGCCATCGTCAGCGAGATAGTCGAGACTAACACTCTGAGATTTGATGGTAATACCACGCTCACGTTCAATATCCATTGAATCAAGTACTTGTGATTGCATCTCGCGCTCAGATAAGCCACCACAGTCCTGAATGAAACGGTCAGCCAGTGTGGATTTACCGTGATCAATATGAGCTATGATGGAGAAATTACGAATGTTCTCCATTTTCATGGAATGGGTACCTACAAAAGGGTAATGGGTCTGAGTTTCAGCAAACCAATATAATTGAAAATTGGCAGCAAGCAATGCTCGCGCCATCCAGAGAGGGATTATAGCTTATTCAGGCGATTGGCTGAAATACATCTGTAGTGCCTTTAGATCGAGGTAATAATGGCAAATTTCATAGTCTTTGTGCACCAGGACAGGGACTTTAGTACCAAATTGACTTATCAGGGATGGATCTGCATCGATATCAATAGTATTAATGCTAAACCCTAGCTCATCTGCGTGGGAGCTAAGACTTTCCTGCATGTCCTCGCAAAGATGACACCCTCGGCGAATATACAATGTTAGCTGTATAGTCGCCGAGTGATCACTCATCCTTAATTTTCAGTGCCAAGAACAATGGACCACTACGAGGACGGTGAATCAACACTGGTATTGATTTACCTTCTTGTAAGTCATCAACCAACTTGTTGAATTGTTCAACGTCTTCAATATCGGTGTTATTCAACATGGTGATGACATCGCCTTTGTGAATACCGGCCTTGGTGGCTGCACCTTGATTGGTTGAAACAACTAACACACCGCCTTTCTCAATATCTAGTTGCTTGCGCTGCTTACTGGTCAGAGCCGTTACGACAATACCAATACGATTTTCTTCGGCCGCTTTAGGTGTCGTTTGAGCAACCTCGATTTCATCCTGCTCAGGCAGCTCACCAATTTTAACCGTTAATGACTTACGCTTGCCTTGACGCAATACTTTAACTTTTGCACTTTCTTTTACTGCTGTACGGCCTACTAACGGCGGTAAATCCTTCGAACGATTAACCTTCTCGCCATTGAACGATAAAATGATATCACCAACTTCAAAACCGGCATCAGCAGCAGGACTATCAGGTAGTACGCGCGAAACCAATGCCCCACTTGGACGTTTCATACCAAAAGATTCTGCCAAATCAGAATTCACGTCTTGAATTAATACGCCGAGCCAACCACGTGAGACTCGACCATTCTTACGGAGCTGATTCGCAACATTCATAGCGACTTCAATCGGAATAGCAAACGATAATCCCATGAAACCTCCCGTGCGACTGTAAATTTGTGAATTCACACCGACCACTTCGCCTTTAAGATTAAACAAAGGCCCTCCTGAGTTGCCAGGATTGATCGCCACATCTGTTTGTATAAAGGGAACATAATTTTCACGTGGCAAACTTCGACCTTTTGCACTGACAATGCCTGCAGTTACAGAATAGTCAAAACCAAAAGGTGACCCGATCGCTAGTACCCATTCACCCACTTTCAAACTACTTGAAGAGCCTATTTTTAATACTGGTAAATGATCCGCATCAATTTTAAGAACGGCGACATCTGTTCGTTCATCCGTACCAATAACCTTCGCTGGGTATTCGCGGCGATCATTTAATCTCACTAACACCTCATCGGCACCCTTCACAACATGATTATTAGTAATCACATAACCATCGTCTGAAACAATAAAACCAGAGCCTAAGGAATTAGTATCAAAATCTTGTTGCTTACCCTCTTCATCAAAGAAACGTTTAAAGAAATCATTAAAGGGGCTATCTTCAGGAAGATCTGGAATTTGAAAATCTTTCGGTAATTTTGAATGCGATTTAGTTTTTTGAGTTGTACTGATATTCACAACAGCAGCGCTATTGCTTTCAACCAAGCTGGTAAAATCTGGTAAGCCATTTGCTTGTACAGATGATGATGCCATTATAAAAAACAGCGTAACCCAACCCACTATATTTTTTAGATCTTCTCTCATAACAACTCCTACACCACATCAAGCTAATTAATTACGCCCACTAAGGCTCTATACGTTTTAGTACTACAGGGCTGAATTTTTTACCACCATTTGCGACATCAGAAAAATATTTTACATAAACGATGCCAACAGAGAATCCAACTACCGCAGATAATATTGAGACGATTTCAGATATTACAAATTGCTTGGCAATAATTGGAAATACCAGCATCAACATTAAAGGCAAGCCGTAAACAATTAAGGAGCCTCGCAGCAACGCGTTTTCGTTCATGCCTAATAGAATTTTATCGCCCACAGTCAAAGGTAAGTCAGTTTCAACGACTAAGTGCTGTTTGTTTCGGTTAAAGTACTTACCCAACAATGCTGTTCCACAACCACTTTTTGCAGAACAATGGCCACAGCTAGAATCCCGATCAGTTTTAACACTGACCTCTTTGCCTTTAATCTCTACAACAATTGCTTGTTCTTCTATCATTGTTTAGGAACTACTTTGTGTATTCAACAGAATTACTTAAGAGTTCTACCGTCATAGCCGGCACTTCACCTACGGCTGTAATATGGTATTGCCCCATAATCCGACCATATGCATTCACTGCACCCATGTTGGATGAACCTTGCAACAATTCAGACTCTGGCGCTAGTTTTTCGATATAAATAGATACCCAAGCCAACCCGTCGGTATAGACCAAATGCTCAACCGGCAAATTACTTTCCGGGAGCCGATGCATATTATGATGCTCTAACATAAAACCGTCAGGCTTGTTTTTTACAGTCCAACGGGTATCAACCGACATTGGTGCATCATGCGGGGTTTCATCATCTGTTACCCAGTTAAACTTGCGGCCACTAATATTAGGCTGGAGTAATTCCTCGTCTATAGACTCAAATAATTTCAAATCCGTAAACATAATCTGTTCTATCGCATTGCCTTCTGAATCCAGCAATTCTGAGCGCAAAAGCAACTCAAAGGCATCATCAATCCATAGGCGGTAGCCATAGCGAAAGTTATCCTGTGGTTTGATCACGACACGCCTTGCCTGACGCGAAGCAACGCGTTCATAGCCTTCAAAGTTAAAATCATAAAATGCATCTAACTTTGAAAATTCTTTAGGGAAAGAAGGTAACCGTGTTCCTGGCGTTTTATTGTCGACAATAACCGATTTATTATCGGGAGAAATACAGGTAACAAATTTGTTATTACGAATAATCTCGCGGGCCGAACCCGTCAAAGATATCATTCGTTCGCGCTCACCGTTTTCATCTGACTTATGAATGATGCGTATGGCTTCTAGATCATTACCATGTCGGTAAACAAATGTTCCTTCATAGTTGAGATTCTTACCTGCGTCAGTTACGCGCCCCAACCATTCTCGGACTGTATCAGATGTAATTTGCTCCGCGTTGACTGTTAGACTGCTAGTAAGCAATAAAACAGTTAAAAAAACTCGACGTATCATCGACGAACACTGCTCCCGGTTGGGTTGTATTCAAGCACAACAGAGTCATCTGCGGTCGCAGAATGCTTATTACCATAACTAACTATCGGCGCAAAAGGTAAGGTGCCACGTACCGGCGTAGAATAAGCATTATGGTTGACAAGGTAAGCGTTCAACTTAGATGCAACTGATGGTTGCGCAACTGACCAATTAACGCCCTTCTCTGCAACTGGAATAGCATTTTGTTTTGTAGTGACCGATGCAACACTGCCTGTACCCGCTGGATTAAATAAATTTTGTTCCTCTGGTTGAACCATGATAACCGCTGCGGCGGCTACCGTGGCGGCAATAGCCATACCGGCAACTTGTTTAAAGGCTGCTGGGATGACACGTTTACGGCGTTGTGGCGCAAAGACTGTCGGTTCATTGGATAGTGCCGCACTGACGCGACCACTTAAATCAACCGTGTTATTTGTGCTCTCTCCATGTATCGAATGACCTGCTAAATGGTAGTTAGCCCAACGTGAGCGTAGTTCATCATCATCTAGAATTTTAGTGATAAGTAGGTCAGCTTCTTTAGCAGCCAACTCACCATCAACGAATGCAGAAAGTTGTTCATCAATATGTTTAGTCATGGTCTTTACTCAACTGGTTACTCATCTACTTTTTCAGTATTCGAAACCAACGGCCGAATACGTGTTTCTATCGCTTCTCGTGCTCTGAAGATACGTGATCTCACGGTACCAACAGGACAAGACATAGCTTGTGCGATTTCGTCGTAACTGAGTCCTTCCAGTTCCCGCAACATAATGGCGGTGCGCAAATCCTCTGGCAGTGCCTTAATCGCTTCATTCAAAACTTCTTCAAGTTCATCCCTTTGCGCTAATTTTTCAGGGGTATCGTATTCCTTTAGCCCATGTGCCCCGTCGTACTGCTCAGCATCCGCTGCTTCGATATCATCTTTCGGTGGACGGCGTCCCATCGCCACCAAGTAATTCTTAGCTGTATTAATCGCAATGCGATACATCCAAGTATAAAAAGCACTGTCACCCCGGAAACCAGCCAGCGCGCGGTATGCCTTAATAAAAGCTTCCTGCGCCACGTCCTGACATTCCGACTGATCTCGCACATAACGTGAAATCAAATTCAGTATCTTTTGCTGGTATTTAAGCACCAACAAGTCGAACGCTTTTTTATCACCATTTTGGACTCGCACTACTAGCGCATAATCCACACTCTTTTCGCCCATCCGGGCTTTCCCCTCATGCTCAGGCATCTAACTCATCTGCCTGTTAACTAGACACTTTTTCAGCTATATAGTTCGCTCAATGGCTGAATTTATTATATTCTCATGTTTAAGTAACCCTAAGGGCACAGTTTAGTCCATAACGACAACAATATGTTCCATAAATATGCTAATGAGTAAAAAATTTAAATTTGATGTCGTCATTATTGGTGGCGGGCTTGCTGGTCTCAGTACCGCATTACGGCTGGCTGACAAGGTAAAAGTAGCCATTATCGCTAAAGGTATACTCACCGAAAGTGCCAGTTTATACGCGCAAGGCGGCATTGCCGCTGTTTTAGATGAAGAAGATTCTATTTCCCAGCATATCGAAGACACCATGAACGCCGGCGGAGGCCTGTGTAAAAAGGATGTCGTTGAGGCTGTTGTAAGTCGTGGACCACGAAATATCCAGTGGTTAATCGATCAAGGTGTTCTATTTACCAGAGAACCAGGCGAAGATGGCTACGGTTGTTACCATTTAACCCGTGAAGGTGGGCATTCTCGCCGTCGTGTGATCCATGCAGCGGATGCCACCGGTAAAGCGGTTGAAATGACACTGGGTGAAAAGGTAAAACAACACAAAAACATTACCATTTTTGAAGATCATATCGCGATCGATTTGATTACAGACGCAAAAATGGGACAAACAGGCAATCAATGCCGTGGTGCTTACATCCTCGAGCGTAGTACAGGTAAAGTTCACACCTTTGCTTCACGCTGCGTGGTATTAGCAACCGGCGGCGCGAATAAAGTTTACCTCTATACAACCAATCCCGACGTATCAACCGGTGATGGGATAGCCATCGCATGGCGTGCAGGTTGTCGTGTCGCGAACATGGAATTTATTCAATTCCACCCTACCTGTCTTTATCACCCTAAAGCCAAAACCTTCCTCATGTCGGAAGCCATTCGCGGAGAAGGCGGCAAACTACGCCTGCCCGATGGGTCACGGTTTATGGAACAGTTTGACCCACGCGGTGAACTTGCACCACGTGATGTTGTAGCCCGCGCCATTGATAATGAAATGAAATGCCTCGGTATCGAGCATGTGCTGCTTGATATCAGCCACCAACCGGCTGAATTTGTTCGTAGCCATTTCCCCAATATTTATGCCCGCTGTTTAGAATACGGCTATGACATGACAAAAGATCCCGTGCCCGTTGTCCCCGCTGCTCATTACACTTGTGGCGGTGTTATTACAGATATCAATGGTCGTACCGACATCGATGGACTCTATGCAATTGGTGAGACCGCCTGTACAGGTCTTCATGGTGCCAACCGACTTGCCAGTAACTCGTTACTCGAATGCCTGGTCTTTTCTGAATCTGCCAGTAAAGATATTTTAGAAAGGTTGCCAAGCTTTGTCTTAAATAAAAATCTGCAGGTGTGGGATGAAAGTCGCGTCACCAATTCAGATGAAGAAGTTGTGGTCAGCCATAACTGGGATGAGCTGCGTCGTTTCATGTGGGATTATGTAGGCATCGTACGCACTAATAAACGACTTGAACGTGCAAAAAGCCGTGTGGATTTACTGCAACGTGAAATCCATGATTACTATGGCAATTTCCGTGTCACCAATGATTTACTTGAATTGCGTAATCTAGCACAAGTAGCCGATATGATTATTCGTTGCGCGATGAAGCGTCATGAGAGCCGTGGTCTGCATTACACCTTGGATTATCCAAATATGACTGATGGGTATTCACCAGACACGATTTTAGTACCCGATAATTATTTGTCGAATACGGCTATCAGCGCCTAAGTAATTTTTCTTCTTCTGCAGGACGAGACAGTGTTAGTCGACAACGTAATTGTCGGTGCAAATCATCATCTAATGCATCAGGAAATAGCGGAACACTGAACCGCCCAAGATTGGTTTTGAAATTTAGAATTACCAGCAATGGGTGCTTATAACTGTCATCACATAAATGTGCATCTACAAGCTCATTATTATAAAAACGTATCGACCAGACTCCTTGCCGTGTTTGTGTCACACTGATCACACTACGCGGATGTCTTAAAAGAATCATTTTTGGGAAATGATAAATAAAACTAAGCGTGACTAACGCCATGAAAAACCAAATAATAATTTGTTCATCAGATAGCGCAACAAGAATGCTCATTAATCCTGCAACATGCAGAGTGACTAACAACATCGTTAAGGTATACGAGCGTTTTAACTTAAGGTGTAGAACTTTTTCGAATTGCCTCGATGACATGCTGTATGCGCGCCTCCTTGTGCACATGACGACCCATTAAATATTCCAGCAGTTCAGTGTCTGCAATACCCAGTAATTCTACAAAATCCATTTTCGAATCACTGCATAATTGATCGTAGTCTTTATCAAGAAATGTTGATAACAATAAATCTAACTCTAACATGCCTCGCCGGCATTGCCATGCCAATCTTGCATCAGCCATTAGAGTGTTTTCTTAACCATCATTTGCTTTATCTTACCAATCGCCTTAGTTGGATTTAAGCCTTTTGGACATACTTCAACGCAATTCATAATGCTATGGCAACGGAATAATTTATAAGCATCATCCAAGCCCTGTAATCGTTTTTCAGTTTCCTGATCGCGACTATCAACAATAAAACGACTCGCTTGTAATAATGCGGCAGGGCCAAGAAAACGATCTGGGTTCCACCAAAACGAAGGACAAGCCGTCGAACAACAGCCACACAAAATGCACTCATACAAACCATCTAATTTTTCACGTTGCTCAGGTGATTGTAAGCGTTCAACTTCAGGCTTCGGTTCATTATTTTGCAACCAAGGTTCAACTGCGCGGTATTGTTTGTAAAACTGTTCCATGTCAACAATCAAGTCACGAATGACCGGACGTCCCGGCAACGGTCTTAAGGTCACCTTATTACCTAAGCTTGATAATGACGTAATACAAGCTAATCCGTTACGACCATTAATTGTCATGGCATCCGATCCACAAACACCCTCACCACAAGAACGACGAAAACCTAAGGTTTCATCTTGTTCTTTAATCAGCAACAAAGCATCCAACAACATCATATCGGATGGGCAGTCATCAAGCACAAAGTCCTGCATGTAAGGCTTACTGTCTACATCGGGGTTATATCGATAAATAGAAAAGCGCATTAATAGACTCGCTCTTTTGGAGGGAAGGTATCAACACTCATTGGTTTGGTATGCACTGGTTTAAAATCAATCTGGCGTTCATGTTTATAGAACAAACTGTGCTTAAGCCAACTAACATCATCACGATCAGGATAATCAATACGTGAATGAGCACCGCGACTTTCTTTTCGTGCCAAGGCGGCGCAGATAGTAGCTAATGCCACATCCATTAAATTTTCTAATTCTAACGCTTCAATACGCGCCGTATTAAATTGCTGGCTATGATCCGTAAGACGCACATTGGGTAGTCGTTTTTCAAGCTCGATGACTTTTTGCAGGCCCTCTTCAAGTACCGACTCCGTTCTAAAAACGCCACAATGTTGTTCCATGACTAACTTCAGTTCGTTGCGAAGACTCGCGACAGACTCACCCGCGTCAGATTTATCCCAACGCTGTAAGCGTTGCATGGCTTTTTCGACAGCAGATTCTGGTAACTCTCGATGATGACGATGTTCAGCAAGATACCCCATAATATGATTGGCTGAGGCACGACCAAACACCAAGATATCCAACAAAGAATTACCACCTAAACGGTTTGCGCCATGAATAGAGACACAAGCACACTCACCTGCGGCATAAAGACCTGGTATTTCTTCTTCAGGCCCCGAAGAAACGGGTACCACCACCTGACCGAACCGATTAGTAGGAATGCCACCCATCGTATAATGCGCTGTTGGAAAAACAGGGATAGGTTCTTCTGCCGGATCAATGTTAAGAAATGCACGCGTCAGATCACAAATACCCGGCAGTCGTTTATGCACAACATCACTGCCAAGGTGATCAACTTTTAATAGCATGTGATCTTTTTTAGGTCCGCAACCGCGACCTTCACGAATTTCTGTGGCAATCGCACGACTCACCACATCACGACTCGCTAAATCTTTTGCCTTCGGCGCGTAATTTGGCATGAAGCGTTCACCATTGCCATTGATAAGGTAACCACCTTCACCTCGCGCAGCTTCGGTAATTAACATGCCCTTCCCTGCAATACCAGTTGGGTGGAATTGAAAAAACTCCATGTCTTGCAAAGGAATGCCCGCTCGCAATGCCATGCCCATACCATCGCCGGTATTAATGTGAGCATTGGTGGAGGTACGGAAAATTTGTGCCGCACCGCCGGTTGCAATCAAGGTAGTCTTCGCTTCAATCACTAATGGCTCACCGGTGGCAATATCCATCACCAACGCGCCTAGAATATAACCATCATCATCACTGATTAAATCAATTGAAAAATATTCATCGAAGAAATGCGTGCGTGCTGCAATATTCTGTTGGTAAAGCGCTTGTAAAATGGCGTGCCCTGTTCTATCTGCCGCGGCACAAGTACGTGTAGCTTGGTTGCCACCAAAGTTCTGACTCTGCCCACCAAAAGGCCGTTGGTATATCTTACCATTCTCTAATCGTGAAAACGGCACACCAATATGTTCCAATTCATAGACAACACGTGGTGCAGCCCGACACATGTATTCAATTGCGTCTTGATCACCAAGGTAATCGCTGCCCTTCACTGTATCAAACATATGCCAATGCCAATTATCTTCTGTGACATTTGATAAGGATGCGTTCACCCCACCTTGTGCGGCAACAGTATGTGAGCGTGTGGGAAAAACTTTAGAGACCACCGCCACCATCGCATCCGCTTGTGATAATTCCAGTGCAGCACGTAAGCCCGCACCACCTGCACCAATAACCAAGGTATCAAATTGTCGACGAGGAATACTCAAGCACCTACTCCAACATGTAATAATAAAAAGCGCAGCGCCCAAATCATCATCGCTATTAAATAAAGGGCGATTAGCGATAGAAGAACCAACCGAATCGAAAATGGATGAATGTAATCGATGACTACATCACGAATACCTACCCAAGCATGCGCTAATAAACTCACAAAAAACAATATCCAGCTAACGGCGACAAAGGGTGAGAGAACAAATGATTTCCACGCGTTAAAATTATCAATTTCTAAATATAATATGCTGGTTGGCATAATTATAATAAATAACAATAAATACACAGCCGACGCACGTTGCAGCACCCAAGCATTTAACCCCGATAGAACGCCGCTCATAAACAAACGCCCACCAAAAGTAACACGAGCACAAAGGCAGAAATAATGACCAGCCAAGCTGTTACTTTTGCTTGTTGGCGCTCTATGCCCATGTCTATATCGAGCAACAGGTAACGGACACCGGCTAATAAGTGATGCAGTAGCGACCAAATAAGTAAAACCATGCCTAATTTAATAACCGCTGAATCAAAGAACTGAAACACTGCCTTAAAGCCAGTTTCACTTTCTAAAGATAGTTGTAAGGCGTAGATAAAAAAGGGAATTGCGAGAAGTAATAATACGCCTGTCAATCGATGCATGATTGACATAATGGCTGTAACAGGAAATTGAATCTGCCAAAGATTCAAAAAAACAGGACGTTTTTGTTTTAGCATACGTATAACAATCTTTTCCTACTTAATGCTGACTAATGACATGTTAACTCGCGGGTCTTCACTGTGCAATCAATGTTCACCCATGATTGAGGAATGTTATACTGGCCTTCTTTAAACAAACTATCCGGATTGAATACATGAATAACGATTGGGCAAATTTTCTACAATCACAGCAAGCGCATATTGATGAGAATGGTGTAAGTCACTTTGCTGATGATCCAGCCGTTGCCGATCAAAGCAATAATTATCTCTGCGATTTGTCCCAATTTGGATTATTACGATTCAGCGGGGAGGATGCAGCGATATTTCTGCAAGGTCAGCTAAGTAACGACGTTAACAGCCTTAATGGCTCACAAAGCCAATTAAGCAGCTATTGCACGCCAAAAGGTAGAATTCTCGCAAGTTTTCGTGTTTTTCAACAAGATAATGACTTCTACCTGTTCATTCCAGCCGATACGCTCGCTGCAACCCAAAAACGGCTCCAAATGTACATCATGATGTCAAAAGTGAGTATCGATAACCTCAGTGATGACCTCGTCATCATTGGTTTAAGTGGTGATGCAGCAACGAATGCTTTACAACGGCTTTCGCTGACTCCCCCAGAAACTAAAAATGGTTATGCCCACCAAAATGACACGCATATATTAAACGTTGATGGTGATTGCCCTCGCTACATCCTCATTGGCACCAACGAAAAGCTTCAAACAGTCTGGAACACCCTCAAAACTGAGTTCCCTATGAAAGGCTATAACAGCTGGAATTACAGCGACATTCAAGCCGCCATACCCAATATTGTTGCGGCCAATGTAGACGCCTTTGTCCCTCAAATGGTCAATTTACACGCCATTGATGGGGTTAGCTTCAGCAAGGGTTGTTATCCAGGGCAAGAAATTGTCGCCAGAATGCATTTTCTGGGTAAATTAAAGCGCCGCATGTACCGCGCCTCACTACAAGCAGAACAAGCACCAAAACCAAGCGATAGCTTGTTTTCAGCCACGAGTGGCAGTGGTCAGGGCGCTGGACAAGTAGTGACCAGTGCCGCGCTTGGAAATGATACCTATGAAATTCTCGCTGTTATTCAAATAAAGCTTGAATCGGAGGGCAGTTTACACCTTCACGATAGCAATGGTCCCCTGCTTAATATCAAAGATATCCCCTATTCTGTCCCGCTTGAACGCGAAAAATAATCAAAAAAAAGCTTAATTTCCTGACTACTTAGCCGATAACGCTAAGTAATAATGCTAATTCCTTATTCAGGTAAGGCTTTGGTTTAAAACAGGAGATAACTGTGGAAAAAATTGAAGATTTTTACACTGGTCTTATCGAAGACATTAGCAACAATAAAATGGAATTACCGACCCTGCCTGAAGTTGCCTTGAAGGTCCGTGAAACAGTCGAAGACGATAATGTAAACGCTAAAAAAGTCGCTGAAGTCATTGGTACCGATGCGGCCATTTCCGCCAGGCTCATTCAAGTTGCAAACAGCCCAATGTATCGTTCGAATCAGCACATCGACGATATCCAAATGGCCGTTGCTCGAATGGGGTTTACGGTCACCCGAGATTTAGTCGTTGGACTCGCCATGCGTCAAATGTTCCAAGCAACATCTGAAGTTACCGACTTACGTCTACGGCTAGTTTGGGAACACAGTACACAGGTTGCAGGCTTAACCACCATGTTGTGCAAACATTTCACTAAGCTAAGACCCGATCAAGCGATGCTGGCTGGACTGGTCCATGACATTGGTGTACTACCTATCTTAGTACGCGCCGAAGAATACCCTGAGTTATTAGAAGACACTGTCTTACTTGATAAACTTACAAGAGAATTACACCCTCGCTTAGGCACATTAATTTTGGACGCTTGGGATTTTCCACAAGAATTAATTGATGTGGCCGCGCACCATGAAAACCTTGAATATGATTCAGGTGATAAAATTGATTACGTTGATCTTGTGCAAGTTGCCAACATACAAGCCCACATTGGTAGCAATCATCCTCTTGGCGCAATTGAGCTCAGCAAAATTCCGTCTTGTATAAAACTGGGTATGACTGGCGAGGAAGTTGATATTGAAGGCGTTGATGATGCAGAAGAACTTCAGGGTATTCTTGTAGCCTAGATAGTTTAATAGTTAGCCGATAGTCGTCCGCAACCTACCACCAGTAATCATTCGCTGCCTCAGGGAATCTCCCTTTGGTCGATTCGATTCGGCCGTGGGTTCCAGCAAGCGCTATCCAGTAAATTATTCCTCCTTAGAGGTTCGCTTCACTGCACCAATGCGTCGGAATAATTCACCGGATAGCGCGCAAACCATGCCAGTAAATATTAACTTCCGCCAGAATCATCCGTCGGCACTGCATCCGTTTTTGCCCGCATATGAGGAAACAACAACACATCACGAATTGACGGCGAGTCAGTCAACAACATCACCAAACGATCAATACCAATACCCTCACCTGCTGTGGGTGGCAAACCGTGTTCTAATGCAACAACATAATCCGCATCGAAATGCATCGCCTCATCATCACCTGCATCTTTTTGCTCTACCTGTTCACGGAAACGCGCTGCCTGATCTTCTGCATCATTTAATTCCGAGAAACCATTAGCAATTTCACGACCGCCCACAAAAAATTCAAAACGATCCGTCACAAAAGGATTTTCATTATTACGACGCGCTAAGGGCGATACCTCTGCTGGATAAGCAGTAATAAAGGTTGGATTCTTTAATTGGTGTTCAACTGTCTTCTCAAAAATTTCAATTTGGACTTTGCCTAGGCCATAGCTGTCTTTAATATGTATCCCTAACTCTTCTGCAATCTTTCTAGCGGACGCAAGATCATCAAGCTGTTCTTGTGATAATTCTTTATTGAAATGCAAAATTGATTCTGTCACCGTCATGCGGGCAAAAGGACTACCAAAATCATATTGCTCACCTTGATATTCAACCATTGGTGAACCCAATAAATCTTCTGCTAAACCACGTAACAACTCTTCAGTTGTGTTCATCAGGTCACGATAATCAGCATAAGCTTCATAAAACTCAATCATCGTAAACTCAGGGTTATGCCGTGTAGATAAACCTTCGTTACGGAAGTTACGATTAATTTCATACACTCGCTCAAAACCACCAACGACTAACCGCTTAAGGTATAGCTCCGGTGCAATGCGTAAATACAAGGACATATCCAACGCATTATGATGCGTTGTAAAAGGACGTGCTGCAGCCCCGCCAGGGATAGCTTGCATCATTGGCGTTTCAACTTCCATGAACTCACGTTTATTAAAGAAATCTCGGATGTAGCTAATAATTCGCGTGCGCATCACAAATGTATTTCGCGATGCGTCGTTCATAATTAAATCAAGGTAGCGTTGACGATAACGCGCTTCTTGATCGACAAGCCCGTGGAATTTTTCTGGCAAGGGACGTAATGCTTTTGTTAACAAACGAATATCATCAACTTTTACAGACAACTCGCCTGTTTTAGTTTTAAACAACACGCCTTCTGCACCGATAATGTCGCCAATGTCCCATTTTTTAAATTGTGTATTATAAAAACCTTCAGCCAAGGTATCGCGTGTTACATACAACTGCATTTGACCCGACATATCTTGAACATGCGCGAACGATGCTTTACCCATCACTCTTCGCGTCATCATTCGACCAGCAACACTGACACGTACAGCTTCTTTCTCTAGTTGCTCACTTTCAATATCACCATATTTAGCATGTAAGGCTCCGGCCATTACATCGCGACGAAAATCATTCGGGAAAGCGATTCCTTCATTCTCACGCAATGCGTCGAGCTTAGTACGGCGTTGTGATATTTGTTCGTTTTCATCGATGTCAGTCATACATTTATCCGATTATGCTTTTGTTATTAATAGTAACACGCGTTAAAAAATAATTTTATAAGCCTTGTTTGAGGCTTGCGACAATAAACTGATCCAGCGCCCCATCCAAAACAGCTTGGGTATTACCCGTTTCAACTGATGTGCGTAAATCTTTAATTCTTGATTGGTCCAATACGTAAGATCGTATCTGACTGCCCCAACCAATATCTGACTTGGTCTCCTCAACAGCTTGTTGATCAACCATACGCTTTTGCATTTCCATTTCATAAAGCTTGGCTTTTAATTGCTTCATTGCCGTGGCTTTATTTTTATGTTGTGAACGATCATTTTGACATTGTACAACGATACCACTCGGATTATGCGTAATACGTACCGCCGATTCAGTTCGGTTGACGTGCTGCCCACCAGCCCCACTGGCTCGGTAAACATCAATGCGTAAGTCAGCTGGATTGATATCAATGTCGATATCATCATCAATTTCCGGGGAAACGAAAACTGCCGCAAAGGAAGTATGGCGGCGATTACCTGAATCAAAAGGTGATTTACGCACCAAACGGTGCACACCAATTTCTGTTCTCAGCCAACCAAATGCATATGGCCCGGAAATATGCACCGTTGCCGACTTAATGCCTGCGACTTCACCCGCCGAAGCTTCAATGATCTCGGCTTTGTAATCATGTTGCTCTGCCCAACGTAAATACATGCGCAGGATCATTTCAGCCCAATCTTGCGCCTCGGTGCCGCCTGAGCCTGACTGAATATCGAGAAAAGCATTGTTCGGATCCATTTCACCGGAGAACATACGTTGAAATTCTAACTGCGCGAGGCCTTTTTCTTGTTCATCAAGATCTGCGATGACGGCATCGACTGTCTCTTTATCCTGCTCAGCTTCCGCCAGCTCGAGTAATTCTCTCGCCTCGTCCAACCCACCGGTGAGGTTATCCAAAGTATTAACGACTTGTTCGAGCATTGAACGTTCACGGCCTAAGGCTTGTGCACGATCCTGATCATTCCAGACATCGGGATCTTCGAGTTCACGGTTAACTTCTACTAGACGTTCGGACTTGTTTTCATAGTCAAAGGTACCCCCTAAGCTCATCGGAGCGAAGTAGCATCTCTTTGATTCGTGTGTATATCGGGTTAAGTTCTAACATTATTAATAGCAATTATTTCAAAGCGTTGAAGTTTACTACAGAGCATCACTTCACTCCATTATATTTGAATCAGACCGGCTCAATTTGCTCCACCATCAGTTGAGCACTTTTTCTGCCGTTAAATTCATTCACATTAAGACGATAAGCTAGCCGGACCTGTTTCGTAGTGGCTGGCCAAGCTTCATCCGTGACATTAAAGGCGATTGCATCAATACAGCCCTCACTATTCGGTAAACGAAGCATCAATTTAAGGTGCTTATCACCAAGGACTTTCTTACTGACTATTTCAAATTCACCATCAAAAACCGGTTCTGGGAAACCCTGTCCCCAAGGCCCTGCATTGCGTAACTTCTCAGCAAAATCCAGATTAAGTTCTTTTTCGGCTAATTCACCGTCACTCGTGATCACACCCTGTAAATCTTCATCAGAGACAAGTTTGCGCACCTGTTCATCAAATGCCTGACTAAATTGAGCCAAATTCTCAATCGGTAGGCTTAAACCTGCCGCCATCGCATGTCCCCCAAACTTACTGATCAATTCAGGGTGTGAGGCAGCGACGGCATCCAATACATCGCGAATATGTAGACCAGGAATCGAGCGCGCTGAGCCTTTAACCGTGCCGACTTCTTCACCCGGCGCAAAAGCAATCACAGGCCGATGAAGTTGCTCTTTAACGCGAGACGCCAAAATACCAATCACCCCTTGGTGCCAGTTTGCATCGTAGAGGCAAACGCCTACCGGTTGTTCTTCATCTAATTTGAGATTATCTAAAGCAGCGAAAGCTTGTTGACGCATATCAGTTTCTATTTCACGGCGTTGTTTATTTAAACTATCGAGTTCCTTCGCTAAGGTAAGCGCACGCACAGGATCATCGGTTAATAAACATTCGATGCCCAATGACATATCTTCAAGTCGCCCTGCTGCATTTAATCTTGGCCCAACTGTAAAACCAAAGTCTGATGCAACACACTGTGCCTGATTACGCCCGGCCACATGCAGTAAGGCTTCGATACCTTTGCAGCACTGTCCTTTGCGCACTCTTGCTAAGCCTTGCGCAACAAGAATTCGGTTATTGTGTTCAAGCGGCACCACGTCGGCCACCGTGCCGAGTGCAACAATGTCGAGTAAATTACCTAAATTGGGTTCCGCAATCGCATTTTGTGCAAACCATTGCTGCAGACGTAATTCAGCACGCAATGCCAGCATGACATAAAAGGCCACTCCAACACCCGCCGTGCTCTTAGCAGGAAACGTATCGCCATGTTGATTTGGGTTAACAATGGCATCAGCATTAGGTAACAATTTACCGGGTAAATGATGGTCCGTAACAATAACGTTCACACCAGCTTGCTTTGCAGCGGCAACACCGTCCACACTTGAAATACCATTATCAACCGTCACGATTAAATCAGGGTTTTTCTCAAGTGCTAACGCGACAATCTCGGGTGTTAACCCATAGCCATAACTAAATCTGTTTGGCACTAAATAATCGACGTTTTGAGCCCCCATCATTTTCAGGGCACGCATCATCATTGCGCAGCTGGTTGCGCCATCTGCATCAAAATCAGCCACAATCAAGATATGCTGCTGTTGTTTTAATGCTTCCACCAACATCGAAACCGTTTTATCAATGCCGAGTAGCGTCTGAAAAGGTAATAGTTGTGACAGTGAGTATTCGAGCTGTGCAGCATCGGTTACACCACGCGATGCATAAATATGCTGTAATAACGCATGATGTATAGATTTTATTTTTATATCTTTTACAGGCCGCCGAACGATCTGCTTATTGGTTGAGGCCATTACAACCTATCCAACATCGATTTTGACTTTATCGTACGTTTCCAGAACTGACCCTGATGGCGTTTTGTGAAAGTGATTTTATGTTTGCCCGTGATTAAATTCAGTTGATCTAATTTCTTTTGCTTAATTAACTGCATCGCCGGTTTTAACCATTTATTTTCTAGCGCTAACAATGAATCAATATAGGCTTGCGGATTATTCTCAACAGCATCAAGTGCTACAAAGGTATTTTTAGCGTAATCCACTGTTTCAATATCGTTACATAATTTTACAGCTTTTGTACTGGTTATCTTTGCGAGGCCTTGGGTGAATAAATCATTGGCATAGATCTCGTCAAATACTTGTTTGTATTTTGCCCGCAACAAATAACCACCACCCCAAAACCACAGACCATTCACACTCACTAGGCCACGTTGTTCGCGGCGCTTATTCACAACACTTTGAGTCATCTGCATTTGTATTTCGTTTTGCAGCATCCGCCACTTTTTAGCGTCATCGCCTTCTGGTAGGTGTTGCAATATATTTTTACCACTGACGTCACTTAATGATGTAAAGATCACGTCAGACTTATCCGCGGTTCTGAAGAACAGTGATTGCTGATGACCATGGTGCGTTGTAATTCCGTCTTCATTCAACATTTCATCAATTTCACTTACCAACTCCGCAAGTTCCGGTTTAGTAAGTTCAAAAGTGCTTTGATCAAATAAAAGTACATGATCAAGATCAGGATAAAGGTACACAGGCTCTGCGCACAACCAGTAACCAGTCGTTGCATCAAGCCCAGCACCCATTGCCATAATGGCTGCTATTGGAAATGTATCGGGATCAGAATAAGAAAGTGTAAAGGTTTGTGCTAAAGCGATAGGCTGGGAAATAATCGATTCCGATTCACCATGCGACAGTATTTGTCTTAAAATTGGTAGTGATTTTTCAACTTTTGCCAAGGCATCTGAGAAAACCACATCATCAGAATCAGAAATAACAAGTGGCGGCAAAACCAATGTGAGATTTGATGCCGCCACTTTACGCGCCACTTATTCCATGTTTTCTAGAATTGCATTCTTCACTGCATCGAGTTTCGCATCAACAGTAATCAATGCACGTGTACTTTGTTTAATTGCCGTATCAGGATCTTTTAAACCATGGCCGGTTAAAGTACACACGATCTTGCTACCTTCTGGGATTTTTCCTGTTTCAATATCGTGCAATGCACCTGCCAGCGATGCAGCAGAAGCAGGTTCACAAAAAACGCCTTCATTTTCTGCGAGCATTTTTTGTGCAGCAAGAATATTTTCATCCGTGCACTCATCAAACCAACCCTCAGATTCTTCTCTTACAACCCAGGCTTTGTCCCAACTTTGAGGATGACCAATACGAATAGCGGTTGCAACAGTTTCAGGATTATCAACCATCTCGCCACGCATGAAAGGTGCTGAACCAGCGGCTTGGTAACCTACCATCTTCGGACGATTATTAACGACACCTTGTTCAAAATATTCTGTGTAGCCCATCCAATGTGCTGTAATGTTGCCTGCGTTACCAACAGGTAAGCAATGGAAATCAGGTGCACAACCTAATTCTTCAACAATTTCAAATGCTGCCGTCTTCTGACCCTGTAAGCGATACGGGTTAATTGAATTCACAATAGTAACTGGTGCATGTTCAGCAACGTCTTTTACGAGTTGCATGCCTTCATCGAAGTTGCCCTTGATCTGAATCACGACCGCACCATGCATCATCGCTTGCGCTAATTTACCTAAGGCAATCTTGCCGTCTGGAATCAAAACAAATGCAGTGATACCCGCGCGTGCAGCATATGCAGCAGCGGCTGCTGAGGTATTACCTGTTGAGGCACAGATAATGGCTTTACTGCCCTCTTCAACAGCTTTTGTCACGGCCATGGTCATCCCACGATCTTTAAATGAACCAGTTGGGTTTAAGCCTTCGTATTTTACGTAAATATCAACGTCTTTACCGATCAAACGTGGAATATTGTTTAAGCGAATTAAAGGGGTATTACCTTCACCTAAACTGATAAGACGTGTGTCATCTGACACCGGTAGTCGATCGCGGTAATGGTTAATCAATCCAGTATAACGTTGGCGAAATGGCATATCGGTACTCCGTAAAAAAGTTTAATCTGCATCAAGTGTTTCAAGACGAATACGTACGACATCGCCATGAATACTGTCTAATGCTTCGATTTTTTCAATCGCATCATTCATTTGTCTTTCACGAATGCGTTGCGTTAATAAAATAATTGGCACACGAGTTTCTCCCGGTGCAGGTTGCTTCTGTAAAATCGCTTCAATACTGATATGACGCTCGCCTAATATACATGTCACATCCGCTAACACGCCCGGCTCATCACTGGCTTGCAACCGTAAGTAATAAGCTGTTTCAACATTTTCCATTGAAAGGATAGGCATATCAGATAAGGCATCTGGTTGGAAAGCCAAGTGAGGCACCTGATTTTCAGGATCAGCCGTTAGTGCACGCACAACATCAACCACATCAGCAACCACAGCAGAAGCCGTTGGATCAGCGCCAGCGCCTGCACCATAATACAACGTTGGGCCAACCGCATCGCCTTTAACCAATACCGCATTCATCACACCGTCAACATTAGCAATTAAACGACGCTTTGGAATAAGAGTTGGATGAACGCGTAGCTCAATGCCCTCAACAGTGCGCCGAGAAATACCAAGGTGCTTAATGCTGTAGCCAAGTTCAGTGGCATAATCGACATCAGCACTGGTGATTTTACCAATGCCTTCGGTATACGTTTTTTCAAACTGCAAAGGAATACCAAATGCAATCGACGCAAGAATGGTTAATTTATGTGCGGCATCAATTCCTTCTACATCGAAGGTTGGATCTGCTTCGGCGTAACCGAGCCGCTGCGCTTCTGCTAACACATCTGCAAAGTCACGACCTTTATCACGCATTTCAGTCAAAATAAAGTTACCCGTACCATTAATGATCCCTGCCAACCATTCGATTTCGTTACCTGCCAAACCTTCACGAATTGCTTTAATAATGGGTATACCACCCGCAACGGCAGCTTCAAAGGCAACCATCACACCTTTGTCTTGTGCAGCTTTAAAAATCTCATTGCCGTGAATTGCAATCAAGGCTTTATTGGCTGTCACGACATGTTTGCCATTGGCTATGGCTTGCATAACCAATTCACGAGCAGGTTCGTAGCCGCCAATTAATTCAATGACAATATCAATCTCAGGATCATTGACAACTTTAAACGCATCACCGGTAAGTTTAATGTTTTCAGTTGAACAAATACGCGGCGAGTCTAAGTTACGCGCAGCCGCATGCGACACTTCAATACCGCGACCTGCACGACGTGTAATTTCTTCAGCGTTGCGTGTTAATACATTTACTGTACCGCAACCCACTGTACCTAACCCTAGAATACCAACCTTTACCGGTTTCAAACTTCTTCTCCTACTGCTGCTTGCAGCGTGTTATCTTTTTTAAACATCGCACGTAGACCGCGAATTGCTTGGCGAGTACGGTGCTCGTTTTCAATTAAACTAAAGCGAACATGGTCGTCGCCGTATTCACCAAAACCAACACCCGGTGATACGGCAACTTTCGCTTCTTCTAATAATTTTTTAGTGAATTCAAGCGAGCCCATTTCACGGTAGGCTTCGGGGATTTGCGCCCAGACAAACATCGTCGCTTTAGGTGGCTCAACAATCCAGCCCATTGAATTCAATCCTTCACACAATACATCGCGACGACTGCAGTACATGTCGCAAATTTCTTGCACACAATCTTGTGGCCCTTCCAGTGCTGAAATCGCCGCAACTTGAATTGGCGTAAACATACCGTAGTCATGGTATGACTTCATACGCGCCAGCGCAGCGACTAATTTTTCATTTCCGCACATAAAACCAACACGCCAACCCGGCATGTTGTAAGTTTTCGACAGCGAATAAAACTCGACAGCAACTTCTTTGGCACCAGGCACTTCTAAAATCGATGGCGATTTGTAACCATCAAATACAATTTCAGCATAAGCGATATCATGCACAACCCAAATCTGATGTTCCTTGGCTATCGCAATCACTTTTTCAAAAAACTCTAGTTCCACACAACCCGTCGTTGGATTTCCGGGGAAATTTAACACCAACATTTTAGGCTTTGGCCAAGAGTTCTTAATCGCTGTTTCTAATTCAGCAAAGAAATCGACGCCTGGTATTAATGGAATATGACGAATATCTGCACCAGCAATCACAAAACCATAGGTATGAATTGGGTAACAAGGATTGGGTACCAATACCGCATCACCTGGCCCAACAGTGGCTAAAGCCAAGTGCGCTAGCCCTTCTTTCGAGCCAATTGTGACAATTGCTTCTGTTTCAGGGTCAAGATCCACATCGTACTTATTCTTATACCAACGCGTAATAGCGCGACGTAAGCGAGGAATGCCGCGTGAAACAGAATAACGGTGTGTATCGCCACGCTGCGCTGCTTCAACCAATTTTTCAACAATATGGTCAGGCGTCGGTTGGTCTGGGTTACCCATCCCAAAGTCGATAATATCTTCCCCGCGCGCGCGCGCCTGCGCCTTTAATTCGTTAACAATATTAAAGACATACGGAGGTAACCGCTTAATTCTGGGGAATTCTTCTTCCAAGGCCGTCATCCACTTGTTGTCCTGCCGGACATTTACCATCAATAGGCCGAGCAAGATAAGGCTCAACGTCACTATTGTCAATCAAAACGGCTTAGTTTCAGCCAATTTTCCCAGCAAATATAACATGATACGGTATTTATGACACTTATCACCCGATTCAAATTTAAACCCAGTGTCGCAAAGCTAAAAAATACAGTAGCATGCGGTCAATTGATCTAAATAGTCCGTAACTCATGAAACTACACCATAGCAACCAAGATGGCCTGAATCTCATCAAGGCGTACACTGAAAACAGTGTCACCATCAACGATGACACGTACACCCGTAGCATTATCGTTCAAGCTAGAGCCTTAAACAGCAACTGGCAGCCTCAACATGTCGATGAAATCGATGAGGCCTCGATTGAAGCGCTCGCACAACTCGATACCGAGATAATTCTGCTCGGTACGGGCCCCAAACAACAATTTCCGGACCGCCGATTATTTGCCCCACTCTATGACAAAAAAATTGGTATCGAGATAATGGACACACCTGCGGCATGTCGGACTTATAATATTTTGTTAGAAGAAGGACGTGTAGTCACTGCAGCATTGATGATTGGGTGATGTAGCGATCCTCTCGGATCGTAGTACTGGTTCCAATTAAAAAGTGGTGGCTAGTTGGAAAAGGCTACTTTACTAAAATAATTGCAACCGACATTAAAATGTTAGGCTAATATCCACCCCTGACACAATAATTTTAAATAACTATCATTTGTCACAGACCCTTTTTTTTCTTGGACGTCTTATTCTACCGAGCAGTAACATCACACCAGTCAAAGAAAACAGTATCGCTGCCGGAGGTGCTGGCACTACAGCCACTGCTACTGAGAATACGTTCCCCGAAAAATCACTGGCATAAAGGTTTCCAGCGGTATCTTGTACGAATCCAAGTATTCGCCCAATCTCCTCACTCTCCGATGGGAAAAGGAGGTTCCATACCAAAATGTCATCCACGGTTACCGTACTTAAAGTGGCGTCGAATGAAAAGAACCGTTTTAGATATGGACTCGTTAAAGGAAAATTCCCGAAATCACCGAAGATATATTGCCCATCCAACTCACTCGTTGGTCCACGGTAAACTAGCCCGCCGGTGACGGAAAATCCCTCTAACAACCCAGCACCATGATTATATTCATAAAGAGGACCTGTAGAAATCCCGGATAATGAGATGGACGAGTCAAAATCTTCTGAACCTTCGAGACGCGGCCACTGAAAGTTGACTCCATTACTCTCGTCAAACGTATAAACATTGATTTCCTCTCGGGTGTTCTCGCCAACATCTCCAATAAAAAGATTCCCCGTCACTGGATCGAAGGCCGCTTTGAAAGGATTTCGAAGGCCACGGGCTACAACACCGGGTGGCCCAAAATCAGTTAAACTTGGATTATCTGCAGGGATCGAAAAATTATTCTGTGCGTCCGATGTAAAATCGTCACCTGTAGGATCTATTCGGTAAAGTGAACCAAGAGAATTGCTCGGATTGTGCAAATCTTTGATGGTATCAATCTGTCCTGTTCCATTCCTAGCATCTCCTGTGGTCAGATAGAGATATCCATTAGAATCAAAAGCGATTGCGCCACCAGTATGGTGTCCAAATGTGACGTTACTCGGATTGTTAATCGTGGCGATTCGATATTCTGTATTCGGTTGAACGACAAGCGTCTGTGTGTCTAGCGTGAACCTCGTCACAATGTTCTGCACTTTACCCGTATCTATGACGACGGAGCTCACATATAAGTGCCCAGTCATTTCAAAATTTGGTGCGAATGCGACTGAATATGCGTTACCGTTATTCTGGCCAAGACTACTCAAAACTTCTATTGAAGTGCCTTCAGATTTATCGAAAACAGTCATCCTTCCTGACGAAAATTCGAGGAATAACGTCCGATCTGAATTAATGGCTCCAGGAACCGCTGCTCCGTCAATTACCGTAGCTCCAACATTACCTGCTGAAATCGGATTCAATATAAGGCTAGAAGCATTCGCTATACCAGAAGTGGTAAACAGCGCAAATAATAGGCAAGAAGGGATAAAGTATCTGACTCTGAATAACCAGTTAAAAATATCCATTTCAAATCCCTCTCCTTTTTTATAGAAGCCATATAAATAGGACACCCTTTTGCTATTGGGCATTGCTGTATCAATTTATGCCTGAAGTTTTCTGAGGCGAGTGTTAAATACATTTTCTTCTGGACTTACTCTATAGCGCATTGACTTTAGTAACAATGGCCCGATCAGGCTACTACGTCGTGTTATATAATTAAAAATTGTAATTTTATCTAAAAGTATTAATACATTGAGTAAGTCTAATGCTAAACAATATTATCAATATAATAGTAATGGAGGCACTCATTGCATATCGTACTTAGTAAAACTTCTTAATGATTACTCCCGACCAAAGGCGCTCAAAACGCTACCTCGTCCCTAATAAAAACGGCCGCTTTAAGCGGCCGTTTTTATTATAAAAGGTAAAGGCTATTACACCCTTTTAAATTAATCGTCCCTGAACAACGCATCAATTGAGTAGCCATCACGCTCTAATACTTCACGCAGACGACGCAGTGCTTCTATTTGAATTTGACGAACACGTTCACGGGTTACGCCAATTTCATTGCCCACTTCTTCAAGTGTAGAAATTTCATAACCGTGCAAACCAAAACGACGCTCAACCACTTCACGTTGTTTTTCGTTAAGTTGGTTCAACCAGCCATCAATACGATTGTTTACATCATCATTTTGTAACACGCCGGCTGGGTCGTTTTGACCTTCGTCACGAATTGAATCAACCACGGTGGCATCAGAGTCACGACCCAGTGGTGTATCGATAGAGGTGACGCGCTCATTTAAACCCATCATCCGTTTTACATTCGCGATCGGTTTATCAAGCATTCTTGCCACATCTTCTGGGCTTGGCTCATGTGATAATTCTTGAGTGAGTTTACGCGCTGCACGCAGGTATACATTCATCTCTTTCACAACATGAATCGGTAAGCGAATAGTACGGGTTTGATTCATGATGGCGCGTTCAATGGTTTGACGTATCCACCAAGTTGCGTACGTTGAGAAACGAAAACCGCGTTCTGGGTCGAATTTTTCAACCGCTCTTATTAGGCCGAGGTTACCTTCTTCAATTAGATCCAACAGTGCGAGGCCACGATTCATGTAACGACGGGCGATTTTTACCACCAGCCTGAGATTACTCTCGATCATGCGTTTACGACCGGCTTCTTCGCCACGCTGCGCCATTCTAGAGTAGTGAACTTCTTCTTCTGCCGACAATAAGGGTGAAGCACCAATTTCGCTTAAGTATAAGCGTGTGGCATCTGCTTCAGCCGGACGTCCTTTCGCTTTCGCTTTGACTGCGGCGGATTTAGTTTTTGTTTTTACTTCTGGCTCGGCTTCAATAGGATCTACATTCATTTCACTGCCCTCCATTACGTCCGACAACGCATCATCTGTTGCTTGCGAATTGGACTTCTTGCGCGGCATGGCCTTTTCTCCTTGAAAACAACTAAATCTTCCAATCTAGCCTGACATTCTCCGATCAATGACTCAATTAACGTTGTCTCATTTCTGAGCAGCGTTCCGCTCGCTTATTGTTATCGTTATAGCTATCGGTCATTAAGTGCAAAGTCTAAATACCCTCAGTCCAACTAGCGACGTTTGGGCAGGTATCGAAGTGGATCAACCGGATTGCCATTACTGCGTATCTCAAAATGCAATTTGACCCGATCTGTCCCGCTTCTTCCCATTTCGGCAATACGCTGACCTTGCTTCACTTGCTGGCCTTCCTTCACAAGTAACTTTCGGTTATGCGCGTAAGCACTTAAAAACCTTTCATTATGTTGAACAATAATAAGCCTACCATAGCCCCTAAGTCCACTCCCACTGTAAACTATTTTTCCATCAGCGGTTGCTTTGACGCTCTGTCCAAGACGACCAGCAATGTCCACACCTTTTTTAGTCGCCGATTTCTTTGAAAACTTGTTAATAATCATACCACTAGCAGGCCACTGCCAACGTATACGTCCTTTGACATAGCCCTGATTAGCCGAATCTTTATTGGTTTTTTTAGTGCTTTTGTTATTCTTTTTCAGCTTGTTACTGGGTTTATTTACTGTAGATATTGAAGATTTTTGCCTAACTGGGGTTTTTTTTGTTGATTTGGACGGCGTAACGCGATGCTTTTTGCTCGCTTTGAGGCTAATTTTTTGCCCCACATAGATGGTATAGGGTGAGCGAATACCATTCAATCTAGCCAGTTCTCTAAAATCTTTATTGTGCTGAAAAGCGATGGAATAGAGTGTTTCACCACGCCGGACTTTATGAAAAGCGATATTTTTTTGAGGCGTATTACTGCGAGCATGCTTACTAACAGGGGCTAGCCCTGCATGCCCACCACAGCCAGACAATAGAACAAGACTACTGCCAAGCAATAACACCAGTAGAAATGAGAAAGGCCTAACCACGCCCACCTAACAGAGGTACAAAACTAACTAAATCAAGGTGTTTGGAATCAAAACCCTCTTCTGTGCGCGTCACAATCAATAGTTGCTGCTCACCCTTCTCGCCCACTGGAATCACTAATCGGCCACCAATTTTCAATTGGTCAAATAAAGGTTTAGGTACTTGCGAAGGCGCGGCGGTCACGATGATGCCATCGTAAGGTGCATAGTCTTCCCAACCCCAGTTACCATCACTGTATTTAAGACGTATATTTCTCAAGCCAAGTTCCTGAAAACGCAGCCGTGCTTGCTGTTGCAGCGCTTCAATACGTTCGACACTGTAAACCTGCTTTACTAAACGCGATAAAATAGCGGTTTGGTAACCAGAACCTGTGCCGATCTCCATCACTTTATTCAATGGCCCAGCGTCGAGTAGCGCTTCGGTCATGCGTGCAACGATATAAGGCTGAGAGATGGTTTGGCCTAGGCCTATAGGTAAAGCCGTATCTTCATAAGCACGACTTGCCATCGCTTCATCAACAAAAATATGCCGTGGCGTTCTGCGCATCACATCCAGTAAGGCAATGTTCTTGATCCCTTTTTCACGTAAACGGTCGATCAAGCGATCCCGTGTGCGTTGAGAAGTCATGCCAATACCTTGGTGGCGCATATCGTTCATTTATTAACGCCCTTCAACCAGCTTGCCACAACCTCAAGTGATTCATAATGCGTCATGTCTATCTGTAGAGGGGTGACGGAAATACTATTATGGGCCACCGCATGAAAGTCAGTCCCTGGCCCAGCATCTTGTTTCTCACCGGGCGGGCCGACCCAGAAAATAGGTTTACCACGAGGATCTTTGTCTCGATATACCGGCTCTGCTTTGTGACGGTGGCCTAATCGCGTCGCGATGAATCCGCTAATCTCAGACCATGGCAAATCGGGTACATTCACGTTAAGTATAGTATTTGCTGGCAGTGGCTTATGCACTAACTGATCAATGATAATCTGCACTGCCTGTGCAGCTGAGTCGTAATGTTTAAGCTTTTCCCCGCAAAGCGATACAGCGACAGCCGGTAAGCCAAGGAAGCGACCTTCTACCGCTGCCGCTACCGTGCCTGAATATAAGACATCATCCCCCATATTCGCACCAGCATTAATACCCGCAATCACCATATCGGGCTCTTTTTCGAGCAGGCCTGTGATCGCTAGGTGGACACAGTCAGTCGGTGTCCCCTCAACGCTAATAAAGCCATTTTCTTTCTCTGTCGCTCGTAAGGGGCTATCTAGCGTCAGGGAATTACTCGCACCACTTCGGTTTCGATCCGGTGCGACGACAGTTAAATCGGCTTTATTTTTGAGGGCTTGATGTAGGCAGATAATACCTTCCGCCTGATAACCATCATCATTACTTAACAAAATATGCATACGAGCAGAATACCAGAAAACACTTATGCTAACATTATCATCAATTTGACCGATCTATAATAAAGAATATGGCAGATAAACCTAAAATCTCTGATGCGGATAAAGCCCTATTTCGAGAACACCTCGCTGGGGCGCGCAAATTGAGGCATGACAAAGCACATCATGCCAAAAAGCCCATCAAACCAATCCCGTCCCAGCGCATAGCGGATGACAAGCAAGTCCTCGACGATATGTTCTCGGATGAAAGCTATGTTGATGAGGTTGAAACAGGTGAAGAGCTATTTTTTGTTCGCGAAGGCTTGCAGCAAAAACTGGTTAAACAGCTACGCCGTGGTCAACTGAGTATCACCGCTGAATTAGACCTACATGGTTATATCGTCTATGACGCGCGTATAGCCCTGACTAATTTTTTGAAAGACTGTCGCCGGCATGGTGATCGTTGTGTGCGAATTGTGCACGGTAAAGGTCACGGTTCAAGACAGAAACTACCGGTGTTAAAGAACAAGGTTAACGCGTGGTTACAACAACGTGATGAGATTTTAGCATTTTGTTCTGCCCGTCCCGCTGATGGTGGTACGGGTGCTGTTTATGTTTTATTAAAGCGGTTGTAATCACTCGCATCAAATAGCTCGCGAATAATTGAGGTGGCATAACACCCTGCAGGTAGGCTAAAACTAAGTTTAACACCATCGTTATTTTGTTCAAATTTAAAATCGTCAGGCATTAGACGTAATGCACGCCGTTCCATCTTTAAGCGTGCCTTTTCTAGCCCTTCACACCATGACGGAAATTCAATCGCGAGTTGTTCTTCGAGTGTTTTGATTTCATGGCTAACTGGCAGTTCACCTTCTCCCCATAATGGTGCAGTAGGATGAATTTCACCTGCTGCTAATCGATGTATTAATTCATCATCGAGCACCTCAACTGGGAAAAAACCTCGTCGTCCTGTTCGCAGACAAATATCGCCTGTTTGTAATGTGTTCCAACTTTTAGCGCGAACCCGTTCTGCCAAAATATAATTAAACAACAATGAACGTGCCGAGGATAAATAGATCGAACGTTGGTGTCGTTTAATACGCCGATCACCTTCAAACATCGCTTTAGCTTTATTTAAGTTAGCACCGCCATGGCCAAAACGTTGGTTTGAGAAAAAATTAGGCACACCATGCAATTTTATCAATTCAGCCCGTTGTAATAACATCTCGCTATCCACGTCAATATCTCTAACCTGAATAACAAACCGGTTTCCTAATAATGTACCACGGCGCAATTTTCGTGAGTGACGTTTAACCTCGACAAATTCAATTTCGTCAGAGGCTAGTGACTGCCAGTCGGGCTCTTCTATCGTTGGTAGATGAACACTAAACCATTGTGTTGTTAGTGCATGGCGATCTTTCATGCCGGCATAACTCACCGCCATTGATTTAACACCCGCCAACTTTTGCAGCTGTTTCGCAACAAAATCCGTGTTTGTGTGTCGCTTGCGAATTTTCAACCAGACGTGCTCGCCCTCACCTTCTGGTTCAAGTAAAGGAATTTCATCAACAATGTAATCCTCAGCAAACTCGCGCAATGTGCCTTTTGCAATCGGTCCGCCGTGTGCATAAGGCGTTTGTAGTGCAATGGCGATGCATTGCTCAAGGGTTTTCATCTAATATTCTTTTAATCAAGCAGTACAACAGCCGTCGCTGCAATGCCTTCACCACGGCCAGTAAAACCAAGCTTTTCAGTCGTTGTCGCTTTCACGTTAACGTTATCAATCTCAATGTTACAATCGCTAGCAATGTTCTTACACATATCGGTTATATATGTTGCGAGCTTGGGGGCTTGGGCAATCACCGTGCAGTCTATGTTCACTACACTCAGGTTTTTATCAATTATCAGTGCTATCACGTCGCGCAATAATTGCCGGCTATCTGCCCCCGCATAAGCTGAATCGGTGTCAGGAAAATGTTGGCCGATATCCCCCAGTGCCGCCGCGCCGAGTAATGCATCACACACTGCATGCAGTAAGACATCAGCATCTGAATGACCAGCGAGACCTTGTTCGTAAGGAATTGTTACACCACCCAAGATTAATGGCCGTCCTTTTACGAATGCATGAACATCAAAGCCTTGGCCTATCCGCATTACTATTTCCTTTGACTTAAATAAAATTCAGCCAATGCTAAATCTTCAGGTCGGGTTATTTTAATGTTGTCAGCACCGCCTTCAAGCATTAGTGGCGCATAACCAGCATGTTCTATTGCTGATGCATCATCTGTGACTAGATAGCCGTCATTCAGTGCGTTCGACAACGCATCACGTAACATGCCATAACGAAACATTTGTGGCGTTAATGCACGCCATAGGTATTCGCGATCAACGGTTTCTTCAACTACATTCACCGAATCAATTTTTTTTATTGTATCGTGAACGGGTGAACCAAGTAAGCCGCCAACAGGATGCGTAGCCATTGTAATCAGTAATTTATCCAGATCATCTTTGTGCAAACAAGGACGTGCAGCATCATGTACTAATACCCAGTCTTCATCTTCAGCAAATTCGCTTAGGCCTTTCATCGCATTCAAAACCGAATGGCAACGTTCTTCACCACCTTTTACAGTCATGACAGGCCTTTCTGTTTTAAAATGCAGCTTTGACCAGTACTGATCGTGTTCAGATATCGCGACAACGACGCCACTAATACGTGAATGATGAATAAAACAATCTAATGTTTGTTCTAAAACTGTTTTACCGTTTAAAGAGAGGTATTGCTTAGGACAGTCAGTATTCATTCTTGTGCCAATACCTGCCGCAGGAATAATTACCCAAAATTTTTGTTCTACAACAGTCATTTTATTTCCGGCTTTTCTTTTTCGATAACTTGAAAGAAAGTTTCGTCTTTTTTGACCATACCAAGTTCATTGCGGGCACGTTCTTCGATAGCACCAAGGCCTTGTTTGAAATCTCTAACCTCAGCCTCGAGAGCGGCATTACGCTCACTCAGCTGCTTGTTTTCAGCCTGTTGCTTTTCTATCTTTTGTTTTAAGCGATGGACTTCAGCAAGACTCCCCTCACCCACCCACAGACTCGACTGCAGCGTGATGAATAAAACAAGTAAACCAGCTAATAGCAATTTCATACTTGTTGGGGAGTCCACTCCGCTAAGTTAGATTGTGTTGAAAGCACCTTTACCCGCATAGACAGCTTTATCACCTAAAGCTTCTTCGATGCGTAACAGTTGATTGTATTTAGCAACCCGATCTGTGCGAGACAATGAACCTGTCTTAATTTGGCCGCTCGCTGTTGCAACGACAATATCAGCGATAGTTGTATCTTCTGTTTCACCAGAACGATGCGAAACCACTGCAGTGTAACCTGCATCGTGGGCCATTTTAATCGCTGCAAAGGTTTCGGTTAAAGTACCAATTTGATTTACTTTAATCAGAATTGAATTTGCGATTGATTTATCAATACCTTCTTGCAGGATCTTTGTGTTGGTCACAAACAAATCATCACCAACCAACTGGACTTTATCACCCAATCTTTCTGTGAGTAGTTTCCAGCCATCCCAATCGCCTTCATCAAGACCATCTTCAATTGAAAGAATCGGGTACTTATCACACCAGTCAGCTAAATAATCAACAAATTCTGCTGATGTCAGTGACGTGCCATCTGAAGAAAGTACATATTTACCGTCTTTATAAAATTCAGAGCTTGCCGCATCAATGCCAATGTAAATATCTTCGCCAGCTTTATAACCAGCAGCTTCAATCGCTTCTAGAATAACCTGAATCGCAGATTCATTTGATGGCAAGTCAGGTGCAAAACCACCTTCATCACCCACTGCTGTGTTCAGCCCTTTCTTTTGCAAAACAGACTTCAATGCATGAAATACTTCTGTGCCATAACGTACTGCTTCTGAAAGACTCGGCGCACCGACAGGCATAATCATAAATTCTTGAATATCGACACTGTTATCCGCATGCTCACCACCGTTAATGATATTCATCATCGGTACTGGCATAGAATAACGACCTGTACAGAGGTATTCATACAAAGGCTGACCCAATTGAATTGCTGCCGCTTTTGCCACTGCCATTGAAACGGCTAGTAAAGCATTTGCACCTAGACGACCTTTATTTTCGGTGCCATCTAGCGCAATCATTTTCTCGTCAATCGCTTGTTGTTCGCTAGCGGTCATACCAACTAATACATCCGCGATTTCTCCATTCACATTCGCAACGGCTTTCATGACACCTTTGCCACCGAAACGACTATTGTCACCATCGCGCAATTCAACTGCTTCACGTGAGCCCGTTGAAGCACCTGAAGGCACTGCTGCACGCCCCATAACGCCTGAAGCCAATGTGACATCAACTTCTACTGTAGGATTACCACGTGAATCAATGATCTGACGTGCGTGAATTTTTGCAATACTCATATCATCTGCCATGTTGCAGAATCTCCAATCTAAATAATTAAAAAAATAAAGTTAAATAACAATTGTACTTATATACATGTTACATGTTGTTTTCAGCAAAACCGGCAGCTTTAACGCTACGGTCGATGCTTATCAATACTTCGAACAATTCTTTCATCCGAGCAAGTGGCCACGAATTAGGGCCATCACTCAATGCTTTTTCAGGATTCGGATGCGTTTCCATGAAAATCCCAGAGATTCCAGCTGCAACGGCGGCACGCGCGAGTACGGGTACATGTTCACGCTGTCCACCTGAACAACTTCCTTGCCCACCAGGTAACTGCACAGAATGCGTTGCATCAAAGACAACCGGGCAATTTGTTTCACGCATGACCGCAAGGCCACGCATGTCTGAGACTAAGTTATTATAACCAAATGAAACGCCACGGTCGCAAACCATAATTTGATCGTTACCGGTTGCCGTCGCTTTATCAACCACGTTCTTCATATCCCAAGGTGCGAGGAATTGGCCTTTTTTAATATTCACGGGTAAACCTTGTGAAGCAACCGCCTGAATAAAGTTGGTTTGGCGACAAAGGAACGCAGGTGTTTGCAGTAAGTCCACGACTGATGCGACTTCGTTCAGCGGCGTGTCTTCATGTACATCGGTGACCACGGGTACACCAATTTGATCTTTCACCGCTTGTAAAATCCGTAAGCCTTCTTCCATACCTAAGCCACGAAAACTTGAATGTGATGAACGATTGGCTTTATCAAAAGATGATTTGTAAATGAATGGAATACCTAATTCATCGGTCATCTCTTTTAATTGCCCTGCTGTGTCGAGTGCCATTTGCTCACTTTCAATAACGCAGGTACCCGCTAATAAAAACAGTGGCTGATCTAATCCAACTTCAAACCCACATAACTTCATGCTACATCCTTCTTAACAGCCTGTCCGGCTAAATGTTCACGTGCGGCTTTAATAAAGCCGATAAATAACGGATGCCCATCGCGTGGTGTGGAAGTGAATTCAGGATGGAATTGACAAGCAACAAACCATGGATGATCTTCAATTTCGACCATTTCAACTAACTTTCCATCAACTGACTTACCTGCAATCAATAAGCCTGCTTTTTCAAGTTGTTTAAGATAACCATTATTAAATTCATAACGATGACGATGACGTTCAACAATCACATCAGCATTGTACATTTGGTGACTACGACTATTCTCAGTAAGCTTACATTTCTGACCACCTAGACGCATGGTGCCACCCTTATCTGAATTTTCATCGCGTTGTTCAACTTCACCTTCTTCATTGACCCATTCAGTGATCAAAGCAATTACTGGGTGCGGAGTGCTGGTATCAAACTCGGTACTGTTGGCATTTTCAAGGCCTGCTACATTACGTGCGTAATCGATTACCGCCACTTGCATACCTAAACAGATACCAAAGTACGGGATTTTATTTTCACGTGCATATTGCACAGTACGAATTTTACCTTCAACACCACGTTCTCCAAAACCACCCGGCACAAGAATCGCATCCATACTATCGAGCAGTTTTTCACCGTTCTCTTTTTCAATATCTTCTGAATCAAAATAAGTAATCTTAACGCGTGTACGTGTGTGCATCCCCGCATGAATTAAAGATTCTGATAATGATTTATAGGATTCGATTAATTCAACGTATTTACCAACCATACCAACATTCACTTCCGCTTCTGGTTTATCCATTGCGTTAGTGACGGCATCCCATTCACTTAGATCAGCCGGCTTTACATCCATCTGCATCTTTTCTACCACGATGTCATCCATACCTTGTTCATGTAAAGCACGTGGAATTTTATAAATACTGTCAATATCAACGGCTGAAATAACTGCACGCTCAGCAACATTGGTAAATAACGCGATTTTACGACGATCCTCTTCTAGCATCGGTTTTTCAGAACGACACATTAGAATATCTGGCTGAATACCAATACTGCGTAATTCTTTTACTGAATGTTGGGTAGGCTTGGTTTTCACTTCACCCGCAACGGCAATGTAAGGTAATAAGGTTAGGTGAATGAATAAGCTATGTGTATGACCAAGCTCAACACCTAACTGTCGAATCGCTTCAAGGAACGGTAATGATTCAATATCACCAACAGTACCGCCAATTTCAACCATTGCTACGTCGGCATCACCCGCACCAGCAAACACGCGACGTTTAATCTCATCGGTAATATGCGGAATAACCTGCACTGTGCCGCCAAGGTATTCACCACGTCGTTCTTTACGAATAACGCTGTCATAGACCTGACCCGTGGTAAAGTTGTTGCGTTTCCCCATGGTCGTGCGTACAAAACGTTCGTAATGACCTAAATCAAGATCAGTTTCAGCACCGTCTTCGGTTACATACACTTCACCATGCTGAAATGGGCTCATCGTGCCCGGATCAACGTTGATATATGGATCCAGCTTCATCATGGTCACTTTGAGACCACGCGTTTCAAGGATTGCACCCAATGAGGCAGAGGCAATCCCCTTCCCTAATGAAGAAACTACGCCGCCTGTGATAAATATAAATCTAGTCATTTAATGGAAATCCCGTCGAATTAGTGAGCAAAAATTGCATTGCTGGACGGGATTACATGCTACCAGCACCGTCGTGAATACTCAATGAGCGTATAGGGTTCTAAGCAAAGTTTATTAGCAAAAAATCGAAAATCAGTGGGTTGCGAGTAGATTAGTTAACTTGCCTGCCATTCAAGTTCAAAACCATTCATTTCCCCTGAAGCAACGAACGGTTCGCAAATACATAGGCCTGGAATGGCTGCGAGTTCATCACCCACATAGACAAGCGGTGTTCGGTTACGTTGCCATGGTGGAATCCCAGCCTCTTGAAACAGTTTTTTTAGGCTTGTGTGGCCTGTTTTGCCAGCAGGTTGGCAACGTTCACCGCCACACCGATATTTTAAGCGCGTTTGGCCTTCTAAACTAACACCATGGCCTTTTACTCGCCTTGACAATAACCGCCCTGATGATGAGGGCAGAACCAGTGTTTGCCCAGGTTGCCATTTCAAACACGTATGAGTGTCTATTTCCTGCAATGGGTTCATCGCATAAAGCCGATCGCGATAGCGCCGGACTTCACAGCCCTCCCATGCCACACAAGGATTACGATCTTCAGCCGCGTTGATGACATCATGCTGTAATTGGGCTAACTTTTTCGCAGAGGGTGGCCTCATACCTAACTTTTCAAGCCAAAAACGTAATACATTGCGTTGCCGAATAGCTGACAAGACAGCTAGACCGGAAATCATTAATGTGCCCTCAGGTCCAATCAATGCTTCGCTATCTTGCGCTGCCAAATCTGTTAATAATTGCTGTGCCTCGGACTGCTGGGATGCAACTCTCAATACGGTAGTGTCCAATGACGGCCAACGTTCACGCATTAACGGTAAAATATCATTGCGTAACAAATTACGATCAAAACGGGATTCTTGATTTGATGGGTCTTCAATCCACTGCAATGCATACTGCTTAGCATAGTCCTGTAGCGACGAATAACGCGTGTTCAGTAAAGGTCTGAATAAATGTCCATCACCTAAGTCGGTCAGTTCAGGCATAGCGGATAAGCCACGAGTCCCTGCCCCACGCAATAATTGTAAAAAAACGGTTTCGCTTTGATCGCGTTCATGTTGAGCCGTCAGCATTACATCATTACCTGACATTAAATTTGCTAGCGCCTCATAGCGAGCAGTACGTGCTGTCGACTCTGGACTTTCGCCTTTGGCTGCTTTCGCATCAACGTGGATAACAGTTAAAGGAATTTCTAATTGCAGACAAACTGCTTCACAATGTTTTGCCCATGACTGTGCCTGTAAACCATGTTCAACATATACGGCTTTTATCTCAGTATCTATTTCATTTCTGCATTGACACATCGCATGTAATAAAACATGAGAATCCATGCCACCACTAAAGGCTATCCAGTAACAAGTTGGTGTAAGCTTTAAACGCAAACTGCATGAGCGAATCGCTTCATGCAGTAGTTGAGAGGAGAAAGACATGGGGCTGTCTTAATGTTCCTGATAATTACCGATACTTGATAAACGTTCGTAACGTTGTTCCAACAAACTATCAAGCGGTATACGGGTAATTACATCAAGTGATTCAATTAATGAATGTTTAAGTGTACGCGCCATCGTATCCATATCACGATGCGCGCCACCCAGTGGCTCAGGAATAATCGCGTCAATTAATTCGAGTTCTTTTAAACGCTTTGCAGTAATGCCCATCGCATCAGCTGCCTCGGGTGCTTTGTCTGCACTCTTCCAAAGAATAGAGGCACAACCTTCTGGTGAGATCACAGAGTAAGTACTGTACTGCAACATATTCAAACGATCGCCAACACCAATCGCAAGTGCACCGCCTGAACCACCCTCACCTATAACGGTACAGATGATCGGCGTTTTAAGATCAGAAAGTACAAACAAATTCCGAGCAATCGCTTCACTTTGTCCGCGCTCTTCTGCTCCAATGCCTGGGTATGCGCCAGGTGTATCAATGAAGGTCAACACTGGCAAAGCAAAACGTTCAGCCATTTCCATTAAACGTAACGCTTTACGATAGCCTTCAGGTCTAGGCATGCCAAAGTTGCGGATAATTTTTTCTTTAGTATCGCGACCCTTCTGTTGGCCGATAACCATCACAGGACGATCATCCAGTCTTGCGATACCACCAACGATGGCGTGGTCATCTGCATAAGCGCGATCACCATGCAGTTCTTCAAAGTCATCAAAGATACGTTCAATATAATCTAAGGTATATGGACGTTGAGGATGGCGTGCTAATTGAGACACCTGCCATGCATCAAGACCACTAAAAATAGATTCTGTCAGCGATCGACTCTTATCTTGCAGACGCGTGATTTCGTCACTGATATTAATTTCAGTGTCATCGCCTACATAGCGAAGCTCTTCGATTTTAGCTTCAAGTTCAGCGATAGGCTGTTCAAATTCAAGAAAATTCATGTCCATAACTGTAAAATACCGGATCTGAGCGTAAAGGGCAAAATACGCTGTAATTAATATAGGAGTTCGACTTGCTCATTACCTGCTAGTTTTCGTAGTTGTAATAGTAGTTCATCCGTTGGGCGAATACGCCATTCCTCCCCCAAAAGCAGCCGAGTGGTTAAATCGGGCCGCTGATAATCGATGCAAACAGGACATTGGCCATTTTTAAACGGTGTAAGCAGCTTTTCAAGCGACTCTACAAACCCGTTTCCTGCCTTATCAGCAGGCACACGAATAACCAACTGCCGTGAATAATTTTCTCGTGCTTGATCAATATCATAGATCTGCGTTGCACGTAGTCGTAAGCCACCACTGTAGTCGTCTTCTGAAACAGGGCCTTTAACGACTAACAAGTGATCTTTAGCAATTAATTCTTGAAACTGAGCATAAACCTCAGTGAAAGCTGCGACTTCCAAGCGGCCACTGCGATCATCGAGAGTTAAAAACCCGATTCTCCCACCTGATTTAGTATTACGTGTTTGTAGAGCAACGACCAGACCTGCCACCGTTTGTTCTTGGTTATCTCTTGATGGCTGAACATCCGCTAGGCGCGTTGAAACAAACCGGCTTAATTCTTTTTCGTACTGAGTAATAGGATGTCCCGTCAAATAAAGACCGAGGGTTTCTTTTTCAGCCTCCAGACGTTCTTTCTCTGTCCAATCCTCTTGCTCATCAAATGATATGACTTGATTATGTTCAACAGCGCCACCAAACATATCATCCTGACCACGGGCTTGGTCTTTTAAATATTGTTCTGCGCTTTTTAAAGCCAAGCCAAGCGATGCGATTAAGGTCGCGCGGTTAGGCCCAAGTCCATCTAGCGCGCCGGCGCGAATCAGTGCTTCGAGTACGCGCCGATTTAGTTTTCGTGAATCTACCCTGCGACAAAAATCAAAAATATCACTGAACAAACCATTTTCGGTGCGTTCAATAATAACACTTTCCAATGCGCCCTCACCCACACCTTTTATGGCACCGAGCCCATAGAAAACTTCATCATCACCATTCGATTTGAACATGTAATCACAAGTATTCACGTTAGGTGGCAATACTTTTAACTTCATCGTGCGACATTCATCAATTAAGGTCACAACCTTATCGGTATTATCCATGTCTGACGAAAGTACCGCGGCCATAAAGGCGGCTGGGTAATGCGCTTTCAACCATGCCGTTTGATAAGAAACTAAGGCATAGGCAGCCGAGTGTGATTTATTAAACCCATAGCCAGCAAATTTTTCCATCAAGTCAAAGAGATCGCCTGCTTTCTTTTCATCAAAGCCCAGTTCGCTCGCACCTGACATAAATATGCTACGTTGCTTAGCCATTTCTTCAGGCTTTTTCTTACCCATGGCACGTCGTAATAGATCGGCACTACCAAGTGAATAATTACCGATGATCTGGGATATCTGCATTACTTGTTCTTGATAAACGATGACGCCGTAAGTAGGACTCAATACTTCTTCCAGTTCTACAAACGGGTACTCTACCTTTGCACCATGTTTACGTTTGATGAAATCATC
>Ga0316205_10000246_pt1 | contig 113965 bp, 104 predicted proteins | sample 3monthpyrite_MG_FD_204941 | JGI IMG/M metagenome (GOLD analysis project Ga0316205, IMG submission 204941) | Microbial mat bacterial communities from mineral coupon in-situ incubated in ocean water Damariscotta River, Maine, United States -... | ecosystem: Environmental > Aquatic > Marine >... | reverse complement strand
GTAAGAAAGTTTCTTTCGATAATGTTCTTTTGTTAAGTGATGGTGATAAAGTTACTGTAGGCGCCCCAGCTATAGGCGGAGCACAAGTAAGTGCAAAAGTCTTAAAGCACCTTAAAGGTGATAAAGTAATAGTTTTCAAGAAGAAAAGACGTAAAGGTTACCGTGTTAAGAATGGACACAGACAATCTTTAACTGAAATCGTAATTGAAGGAATTGTTGCTTCAGGAGCAAAACCTGCTGCCACTAAAGTTTCAGTAGACAAGCCAGCTAAAGCTGAAAAAGCTGCTCCAGTAAAAAAAGAAACTAAAAAGGATGCTCCTCCAAAGGCAGAAGCAAAAACAGTCGCTGCTAAAGCTAAGGCTGACAAGCCAGCTGCTAAAAAAGTAGAAGCATCTCAAGATTTAAGCAAAAATACGGTTGCTGAATTGAAAGAGATGGCTAAAGCAAAAGGAATTACAGGATATTCTTCTATGAAGAAAGCCGATTTAATTGCTGCTTTAAGTTAATTTTAATAATCTAAAATCGAAATAAAATGGCACACAAAAAAGGAGTCGGAAGTTCGAAAAACGGTAGAGAATCAGAATCGAAACGCTTAGGTGTAAAGATATTTGGTGGTCAAGCAGCAATTGCTGGGAACATTATCGTTAGACAAAGAGGTACTGCACATAACCCAGGTGAGAATGTGTATGCAGGAAAAGATCATACATTACATGCTAAAGTTGATGGTCTTGTAAAGTTTACAAAAAAGAGGAATAACAAATCATACGTTTCTATTGAGCCTTTTGAAGCTTAAGAAACTTATTCTTTAATATATTAAACCCTTTCTGTTCCGAGACTTCGGAAAGAGAGGGTTTTTTATTCGCTGGAATTTCTTATCTAATATCACCAATATTAATGTAAACTATAACATCGTTAATACAAGTATTTAAATTGTTCTTAATTTCAGATTCCCAAAACCGAAAGACCATAAATCCCATAGCTTCCAACTGTTGGTTCACTTCCCTGTCACGTTGCATATTGCGTTCAATTTTTGGGATCCAAAACCCTCGATTGCTTTTTAGTTTGGTTTTGCGTTCTTGCCAATTATAGCCATGCCAAAACTCGCCATCTATAAAAATGGCTAGTTTATATTTTTTAATGGAAACATCTGGACGTCCAGGAAGTTGCTTGCTGTCCACACGATAGCGAACACTTTTACTCCATAATGCTCTACGAAAAAGCATTTCCGGCTTGGTGTTTTTACCACGTATCCTGCTCATTATTTTAGAGCGTTTCTTTGTGGTGTAAAAACCAGATTCCTCATTAAATCGAGGGACTTTTATTTTCTCTTTGTTGTATTCCAACTTACAAATACTTACTTCAAAATATCTCTAATAATCTTTAAATGATGATTGGTATGCAATTGCAAAAACCTAATGGTTCGGTTCTTGTTTAAAACGCCAAAAATAAAATGCTTAAAATGTGCATGCTCATTGGCCGTTTTTATATTCTCTATGTTCTGATAAGCCAATTTTAGTTGAGAATTTAAGTATTCAACAGTAATTATTTCTGGAGGCAATACAAATTTTGGAGCTTTAACTTTGCCTCTTGGGAAAAAACCAATAGTGAACAATAATAGTCGCCATTTATTAAAACGTCCTTTATATAAATCAGGGTTTGAATTCACTAAAGTTTCAGAAACTAGATTAAATACTTTTAAAGAATGGTCAATCTGCCATGCAACATCAGATGTTGAAACCGAATCGTTTCTTTTGTTTTTCACGGCTATATAGCTTTCTAATTCTTTAATTAGAGAAAGGAGAATTTCAGGATTTCGTTTAAGCATGTTCTAAACTAATAATAAACCCTCACAAAATTGCAAGGGTTTAATCTAAATATCTAAAAGCGTAGCGTTCCTAACATCTAGAAGCGCAGCAATTTTTAGTATCTGTAATGTTCAGGTTTGTAAGGGCCTTCAGGTTTTACACCAATATAAGACGCTTGGTCTTCCCTTAATTCAGTAAGCTCAACACCAATTTTTGCTAAGTGTAATTTGGCTACTTTTTCGTCTAAGGCTTTTGGTAACATATATACTTCGTTCCCATAAGCACCTTTGTTAGTCCATAATTCAATTTGTGCTAAAGTCTGGTTTGTAAACGAGTTACTCATTACAAAACTTGGATGACCAGTTGCACAACCTAAGTTTACTAAACGACCTTCAGCCAAAATGATAATGTCTTTACCATTCACTGTATATTTATCAACTTGAGGTTTAATAGTGTTTTTAGTATGACCATGATTATCATTTAACCAAGCCATGTCAATTTCATTATCAAAGTGACCAATATTACATACAATAGCTTTGTCTTTTAATGCTTCAAAATGATGTGATTGTACAATGTCTTTGTTTCCTGTAGTTGTAATTACGATATCAGTATTACCAATAACAGTTTCTAGTTTTTTTACTTCAAAACCGTCCATAGCAGCTTGTAGTGCACAAATAGGGTCAATCTCTGTTACTGTAACAATACTTCCTGCCCCTTTAAAAGAAGCAGCGGTACCTTTACCAACATCACCATAACCACAAACCGTAACACGTTTTCCTGCAAGCATAAGGTCAGTAGCACGACGAATCGCATCTACAGCACTTTCTTTGCAGCCGTATTTATTATCAAATTTAGATTTTGTAACCGAATCGTTAACGTTTATTGCTGGCATTGGAAGTGTTCCATTTTTTACACGCTCGTAAAGTCTGTGAACACCTGTTGTTGTTTCTTCTGATAAACCATTAATTCCAGCAGCTAATTCAGGATAACGGTCTAAAACCATATTTGTTAAATCGCCACCATCATCAAGAATCATATTAAGTGGTTGTCTGTCTTCCCCAAAAAATAACGTTTGTTCTATACACCAATCAAACTCTTCTTCTGACATGTCTTTCCATGCATAAACAGCAGTTCCGGCTTCAGCAATAGCAGCTGCGGCTTGATCTTGAGTTGAAAATATATTACAAGAACTCCAAGTTACTTCAGCACCTAACGCTTGTAATGTTTCAATTAGTACAGCAGTTTGAATTGTCATGTGTAAACATCCAGCAATACGAGCGCCTTTTAACGGTTGAGAGTTTTTGTACTCTTCACGTAAACTCATTAATCCTGGCATTTCAGCTTCAGCTAATTCAATTTCTTTTCTTCCCCAAGCTGCAAGTGACATATCTTTAACTTTATTAGCTACGTAAGGAATTGTTTTTGTGTTCATATAAGTATATTTTTCTATTTGTTTTAAAGGCTACAACTTTGGGTTTGGAACTTAAAAATGGTTAAATTCGCTATGTTAAAAATGCCAAATGCGCCTTAGGCGCTGCAAAGATAACTATTAACTTTCAAAAAAGTAAATGCCTCTTTATAAAACCTTAAATCCAAACTCACAAACTACTGTTAAAATCTGGAAGATAACAGAATCGTTTGATGATTTGATAGAGGGCTTACAACTCAATCAAGAAAGTTCCAAACGTGTTTCTGGAATGAAAAGCGAGATACACCAACGAGGGTTTTTAAGTGTTCGTCATTTATTGGCTGAATTTGGATATTCTGATACAGATTTGTTTTATGACAGTAATGGGAAACCACATTTAAAGGATGGCAAGTATATTTCAATATCACATTCGTTTACATTTTCGGCAGTTGCAATTAGTAATGATTTAATAGGAGTTGATGTTGAAAAACAACGACCTAAAATTGGAATAATTGCACATAAGTTTATAGGTTATGAGCAAGATTATCTAAATAAAGAAGCTTCAGGTTACATTAATAAACTGACAGTAATTTGGTGTGTAAAGGAATCATTGTATAAATTATTTGCGAGACCAGGAATGTTGTTTAGAGAACATTTTCTAGTCATACCATTTATGATAGAAGACCAAACAACAATGGCTTGGATAGACTATAACAATTTAAAGCATAGGTATAATTCAGATTTTGTAGAATTTGAAGGATTTACTTGCGCTTATGCTTTACCATCATAAATGAAGTTTGTCTATAAGAACATAATCGATTCAGCGGTGAATGGTAAAAAAATGTTGGCTGTGTTAATAGATCCAGATAAAATGAAGGTTAAAGAGATACCTGATTTTATTGATAAGGTGAATAAATCTATTGCGACTCATGTTTTTGTTGGAGGAAGTATCGTTCAAGAAGACTTAACAGAAAAATTGGTTAACAAAATTAAAGAAAATACAGATTTACCAATTATATTATTTCCGGGAGATATTTCTCAAATCACAAAAAATGCTGATGCATTGTTGTTTTTATCATTAATTTCTGGGCGAAATCCAGAATATTTAATCGGAAAACAAGTAGAAGCAGTTTCAAAACTTCGAGACTCTGATATTGAGGTAATTTCAACAGGCTATATCTTAATTGAAAATGGAAAGGAGACTTCGGTTCAACGAGTTTCAGAAACATTGCCAATGTCAAGAGATAGTATACAAGATATTATTGATACAGCAAAAGCAGGAGAATTATTAGGAATGAAACTTATATATCTTGAAGCAGGAAGTGGAGCAACCCATCCTATAACACCAGAAATAATTAGTGGTGTAAAGCAAGAATTAAATACTACATTAATAGTTGGAGGAGGAATAAAAAGTATAAAACAGTTGAAACAAGCTTATCAAGCTGGAGCTGACATGGTTGTTATTGGAACAGCCTTTGAAGAAGACGACTCTTTTTTTGACAATTTACGAAAGGAAATTGTCATGCTGTCCCGAATTTTCGGGAGATTCAGCATCTCAAAAAGTAATTAAAATGAATGAGATTATAGATTTTTTTATCAATGCTTACAGAGAGTCACCTACACATTTAATTATTTTAGAAGGCATCGCTTTTGTGTTTGGTATTCTAAGTGTATGGTTTGCAAAAAAAACTAATATTTGGGTGTATCCAACAGGAATTATCTGCACTGTAATAACAGTTTACTTGCTTTATATCAATCAATATTTTGGAGATATGATGATGAATTTTTACTACTCAGTTATGAGTGTTTATGGTTGGTGGAATTGGTCGCGAAAAAAAGGAGATAAATACATTGTTCCAATATCCAGAACAAATAAAAAAGAAAAAACAATAGGTATCATTATGTTTGTTGTAACAATGATTGTTACGTATCTTGTTTATAGAGGGTTTGATTACACAATGGAAATTCCAAACTATATAGATATAGTTACCTCAGGCATTTTCTTTACAGCTATGTGGTATATGGCAAATAAGAAATTAGAAAATTGGACCTTATGGATTATTGCTGATATTATAACCATTCCACTTTATGCATATCGTGGCTTAGGAATGCTATCATTGCAATATGTCATATTTACAATATTAGCAATTCAAGGATATATTGAATGGAAAAACAACTTAAACAAGAGCCATCAAACTGCATAAAAGTAGTTTTGTTTGGCCCTGAATCTACAGGAAAAACAACCTTATCTAAATATCTTGCTAGATATTATAACTCTGTTTGGGTTCCTGAATATGCACGCAACTATTTACAAGACGTTTGGAATAATGAAAGACGAACCTGTGAATCTAAAGATTTATTGCCAATAGCCATTGGCCAAATGACATTGGAAAACGAACTTGCTAAAAAAACAGATTCCGTGTTGATTTGCGACACCGATTTATTGGAAACAAAAGTGTACTCCGAAGCATATTACTCAGGAACTTGTGACCCAATTTTAGATAAATATGCCATTGAAAACACTTACGATTTATACTTTTTAACTTATATTGATGTGCCTTGGGAAGCGGATGATTTGCGTGACAAACCAAATGAGCGTGAGCGTATGTTTAAAGCTTTTGAGGATACATTAATAAAATATAATAGACCTTATGTGGTTTTAAAAGGCAGTAAAAAGGAACGATTGGAAAAGGCCGTGAATCATATAGATGAACTTATTAAAAAAAGAAAGTGAACTTTACAGAAAAAGATATAAAACAAATAGTAGCAAAAGGATTAACTTTAGATGAAGTTAAGGCACAAATAGATTTGTTCAAAGCTGGCTTGCCTTACGTAAATCTCAAGGATACAGCAACAGTTGATTCTGGAATTATAAAACTATCAAGCCCTGAAAAAATTCAATATATTCAAGAATTTCAGAAAAGGCGTGATGATATTTCAATCCTAAAATTTGTGCCAGCATCTGGAGCTGCAACCAGAATGTTTAAGTTTTTATTTCAATTTTTGGCAGAGTTTAATCCAGAAAAAGAGACTATAAATGCCTATATCAATAAGAACAAGGCAAGAGATTTATCAGTTTTTTTAATTGGTCTAGAGAAGCTGCCTTTTTTTGAAGATGTTATTAATAAAGTACATGAAAGGATATCAAATTTTAATGACCTAGGTCACGAAGAGCAACGTTTAGAGTTTATTAAAACAATGCTAGAAGAAAAGCAATTGAATCTCGCTTATTTTCCAAAAGGGTTGTTACCTTTTCACAGATATAAAGAGCATGTGTCTACCGCTTTTGAAGAGCACTTATTTGAAGGAGCATTGTATGCGTCATCAAATAATTTGGCAAATATTCATTTTACCATTTCAGAAAAGCACAAGCATCGTTTTGATGAAGAATTCAAATTTATTGAAGACGATGTTGAAGAACGAACCAATACAAAGTTTAACATTACATTCTCATATCAAAAAGAATCTACAGATACAATTGCAGTAACTCGTAAAAACGAGCCATTTAAAGATGAAAATCGTCAACTGGTTTTCAGACCATCAGGTCATGGAGCCTTGATAAGGAATTTAAATGAATTAAATGCAGACATTATTTTCATTAAAAATATTGACAACGTTGTAGTCAAGAAATATAAAAATGAGTTATCTGATTATAAAATGATACTTGCGGGAATTTTGCTTGAAGTACAAGAACAAGCATTTAATTATTTAAAGCAACTCCATAATGATTCCTTAGAAGAAAATAAGCTAATTGAAATTGCTGAATTTCTATCAAATAGGCTTAATGTTTCTGTCAGTAATGAGTTTGAAAAATATTCTCTTAAGTATCAAATTAAATATTTAAAAGAAAAATTAAACAGGCCAATAAGAGTTTGCGGTATGGTAAAAAATGAAGGTGAACCTGGAGGAGGACCATTCTGGGTTAAGAATGAAAGTGGAAATGTTTCGCTTCAAATTGTAGAATCTGCCCAAATAGATAAAAGCAGCAAACTTCAAAAAGCAATCATGAAAAAGGCAACGCACTTTAATCCTGTAGATTTAGTATGTGGTACAAAAAACTATTTAGGTGAATCGTTTGATTTAAACAAATTTATTGACCGTAAGACGGCTTTTATTTCAGAAAAAACTAAATCTGGAAAGCACTTAAAAGCGTTGGAGTTACCAGGACTTTGGAACGGTTCTATGGCAAACTGGAACACCATTTTTGTTGAGGTTCCGCTATTAACTTTTAATCCAGTCAAGACAGTTAATGATTTATTAAAACCTGCACATCAAATAGTATAACTTGAATCCTGAAAAATTAATATCAGAAATAACTTTAAAAGCGATACGAAGCTCAGGAAGTGGTGGGCAAAACGTTAATAAAGTATCCACAAAAATTGAACTTCAGTTCGATGTTAGAAATTCGTTAGAATTGGATGACGATGAAAAAGCATTAATATTAGAAAACTTAAATACGAGGTTAACAAAAAACAATATTTTAATTCTACAATGTGACGAATCTAGAAGTCAACTAAAAAACAAACAGTTGGTAAAAGAGCGTTTTTTAATGCTCATGAAAGAAGCATTAATAGTTCAAAAAGAGCGTATTCCTACTAAAACACCAAAATCAGTAAAACGGAAACGTTTAAAAAATAAAAAACAAAACGCTGAAAAAAAGGCAAATAGAAAAAAACCAGATATTGAATAAATAATTATTATTAGATAACTATCTTTGTCTCGTTCTCAAAAAAGGGGTGCCTATAACGGCTGAGATCATACCCATTGAACCTAGAACAGGTAATGCTGTTTAGGAAAGTGAAAGAGATATTTTACTAAGCTTGTTGAAATAGTTCTCTAAAGTATTTTATTAATTAAGAATAATCACCTCTTTTTATTCGATTTTAAATATATCGTATGAAAAATTTATTGTCATTCCTGCGTAGGCAGGAATCTACATTTATCTTATTTGCTTTAATGTTTTCGATTTCTAGTTTTGCTCAGGAAAAACAACAAGATTCAACTAAAACAGAAAAATTGGATGAAGTCTTAGTCAATGCAGTTAGAGTAAATGCTACATCACCTATAACTCATTCCAATGTTACAAAAGAGCAACTTGAAAAGCGTAACTTAGGGCAAGATTTGCCAATATTATTAAACTATTTACCATCAGTAGTCACTACAAGTGACGCAGGAGCTGGAGTTGGTTATACAGGAATTAGAGTACGTGGTGTAAGTGCACAATCAACAAACATAACTATTAATGGAATTCCTTATAACGATGCGGAATCTTTAGGAACCTTTTGGGTTAATTTAGGTGATTTTTCTTCGTCTGTAGAAAGTTTACAGCTGCAAAGAGGTGTTGGAACTTCAACTAATGGTTCTGGAGCTTTTGGAGCTAGCATCAATATTTTAACAGATGCCATTTCAGAAAATGCTAATGCAGAAATTTCTAATTCATTTGGAAGCTTTAATACAAGAAAGCACAGCTTAAAGTTCAGTACGGGAAAACTTAATGACCATTTTGAAATTGCTGGTCGCTTATCTCAAATTAAATCTGATGGTTATATTGATAGAGCCGAATCAGATATAAAATCTTATTTCTTACAAGGAGCTTTCGCAAAAGACAATACTTTAATTAAGGCATTGGTTTTTGGAGGTCATGAAATTACATACCAAGCCTGGAATGGCATTGATGCTGAAACTCTGGAAAATGATAGGACGTTTAACCCTTCAGGAATATATACAGATGCTGAAGGTAATATTAGATTCCATGATAATGAAGTAGATAATTATAAACAAGATCATTATCAATTACATTGGAATCAACGATTTAATAATCGTTGGTCTACTAATTTAGGATTAAATTATACATATGGTCGAGGTTATTTTGAGCAGTACAAGGAAGATGAGAGTTTTGCTGATTATGATTTGGATGAAATAATCATTGGAGGAGAAACCATAAACACAACAGATTTGATAAGACGTCGTTGGTTGGATAATAATTTTTACGTCATTACAGCCAGTGCTAATTATAAAAAGGACAACTTGAATATGACTTTTGGAGGGTCATATAGTACTTATGATGGCGATCATTTTGGGGAGATTATCTGGGCACAATATGCCAGTAATAGTGAAATAAATGATCAGTATTATAATGGAAATGGCAAAAAATCAGATTTCAATATTTTTTCAAAAGCTACTTACAAGTTAAATGATAAAATTAGTCTTTATGGAGATTTGCAAATGCGACTAGTTAACTATAAAACTTCAGGATTAACTTCAGATCGGGTAAATCTTTTAGTTGATGAAAACTATAATTTTTTTAATCCAAAAGTTGGAATAACATATAGTTTAGATGCTAAAAGTAGTTTATATTTCTCGTATGCAAGAGCAAATCGTGAACCCAATAGAAATGACTTTGAAAGTAATTCTGACGTCAAGCCAGAACAGTTAAATGACTTTGAACTGGGTTGGAGACATACAACAAGCAAATTCAGACTTAATGCTAATGCATATTATATGCTTTATAATGAGCAACTAATTTTAACTGGAGCAATTGATGATGTTGGAGCACCTATTAGAACAAATAGTGGTAGTAGCTATCGTTTAGGACTAGAAATTGATGCAGCTTTGCAACTTTCAACAAAATTTGCAATCCAGCCTAATATTACCCTTAGTACAAACAAAAATAAAAACACGTTTTCTCAAATAGATGGCGAAGTAGTGAACTTAGGCAAAACGAATATCTCATTTTCTCCAGAGCTAGTAGCTGGGAACGCTATAGTATTTCAACCTAGAGAGAATTTTCAGTTATCTTTATTAAGCAAATTTGTTGGCGAACAATTCATGGGGAATACAGATTCTCAAGTATCAAAGTTGAAGAACTATTTTGTGAATGATTTTAGTATTACTTATGAAATAAAAACAAATTCAATATTCAAATCAATTGTTCTCTCAGGGTTAGCAAATAATATTTTTGGAGAAAAATATGTATCAAACGGTTATTATTTCACTTATGATGATACGTGGACTAATCCAGGAACCACATCAACTATTGAAGGTGCAGGTTATTATCCGCAAGCGACCACTAACTTCTTAGTTGGAGCTACTTTTAAGTTTTAATTGATGATGAGGTTACTGCCACTAAGTTCGGCTCTATAAGCTTTTAGGCCACATCTTAAATCAGGATTTTCAAGCGGTTGTCCAGTAAATGTACTGTACTTATTAGCATCTTCACAACCACAAATGGCTTCTGCTGCCGAGACGGACAATATAGAACAAGAACTTGGAACGTGGTTTGGGTCTGCTGCATCAAAAGCCACAAAACCAGTTCCAGTATTTGTTACGATTAATCCACCATTTCCAGGTCCTGGAACATAAATAGTGTTACCAATAAAATTCAAGTCATTGTATTGAGAAAAGTTTAAATTTAAACTTTCATTGACGCCAATATTGAGTAAAAAATTGCAGTTTCTGTTATTGTCGTCATTTTTACTGCAACTAAGCAATAGAGAAGTAAGTAAAGTAAAAATAGCAAGCTTTTTCATGTTATAAATTTCATTTTCAATTTACAATAATACGTACTTGAAACTAATAATTTTGTATATTTGTCATACAATCTCGTGAAAACGGGATTTTTTGTGTTTATATACAAAGCACAGTGTTAATTAAACGATGAAGTTATGAGTAACGTATCTTATTATACGCCTGAAGGACTAAAAAAATTAAGAGAAGAATTAAGTCAGTTAAAAGATGTTGAGCGCTTAAAGGCTTCACGCGCTATTGCTGAGGCAAGAGATAAAGGTGATTTAAGTGAAAATGCTGAATACGATGCAGCCAAAGAAGCACAAGGTATGTTAGAAATGCGTATTTCTAAATTGGAGGAAGCTTTGTCTGGAGCAAGACTTATTGATGAGTCTCAACTTGATTTAACAAAAGCATTAGCGCTTTCTATTGTGAAGATTAAAAATCAAACGAATGGTATGGAAATGACCTATACTTTAGTTGCTGATGGTGAGGCAGATTTAGCTTCAGGAAAAATATCAGTTAACTCTCCAATTGGAAAAGGCTTACTAGGAAAATCTGTTGGTGATATTGCTGAAATACAGGTTCCTAATGGAGTTATGAAATTTGAGATTTTAGAGATTTCCAGATAAGGTTTTTCATTTTCATAAAAGAAGAAATTACAATTAGATTAATATGGCTACAATTTTCACTAAAATAATAAATGGAGAGATTCCTTGTTACAAGGTTGCTGAAACTGAAGATTTTTTAGCATTTTTAGATATTAATCCAAACGCTAAAGGGCATACGCTTTGTATTCCTAAAGTTGAGGTAGACAAGATTTTTGATTTAGATAAAGAAGCTTTCAGTGAATTGATGGAGTTTTCAAGAACTGTTGCTATTGCTATTGAAGAATCAATTCCTTGCAAACGAGTTGGGTTGACAGTTATTGGTCTTGAAGTGCCTCATGCTCATGTGCATTTAATTCCTTTAAATTCAATGGAAGATGCTCAATTTATTTCAAAACAAAAACTTACTGCTGAAGAATTTCAACAAATAGCCAAAACAATTCAGTCAAACTTATAATTGTTTTAATGCAATTTGAAAGGTTGTGCCTTTATTAATTTGAGATTGCAACACTTTTATCTTGCCATCATGGTAATCTTCAATAATTCGTTTAGATAATGATAGGCCTAATCCCCAACCTCTTTTTTTGCTTGTATATCCTGGTTCAAATATTTTTTTGTATTGAGCTTTAGAAATCCCTTTTCCAGAATCAGTGACTTGAATATATACGTGCTTATCTGAATTTGTAATAGCAATTTTTAATTGCCCTTTACCTTTCATCGCATCAATAGCATTCTTTACCAGATTCTCAATGGTCCAGCTAAATAATTGCATGTTTAAATTAACAAATAAAGGATCTTCAGGAGCTTCAAATTCAAACTCGATAAGATCTGATAAACGTGTTTTTAGGTAGTTGTATGTGTCTTGAGTTGCAAAAATAACATCAATTTTTTCTAGCTTAGGAATAGAACCAATTTTGCTAAATCTATCAGTAATGGTTTGTAGCCTGTCAACATCTTTTTCTATTTCTTTTAAATAGTCAGGATTCACATTTTCAGAACGTAAAATTTCTGTCCAACCAACTAATGAAGATAAAGGTGTGCCAATTTGATGAGCTGTTTCCTTTGCCATTCCTGTCCATAATTTGTTTTGAGTGGCAATTTTAGTGCTTCTGTAAAAAAAGTATGCTACAGCTGCAAATAAGAGAATGATTAATACAAGTGCTAAAGGATAATACTTTAGCTTATTTAAGAGTGGAGAATTCCCATAGTAAAGAGTTCCTGAATCTGAATTTCCAAAACTTATCTCAATAGGAATATTTTCCTTTTGAAGCTCTAAAACAAACTTGTTTAATTTCAAAGAATCTGAAATTTTTAAACTATCAATATTTCGATAACTCATTATATTGTTATTCGTATCAAGGAGGAGCATTGGAGTTGTAACAGTTGAATCTGTAACTATATAATCTGCAACTTCATTTAATTCAGCACCATCATCAAATAAATCCTTTGAAAACCTTTCATAAGCAAATGTCCATTTTTCCATTTTGGCACGTTCTTCAGCCTTAAAATGTTGAAAAAATGAGTAAGTATTCCAGAGAATTAAGGAAATAATGATAAACGATGAAATCACAATAATCCATCGAATAATATTTTGATTTTTAGTTAGCATCTAATAAAGAAAAATTTCAATTTTAAATATAATGTAATTATGTTAATATTATTGCGCAACTTGTTAGTAAAACTGTTTTTAGTTGCAACTCATATTGGTTAACTTTGCCCAAATTTGTTATTAATGACATCATTTGAGCCAAAAGAACTCTCTGTGCAAAAGTTACATGGTCTATTATTAAGTGCAATAGCACCAAGACCAATTGCATTTGCTAGTACTATAGATTCTGATGGGAATCCGAATTTATCACCTTTTAGTTTTTTCAATGTGTTTAGTGCAAATCCGCCAATTTTAATTTTTTCACCTGCACGTCGTGTTAGTAACAATACAACAAAACATACTTTTGAGAATGCTAAACAAAGTAAGGAAGTTGTAATTAATGTTGTGAACTATGATATTGTGCAACAAATGTCATTAAGTAGTACTGAGTATCCTGAAGGTGTAAACGAGTTTGATAAGTCAGGACTTACAATGGTGAAATCTGACATAGTTAAACCGTATAGAGTTGGTGAATCTCCTGTACAGTTTGAGTGTAAAGTAAATGATGTTATTGAGCTGGGACAAAATGGTGGAGCTGGTAACTTAGTAATTTGTGAAGTGTTAAAATTTCACATCACAAAAGATGTTTTAAATACTGATGAAACTATAAACCAAGAAGCTTTAGATTTAGTTGCAAGAGCTGGAGGAAGTTATTATACAAGAGCGAATAAAGGTTTTTTTGAAATTCCAAAACCTTTAAGAACTTTAGGCATTGGCGTTGATGCACTTCCTGACAGCGTTAAAAACAGTATGATTTTAACAGGAAATGACCTAGGGATATTAGGGAATGTTGAAGCGTTGCCAAATAAAAAAGATATTGAAAAATTTGTAAATTCGGTAAGTGAAAGATATCCTAATATTAGGAAAATGACACATCGCGAAAAGCATAAAATTGCTAAAAATTATTTAAGTTTTGGTGATGTTAATAGTGCATTAAAACTATTGTTAAGCTAATTTTAAAATAATATTAAACAGAAAATAAATAGAATATAATGGAATTACAAGGAAGAGTTAAGTTAATTGGAGAAACACAAACATTTGGAGCAAACGGATTTCGTAAAAGAGAAGTAGTAGTAACTACTGAAGAGCAATATCCACAGCATATTATGGTTGAATTTGTTCAAGATAAAACAGACTTATTAAATAATTACCAAGTTGGTCAACAAGTTAAAATAAGTATCAATCTAAGAGGACGTGAGTGGACAAACCCTCAAGGTGAAGTAAAATATTTCAACTCTATTCAGGGTTGGAGAATTGAAGCATTACAGCAAGAAGCTCCAAGTGGAGATATACCTCCAATTCCACCAGCAGACGCTTTTGAGCCAGCAGGAGATTTAAATGAAGAGGACCACGACGATTTACCTTTTTAATAAGTAGTAATCTAAACAAAAAATAAAAAAACCTCAATGCATATAGCATTGAGGTTTTTTTATTGCTTCAAAATATGTTATTTTCAAATTATGAATATTACCAAAACCGTTGAAACTATTTTCAGAAGGTATTTGCCTTCACCTTTTACAATAGCAATATTGTTAACGTTGCTAACAATTCTGTTGGCTTTCTTTTTTACAGAATCTTCAAATAATGAAAATCATTTATTAAGTATTTTGTCATTTTGGGAATTAGGAATTTGGAACAATGACTTATTGGTGTTTGCTTATCAAATGATGCTGATTTTGGTACTAGGTCATGTTTTGGTTTTGAGTAAACCAGCAAATAGACTTATTGTAAAACTTTCAAAAAATGTAACAAGTACTGTTAGCGCAGTGATTTTAGTAAGTGTCACAACAATGTTGGCTGCCTTTTTAAATTGGGGACTTGGACTCATTTTTGGAGCTATTTTGGCCAGAAAAGTTGGTGAACATGCACAGCAAAATAATATTCCATTAAATTATCCATTGGTTGGCGCAGCAGGTTACGTTGGCTTAATGGTTTGGCATGGTGGAATAAGTGGTTCAGCGCCAATAAAGGTTGCAGAGAGTAATCATATTTTAAATTTTATGGAAGGCGTTTCGTCTTCAAGCATGTTAAATCAGATTCCCGAAAGTATTAGCTTTAATCAAACTATATTTAGTTGGTGGAATTTAGTCTTGTTTGGAATTTTATTACTAGTTATCCCATTTGTATTGAAACAAATTGCAAAATCAACACAACCTACTAATTTTAATTTAAAAACGTATGATTTTGAAAAGCACTCTTTGGACGATATAGAAGGTGCTGAAAAACTAGATTACTCAAAAATTCTAGGAGTAGGTTTCGGAATTGTTTTGCTAGGCGCTTTTTTCTATCAATATTGGAATGATTTATTGAGTTTAAAAATCACACCTAATATGCTTAATTTTTTTATGCTAGGCCTAGCAATAGTACTACATAAAAGCTTCAAAAATTTCTTGAATGCATTAGAAGAGGCCATTAAGGGGACATCAGGAATTCTTATTCAATTCCCTTTGTATTTTGGCATTATGGGAATTATGAAAAGTACAGGAATGGTTGTAATGATTTCTGATTTTTTTGTTTCTGTTGCAACCGAGACAACACTTCCAATTTTCACATTTTTTAGTGCAGGATTGGTCAACATTTTTGTACCAAGTGGTGGAGGTCAATGGGCAATACAAGGTCCAATTGTAGTTGAATCGGCACTAAAATTAGGTGTGCCATTACCAAAAGCAATAATGGCTTTGGCTTATGGCGACCAAATTACAAATATGCTTCAGCCTTTTTGGGCTTTACCTTTACTAGGCATTACGAAATTGAAGGCAAGAGAAATTTTGCCATATACGCTAATACTTATGCTTGTTGGCATTGTTGTGTATGTATTGGGATTGCTAATCTTTTAAGAAGACAAATAATATGTATTTATTATCTGATAAAATTGAATTTCCAGATGTAAGTCAGGCTTCTAATGAAGGATTACTAGCTTATGGAGGAGATTTGTCAGCAGAACGATTAATTCTTGCTTATTCTAAAGGAATTTTTCCTTGGTTTGAAGAACGAGAGCCTATATTATGGTGGTCACCAAATCCTAGGTTTGTATTATATCCAAATCAATTAAAAGTATCAAAAAGTTTAAGGAAAATAATTCAGAATAATAAATTTCAAGTAACAACAAATAAATCTTTTAAAAATGTTATTATAGCTTGTGCTAAAACTAAAAGAAAAGGGCAAACTGGTACTTGGATAACATCAAAAATGATTGATGCTTATTGCAATTTATTTGATTTGGGTTTTGCACAATCTGTTGAAGTTTGGCAAAAGGATAATTTAGTTGGAGGCCTTTATGGCATAGATTTAAAGAATGGTATTTTTTGTGGAGAAAGCATGTTTAGTAATGTTAGTAATGCAAGTAAAGTTGGCTTTGTGTCGTTTATTGAAAATTCAAATTATAAATTAATTGATTGCCAACTTCATACCAAGCATTTAGAAATTTTTGGAGCAAAACATATACCTAGAAAAGATTTCATTAAATTGACAAAAATCATAGATTGGGAATAATATATTATAGATATTAGCAAAATATAATAGAATTTTTGGATGCTTACAAAAGAAGATTTTAATCAAATTGATGATAAAGAAAAGTTTTTAGAAATTCTTCAAACAAAGATTGATAAAAACATTCTCGATGAGGTTGTTGAAAAAGTTGAGTATGAAAATGAACTTTTACAACTTCAGGCAGAATTGGTAAACTTACAACGTTGGGTTGCTAAACACAAAAGGCGTGTTTGTGTCATTTTTGAGGGACGCGATGCTGCTGGAAAAGGAGGGTCTATTCGAAGGTTTACAGAACATTTAAACCCTCGTTCAAATCGCGTTGTTGCCTTAACAAAACCAACAGAAGTAGAGAGAGGGCAATGGTATTTCAGACGCTACATAAAAGAACTTCCAGAACCTGGAGAAATAGTATTCTTTGATAGAAGTTGGTACAATCGTGCAGTTGTAGAACCTGTTATGGGCTTTTGTACAGATAGTGAGTACGAAAAATTCATGGTTCAGGTTAATGAGTTTGAACATATGCTATATGAAGATGGTGTTGATATTATAAAATTTTGGTTTTCAATTACTAAAGAAGAGCAAGCAAAACGCTTTGAATCGAGATTAAAAAATCCCTTGAAACGTTGGAAATTTAGCCCAGTAGATCAGGAAGGTCAAAAACGTTGGGATGACTATACATTTTATAAAGAACAAATGTTTAGTAAAACACATACTACGTTTAGTCCTTGGATTCTTATTATTACGAACAATAAAAGGCAAGCAAGATTAGAAAGTATGCGTTATTTATTATCAAAGTTTGATTATGAAGGCAAAAGAAAATCTGGTTTAACTATGCTTCGAGACCCAAATGTTGTGCAACGCTACCATAGAGCTATTAAATAAATATTTAGATGACTGAAGATTTAACCGAAAAAGATTTAAAGCTCTTAAACTCAAAGAAAGGAATTAAGCAATTCTTAAAAGAGCAAAATTTCACAATACCTAAAATACTTCGTTATGTGAAGTATGAAAATAAGCTTAAGGATCTTCAAGAAGAGCTTATTAAACTTCAAAAATGGGTTGGTGAAAATGATGAAAAAGTAGTGATTCTTTTTGAAGGACGTGATGCGGCTGGGAAAGGTGGAGCTATAAGACGAACAACCGAACATTTAAACCCCAGAGAATTTAAAGTGGTTGCCCTATCTAAGCCAACTGAGGATGAAAAAAGTCAATGGTATTTTCAGCGTTATATAAATCATTTACCTAAAAAAGGAAAAATCGTATTTTTTGATAGGAGTTGGTATAATCGAGCTGTGGTAGAACCTGTTAATGGTTTTTGTACGCAAGAAGAATATTATAGGTTTATGAACCAGGTTAATGAATTTGAACGTATGCTTATCGAGTCAGGTATTAGATTGATTAAATTCTATTTTTCAATCTCAAAAGAAGAGCAAGATGAACGTTTTCAGGATATTAAAACAAGTCCATTAAAAAAATGGAAATACAGTGCAGTTGATGCTAAAGCTTTAGAACTTTGGGATGACTACACAGATTATAAAAATAAAATGTTTGAAAAAACAAACACTGAGCTATCACCTTGGATTGTAATCAAAGCAAACAGAAAAAGTAAAGCTAGAATTGAAGCTATTCAAAAAGTATTAGAGCTAATTCCTTATGATTCTAAAGATTTAGAGGTAATTAAACCGTTTAATTTTTAAACTTCATTATATCTAAAACAAGATACTTCATGGTCATTAACCATTCCAGTAGCTTGCATGTGTGCATAAATAACAGTCGTTCCTACAAACTTGAAACCACGTTTCTTTAAATCTTTACTAATAACATCACTTAAAGGTGTATTTGCAGGACCATCTTTGTAGTTGTTAATAGTGTTTTTTATAGGTTTCCCTTTTGTAAACTTCCAAATATAATCACTAAAACTTCCAAATTCCCCTTGAATTTTCATGAAAGCTTCCGCATTAGTAATGGTCGCTTTTATTTTTAATTTGTTTCTAATGATTCCTGCATCTTGAAGCAAATCATTAAATTTTTCCTGATTATATTTGGCGATTTTTTTATAATCAAAATCATCAAGAGCTTTTCTAAAATTTTCTCTTTTTCGCAAGATGGTTATCCAGCTTAAACCAGCTTGAAATGTTTCAAGAATTAAAAACTCAAATAAGGTAGCATCCTCATAAACTGGAACTCCCCATTCGGTATCATGATAAGTTTCATATAGCTCATCACCAACACACCAACCGCATCTATGTTTATTACTCATATATAATCGCGTAAGGTTTTAAACAAAATTTGACTCATGTATGACAAAAGTCATAAAATAAAGTGAATCAAGATATTAGATTTACAATCTATAAAGTTACAATTATGCACCAAATAATAAAAGATAGTTTAGATAATAGTATTAATTATACTGATTATTACAGGTTAATGCAGAAATTAGTTCAAAATAAGGTTACTACTGGAGACGATGTTTCAGAAGCGAATATTAATTATACCATGCTGAATGAAAGACGCATGAGTAGATGGAATAAAAAACTTAAAATCACTGAAAGTGATGAAACAAAAATAAAAGAGTTTAATCATGAAGTTATTTGGTTGGTTATTTCTGAAAGTTGGTGTGAAGATGCAGCACATTTAATTCCAGTGATGAATAAGGCGGCAGAACTAAACGGAAACATTAATCTTCGTATTGTATTACGTGATGATAATAAAGACTTAATGAATCGGTTTTTAACCAATGGTAGTGAGTCTATCCCAAAACTAATTATGATTGAAACTGATACTTTAGAAGTTATTGATACTTATGGACCAAGACCTAGTATTGTTACAGAGATGGTAGAGAACTTTAAAAAAGCACATGGTAAACTGACACCTGAATTTAAAGAAGATTTACAACGTTGGTACAATAAAGACAAGGGTAAAAATACTATTGTAGATTTAACAGAACTTCTAGAAAAATATACACTTAATTTTTCCCTTTAAACAGGAATGTAATCGTTCCAATTTGTGAAGGTTTTGAGTTGTCTAAATTAAACTTAGAAGCTTTGGCATACTCCAAAGCATGGTCAACCAAACAACCATTATCTGTTGTTGAAGCATTATTGTAAAAGGTGTTTGTTACGTTGCCTTTACTATCAACAGTAATATTAATAACAACTTTTCCTCCCATTTCGCATAAATAAATTGGAGGAGGAATATCAATTTTTGTTCGATTTACCAATGAATAACTAATAGAACTATTTTTATTCGCACCATTTGATGAAGGATCTCTTTTCTTTTCAGAAGTTTTTGCTATAATAGCATTAATCTCATCAAATGTATTCGCTTCATTTTCGTTAGAAGTACTTTGTGATGATGATTCGTTAGAAGTTTCAGATCCCTCTGAAGTAGCTTCAGAGTTATTTCTATTTCGTATTTCTTCCAAACGTTCTTCAAAAGCGTTGTCTTCAAACTCATCATTATTTTCATTAAAAGCTTGATTGGTACTCGTAGTATTAAGTAAATTATCAAGGCTTTCAAGAATTTCCTTTAACTCTTCTTTTTCCTCTTCATCAATGGTTTCAGGTTCCATCTCGTAAAAGGTTTCTGAAACCAATTTAGATTGCTCTTTTATATGAAGAGTAAACCCTAAAAGCACCACAACAGTTGATAATAATGTTGTTGCTATCATGGCCTTATATGTGTTTGCGGTAGGCATTAATTTAGAACGTAATTATTTAATTTAGTGCGTTATATATACGTTAAAGTATTGAAAAAAGATTAAAAACATAATGTAATGCTTGAAAACTTGAATTTAGTACTTTGCCAAATTTGCTATAAAACTTTCAATTGTATCAGCAGTTTCAACATTAAAATCTCCAATTTTTGTTCTTCGTAATTTTGATAAATGAGCTCCAGAGTTTAAGGCTTTCCCAAAGTCATTAGCCAAAGAACGAATATATGTTCCTTTACTGCAAACCACTCTAAAATCAACCTCATTATTTTCAAATCTTGTAATCTCAAATTCCGAAATGGTAACCTTTCTTGATTTAATGTCAACACTTTCTCCAGCTCTTGCAAATTCGTATAAACGCTTTCCATCTTTTTTAATCGCTGAAAAAATAGGTGGAAACTGATCGATATCACCAATAAATTGTTCGGTTGTAGTTCTTACCAAATCTTCAGCAATATGATTGGTTGGAAAAGTTTCGTTAATTTCAGTTTCAAGATCAAATGAGGGCGTAGCACTTCCAAGTACAATTGTTCCTGTATATTCTTTTATCTGGCCTTGAAATGAATCAATTTGCTTGGTCATTTTTCCAGTACAAATAACAAGTAATCCACTTGCCAAAGGATCTAATGTGCCAGCATGACCAACTTTTATTTTTTTAATATTGAAAGCTTGTCGTATTTCCCAACGCAATTTATTTACAACTTGAAAAGAAGTCCAGTGTAAGGGTTTGTCAATAAGTAAAATTTGTCCTGATTGATAATCTTCTAAAGTTTTCATGCGTTAATTCATTGATGCATAAGTGATAGCAATAAGACCTACCACCACACAATAAATAGCAAAGTAACTAAGCTTGCTGTTTTTTACTATTTTGATCATCCATGTACATGCAAATAAGCCTGAAATAAAAGCTGCGATAAAACCGACTGAAAGTATTGTGAAATTAGTGCTGTCATAACTAAGATCGCCACTTAAAACGTCTTTTCCAATTTTGCCAAATATTAATGGCACAACCATTAAAAAAGAAAATCGTGCAGCTTTGGTTTTGTCATTTCCTAATAGAACAGATGTTGAAATTGTTGCTCCTGAACGTGAAATTCCTGGAAGCATGGCAATTGCTTGAGCAAAACCAATAACTAAGGCATTGGAGAAAGATACTTTTTTATTAGTGTTTTTAGCTTTATCTGCTAAGTACAGTAGTAAAGCAGTAATTATTAGCATAAAACCAACAAGTTTAATATTTTCTCCAAAAAGAGCTGATAATTCGTTTTCGAAAGTAAAGCCAATAATTGCTGCTGGTAACATTGATATGGCAATTTTAGTTACAAATTGTAAGTCTTCATTCCACTGAAATTTCATGATGCCTTTTAAGATGTCCCAAATATCTTTTCTAAATATAACTATGGTACTAATCGCAGTTGCAAAATGTAACACAACTGTAAATAGCAAACTTTCTTCTGGAACTAAATCATCACCAAGAATAGCTTTGCCTATCTCTAAATGACCACTTGAGGAAACAGGAAGAAACTCGGTAAGACCTTGTACAATGCCTAGAATAATTGCGTCAATAATTTCCATGTGGCAAATGTATCAAAAAGCAATTGGGAATTAGAAATTTATTTTTCTGAATTTGATTTGTCTGGATTTAATAAAATGGCGTAAATCTGAATACCAAAACCAATAAGTACTAAAGTTGGTGCTAAGCGAATACGTCTCCAACTAAAAATTTCTGGGTTAAAAACATTTGGGTCATCACTACCTCCACCAGACATTAAAATAAAACCTAAGGCAATAAAACCTAAACCAATAAACATCCATTTATAGTTCTTTTTTCCAAAAATAAAAATGTCTTTTGTGCCTTCTTTACGTTTTTGTTCTCCCATGTTAATCGAATTCGGTAAAAATTATCTCGTCACCAATAGCCATTTGTGCAATATGTTCAGAGGTGCCAAATAGCATTTTTGGTAAGTGCAAAGTAACGGTTTTATTTAAAACTTTTGCGTTAAGGGTTTCTAAATTTAAACCTTGCTCTAAACCACGATTAATATAATAGAAATCTGTACCATCATCATGAAATACAATATCGTATGATGAGCCTTTGGTTATTTTATTGATGGTTACTTCAACAATTTCGCATTCTTCAGGTTGTGGATTGCTAATCACACATGATTTAAATACTAAAAAAATTGAAAGAAAAAGGGCAAGGACAATAAAAGATATGAATCGTTTCATAATTTAATGTTGGTTTATTCATGCAACGTTTGAATAGCAATATTAGTATTAGTAATACAGCTGGTCAGTATTCAAATTCAGAAAACGCTGTGTAGCAAAATAAGTACTGATCCAAGAAATAATAATTCCAAGAAGGAATACGCCTAAAAACAATCCAACTATCATAAAGGGCTTGTTTAATAACTCCAATTCAGCAAATGTTTTATCAATGTAATATAGCACAACAGCCATTCCGATTAAGGCTAAAAGAGCTCCAATAATTCCAAGCTTGATGCTTTTCCAAATAAAAGGGCGTCTAATAAATTGTTTGGTGGCTCCAACCATCTGCATGGTTTTTATGGTAAAACGCTTTGAATACACAGATAATCTAATGGAGCTATTAATAAGTAGAACAGCAATTAAAGTGAACAATCCACTAATAATTAGTACCCAAAGACTAATGCGTTTTACATTGTTATTCATCATAGATACTAAGTCTTTGTCATAACGCACTTCGTCAACAAATTTTTTGGTCATTGTAGCTTCAGAAATACTATCTAAGCGTTGTTCAGTCACGTAATCGGCTTTTAAATTTACATCAATTGAATTCTGCAAAGGGTTATAGCCAACATCATCTAAAAAGTCTTCGCCATATTCACCTTTCATAAAAGAAGCAGCATTTTCTTTAGAAACATAATTGGTTTCTTTTACATATTTAGCAAGTGCTAAGCTTTTTTCTAACTGATTTATTTCAACATCCTTTGCGTTATCATTCAGATAAATCGTCATGACAACACGCTCTTTAAAATTATCTGAAATGGTTTTAGCATTTAACACAAGCATTCCTAATAAACCAATTAAGAATAGTACTAAAGCAATGCTAAGTACTACCGAAAAATAAGAAGATATCAATCGACGTTTTTGATGCTTTTCAAATGATGAGCTCATAGAGTGTTTTAGTTGATTGTGTAAAAATAATAAAGTATCTTTAATCTTAAATATTAATAACTCAAACATATGAACATTGTTGTATTTGGTGCTGGAGGTGTTGGTGGATATTTCGGTGGAAAATTAGCACAAGCTGGTTATAATGTTACTTTTATTGCTCGCGGGAAACACTTGCAGGCCATTAAAAACAATGGATTACAAGTAAAGAGCGTTAATGGAGATTTTATAGTGCGCCCAAAAGTGACTGATGATGTTTCAACAATCAATAATCCAAATTTAGTGATTCTTGGTGTTAAATCTTGGCAAGTTGAAGATGTTGCTACTCAATTAAAATCAGTTATTAATGAAAATACTATGGTGTTACCATTGCAAAATGGCGCTGATAATGCTGACAGATTAAGAGCAATTTTACCATATGAAAATGTGTTGGCTGGATTATGTAAAATTGTAAGCCGAGTTGAAGCTCCTGGAATTATTGATCATTTTGCATTTGACCCAGAGATTGTATTTGGAGAATATAACATTGAAAATACGAATCGTATTAAAGAAGTTGGTAAATTATTTGATAATGCTAATATTAAAAACAGAATTTCAGAAGATATTCACTTGGATATCTGGAAAAAGTTTCTGTTTATTGTAACTATTAGTGGTTTTGGAGCTATTACTCGTTCAGTTTTTGGAAACATTAGAAAAGATGATTATTTAAGGCAAATGATGTATCAAACAGCTAATGAAATTGTTGCTATTGCAAATGCCAAATCAATTGAGCTAACCAATAATGATATTGAAATGGTACTAAAAGTAATAGATAATTTTAGCCATGATACTACTGCATCTATGCAACGAGATTTTATGGCTGGACGTCCAAGTGAGCTTGAAAATTTTAATGGTTACATCGTCAGACAAGGAAAAGAGCTACATATTTCAACACCAGTAAACACATTTATTTATCATTGTTTATTGCCACAAGAAAACAAAGCGCGTGAGTTAAGCTAATTTTGTTTGCGCTTTGCTAATTATATAGACACCACTAATTACCAAGAGACAACTCAATATTTTCACAGCATTAATATCTTGTGCATACTCGCTATGCCCAAGTCCATAAGCGTAAATACTCACCATAATAAAACTAACAGCTGGTTGTAAATACACATAGCTACTGTTTACTGATGGAGATACAAAATTGAGCGCATAAATATTGAACAAGTAGGCAAAGAATGTTGTAAAAATCACAACGAAAGCTATTACTAGATAAGTGTTTAAATCAAAAGCTGTAAAATCCGTGGCTAGTAAATCCCCAATTCCAAATGGAACCATAAAAATAAAGCCAAACAAAAACACCCAGCTTATTAGTGTAATGGAGTTATATTTTTTCATCAAAGGTTTTACGATTACCAAATAGAGGCCATAACAACAAGCGTTCAAAAAGACAAATAAATTTCCTAAAAAAGAACTTGTTCCGCCTGAAGTATTACCATACCAAATTAGCAAGACAGCTCCAATGCCTCCAATAGTTATTCCCAAAAGCTTTCCAGCAGTGACTTTTTCTTTGAGTATGAGTGCGCTGAAAATTAATACCATTACTGGAATGGAGGTAATGATAATTGAAGCGTCAATTGGTGAAGTGAGATTCAAGCCATTAAAAAACAACAATTGATTGGCGGCTGCACCAAGCAAGCCGCAAAGTGCTAAACGCATCATGTCTTTTTTAGCAACACGTTCTTTTATAAATGACTTAATAATCCAGAAAAGAATAACACCAAAAAACAAACGAATAAATACAAAGGCAGAAGGACCAATTTTATTTGGCATAATACCTTTTGCAATGAGGTAATTGGCACCATAAATTACGTTGGCGCCAAGTAAAGCTAAGTGTGCTTTGTTAGTGTTGGTTAGCAAAAGACGTGTTGGTTAAAGTTGATGTGAAAATACAAATTGCTTTTCAAAACCAATTGAATTAAATAATAATTAAGCGTAATCGCTTTATTATATATAATCATTTTACTGTTTTCTTTATTAACCGTAAATTTGCGCTTCAAAAACTGTCATTACAAGGAACGGAGTGACGTGGTAATCTTTTTAATGAACAGATTGCTTCACTTTGTTCGCAATGACGTTTAGAATTTACTGTAGAATGAAATATCATTTCAACGAGATAGAAAAAAAGTGGCAAGACTATTGGGCAGAAAACCAAACGTTTAAAGCTGAAAACAATTCTGATAAACCAAAGTACTATGTGCTGGATATGTTTCCTTATCCAAGTGGTGCAGGATTGCATGTTGGTCATCCTTTAGGTTATATTGCTAGTGATATTTATGCACGCTACAAACGTCATAAAGGATTTAATGTATTGCACCCTCAAGGATATGACAGTTTTGGTTTGCCTGCAGAACAGTATGCCATTCAAACTGGTCAACATCCAGCTATTACGACTGAAGAAAATATTAAAACGTATCGTCGTCAGTTAGACCAAATTGGTTTTTCATTCGATTGGTCTCGTGAAGTTAGAACAAGTGACCCTAGCTATTACAAATGGACACAATGGATTTTTATTCAACTTTTTGATTCTTGGTATAATAACGAAACTAATAAAGCTGAAAACATTACGGTGTTAACAACCGTTTTTGAAGCTGAAGGAAACGCTAATGTAAATGCTGAATGTGATGATGATGTAGAAGTGTTTACTGCTGAAGATTGGAATAGTTATTTATCAGAACAACAACAAGAAATAGTACTAAAATATAGACTAACATATCTTGCTGAAACTGAAGTAAACTGGTGTCCAGCTTTAGGAACGGTTTTAGCAAACGACGAAATAGTCAATGGTGTTTCTGAACGTGGTGGTCATCCTGTGGTTAGAAAGAAAATGACACAGTGGAGCATGCGAATTTCAGCTTATGCTGAACGCCTACTTCAAGGCTTAGAAACCATCGATTGGCCTGAACCACTTAAAGAAATACAACGTAATTGGATTGGAAAATCGATTGGGGCAAGCGTGTCGTTTAACGTCATTGCGAACCACGAGGGACGAAGTGGGAAGCAATCTGTTAATCATAAAATAGCCGTCTTCACCACAAGACCAGATACCATTTTTGGAGTTAGTTTTATGACCTTGGCTCCAGAGCACGAACTAGTGTCACAAATTACAACTGAAGCTCAAAAAGCTGAGGTCGATGCTTATATTGAAGCTACTGCAAAACGTAGCGAACGTGATAGAATGGCTGATGTAAAAACAATTTCTGGTGCTTTTACTGGAGCATATGCTGAGCATCCTTTTACTAAAGAGCCAATTCCAATTTGGATTGGCGATTACGTGTTAGCTGGTTACGGAACAGGAGCAGTAATGTCTGTGCCTTGTGGTGACCAACGTGATTATGATTTTGCAAATTACTTTAATATTCCAATTCCAAATATATTTGAAGGTGTTGATATTTCTGAGGAAGCTTTTGCAGATAAAGACAATACAGTTATCGCAAATAGTGATTTCTTAAATGGATTGAAGTATAAGAAAGCCGTTAAAACTGCAATTTACGAATTAGAAAAACTAGGACAAGGCGAAGGGAAAACCAATTACAGATTACGTGATGCAGTGTTTAGCAGACAACGATATTGGGGTGAACCATTTCCTGTGTATTATGTCAATGGAATGCCACAAATGATTGAAGCACAACATTTACCTATCACGTTACCTGAAGTAGAAAAATATTTACCAACTGAAACTGGTGAGCCGCCTTTAGGAAATGCAACACATTGGTCTTGGGATACAATTAATAATAAAGTAGTCTCAAACGACCTTTGTCATGCTGAGCTTGTCGAAGCATCTCAACATAATGGCGTTTATCCTTTAGAACTAAACACCATGCCAGGTTGGGCTGGAAGTTCTCAGTATTTTAATAGATACATGGACCCTCAAAATGAGGAAGAAATTTTCTCTCAGGAAGCCATTAATTATTGGCAACAAGTAGATTTATATATTGGAGGAAGCGAACATGCAACAGGACACTTGTTATATTCTCGTTTCTGGCAAAAGTTTATGTTTGATTTAGGATTAGTACCACATGATGAGTTTGCAAAAAAACTCATTAACCAAGGAATGATTTTGGGGACTAGTGCTTTTGTTTACCGATTAGTTTTGACTGGTCATTTTGAAGAAAGCTTGAAAACACAAACATATCATTCTGATTTTTATGTTTCAAAAGGTTATTCAGATTTAATGATGTCTGATTCTGATGCAGCTAATAGACTTAAAGATTTAGTAAAGGAACATTATGCTTCAGAGATTAAAGATGAAAAACTTTCTAAACCAAATTTTATTGCGATTGGACATATTCACGCTGATGTGTCTTTTGTAAATGCTTCAGACGAATTAGATGTTGAAGCTTTCAGAAAATGGAGGCCAGAATATAAAAACGCTGTTTTTATTGGAGAAAAAGGAGAAGTTATTAATGGTGATAATGACGTATATAAAGTAGGAAGAGAAGTAGAAAAAATGTCCAAATCCAAATACAATGTTGTTAATCCAGATAATATTGTTGCAGATTATGGTGCAGACAGTTTACGTCTTTATGAAATGTTTCTTGGGCCATTAGAGCAGTACAAACCTTGGAATACTGCTGGAATTACAGGAGTACATAGTTTTCTTAAAAAACTATGGAAGTTGTATAATGATGATAATGGTTTAAAAATTAAAGATGCAGAACCAACAAAAGATAATTTAAAGACTTTGCATAAAACCATCAAAAAAGTAGAAGAAGATATTGAGAATTTCTCATTCAATACGTCTGTATCTACCTTTATGATTGCATGCAATGAGCTTACTGCTCAAAAGTGTACAAGCAAACAAATATTAGAACCATTATTGGTTTTAATCTCACCTTATGCACCTCATATTGCTGAAGAGTTATGGAATCAATTAGGTCATAATGCATCTATTTCAACTGCTGATTTTCCAAAATTTGATGAAAGCCATTTAGTAGAAAGCACTAAAAATTATCCAATTTCGTTTAATGGTAAAATGCGTTTCACTTTAGAATTGTCATTAGACTTAGGCAAGGATGAAATAGAAGCAGCTGTCATGGCACATGACAAAACCAAAGACCAATTACAAGGCAGAGAACCTAAAAAAGTAATTGTGGTTCCTGGTAAAATCGTGAATATTGTTGGATAAAATGAAATATGGAATGAGGTATTTAATTAGTTTTTTAGCAATCGCATTTTTATTTTCTTGCTCAAGTGATGATGACAATGCAACCGAAGCTCCAGACCCTTACATTCTTGAAGCCATCATAGGTTCATGGGCTTATGACACAGTTACAATTAATGGTGACTTTTATACGTATGACCATACTGATGGTTGCGTTAAGGATTTGTTTCAATTTTATAACCAAGAAGGAAAGGAATTTGATTTTGAAGAAGATTTTGTTTCTAACTGTGATATTTGTGCAGAATGCGCTACAACCTCGACAAACCTTGAATGGGAATTAATTGGAGATAGAATAGACCTTTATTTTGGCGAGCAATTGGTGACGCAATATGAGGTACTTGAAGTAAATAACAATATCATAAGATATAAACGTTTTTTTGATTTTGATGAAGATGGTAATGAAGATGAAATAGAAATAACAGGAATTCCTTATGACCCATATGATGAGTTTGACTAATCATTAATTCATTTAAACTGACAAAATTTCTTAACTAATATTTGGCGCATTTTTTGCTGTCTATGTATTACATTTACATTAATAAAATTAGAAACAAATGTTTGGATATTATATATTAATTGGAGCTATTGCTCTAGTAAGTTGGTTAGTAAGTAATCAATTAAAGAAAAAGTTTGCACACTACTCTAAAGTACAATTACGTAACGGAATGAGTGGCAAAGAAATCGCCGAAAAGATGTTGGCAGATAACGGCGTTTTTGATGTTGAGGTCATTTCAGTTTCTGGTCAATTGACAGATCATTACAACCCAAAAAATAAAACCGTCAACTTAAGCGAAGCTGTATACAATCAATGTAACGCAGCGGCAGCTGCTGTTGCAGCACACGAATGCGGACACGCTGTTCAACATGCAAAAGCTTACAGTGCTTTAGGAATGCGTTCTGCTTTAGTGCCAATTGTTAGTGTAACTTCTGGCATGTCGCAATGGTTGGTTATTGGTGGACTTATTTTAGGAGGAGCAGCTGGTATTGGGTTAGGTTGGTATGTCGCTGTTGCTGGAGTTGTATTTATGGGATTTGCAACCCTATTTAGTTTTATCACACTTCCTGTAGAATATGATGCAAGTAACAGAGCGTTGGCTTGGTTAAAAGCAAAAAACATGGTAACTCCTGAAGAGTATAAAGGATCTGAAGACGCTTTAAAATGGGCTGCAAGAACTTATTTAGTTGCTGCTATTGGAGCGCTAGCTTCTTTATTATATTGGGCACTTCAAGTGTTTGGCCGAGATTAAAAAAACTAATAAAAAAAGCCTCTGAATTTTCAGAGGCTTTTTTTTATATTTTTATTTGTCTATCAATTTGCTGATTTAGTGAAATAAATGTTTCAGTTCTAGAAACGCCCGAAATGGTTTGAATGTCTTTATTTAAAACTTGCATGAGGTGTTCATTGTCCTTGCAAAGTATCTTAACTAAGATGCTCCAATTTCCTGTTGTGTAGTGACATTCTAATACTTCAGGTATTTTTTTAAGTTGCCTTACAGCATCTGGATTATTCATAGCCTTGTCTAGAAAAATACCAACAAAAGCCATGGTTGTATAACCCAAAATTTTTGGATTAATCACAAATTTTGATCCAGCAATTAATCCTGATTTTTCTAGTTTTCGTAAACGTTGATGAATGGCTGCGCCTGAGATTCCAACTTGACGAGCAATTTCTAAAATTGGTGTTCTGGCATCATTCATTAAAGCACGAAGTATTTTTTTGTCAATACCATCAATGAATATGTTTTGATTTACAATTTTCATAATTATACTATGCTAAAGTAAGGTCAGTTCAAACGTTTAAGGGATTATATCCTAAATAAGGAACTTCTTTTTCCTTAAACATAATTCCAAAGCCTTTTAACTCTTCCAAAATTGGTTCATATACTTCTTTTCTAATTGGGATTTGAACTCCTGGAGTTGTTATTTTTTCATTTAATATTGCTAATGTTGCCATAGCTACAGGTAAACCAACTGTTTTAGCCATTGCTGTATACGTTTGGTCTTCACCAATTGCTACCATGGTAGCATCAATTTGATGTTTTTCACCATTCAACACATAACCAAATTTGTGATACATCACAATCATGTCTTTGTCATCAGCATCAAGTGTCCAACTGTCCATTAGTATTTTTTGTAAAATTTGAGCAGGAGTAGCTTTAATCAATTTAACCATTTTATTTGGATTAAAAATGTCAAGCTCTTCAAGCTTATCCCAAACAATATCATCCTGATCAATTTTTAAGGCATGTCTAAATTTTAACTCTACAGAATCTGTTGGGCTGTATGCTAAGAATGAGTTAACAAAATCGCGATAACTCATGTTTTCACTATCATCAATAGAATAGCTATCATCTGTCATGCCTAACTGAACAAAAATATTCCAAGCACGACTAAAACCAACACGCCGCATTGTACCTCGGTATAGTGTTTTAATAGTGTCTAATCCGTAAACATGCTGATATTTTAAGGAGTCTCTGTTAGCATAACCTTCAAAACGACCATAGCCATCAATGTCTAAAAATTCTGTACGTCTAAAAAGTCTGTTATAAGGAATGTATTTATAAGTACCTTCTTGCAGGAATTTTGCAGCACTACCTTGTCCAGCCACTACAACATTTCTTGGGTTCCAAGTAAACTTATAGTTCCATAAGTTATTGTCACTTTCAGGAGCTACCAATCCACCTGTAAACGATTCGAATAAAATAATTTCACCACCTTTTGCTCTAATAGAATCTAAAACTTGCATGGCACTCATATGGTCTATTCCTGGATCTACACCAATTTCATTCATAAAAATTAGACCCTTATTTTTTGCCGAGGAATCTAATGCCTGCATTTCAGGACTAATATAAGATGCTGTCACCATGTGTGTGCTATGAGTGACACAGTCTTTAGCTACTTCAATATGAAATCTTGCAGGAAGCATTGACACGACTATATCGGCAACTTTAATGGCATTGCCTCTTGATACTTTGTCGAAAACATCAAGGGGAATAACATTAGCATTATCGTGATTTCCTATAAGTTTTCGTGCATTCTTTATGTTAATGTCACCGATTGTTACGTGCAAATCTTCAGCTTCAGCCTTATCTAGAAAATACTTTATTAAGTAGGATGCAGATTTTCCAGCTCCTATGATTAATATGTTTCGCATAGTCAGTTTAGTTGTGTAATTTTGGTTTCGTAATATTACGAATGTACTAAATTGTAGGTGTTATAAAAATATAAATTAGATTTAAATATGAACAAGAAAACTCTAATTGCTGGAAGTATTTTTGGCTTAATATCCATTGCCTTAGGAGCTTTTGCTTCACATGGTTTGGAAAAGATAATTACTAAGGATGCTATTGAAACATTTCAAGTTGGTGTTCGCTATCAAATGTACCATGCGTTATTACTATTATTTATTGGAAGTACAGTAAAAATTCGAGTTTATTCAAAACGATGGATATTTTGGTTAACTGTTGTAGGTGTGGTTTTATTCTCTGGCTCTATATATGGTCTTGCCACTAACGAATTAACGGGATTCGATTTCAAAACTATTGGGTTTGTGACTCCAATAGGAGGTTTGTTACTTATAGTATCGTGGGCAATAATGTTACTTGATTTTTTAAAGCTAAAAGAAGAATAATGTGAGTTTTTTAAATCAGGTTTCTAATAAAATTTATATTTTTGCAGAATAAACAACACAAAAAATTATGGTGGATAACACCCAAAGCACGAAAACGATTTCGTTAGAACAATACGGAATCAAAAATGCCAAAGTACATTATCAACTAACACCCAAAGAATTACAAGCCTTTACTTTAGAAAAAGGAATGGGTAAAGAAACAGCCAACGGCACTTTAGCCATTAATACAGGGGAATATACTGGACGATCACCACAAGACCGTTTTTTAGTAAAAGATGAATACACAAAAGATCGTGTATGGTGGGGAAAAACCAATAAAGGAATTTCTCCTGAAAACTTTGATTACTTGCAATCTGAGATTGAAAACTATCTAAGTGGGAAAGAGATTTTTGCAAGAGATGGTTATGTTTGTGCTGATCCAGAATATAAAATGAACGTCAGAACCATTACTGAATATCCTTGGTCTAACATGTTTATTTATAATATGTTCTTAAGACCAAACGATTCTGAACTTAACAATTTTAAAGAAGAATGGTTAGTGCTTTGTGCTCCCGGATATGAATGTCCTGAGCCAGCAAAATATGGATTAAGACAAGGTAACTTCTCTATTTTAAATTTCACTAAAAATATTGCACTCGTTGGTGGATCTGCATATACAGGTGAAATGAAAAAAGGAATTTTCTCTGCATTGAATATGATTTTACCGGTTGATAAAAATGTATTGCCAATGCACTGTTCTGCCAATGTAGGTGAAGATGGTGATACAGCTATTTTCTTTGGTCTTTCTGGTACAGGAAAAACCACTTTATCTGCCGACCCTAACAGAAAGCTTATTGGAGATGACGAACATGGTTGGACAGCTGAAAATAGTATCTTTAATTTCGAAGGCGGTTGTTATGCCAAAGTAATTGATTTAACTGAAGAAAAAGAACCAGATATTTTTAGAGCGATCAAGCCGGGAGCAATCTTGGAGAATGTCATTTTTAAGGACAATGGAGAGGTCGATTATATGGACAGCAGTATTACTCAAAACACACGTGTGAGTTATCCCATTTATAACATTGACAATATTCAAGTTCCTTCTTATGCAAAAAATCCTAAAAACATTTTCTTTCTAACTGCTGATGCTTTTGGAGTTTTGCCTCCAATATCAAAATTGTCGCCTGGTCAAGCAGCGTATCACTTCATTTCAGGATATACAGCTAAAGTTGCTGGAACTGAGGCAGGTATAGATGAGCCTGTGCCTTCATTTTCTGCATGTTTTGGAGAGCCTTTTATGCCGCTGCACCCAACAGTTTATGCAGAAATGCTTAGTAAAAAAATGCAAGATGCAGGTGTTAATGTTTGGTTGGTAAATACAGGTTGGACTGGAGGACCATATGGTGTTGGTACAAGAATGAAACTTAAATATACCAGAGCTATGATTACTGCTGCAATGGATGGAAGCTTGGAAGCGGCTAATAAAGATAATTATCATGTTCATTCCATTTTTGGAGTCCAACAGCCTAGGACATGCCCTAATGTTCCAACAGATGTTTTGAGTCCAAGATCAACCTGGAATAATGACAAAGGTTATTATGAAATGGCAGATAAACTTGCTAAGTCGTTTAGAGAAAACTTCAAGAAATTTGAAGAATATGCAAATGATGAAATAATGGCTGGAGCACCAATTGTAAAATGATTAAAATAAGATCATAAAAAAGGCGAAGATTTTATCTTCGCCTTTTTTATTTGACTATGTTAAGTATTATTTTTTATTTGCAATTTCTATATATTTCTCTAAAGCCATAGTCATTGAAGGTGTTTCAGGTGTTGGAGCTGAAATATCAACTCTCAGCCCTTTATCTTTAACAGCTTTAATAGTTGTATTTCCAAATACAGCAATTCGTGTATTATTTTGTTTGAAATCTGGAAAATTATGAAACAAGGAATCTATTCCTGAAGGACTAAAAAACACAAGAACATCATAAAAAACATCCTCTAAGTCTGATAAGTCACTTATTACAGTTTTATAAAATGTTGATTTCTTCCATTTCACGCCTAAATCATTCAGAATCTGAGGAACTTCGGGTTTTAATTTATCAGTAGCTGGAAGTAAAAACGACTCATCCTTATACTTTTTAATAAGTGGAGTTAACTCTGAAAAGGTACGTTTGCCAACATAAATTTTTCGTTTACGATATACCACATATTTTTGTAAATAATAAGCTACTGCCTCAGATTGACAAAAGTATTTCATTGAATCTGGAACTTTAAAACGCATTTCTTCTGCAACTCTAAAAAAATGATCAACAGCATTTCTACTAGTTAAAATAATAGCTGTGTAGTTATTTAAGTCTACTTTCTCTAAGCGTATTTCTTTAGCAGGAACACCTTCAACATGAATAAAAGGTCTAAAATCAATTTTTACACGTTGTTTTTCTTGCAATTCGAAATATGGAGAATTTTCTACCTTAGGCTCAGGTTGAGAAACCAAAATTGTTTTCACTTTCATATGCTACTCGTAGTTTTGCTCAATACTAATTAGTGATAAAAAGCTTATATAAAATAATATAAGGTGCGATTTCAAGTGCGCAAAGATACAAAATAAAATAAAATAAGTTGTTTAAAATCGTTTTTTGATGCGCCTTAAATGAAGTGACAAATCCGATTAAATTAATAAGAAAAATTAACCCTATAACAATATAAATTATAATGGGAGAAGGGTTTAAGGCAAAAAGTAAAATAATATTAATAGGAAGTAGAATTAATCCAACGTAGTTTTTATAATTAGTTTTTTGAAAAATGTATGAATCAATAAGGGCATCAATGTCAAATAAGCTGCCAATTAATCGTTCCAATAAAATCTTAATTAGTATTAAAGCACCAATACCTACAAATACCTTAATAAAAACAGTAAGGTCAAATGCTTGTGATTCTACAAACACATTGTAACCAATAAATGAAAATATACTTAGTGAAATAACTAGATTTGCAAATAGAAGAGAATCAAATTGGTCGATAAATTTTTGTTCTTTAGCGTAAATTTTCAAATATTTTGAGTTGCCAATAACCCATAAATAGTCATTAAACCTATTGGAAAAAGCAAACTTAGCAAATGCCAAAATACATAAGCTAAAAACAATTAAAACAGTAAACCACTCGTTTGATATTATTTCTCGCAACATGTTCGCTAAATTATGAAGAATTATCTATAAAATTAATCCTGTAAATAACTTACTTTTGCTAAAATTATTTTTTTAAATGAAAGATGCTGTTGTCATTATACCAACATATAATGAAATAGAAAATATTGAAACCATTATTCGTGCTGTTTTTGACCAGGACAAAGCGTTTGATATTTTAGTGGTTGATGATAATTCTCCAGATTTGACGGCATTAAAGGCAAAAGAATTACAAAACGAATTTTCAGAGCGACTGTTTGTAGAAATAAGAAATGAAAAATCTGGATTAGGCACAGCTTATATTCATGGATTTAAATGGTGCATGGAACAAGGGTATGATTATATTTTTGAAATGGATGCTGATTTTTCCCATAACCCTATAGATTTAATTCGATTATATAAAACCTGTGCAATAGATGGAGCAGATGTTGCCATTGGGTCACGTTATATAAAAGGCGTTAATGTAGTTAATTGGCCTTTAGGTAGAGTTATATTATCATATATGGCTTCAATATATGTAAGATTAATAACAGGAATGAAGATACGCGATACTACTGCAGGGTTTGTTTGTTACAAACGTGAAGTATTGGAAGCTTTAGATTTGAATAGTATCAAATTTGTTGGTTATGCATTTCAAATTGAAATGAAATTTAAAGCCTATTTAAAGCGTTTTAAAATTGTTGAAATTCCTGTCATTTTTACAGATAGAACAAGAGGAGAATCAAAATTAAGCGGAGGAATTATTTCTGAAGCTATTTTTGGAGTAATTAGTATGAAATTTAAGAGTTTATTTTCTAAACGATAAAATGCAAAATAAAGTAACACTTATAAAAAATGCCAGAATTGTAAATGAAGGCAAAATTTTCAATGGAGATATTCTTATTGAAAACGATTATATAAAAGAAGTTGCAACTTCAATTAGTGCAAAGTCTTCTGATGTTCATGTATTTGATGCTGAAGGTAATTTTGTGCTTCCTGGTGTTATTGATGACCAAGTACATTTTAGAGAACCAGGATTAACTCATAAAGCTACCATTGAATCTGAATCAAAAGCGGCAATTGCTGGAGGCATTACGTCGTTTATTGAAATGCCAAATACCAATCCGCAAACAACTACTATTGAGAAGTTAGAAGAGAAATTTGAAATAGCAGCCAAAACCTCTTGGGCAAATTACTCTTTTATGTTTGGAGGCACCAATGATAATTTGGAGGAAATTTTAAAAGTAGACACCAAAAATGTGGCAGCTCTCAAGTTGTTTTTAGGTTCTTCAACAGGAAATATGTTAGTGGATAATCCTCAGGTTTTAGAAAAAATATTTAGAAGTACAAATTTGTTGATTGCTGTACATTGCGAAGATGAAACTACAATACAAAAAAACTTAAAAACTCATATTGAGACCTATGGTGATGATATCCCTATGAAGTATCACCCAATTATCAGAAGTGAAGAGGCTTGTTATTTATCATCTTCTAGAGCTATTGAACTGGCAAAGAAAACTGGAGCACGATTACATGTTTTTCATCTTTCAACAGGAAAAGAAACTAGTTTGTTTTCTAATAAGATTCCTTTAAAAGATAAAAAAATTACAGCTGAGGTTTGTATACATCATCTTTGGTTTACTGATGAAGATTATGATAAAAAAGGAACATTGATTAAATGGAATCCTGCTGTTAAAACACAAAAAGACAAAGACGCTCTTTGGGAAGCACTCTTAGACGATCGTATTGATGTCATTGCCACAGACCATGCACCACATACTATTGAAGAGAAGAATAACGTTTATACAAAAGCACCTTCTGGAGGGCCATTAGTACAACATGCTTTAGTTGCAATGCTAGAGGCACATAACCAAGGAAAGATTTCAATAGAAAAGATTGTTGAAAAAATGTGCCATAATCCGGCAATTCTTTTTCAAGTTGAAAAAAGAGGTTATATTAAAGAAGGTTATTTTGCTGATTTAGTGATTGTAAATACTAATCACCCATGGACTGTTACAAAGGAGAATGTTGTTTGTAAATGTGGTTGGTCACCTTTTGAAGGCACCTCATTTAAATCTAGAATTTCACATACTTTTGTAAATGGTAGCTTGGTATACAAAAACTTTAAATTTTATGAGGCACATGCTGCTAAACGATTAACTTTTTCGAGATGATAAAAAAAACATCATATTTATTCTTAATGCTACTACTTGTTTCTTGTGGAGGTGAAGGTAAAAAGAGAATAAAAAAGCCTGATAACCTAATCTCAAAGGATAAGATGGTTGATGTTATATATGATATGTCCTTAATAAGTGCTGCAAAAGGAGTTAACAGAAAACTCATGGAACAAAAAGGTGTACATCCCGTAAAGTATATCTATGAAAAATTTGCAATTGATAGTACTCAATTTGCTCAAAGTAATGAATATTATGCCTTTGATTTGGATGCTTATGAGGAAATTTATAAAAAGGTAAAAGGCAAATTAGAAAAAGACAAAAAACACTATAGCGAAGTTGTTCAAGTGGAGGATAAAGAGAGGGATTCTATTAATAAAGAACGTCGTAAAACTAGAGACTCACTTAAAGAACAACGTGACTTAAACGGAGTTATACTTGGAGATAAAAAACTTATTGACGTTAATAAAACTAGACAGAAACCTGCTCGTCCTTTAAAAAATGTTGACTCGTTGAAGAGATTGAGGAATCAACAGAAATAAATTTATAGCCTAAATCAGTTTTAATTTTTGAATTATCAAAATTAGAAATACTCTGTGTTGAGTTTACTGTTTGTTTTACCAATCTTCTGTGCTTACCCTTAAGTTTACTTCTTAACCAATCCATTCTCCAAGCAATTTGTAAGAGCAGTGATGATGCTTCTTTTTCTGGAGGACTAACCTTTAATGCGTTTGCAATTTTTGTAAAAAATGATTTGAACGTCAAGTTTTCAGCAATAACAATATAGCGTTCATTCTTAATTGTTCCTTCCATTAATAAAAACATAATATTTACAACATCATCAACAGCAACATAACCAGTAATCCCATTTGTATAATATTTTAGTCCTTTGTATATACGCTTAAAAAAACTTCCGCTCCCAAGTTTCCAATAACCAGGACCAATAATAACACCTGGATTTACAATAACTACATCTAACCCTTCTTGGCAACCTCTCCAAACTTCCATTTCAGCACCATACTTTGTAATAGCATAAACGTTGTGGTCTTCTTCTTTGTTCCAAGGCGATTCTTCAGTTATTGGTTTGTCAGATGCTTCATTGCCAACTGCTGCGGTTGAGCTTACATAACAAAGCTTTTCAATATTATTAGAAAGACATAAATTCACCATATTGGCTGTGCCATCAATATTTATTTGCCTTAAGGTATGATAATAATGAGGGTCAAAAGAAATATACGCAGCACAATGATAAACATGAGTTACTCCTTTAAAAATTTCTATTAATTTCGGAATATCAGTAATGTCAGCTTCAATCCATTCAATATTTGAAAAGAGTATTTCAACATTTTTAGTGTAATAAGAAAAAACGTGTTTAGTCGTTTCTATCTTTTTTTTGGTTCTATAAATTGCACGAACACGATGCCCATTTTGCACCAACTTAAAAAGTAAGTGACTACCAACAAGACCAGTTCCTCCAGTGACTAAAATCATGAAACTAAAATAGGGTTTTTTCTTTTCACGTCAGTAACTAAACAATTATCTTTGCTCAAATTTATTGAAGTAATGGTTAAGAATTTTATTGAAGAGCTGAAATGGCGTGATATGATTTACGATGTGACGCCTGGAGCAGAGGAACATTTGCAGGAAACAATGCGAAGTGCTTATATTGGTTTTGATCCTACGGCTGATTCGTTACACATAGGTAACTTAGTGCCAATTATGCTCCTTGCACATTATCAACGTTGTGGTCATAAACCTTATGCATTAGTCGGTGGCGCAACTGGAATGATTGGTGATCCTTCAGGAAAATCTAATGAGCGCAATTTGTTGGATGAGAGAACTCTTCGTTATAACCAAGAAGCTATCAAAAAACAATTATCACATTTTTTGGATTTTGAATCTAGAGTAAAGAATAATGCTGTTTTAGTGAATAATTACGATTGGATGAAAGATTTTTCCTTTTTAGACTTTATTCGTGATGTTGGTAAGCGTATCACTGTTAATTATATGATGGCAAAAGATTCAGTTAAAAATAGAATTTCTTCAGAGTCTACCGATGGAATGAGTTTTACGGAATTTACATATCAATTAGTTCAAGGCTATGATTTTCTTCATTTATATAAAGAGAACGATTGTACCATTCAAATGGGAGGAAGTGATCAATGGGGAAATATTACTACAGGAACTGAACTTATTAGAAGGATAGGAAATGGTAAAGGCTTTGCCATTACATGTCCTTTAATTACAAAATCTGATGGTTCCAAATTTGGAAAATCTGAAGGAGGTAATGTTTGGTTGGATGGTAATAGAACGTCACCATATAAGTTTTATCAATATTGGTTAAACAGTAGTGATGAAGATGCAGAAAAGTATATCAAGATTTTTACTTTTTTAGAAAAACTTGAGATTGAAGCATTGATAAAAGAGCATCAAGAAGCACCTCACTTAAGGTTACTTCAAAAGCGATTAGCCGAAGAATTAACTATAATGGTACATTCTAAAGAAGATTTTGAAAACGCTGAAAAAGCTTCAAATATTCTATTTAGCAAAACGTTTAAAGAAGATATTAAAACGCTAAATGAAAAGACGTTTTTAGATGTTTTTGAAGGGGTGCCTCAAGCAGAAATTTCTAAAATTGAGTTTAGTGAAGGAGTAGATATGATTGCTGCACTTTCTGCAAAAACAAATTTTTTAGCCTCTAATGGTGAAGCCAGGAGAGCTCTAAAAGAAAATTCAGTTTCAGTGAACAAAGAAAAAGTTACTGAAGCTTATCAATTAACTTCAGAAGACCTAATTAATGATAGATATATCATCATTAATAAAGGAAAGAAAAGCACTTATATTATTAAAGTGAATTAACTAAAAAACGCCTGATTCCTATCAGGCGTTTTAACCAACCAACTAACTATTTGAAGCTAACTTTTCTTTTTCATAGAATAGTCATTCTATTTTGAGCGCTTCAATATGTTTGTCGACTTTTTACGCCAAACCTTTCACGCTAGCTTTTAGCAGTAATTTTTTCAATAGAAATTTTACAATACCATTAAATTACAACCTCTTATGTCTGAGTTATCAAAACGACCAACTACTTCAAACGAATTGTCCGGATGTACTCGACCCAAATCTTGAGTTGCAATGAAAGAACAAGAATTTATATTTGATAAATCTATAACATTGATACCTCCAGTTTTTCCTTGTTGTTGAATACTCAAAGCATCTTCGGTATCACGAGTTAACACCTTCATCCATTTAGGACATTTAAAAACACCATTCCCATTGGAATAGGCTTGACTTAACAATTCTGTCATGCCATATTCACTATGTATTGTTTTAACGCCAAAGCCTTTTTCTAAAATAGAATGTAGTTCTTTTCTAACAAGCTCTTTACGTCGTCCTTTCATGCCACCAGTTTCCATAACGATGGTGTTTTTTAAGTTGAATTGATGACGTTCAACTAAATCTAACAAAGCAAACGAAACACCAATGAGGAGTGCTTTTTTGCCACTTTTATCTGTGTTTAAGAGAGCTTCTTTTAGGTTATCTAACTGATCTAAATAAAAACCACTTTCTGGATGTATTGATTGTTCAATCATATCATTAACCATATATATTAATGATGAACCATCGCGTTCTAAATAAGAAGGCAATAAGGCGAGAACCACATAATCTTCAATATTACCGTAAAAATGCTCAAAACCTTTCCTAAAACTTTCTCTGTAAACACCTAAATCAGTAACATAGTGTTTACTAGTTATACTTCCTGTAGTACCTGAACTTGTAAATGTTTGCTCAATGGAATGTTGAGAAGATAAGACTTCATGCGTTTTAAAAAATTGAATAGGTAAAAATGGTATTTGCTCAATGGTATTTACATCACTTGGATGCACATATAGTAAATCACAAAAAGAGCGATACATTTTATTATTATCAAACTGATACTTAAAAACTTCAAGGGATAAGTGCTCAAAACCTTTGGCTGACTGAATGCTAAAAATTGTTTTTTTGTCTATCATATAACTTTGTCAGTTCGAGTGAAAATTGTGTGCAATTTTTGTATCGAGAACAGTAACAAAAGTAATTAAAATAAAAAAGCGTTGCCAACAAGCAACGCTTTTAAAATTATATTAAAAAGTAAGCTTAATTAATCACTAATTTCTTAGTTGAAATAGCCTTCCCTTGAGTTATTTTCATAATGTAAACCCCAGTATTTAGACTAGAAACATCTAATTTTTCAGAATTCATTTTAGTACTAATAACTTGCTTACCTAATACATCGTAAACTGCAACATTTAGCTTGCCATTGCTAGATTGACTAGATACAACATTTACAGAACCTGTATTTGTTGGGTTTGGATATACGCTGAATGATTTTTTATTAAAATCATTTGTTGATAAGGCAAAGTCATTCATTGCTCCAGGTGTTCCAAAATCGCCAGTATTACCTCCTAAACCATATTGGGATGTAGTATTTATAGACCAATTGGCGCCTAAATCATTATCAGTTCCAGTTAATTTAGTTGTTGATAATTCCATACTGCCGCCAGGTGAGTCAGCCGGGAAGGTTGTGCCATCATCATAATCAACATCATCAATAACAGTTCCAGAACACGTAAGAATTATTTGATCTGAACCATTTCCTAAAGTGAAGTTACTATACTCATAATCTACAGAAACATTTCCGTTCGTTCCGATATCTCCATTGTTTCCTAAAACGGCATAACCATTCATTGGTACAATTAAGCTTGAAGCTATTTGATGAGAATTTGAACCATTGTCAGAAATTGTCCATCCATTTATATCTATATCACTACCAGTGGTATTATAAATTTCAAACCACTCTCCATCTCCATCAGAAACTGCGGCTGGATTTTGCATTATTTCTGTAACAATTATATCGCCAATATTATTTGCACAAGGAGGCAAAACTGAAAATGTTACAGTTTGGTTCACACCAATTGTTGCCTCGCTATTATCAACTAGCTCCATATAAAGAGTATAACTTTGTCCAGCGGTAACTGCAATTGATTCATTGCTAGTATCATATTTTTCTCCTTGATCTACTGGAGAATCTGAGTTTAATTGTACTGTCCAATGTATGTGTCCGTCACCACTACCATTAGCAACTGTGAAATTTAAAACAGTTAAAGCAACAGTTACATTTGTTGTTTCAGGAGAAAACTCATTCAAGTCTCCAGGTGCAGTGATAGTTAAAATCGGAGAAGAAGAGCAAGCAGCATGTGTGCCTATTTGTCCAAATTCAGCGTCTTGTCCATAAACTATCCATTCAGAAGTTGCATCATCTGTGCCAAAAGAGTCTAAATTGGTAGAATTTGGATCACATACAGCAAATTTTCGCACAAGCGTGTGGTTTGCAGTTCCACCAGCCGTGTCGCCAACTTGCCATCCAGAACCAGGATCATTTCCTATTTCTCCTATAACATCTATTACAGAACCTGTTTTTAATAAAGCAACAGCATCATCTCCATTAAAAAAAGTAATAGTTGAGGCAAGGTCTCCATTGGCAGTTATTCCAGCAACTGCACTAGCATTATATATAACATAAACATCACCATCATTGAGCATACCAGTAAGCGCTTCAGTACCAGTTGCAGTAGCCGAACCATTAGCATATAGTTCAACTGAGTAATCACTTAAATCAACATCGCTCCCTGTTCCATTATATATTTCTAACCATTTGTTACTTCCGCCGCCTTCACCATACATACTAAAGTACAAATCAGAAGTTTGAGCAAATGAGATACTCGTAATTAAAAAAGTAAAAAGTAAAAAGTAAAGTTTTTTCATATCAAAAAGAGTTAATTAAAAAGATTGTTAAATGTGACTTTAAATATAAAAATAATTTGCGGTTAATACTAAAAGATGGGTTGTTTAATTAATTTTTTCACAAAAAAATAACATTAATAATACAATAACCGTTAATTGATTAAGCTTCAACGTTATATTATTGTAAACTTCAAGTTACAGGTACGTTATTAATAGCTCATTTTTTAACATTCTAAATCATTAGTTTTATCTTTACATTAAAATAAAATAGTCATTACTTTTATTATATGAAAAAAAGCGACATAAAAATATTATTGGTTGACGATGAGCCAGATATTCTGGAGATTGTTGGTTATAACCTTTCTTCAGAAGGCTATAAAGTTATTACAGCCAAGAATGGAGCTGAAGGCGTAAAAAAAGCTAAAAAAGAAAAACCACAGCTTATCATTCTTGACGTGATGATGCCCGAAATGGATGGTATTGAAGCCTGTGAACGAATCAGAAAAGTACCAGATCTTAAGGATACAATCATTACTTTTTTAACAGCTCGAGGTGAAGATTATTCGCAAGTCGCTGGTTTTGATGCAGGAGCAGATGATTATATTACAAAACCGATTAAACCAAAAGTACTGGTTAGTAAAGTAAAGGCATTGTTAAGACGTTATAAAGAAGATGAGGATTCTGCAATTGATGTTGTAAAAATTGGAAACCTAACGATTGATAGGGATGCTTACAAGATTGTATTAGAAGGCAAGGAAATCATTTTACCTCGGAAAGAGTTTGAATTGTTATCTTTGTTGACATCAAAACCTGGAAAAGTTTTTAAGCGCGAAGATATTCTTGATAAAGTTTGGGGAAATGAAGTGATTGTTGGCGGAAGAACCATTGATGTTCATATTAGAAAACTTCGTGAAAAAATAGGAGATCATTCTTTTAAAACTGTAAAAGGTGTTGGTTACAAGTTTGTGAATTAATGCCTAAAAACTTCATAAAATCTTATAAATTTGCTGCTAAGTCATCGTTACTTATCACGCTATTGCTGACACTCGTTACGGGTGTTTTTTCGTATGTTACTTATGAATTGAATCTCATATATATTCTCATATTCACTATTTTATGTTTTGTAATCTCTTTTATTATTATTCAGTATCGTGTTGAAAAGTTCATATATAAACGTGTCAAAAAAATATATGATGATTTAACACTTTTAGAGTCCAGTTCTTTCCAGAAAAGCCAAATCACTACAGACATGGCAACCCTTACTCAAGAAATTGATAAATATGCTAAAGACAAGAAATTTGAAATTGAAACTTTAAAAATTAGAGAACAGTACAGAAAAGAATTTATTGGAAATGTTTCGCATGAATTGAAGACACCTCTTTTTACAGTTCAAGGCTATATTTCTACCTTGTTAGATGGTGCTTATAAAGACACAAAACTACTTCATAAATATTTAGAACGTGCTGATAAAGGTGTTGAACGGCTTACATATATTATCAATGATTTAGATATGATTACCAAGTTAGAAACTGGAGATTTGACCTTGAACATTGAGGCATTTGATATTGTAGCACTTATTAAAAATGTATTTGATTTACTCGAAATAAAAGCTTCAAAAAAGAAAATCGCACTCATTTTTGATATAGCTTATAACAAGCCAATTCTGGTTAATGGTGATAAGCAGAGACTTCAGCAAGTGCTTTCAAACTTGATTGTAAACTCCATTAAGTACGGCAATCAAAAGGGTACTACTGAAGTGAGTATTGAAGATTTAATAAAAAACAAAGTAATTGTTCGCGTTACAGATAATGGAGAAGGTATAGAAGCAGAACATATACCAAGATTGTTTGAGCGTTTTTATAGAGTAGATAAAAGTGGTTCCAGAAAAGAAGGAGGTTCAGGTTTAGGTCTTGCTATTGTGAAGCACATTATTGAAGCACATGACGAAAAAATTTATATTGAAAGTGAATTTGGTGTTGGTAGTGAGTTTTCATTTACTTTGGAAAAGGCTAAATAGTTCTTGATAGTTAGTATTATTTTCAATATTTGTAAAGCCTTTAAATTGTTTCACCTCTTTTAACTTATCAATATTAAAATCATCCTGATTACAAAAAGGAACTACATTTTCTTCTTCTAATTTTTTTGCCAAATATAGTTGCTCATATTGCCCAGGAGTAGGGATAAAAAATGATTTTTTCTCTAATTTGGATAAATCCATAACGGTTGTATATCCAGAGCGTGATAAAACTAAGTCACTCTCATTTAAGATTATCTCTAGTTCAGATGAGGTCATAAAATTATAAATTTTTAAGTTGTTTTGAATAATTATTTGTTGCTCTGATTCAATAACGCCTCTAATAAAAATAACTTGATTTTTATATTTTTTTAACTCAGATAACAACTTTTTTTCCAAAATGGTTCTTTGCGGTTCAGGACCAGAAAGTAAAACCAACAAGCTATATTTTTTTGGAGTTTCGATTTTATTAAACCTACTTAGTGGTCCAATATACTTGGTAGGAATAGATGTGTTTTCATAATGACCCAATACTCCGCTCAAATTGTTATCCCCTTTATAATCTGGAACCCAACACTCATCAAAATTCTTTACTATTCTTAGATGCATTTTAGTGCTCAACCATGTTGAATTTCCGCTTAAAATGTTGAGCTGATGTGTTAAATAAACACTTGGAATATTCTTATTATAAACACCAAATCTGTTGTCAGAAATAATTCCATGAATTTCATTCTTGTCAACTAATCGTTGAACAATTTCGTTTTCGGATTTAATAGCTTTTAAAATCTTTGGCGTATTTGCTATTAGCTTAAACTTTAGATTCGTTCCTTTTTTTGGATATATAATGTTATAAGAAGGGAGTTTAATAAAACTCAAATTTTGGAACTCTTTTTTCAATAGAGATAAAGCAGCACCATCACTAGCTACAATAGGCTCAAAGCCATTTGTTTTTAAAGCATTAATAATTGGGATGCATCTTGTTGCATGACCAAGTCCCCAATTTAATGGTGCTATTAAAATTCGTTTACCCATATTACAAATCAAAGATAACTATATTAAAGCCTCTCATTAATTTGTTTATTTTTGCCAAAATATCATTAATAAGTGGGAAGTAAAAATAAGCTTAAAAGATTTAAGGAAAACGACACTTTTGCTAATGTGTTTCAGCCTTCACGTGATGAATTGGTTAAAAGTCAATATGAATTGAAAGATAACTGGAACTCTACATTTTTTAAGAACTCAAACCCTTTGGTTTTAGAACTAGGATGTGGGAAAGGAGAATATAGTGTCGAATTAGCTAAAAAATATCCGAATAAAAATTTTATTGGTATTGATATTAAAGGTGCTCGATTTTGGCGTGGTGCAAAAACAGCAATTGAAGAAAACATCCCAAACGTTGCATTTATAAGAGCGCAAATAGAGCTAATTGACTATATTTTTGCAGAAAATGAAGTTGATGAAATTTGGATTACGTTTCCAGATCCTCAAATAAAATATAAGCGTACAAAGCACAGAATGACAAATTCAGAATTCTTAAAGCGTTATAAAGCAATTTTAAAACCAGAAGGAATTATGAATTTGAAAACAGATAGCGAATTCATGCATGGTTATACATTAGGATTGTTACATGGTGAGGGTCATGAAGTACTTTATGCTAACCATGATGTCTATAAGCAAGAAGGAAGTCCTGAAGAAGTTACAGGTATACAAACCTATTACGAAAGTCAGTATTTAGAGCATGACAAAGCAATTACGTATATTAGATTTAAAATAAAGTAACATTGGATATTACTGTTATCTTCTTTTTGGGTTTAATAATTGCATTTGTTGGAGTTATTCCGCCAGGGTTGCTTAATATGACAGCTGCAAAAATTAGCTTAAAAGAAGGTTCTGCTCGAGGTATTTTATTCTCTATTGGAGTTTGTATCGTTGTTTGTTTGCAAACCTATCTTGCCGCAATTTTTGCTAAGTATTTAAGTAATCATCCTGAAGTGGTTGATATTCTTCAGCGTGTTGCTCTTGTAATATTTATATTAATCACCATTTACTTTTTATTATTAGCGCGTAAACAACCAAAACCTGATGTTGAAGCAAACGTAAGGAGTAAACACAGACGTTTTTTTCAAGGCATGCTCTTGTCTGCTTTAAATATGTTTCCAATTCCATATCAAGCATATATGACAATAACTTTGGCATCATTTGGATTACTAACTTTTGAGACTTATAGTATAATTTCATATGTAGCTGGAGCAGCAACAGGAACATTTGTAATGCTATATATTTATATTTTCTTTTTTGATAAAATAAAAAATGAAAAATTGACATCCCAAAAAGGCATGAACTATTTTATTGGAACGGTTACAGGTATAATCGCTATTGTTACTTTAATTAATATTATTAAAGAATTTTAGTGATGCAACCAGAAACCCTTAATTTCTTTGATAAAGTTTATGAAGTAGCTAAGTTGGTTCCTTACGGGAAAGTAACTAGTTATGGAGCAATAGCTAAGTATTTGGGAGCAGCAAGAAGCGCTAGAATGGTTGGTTATGCAATGAATGGTTCTGGCGGAAAAGACGTGCCTGCACATCGTGTTGTTAATCGGAAAGGACTACTTACAGGAAAGCACCATTTTGATGGCACTAATTTAATGCAGCAATTATTAGAAAGCGAAGGTGTTGAGGTCATTGATAATCAAATTCAAAACTTAGAAACTGTATATTGGGATCCCTCAAAAGAGCTATAATAAAACGCAATCCACTAATAAATCATTTCAATTAAACTGCTTCTTATTTTAAAGTTTTCACAGTATATTTGTACTTTAGAATTAATCTAAATTACTTATAGTGAAGCTAGATAAACAAGATGTACAAAGAGCATTGAAAACCATTTCTGCTCCAGGAGAAGGAGAGAATATGATTGACAGTGGTGCAGTTAAAAATATTATCGTTTTTGGTGATGAAGTCATTGTTGATATTACTATCTCTAATCCAACATTGCAAGCAAAAAAGCGTACAGAAGTTGATATCATGAAAACCATTCATGAACGTGTCTATCCAAAAGCAAAAGTAGTTGTTAATGTTAAGGTGGAAGCACCAACTAAACCCAAAAATGAAATTAAAGGGAATCCAATTCCTGGTATTCAAAATATTGTTGCAGTAGCTTCTGGAAAAGGTGGCGTAGGAAAATCTACAGTGACAGCAAATTTAGCTGTAACCTTAGCAAAAATGGGATTCAAAGTTGGCATATTAGATGCAGATATTTATGGACCTTCCATTCCAATTATGTTTGATATGGTTAATGAGAGACCAATGGCTGTAAATATTGATGGGAAATCAAAAATGAAGCCTGTAGAAAATTATGGAGTAAAAGTACTTTCTATTGGATTTTTTACTAAACCAGACCAAGCAGTAGTTTGGCGAGGACCAATGGCGTCTAAAGCTTTAAATCAAATGATATTTGATGCAGCTTGGGGAGAACTGGATTTTATGTTAATAGATTTGCCTCCTGGAACTGGTGATATACATTTAAGTATTATGCAATCACTTCCAATTACTGGAGCTGTGGTTGTAAGTACACCTCAAAATGTTGCATTGGCAGATGCTAAAAAAGGTGTTGCAATGTTTCAACAAGATAGCATCAACGTTCCAGTTTTAGGGATTATTGAAAACATGTCCTACTTTACACCTGAAGAATTACCAGAAAACAAGTACTACATATTTGGAAAAGAAGGTGCAAAAAACCTAGCTGAAGATTTAAATGTACCATTTTTAGGTGATATTCCTTTAGTACAAAGTATTCGTGAAGCTGGTGATGTTGGTCGTCCAGCAGCACTACAAGTTGCTTCGCCATTGGAATCGGCATTTGAAGAATTAACCAAAAATGTGGTTCAAGAAGTAGTAAGAAGAAATACTGCTATGCCACCAACTGAAGCAATTAAAATAACCACAATGGCTGGATGTTCAGCAGTAAATAAATAAGTTATGACTACAGAAGAGCTTAGGTTAAATATAGAAAGAGCGTTAGACGAAATTCGTCCGTTTTTACAAAGTGATGGTGGAGATATTTCTTTGTTGTCAATTGAAGATGATAAGTTAGTAAAAGTACAATTAGAAGGTGCTTGTACAAGCTGCAGTGTTAACCAAATGACACTTAGATCTGGTGTTGAAATGACTATAAAAAAATACGCACCTCAAATAGAGAGTGTCATTAATATTGAAGCCTAAGAATGTGACTTTTATCACATTATACTGCACTAAGATTATTTATTTTTGCGCCTATAAATTGATTTTCTAATGATTTCTACAGACATACTTATTATTGGAGCTGGACCGACAGGATTGTTTACCGTTTTTGAAGCTGGTTTGCTAAAGTTAAAATGCCATTTAATAGATGCGTTACCGCAAATTGGAGGTCAATGTTCGGAGATTTACCCTAAAAAACCTATCTATGATATTCCTGGATTTCCAGAAATTTTAGCTGGAGAACTTACAGATAATTTAATGGAACAGTGTAAGCAATTTCAACCAGGATTCACTTTGGGTGAGCGTGCTGAAACTTTAGAAAAAAATGACGATGGAACCTTTATTGTAACAACTAATAAAGGGACTAAACATCAAGCTCCTGTTATTGCTATTGCTGGTGGGCTTGGAAGTTTTGAACCTCGTAAACCCTTAATTCATAACATAGCAGATTTTGAAGATAAAGGAGTAGAATATATCATCAAAGAGCCAGAGTTGTACAGAGATAAAGAGGTTGTTATTGCTGGTGGAGGAGATTCTGCATTAGATTGGAGTATTTTTTTAAGTGATATAGCATCTAAAGTGACTTTAATTCATAGACGAAATGAATTTAGAGGTGCTCTTGATTCTGTTGAAAAAATTCAAGAGTTAAAGAATCAAGGAAAAATAAGTATAATAACTCCAGCTGAGGTTATTGATCTTGTTGGAGATGATGCTGTAAAAGGAGTTGTGGTTAAGGAATCGGACAACATGCATATTGATAAAGAATATGTATTAGAAACCGATCACTTTATTCCGCTTTTTGGATTGTCACCTAAGCTTGGACCAATTGCAAATTGGGGGCTTGAGATAGAAAAAAACGCAATTAAAGTAAATAATGCTTTAGATTATCAAACCAATATTCCTGGTGTTTTCGCAATTGGAGATGTAAATACCTATCCAGGAAAATTAAAATTGATTCTATGTGGTTTCCATGAAGCGACCTTGATGTGCCAAGCTGCATATCAAATTATAAATCCTGGCAAGAAATATGTATTGAAGTATACAACGGTTAGTGGTGTACATGGTTTTGATGGCACGAGTAAAACAGCACCAAAAGCTGTTGTTAAGAAAATTGAATAATAAATTGTCACCTTGAGCGCAGTCGAAAGGTTTTTTTAAATGCAAGAAGATATTAAAATAACAATAATAGATCGTGATGGTGTTTCTCATAATATAGATGCACCAACTGATATGGCAATGAATATCATGGAAGTAGTTCGTGCTTATGAACTTGCTCCAGAAGGCACCATTGGTATTTGTGGAGGCATGGCAATGTGTGCTTCTTGTCAATGTTATGTATTAAGTGATACGGAGTTACCTGAAAAGCAAGATGATGAAGAAGCTATGTTAAGCGAAGCATTTTATGTAAAAGACAATTCGCGTTTAAGCTGTCAAATACAAATAACTTCAAAAATAGAGGGTTTGGAAGTAGAGCTGGCTCCTGAGAGTTAATTACTCCGTTTTATAATCCATTAGTTTTCTTGGACCTTCCAATAGTACTCTCACAATTTTAAGCGTGCCATCATCAGAAGTGGCAATTTGCCATTTAATTAATGAAATTTCACCATTTTCAATTTCAATACCTGTAATACTTCTTGGATGTACACAACTACCATCATTGAAAAAAGCAATATCACCAGGTTTAGGGAAACGTGGTCTATGTGTATGACCAACGATAGTAATTAAATTGTTGTTTTCTGCAATCCATTTTTTGGTTCTGCGCTCAACTTTAATAAGCTCCTTGTAGTTTTTTGCTGGACTCGTTGGGTCTGCAATTCCCATAACATTTAAGGGTTTCCAAAGTACTCTAACCATAAATCTGCTCCATCTCCAAAACAAATAGTTCCACCAATCTGCTTGATGACCATGAGTTAAAAATAATTCTTGTTCGGATTCCGAATGCTTTAAAATAATGCCTTCATGGTATTTAATATTACAGAATAATTCAACATCTTCTCCAAGTTTCTCATCAAAGTAAGTGGATAAATGTTTTTTAACATATTTAGGATCACGATATACCATATCATGATTTCCCCAAATCATATGTAATCGATCTTGCTCATGAAACAACTTCATAAGCATATATACATTTTTATGAGCTTCTAAAATAGGTTGAAATGATATATTTTCCCATAATTCATCACCATCACCAATTTCACAATATTGAAACCCTTCGTCATAATAGTGCTTCAAAGCATGAAAGTAAATGTTTCGGTTATTGGCAAAATCATCGGCAAAACTATTATCGCCTCTATGGCAATCGCTAAAAAAAATAAACTTGCTAGAATTGTCAAAATCTAAAATTTTGGCAGTAGCATAAGCGTTATCTAATCGTTTCTTTGATGACATGATGTAAATATCAATAAAAAAAGCGAGTTTTTAAACTCGCTTTTAGAATATATGTTTTTTTTGATGAATCTACTTAAATGCGTTTAAACCTGTAATATCTAAGCCAGTAATAAGCAAATGAATATCATGTGTGCCTTCATAAGTAATCACACTTTCAAGATTCATGGAGTGTCGCATGATACTATATTCTCCAGTAATCCCCATACCACCTAACATTTGTCTTGCTTCTCTTGCAATATTAATAGCCATATCAACATTGTTTCGCTTAGCCATAGATATTTGTGCAGAAGTAGCAGTGCCTTTTTCACGCATAACACCAAGTCTCCAAGCTAATAATTGTGCTTTTGTGATTTCAGTAATCATTTCGGCTAATTTCTTTTGTTGTAATTGAAATTGTCCAATTGGTTTTCCAAACTGAATACGCTCTTTACTATATCTCAATGCAGTATCGTAGCAATCCATCGCTGCTCCAATTGCTCCCCAAGCAATACCATAACGTGCAGAGTCTAGGCAACCCAAAGGTGCTCCTAAACCAGATTTGTTAGGTAATAAGTTTTCTTTAGGCACTTTTACGTTATCAAAAATAAGCTCTCCAGTAGCACTTGCACGTAAAGACCATTTGTTGTGAGTTTCAGGCGTAGAAAATCCTTCCATACCACGTTCAACAATCAAACCATGGATACGTCCACTTTCGTCTTTAGCCCAAACAACAGCAACTTGCGCAAAAGGTGCATTAGAAATCCACATTTTTGCACCATTCAATAAATAGTGGTCGCCTTTGTCTTTAAAGTTAGTAACCATTCCAGAAGGGTTAGATCCATGATCAGGTTCTGTTAAACCAAAACAGCCTATCCATTCTCCACTAGCTAATTTTGGTAAATATTTTTGACGTTGTTCTTCGTTTCCATATTTCCAAATAGGATACATTACCAATGAAGATTGTACAGATGCAGTACTTCTTACACCAGAATCACCACGTTCAATTTCTTGCATGATTAAGCCATAAGAAATTTGATCTAATCCTGCTCCACCATATTCCATAGGAATGTATGGTCCGAAAGCACCAATTTCTGCTAAGCCGTTAATTATTTGTGAGGGAAATTCTGCTTTTTGAGCATATTCTTCTATAATAGGAGAAACGTCACGCTTAACCCATTCACGAGCAGCATCACGTACTAATTTATGTTCTTCTGAAAGGAGCTCATCTAAATTATAATAATCTGGAGCTTCAAATAAGTCTGGTTTCATTGTCTAGTTTTTAATGCATCAAATTTAAAGAAAGCAAAATAAACTATAACGTTTTCAGCTTAGAAATTTATGCGTTTAAAAATTTACTTAGTAAAGTGTGAAAATGATGCACGCCTTGTTCTCTCGTTGGCGAAAATCGTCCTGCTTTATAGAATGATGAGCGTACCCCTTTCTGTACATTTTCAACAACAAATTCATCTTCACGTTCTACTTTTTCAAGACCACTTCCTGCTCCTTTATCAAGCTTAGATGGGTCGTATACATAAGAGATGAAAGACACTTTAGTGCGATTCATGTCGAGTGGCTTGACCACATTTACAGATAATCCCCATGGGTAGAAATTAAACATCATGTTTGGGAAAACCCAATAATAATAAGCGGCGACATTTTTGCCATAATCAATATGGTCTTTTGGTAAATCAAACACTTCGGTTGCTTCTTCTGTATAGCCTATTTGTAAATTACAATATTCATAAACTTCAGTTGTGTAACTTCCATAATCTAAAACCGCATTTAAATCTTCATGAACAAATGGTACATGAAACCCTTCTAAGTAATTATCGCAATACAAAGCCCAATGTGCATGGACTAAAAAGTCTTTAGAAATGGAATTGTCTAAAACAAATTCGTCGATTGGTAAAAAACCAACGCGTTCTTTCATCTTGTCTATCACTTGCTGAAAATCAAAGGAAGGATTTAATCCTGCAAACAGTAATGGACCCCATTTTCTAACTGGAAACGTATGTAAATTATCACATGGTCTTGGGAAATCTTCGGCTTCTTTAAATTCTGGCATGTGCTCAAATTCACCTTTAAGATTAAAGCGTCTTCCGTGATACATGCATGTTAGTTTTTTTGATTTTCCAGAATGTAAGGCTACAACATTACCACGATGTGTACAAACATTAGTTAAACAGCTTATATGTTCATCCTTATCACGTGTGAGTAACATTGGCTCTGTTAGAAAGCCATCTAACAACACAAATGGATGTACAGATTGTGGAAGCCTGACCAAGTTTTCATCACCAATAAATTGCCATGATTTAAGAAACACATGTTCTTTTAAAGTCTCAAAAGTTTCAGCATCTTTATAAAACAGTGCAGGAAGTGTCTCGGCTTTTTTAATGTCTGGATTGATATTATATTTCTTCATCAAAATAATATAATTGTATATTCGTGTTTGTTCCAAATTTACATAATTAAATCAAACCTCTTTTAAAACCAACAAATGAAATCAAAACCACAAAAAATTGGCTTAATTACGTCAACGTCTTTAGTTGTAGGCAATATGATAGGAGCTGGTATATTTTTATTACCTGCTACATTAGCTAAATACGGAAGCATAAGCATACTAGGTTGGTTGTTTACAGCGGCTGGCGCAATGGTTTTGGCTAAAATATTTAGTAATATGAGTAGGATTTTACCTGGAATAAGTGGTGGCCCTTATGCATATTCTAAAGCTGGATTTGGCGATTTTATTGGCTTTTTGGTGGCTTGGGGCTATTGGATTTCAATTTGGGTAAGTAATGCAGCATTGATTACTGCAATTATAAGTGCATTAAGTGTTTTTTTTCCAGAACTAAAAACCAATTCTATTTTAGCCGTTTCTATTGGTTTAGGAATAATTTGGTTATTAACTTGGATTAATAGTAGAGGTGTTAGTGCTTCAGGAAAATTTCAGGTAATTACTACAGTTTTAAAACTTGCACCTTTAGTGTTTGTTATTTTATTAGGCGTATTTTATTTTGATATCAATAACTTTCCTTCATTTAATGTAACCGGAAGTTCAGATTTGGTTGCACTATCTGGTGCTGCAACGCTAACACTTTATGCGTTTTTAGGTATTGAAAGTGCATCTATACCAGCAGGAAGCGTCAAAAATCCGGAGAAAACAATTCCAAGAGCGACTATGTTGGGAACCATCATTTCTACACTTGTTTATATTTTAGGAACCGTTGTATTGTTTGGGATGTTACCAATTGATGTTTTACAAAATTCACCAGCGCCATTTGCCGATGCTGGAAAAATAATCGGAGGCGAATATGCAGGATATTTTGTTGCCGCAGGTGCAGCAATTGCTGCTTTAGGCTGTTTAAATGGATGGATTTTACTATCTGGGCAATTACCTATGGCTACGGCAAAAGATAATATGTTCCCCAGGGTTTTTAAGCGAGAAAATAAAAATGGCGCACCTTATTTAGGGTTAATAATTGGAAGTATTTTAACCTCTGTGGTCATGTTGATGAATTATACCAAAGGGTTGGTTGATCAATTTTCATTTATAGCGAATTTGGTTGTTTTTGCTGCGCTAATTCCTTATTTATTTGTAGCAGCCGCCTATATTATTGTACGTATAGATAAAAAAATTCACCTTAATAATGCATTAAAAACATTTACTTTAGGGTCTTTAGGATTTGCGTATTCATTATGGGCTATATATGGTTCCGGAAGTGATACTGTTTTTTTTGGATTTTTATTATTAATGGCAGGCGTTCCATTTTATGTTTTAATGCAATGGAATAAACGAAATGATTAAAATGAAAACAACCAATCACTCAGAATATTTAAAATTAGAATCAGTTTTTATTAAACCAGCAAAAAATGCGTTTATATCCGACATTCATTTAAGTGAACAATGGCGAGAACTCAATTATTTATCTCGCCCGGATTTTGATAATGCATTGGAAGAATACAATATGTTTCAAGAGTATTTTGTAAACAATAACATAGGAATTGAACATTTCCCATTTAATCAAAGTGTGCAAATTGATTCAATTTATTGCAGAGATGCATCAATTGCAACAGATTTTGGGATGATTATTTGTAATATGGGAAAAGGAGGGCGTATTAATGAGCCTCAATCTCATTTAGAAATTTATAAAGAAAATAATATTCCAATTTTAGGTTTTATTGAAGCACCTGGGACTTTGGAAGGAGGAGATGTTGCTTGGCTTGATGATAAAACTTTGGCAGTTGGTCATACTTATAGAACGAATCCAGAAGGCATAAAACAGCTTAAAGGATTACTAGAACCAAAGGTAGTAGAGGTTATTGTTGCAGAATTACCTCATTATAAAGGTAAAAGCGACGTATTCCATTTAATGAGTATTTTAAGCCCTGTCGATAAAAATTTAGCTGTTGTATATTCACCTTTAATGCCAATTAAGTTTAGAGACGAACTCCTAGAAAGAGGTTATGAATTGATTGAAGTTCCTGACGAAGAATTTGAATCTATGGGTTGCAATGTTTTAGCGGTTGCACCTAGGCAATGTATTATGGTTGCAGGTAATCCTGAAACTCAAAAATTGTTAGAAAATTCTGGATGCCAAGTCACTGCTTATGAAGGTAAAGACATTAGTGTGAAAGGTGGTGGAGGACCAACGTGTTTAACACGACCAATGCAGAGGTCTTACTAACAACTACATTTTTAAATAGAAATCTCTAGTCAAATTAATATAATCTTGAGTGTATTGATGACGTTCAGTTTCGATGATTAATTCGTCTGTTTTAAACTCTTCTTTAGTAAATGAAAACTTAATAAGACTTCTTTTTATTTCTGAAGTTGGATTTCCCTTAACATGTAAAATTCTGTTTGGGAATAAGTTTGCTTTTGAAGCTAAATCGATAAAAAGTTCTTCTTCTTTAAAAGGAATTATAACTGAAAATATCCCAGTTTCTGATAGTAATTTAGACGCACTTTCCACAAGATGTTCAAAAGGTAATGCATCTTCAAAGCGAGCCATGTCACGTTTTTTGTTTTCGCTCTTGTAATTTTCTGAGTAAAATGGTGGATTGGATACTATAAGGTCATATTTTTCATCTACTTCTTCTGTAAATTCTTCTAATGAAGTGTGGTAACAAAACAACCTGTCATTCCATGGAGAGTTTTCAAAATTATCTGTGCATTGCTCATAAGCGTCATTATCAATTTCAATAGCATCTATAAGTTCGGCATAACTTCGTTGAGCTAGCATGAGCGATATGACACCAGTTCCAGCTCCAATATCTAATATATAAAATGGATTTTGATTTATTGATGTCCAGGCACCAAGCAATACTCCATCTGTACCGATTTTCATAGCACATCTATCTTGATTAACTGAGAACTGTTTAAATTTAAATGATTTATTCATTTTACTTGTCATTCCTGCGAAGACAGAAATCTATTTATATTAGTGGATTCCGCATCAAGTGCGGAATGACAAATTCATTCTAAATATAGATCAATAAGCCCTAGAGGAGTTTCAACAGTAATGGTTTTCTTATCTCGATTTACTTCAATAATAAACTCATCATTCATTGGGATTAAAATTTCAAGTCCATCTCTATCAACTTCAAAAAGCGACTGTGCAGTTGAATCATTGATTGCCTTAATGATTCCAACTTCTCCAAAATTCTTGTCAATAATTTTAAAATTAATGACCTCGTGAAAATAAAATTTATTGCCTTCCAGTTTTGGTAAAAATTCTAATGGAATATATAATTCACTTTTCAATAAAGCATCTGCATCACCTTCAGTATCTACATCTTCAAATTTAATACGCAATAATTCAGATTTGTGAAGCTGTGAGCTTTCAATAAAAAAGGGAATTAAATTGTTCCGAACTTGAACAAAGATCACGTCCAAATGTTCATACAATTCTGGTTGGTCTGTATCAAGCTTGGCTAATAGCTCTCCTTTAAAGCTATATTTTTTAACAATCTTTCCTAAATAAAAGCAATCTTCTTTTTGCATCGAAAATGATAATTTTGGTTCCCTTGAAAAAGGGAATCTTTTCCATATTAACCCAAAGCTATAAGATTCCCACTTTCGTGGGAATAAAAAACCCAGACGCTAAAGGTCTGGGTTTAAAAGTATAAAAAATAATTTTCTTATTCTTCTTCGTTTGTAGCTTTTACTTCTTCAGTTGGTGCATCTTCTGTAGTTACCTCAGTTGTTTCTTCCGAAACTTCTTCTTCTACAACTGGAGATGCTGCTGCAATACGTGCTTCGTTAGCCGCTTTTTCAGCTTCTAAAGCTTTTGCTCTTGCTTCAGTTTCAGCTTTTGCTAAACCATCTTTCTTAGAATCAACTTTAGCTGCTTTTTCATCTAACCAAGCTTGAAATTTCTTCTCAGCCTCTTCTTCAGTTAAAGCACCTTTTCTTACTCCACCAGCTAAATGATTTTTTAGCATTACACCTTTATAAGATAAAATTGCTCTAGCAGTGTCAGTAGGTTGTGCTCCATCTTGAAGCCATTTTACTGCACCATCAATATTTAACTCTATAAGTGCTGGGTTTACGTTTGGATTGTAACTCCCTAATTTCTCTAGGTATTTACCATCTCTTTTTGATCTTGCATCTGCTGCAACAATCCAGTAATAAGGCTTTCCTTTTTTACCGTGTCTCTGTAGTCTTAATTTAACTGCCATAAAAATTAATTAGTGAGGTTCTCGACCTCTATTATTAATGAGAGCGCAAAGATACTATATTTTTCTAATTCACAATTATTTGTTTAGATTTTTTATTATACTTTTGACTGCTTAATGTCGTTAGCTAATTATGAAAAAAGTATTTGCAGTCTTCTTAATTGTATTTTCTTCACTAAGTTGTAGTGATGAAGTTAGATTTAATTCACCTTCGTTTCAAGCTCAAAAAAACGGAACTGTTTTTTGGAAAGCTAATTTTTTGGCTGCTGATATTGATAATGGTGGTTTTGTAATTGAAGGTAGAAATGCAGGCGAAAGATTACAGTTAATTACTAAGACGGATTCAAGAGGAACTTTTGACATTGCTGATGGTACAGGAAATATAGCCATTTTTGAGGATGCTGATGGGATTGTATATTCAACAGAAAACATGCCTGACCCTAGCGTATCCATTTATCCTCCAACTGGACAAATTATTGTTGATGAGGTTGATAATGATAATCCCAAAAACATTTTTGGTACGTTTTGGTTTTATGCATATACGGCAGATGGATTAAATGTTGTTAATTTTAATGAAGGCGTGTTTTACAAAGTGCCTCTTGTTGGAGGGTTATTGCAAATAGATTGAGTGCGATGATTCTTTTTATTGTTTACAACTGTTCATAACTTTCCAGTTTTAAACTTATAATTATTCCTATTTTTAAGGTTCTATTTTTTGATCTTAAAACCCTTTTATGTACTTAATTTTTGATACAGAAACTACAGGTTTGCCAAAACGTTGGAAGGCTCCAATAAGTGATACTGATAATTGGCCACGTTGTATACAAATTGCATGGCAATTGCACGATGCCATGGGAAACTGTATTGAACATGAAGATTATTTAATACAGCCTGATGGATTTAACATCCCTTATGATGCTGAAAAAATTCACGGGATTTCAACCGAATTAGCCCAAGAACAAGGATTGCCTCTAGTCGATGTTTTAGAAAAATTCAATATTGCCTTATCTAAGTCAAAATTTGTTGTTGGGCAGAATGTTGAGTTTGATCTCAATATTATGGGCTGTGAGTTTTTCCGTGAAGAAACCGCTACTCCGTTATTAGAATTGCCAGTTTTAGATACCTGTACTGAACAAACAGCCTCACTTTGTAAACTTCTTGGAGGACGAGGCGGAAAATTTAAATTGCCAACGCTTACAGAATTACATCAATTTTTATTTGGTGCAACTTTTGGCGAAGCACATAATGCAACAGCTGATGTTGAAGCAACTACACGTTGTTTTTTAGAGCTCATAAGAAGGAAAGAATATACTAAAGAGCAATTAGATGTTCAACCAGATTACTTTGATAAGTTTTCTGAAGCTAATCCAAAAGAGATTCAGCTTATAGGTTTAAAACACATAAACCTAAAAAGAGCGTCTGCAAAGATTAATGAGCAACTTCAAAAAGCACAAACGGTTGAAATTGAAGAAAGCTCTGTTGATATCTCTGAATTACAAAATGCAAATTTTACTCACTTACACAACCACTCGCAGTTTTCGGTATTGCAATCCACAATCAGTATTAAAGATTTAGTGGCTTCCACTGCAAAACATAAAATGAATGCTGTTGCTCTTACTGACCATGCTAATATGATGGGAGCGTTCCATTTTGTAAGGGAAGTGAAAAGCCACAATAGAATTATTAAAGAACAAAATGAAGAAGCTATTGAAAAAGGAGAGCCTCCAGTTGGTCAAGAAATAAAACCAATAGTTGGTTGTGAATTTTTTGTATGTGAAGATCATTTAAATAAATCACATAAAGATTATGGCTACCAAATGGTATTGCTAGCCAAGAATAAAAACGGTTACCAAAATTTGGTAAAAATGGCTTCCTTAGCATATACTGATGGTTTTTACTATGTCCCAAGAATAGATAAAGCTATTATTGAGCAGTATAAAGAGGATATCATTGTTCTTTCAGGTAATTTATATGGAGAAGTATCAAGCAAAATATTAAATATTGGAGAAAAACAAGCTGAAGAAGCTTTACTGTGGTGGAAACAACAATTTGCTGATGACTTTTATCTTGAGATTATGCAACATAATCAAGAAGATGAAAGACGTGTAAACCAAGTTTTAAAAGATTTAGCTAAGAAGCATGATGTTAAACTAGTTGCAACCAATAACAACTATTATTGTGAGCAAGAAGATGCTAATGCACATGATATTTTACTATGTGTAAAGGATGGTGAGAAACAAGGTACACCAATTGGAAGAGGTCGCGGTTATCGCTATGGCTTGCCAAATCAAGAGTATTATTTTAAGTCTTCAGATCAAATGAAGACACTCTTTAAAAATACACCTGAAGCCATTATTAATATTCAAGAAGTTATTGATAAGGTAGAAGAGTTCGAATTAGCTAGAGATGTTCTATTACCAGAATTTGATATTCCAAGCGAATTTAAGCATGAAGAAGATTTAATTGATGGAGGTAAACGTGGTGAAAATGATTATTTAAGGCACATCACTTATGAAGGAGCTAAGAAACGTTATGGGGACGTCACAAAAGAGATTCAAGAACGTTTAGATTTTGAGCTCGCTACTATTGAAAACACAGGTTATCCAGGATATTTCTTAATTGTTGAAGATTTTATTCGTGAAGCCAGAAACATGGATGTATCTGTTGGTCCAGGTCGTGGATCAGCAGCTGGTTCTGTGGTTGCTTATTGCTTGTGGATTACAAATATTGATCCTTTAAAGTACGATTTGCTTTTTGAGCGTTTCTTGAATCCAGATCGTGTAAGTATGCCTGATATTGATATCGATTTTGATGATGAAGGCAGAGGTAGAGTTATGGAATATGTAATTAATAAGTATGGTTCCAATCAAGTGGCACAAATCATCACTTACGGAACAATGGCTGCAAAATCGTCTATTCGAGATACTGCGAGAGTTTTAGATTTACCCTTATTTGATGCAGACAGAATAGCGAAACTGATTCCAACAATGTCTAAACTTGGTAAGATTTTTGGAGCAGACGAAAAGAAATTAAAAGGCATGTTTCGTGCTGAAGATTTAGAAAAAGTCAATCAGTTGCTCAACATTTCTGAAGGTGAAGATTTAGAAGCTGAAACTGTAAATCTTGCACGAATATTAGAAGGATCTGTCAGGAATACTGGAATTCATGCATGTGGTGTAATCATTACACCAAGCGATATTACAAACTATGTTCCTGTTGCAACTGCAAAAGATTCTGATTTATATGTCACTCAATTTGACAATTCAGTAGTTGAAGATGCTGGCTTGTTAAAAATGGATTTTCTAGGGCTCAAAACTCTAACGCTAATAAAGGATACAGTAAAGATTGTTAAAGCAAAACATGGTATTGAGTTAGAGCCTGATAATTTTCCAATTGATGATGAAGCCACTTATGCTTTATTTCAAAAAGGAGAGACCGTTGGAATTTTTCAGTATGAGTCTCCAGGCATGCAAAAGCACATGAAGGATTTAAAACCATCAGTGTTTGATGATCTTATCGCAATGAACGCGCTGTATCGTCCTGGACCTATGGAATATATTCCGAGCTTTATTGCTCGTAAACATGGTAATGAAGATATTGAATATGACCTTCCTGAAATGGAAGAATACTTAAAGGAAACTTATGGTATTACAGTCTATCAAGAGCAAGTAATGTTGTTGTCTCAAAAATTGGCAGATTTTACCAAAGGTGAAGCTGATGTATTGCGTAAAGCAATGGGGAAAAAGCAGAAAGCTGTGCTTGATAAAATGAAGCCTAAATTTATTGAACAAGCTGCTGCAAAAGGAATGGATAAGGATAAGCTTGAAAAAATCTGGAAGGATTGGGAAGCTTTTGCGAGTTATGCGTTTAACAAATCACACTCCACTTGTTATGCTTGGATTGCTTATCAAACAGCGTATTTAAAAGCGCATTATCCTGCAGAATATATGGCTGCTGTGTTGTCAAATAACATGAATGACATCAAGCAGGTCACCTTTTTTATGGAAGAGTGTAAGCGCATGAAACTTAATGTACTAGGCCCTGACGTTAATGAATCTTATTATAAATTTTCAGTAAATCAAGAAAATGCAGTGCGTTTTGGAATGGGAGCTATCAAAGGTGTTGGTCATGGAGCGGTAAAAACTATTGTAGAAAACAGGAAAAAGGATGGGCATTATAAGTCTATTTTCGATTTAGCAAAACGAATAGATTTGCGTGCAGCCAACAAAAAAGCTTTTGAAAACCTCGCCAATGCAGGAGGTTTTGATTGCTTTAGTACCACGCATCGTGCGCAATATTTTATTGATGAAGGTGATGGTGTTACGTTTTTGGAAAAAACCATTCGTTATGCGAACAAGTATCAAGAAAATAAAAATTCAGCGCAAGTAAGTTTGTTTGGTGAGTCTAGCGATGTGCAAATCCCTGAACCAGAAGTACCTCCATGTGAAGAATGGGGAACCATGGAAAAATTAGCACGTGAAAAAGAGGTTGTAGGTATCTATATTTCTGGTCATCCATTGGATGATTTTAAGATAGAAATGAATACCTTTTGTAATGCAACGATTTCTTTATTTAAAGATATAGATAACTATGTAAATCGTGAACTGACATTTGGTGGTGTTGTCACTGACGTTCAACACAGAATTAGCAAGCAAGGAAAAGGTTGGGCTTTATTCACTATTGAAGATTATGTAGATACACATGAATTTAGAATTTTTGGAGAAGAGTACCTTAAATTCAGGCATTTTTTAATGAAAAGTAGCTTTGTTTATGTGAGAACTTATGTTAAAGAAGGTTGGGTTAACAGAGATACTGGCAAAAAAGGAGAGCCTCGTTTACAATTTAATAATTTTCAATTATTGCATGACGTAATGGATAGTTATGCGAAGAAATTATCCATTCAATTTGACATTAAAGATATTAAGGAAGAGCGAGTACTTAAGATAAAAGAGTTACTTAATATGCATGAAGGTAATCAAATGCTCAATTTTGTAATTTATGATAACAAGGAGCAGATAAAATTACAAATGCCAAGTAGAAAGCAAAAGGTAAAAATTTCACAAGAACTGCTAGATGAACTTGAGAGCCAACAGGTGTTTTATAAGTTAAATTAATTTGTCATTCCTGCGAAAGCAGGGAATCCACAAAAGGAAATAGAATAATAATTTAATTTAGGATTTCAAAAAAGTCACTATTAACTGTTCTTTCCGTCCAAATAATCACCTAAACTCTGCAGCTTATCATCCCAAAATTGCTCATAGAATTTAATCCATTTATTAACTTCCTTTAAAGGTTTTGCATTAGCATTACAAAAGCGTTCACGGCCTTGTGTATCAATATGAACTAAGCCAGCTTCTTCTAATGTTTTAATATGTTTGGTAATACCTTGTCGTGTTATTTCAAACTGATTTGAAATTTGCGTAATTGATAGTGCTGAAGTTGCAATCACTAAGGCGTGAAAAATGTCACGCCTTGTTGGATCTGCGATTGCTTTAAACAGTTTGGTAATATTATCCTGCATTAACTGTTTCTTTTAAATATTCCGTTAGTCCATTGATGCAATTGTCCCAACCACCATTAAAACTTTCAAACATTGCTACTGCTGTATCTCCAGCATAATTTGTGATTCCGGAATGTTCTAAATAAAGTTTTGTGCCGTTTTCGGTAGATTCAAGTTCCCATTTTACTGTGGTTTCAACTTCTGTGTCTGCAACTATCCACGTATAGATTAAGGTGTATGGCGTTGATTTTTTTACTTCACCACTTATTACTGTACATCCTTTTTCGTTAGGCTCAGAGGTAAAAGTATATTTGTAACCTTCTTCAGCTTTAAAATCGGCTTTAATGAACCAAGTAGAAATTTCTTCGGCTTTACTAATAGCATTCCATACTGTGTCAATGGAATGATTTAATAACGTTTCTTTTTTGATAATGTCTTTCATAATTATTCGCTCTATATGCAATTTATTGGAGCTAAATTAAAATAAATATATTTAATACGCAACTAAATGGTTGCTTATTGTTTTGATTACTTAAATTATAATAGGGTCAATCAATTTATTCATAGGGAAAACAAATAGTTACTTTGTAAGCTTTAGCAAAATTTTTGACTAATTTTGCATATAAGTTAGTAGTAATACACAATTAAATTAAAATATTATGGCATTAGAAATAACAGATGCAACATTTGAAGAAATGGTTTTAAACAGTGATAAGCCAGTAATGGTTGATTTTTGGGCAGCTTGGTGTGGACCATGTAGAATGGTTGGACCTATCATTGACCAAATAAGTGAAGAATATGCAGATAAGGCGGTTGTTGGAAAAGTTGATGTAGATGCAAATCAGGAATTTGCTGCGAAATATGGAGTTAGAAACATACCAACTGTATTAGTGTTCCAAAATGGAGAAGTAGTAGGAAGACAAGTAGGAGTAGCTCCGAAAAATGCTTACACCGAAGCAATTGATTCACTTTTGTAAAAAAGAGTCTAAAAGAAAACACAAAAGGTTTGCCTAATCAGCAAACCTTTTTTAGTTTAGATAACTTATGGATTTACAAAACGAAGTAAATAAAACATCAGGATTTAAAAACCTTGAATTATTAGCAAAGCAAGTTGTTGAAGGCTTTATTGCAGGCATGCATAAAAGTCCGTTTCATGGATTTTCGGCAGAATTTGCAGAGCATAAAATTTACAACCAAGGGGAAAGCACACGACATATTGACTGGAAATTATTTGCAAAAACAGATAAGCTTTTCACAAAGCGCTATGACGAAGAAACCAATTTACGCTGCCATTTAATTGTAGATAATAGTAGCTCGATGCATTATCCTGATGTCAATGAATTTTCACTCAACTCACTTAATAAAATAGGATTCTCAGCATTGGCTGCAGCGTCCTTAATGCATATTTTAAAAAAACAGCGTGATGCTGTTGGCTTAAGTATTTACAGTAATACCTATGATTATTATGCACCTGAAAAAGGGAGTGATCGTCATCATCGAATGTTATTGGAGCAACTCAGTAATATGGTTGTTTCTAAGCCAGTTAAAAAAACTACGAATACATACGAGTATTTACATCAAATAGCTGAGAACATTCATAGACGATCTATGATTTTTTTATTTACAGATATGTTTCAGCCAGACGTTGACAATGATAAATTGTTTGATGCCTTAAGGCATTTAAAGTATAACAAACATGATGTTATTTTGTTTCATGTTTTTGATAAAGAAAAAGAGCTTACATTTAATTTTGACAATAAACCTAAACGCTTTATAGATGTTGAAACGGGTGATTATATCAACTTATATGCTGAAAATATTAAGGAGAATTATGAAAAAGCTGTAAGCGAATTTTTCAATGATATTAGGTTGCAGTGTGGGCAATATCAAATAAAATATGTTGAGGCAAATATTAACGAGAGTTTTAATAGAATTCTTACCACATATATGGTTGAACGGCAAAAATTTGTTTAGAACGAATTAATTGAAAAAATAGTAAAAAACGTTTGCGTTATAAAAAATGGAGTGTATATTTGCAACCGCAATAATGCAACGGTTTGGTAGTTCAGTTGGTTAGAATACCTGCCTGTCACGCAGGGGGTCGCGGGTTCGAGTCCCGTCCAGACCGCAAACAAAGCCTCTCCAACAAGAGGCTTTTTTGATATTAAGATGTTGTGTTGTTCTCAGAGAAATCTGAGATGTAGAAATACCAAAGTAAATTTGGTATTCCAATGAGAAGCTTTCCTTTTTTCTGAATAAGAAGATTGGGATGCTTTTTTGTTTTAGATGATATTTGTATGTTTGAATACCAATTCTTAAACCCCAATTATGAAGTATTTAATTTCATCTTTTCTTTTAGTCTTATTAATCTCATGTAGTAGTTCAGATGGTGATAGTGATACGACACCTCCACCACCAAGTAATACTTTAGCTTCCGTTAGTGTAGTTTCAGCTACAAATATTTTAGAAAACAGTGCAACAAGTGGTGGTAATGTAACCAGTAATGGTGGAGCAAATGTTACTGCTAAGGGAGTTTGCTGGAGCACTAATACAAATCCAACTATTAATGATAATAAAACTTCAAATGGAAATGGAATAGGGACATTTACTAGCGAATTAACGGGCTTAAACCCTAATACACTTTATTATGTTAGAGCATATGCTACTAATAGTGAAGGGACAGCATATAGTTCTGGGATAAGTTTTACTACTGAAGAAGAGCCTGTTCAATGTGGAAATGTTTTAAGTACTGGTATTGAATTAAAAACTCAAACTGAAGTTGATAATTTGGGTGCGCAAGGTATCAACATTATTAACGGTAATTTGATGTTTGATGGCTTGAGTGGAGCAAATTCAGACCCAATAATAGATTTGTCTTCATTAAGTTGTTTACAAGAAGTAAACGGTTTCATATTGTTTGATAATCTTGAAAATGTTGAAACCCTAGAAGGATTTGAAAATTTAGATTATACTCAAGGACTAGTTTTTCAAACAACAAATATATCTTCTTTAGACGCTCTTTCAAGTTTAGAAATAGTTGATGGAAATGTGATTATTTCTCGTAATAATATGTTAACTAACTTAAATGGCTTGAATGGCATCACCTCTATTTTGGGAACATTACAAATTATAAGCAACGATGAATTGACCAATGCAGAAGGATTAGAAAGCCTTCAAAGTGTTGGTGAAGAACTTTGGATTTATGATAACCCTAAATTACCAAATATAGAGGGATTGAATAATTTAACGCAAGTTGGTGGGAAATTATATATTACTGACAATAATATTCTGACTAATATAGAAGCATTATCAAACCTTGAAACACTTTCAGCCATAAATATTGAAAACAATCCAATGCTAGAGAGTATTTCAGCATTTAGTAATCTTACAGTTTTAACTATTGAACGGTTAATTATAAAACAAAATTCGGCATTAGTTAGCTTACTCGGTCTTGAGAATATTAATATTATAACTGATTTTGTGGAGATAAGATATAATGATGTGATGATAAATGTTGATGGGTTAAATAATATTGAGACTATTGGTAATTATTTGACAATTTCCGACAATAATCTATTCTCTGATTTAGATGGGTTATCTAATTTAGTTTCTGTAGGAGGGGAACTTACGATACGCTCAGATAGTGGCACTCTTACTAATGTATGTGGTTTGCAACCGTTATTAGTTGCAAATGGATTAGAAGGGGCTTTCAGTATTTTTATTGAAGGGTTTGATGTAACAGAGCAAGATATAATCGACGGTAATTGTAGTCAATAATAAGAATTAAATAAGTATTCCAATGAGAAGCTTTCCTTTTTTCTTTACAGAAGATTGGGATGCTTTTTTGTTTTCGGAGGTTTAAATTATTTTTTCCTTATTCTAATGGTGTGCAATAAGGAGTCTTTCCTCTTTTTTAAAATGCACACCTATATTTCTAACAATTTAATAATCAATCAATTGAATAATAATAGTATGAAAGTGTTATTTCTACCAGTAAGTAATAGATCTAACAAGATCTTAATTAGAATGAATATAAACACCTATATGTTACTTTTATCCTGAGAAATTTAAGAGATAATATGTATTTTTATCAGAATATCGAGTTGGTAAACAATAAAATATAAGCATATTTATAATGAATAGTGAAATTCAAGCGCTTTATGGTAAAATAATTTTCTTTATTATTATAATTTTCTTTACTAACATATTAAACTCACAAACAACATTTGTTGAATCTCAAAACATTACAAGTACATTTCCTTCTTCAGCTGAATTAATAGATTTAGATGGAGATAATGATTTAGATTTAGTAAGAACATTAGATAGAGCGACTGGACTGAATGATTTGAATGCTAATGAAATTTGGTTAAATGATGGCACTGGAAACTTTACGTTACATCAATCATTTGGCAACTCGGAAAGCAAGGGCATGGCTATTGGTGATTTAGATGGAGATAATGATAATGATATTTTTATTGCTAATGCAACTTACTTTATAGGTCAATCATCAATAAGTTCTAATAAAGTATGGTTAAATGATGGCGCTGGAAATTTCACTAATAGTGGACAATCATTAGGAGTTAGAAGGTCTTTAGCTGTTACTTTGGCTGATTTGGACGGCGATAATGATTTAGATGCATATGTAGCAAATTCTGGCGACAATGATAACCCAAATACTGTTTGGATTAATAATGGTGAGGGCCAATTTACTGATAGTGGTCAATTATTAGGGAGTTCAGAAACACAGGATGTTGCTTCGGCAGATATTGATAATGACAATGATATAGATATTATAACAGCAAATTGTTGTAGCAATACAAGTAACGCTAATAGAGTATGGATAAATAATGGTTTTGGAACGTTCACTAATACTCAAGAAATAGGTATTTTTTCATCTGAAAATTTGTCTGTCGCAGATTTGGATGGAGATTTAGATTTTGACATTGTTTTTTCTAATACTTTTGAGGCATCTAAAACATATACCAATAATGGAAATGGGAATTTTAGTTTTCATTCTAATGTTATCTCTTTTCCCATAGCTCAAAAAAAAACAATCAAATTTTCCGATATAGATAATGATGGTGATAATGACCTAATTGTTGGCGTCTTCAGTGATCTCTATGAAAACAGAATTCTTATAAATGATGGATTAGGTAATTTCACTGAAAATTTCCAATTTATTATATCAAATACTTGGGACATAGCAATTGGAGATATAGATAATGATGGTGATAAAGATGTTTTTATGCTAAACATAAATAATCAAAACAATAGATTCTGGCTAAATCAAAAGACACTAGGATTAGATGAAAATATCAAGTCATTTATTAAGATTTATCCAAATCCAGTGCAAGGTGACTTAATTATAAGTTTAGATAAAATGTACAGCAATATTGAGGTAAACCTTTTTAATCTTTTATACCAAAAAATATATACTCAAAATTTTGAAAGAACAAAAATGATTCGTTTACCACTAGAAGGTCCAAAAGGAATCTACTTCATAGAAATCAAAGCGGATCAAAACAAATATCGAGTACATAAATTAATAAAGCAATAACATTTGCCAAAAACATGTATAGTTTATTACTTGTTCTAAAATTCCGCCTAGACCTAAAAACTAATTAAAACCTCTTTAGTTTTAAGGGATTTGGGAGTTTTTAAGATAAGTCATTTATTTAGGCACATTTAATCTAAATACTTCTCCCATAATCTATTAAATAGCTCTGTAATAATGTGCTTACATTTTATTTTTTATATTGCATTTTAATAAACAAAGGCAATCCTTTATTTATTAATATAATAGCTACGTAGACCTCATTTATGAAAAAAATTAGAAACCATATTCTATTTGTTTTTATTACCCTAGTAATAGCTAATTCTTATGCTCAAAAAGAAACCAATATTTGGTATTTTGGTGACTATGCAGGCTTAGATTTTAATACAGGAAGCCCAGTTGCATTGATTGATAGTCAATTAGAAACTGATGAGGGCTGTGCTACAATGTCAGATGAAGAAGGTAGTTTAATGTTTTATACTGATGGATCAACAGTCTGGAATAAAAACCATCAAATTATGTTAGATGGAACTGATCTTAATGGCCATTATTCAAGTACAAATTCCGCTATTATTATTCCAAAACCAGAAGACTCTAATATTTATTATATTTTCACTGTTGCGCCTGAGGGATGGCCCAATGGATTACAGTACTCTGAGTTGGACATGACTTTGGATTCGGGATTGGGAGGAATTACAACTAATAAGAACATCTTATTACATACGCCAACAACTGAGCAAGTAACAGCAGTTAAAAGCTCAGTATCAAACTCTTATTGGGTGATTTCTCACAAGTTAAATGAAAATGAATTTATAGCATACGAAGTTACAAACTCGGGAGTCAATACTTTACCTGTAATTAGCGCTTTAGGACCTGCAATATCTGATTATAGAGGAGCAATGAAAATTTCTCCAAATGGTAAAAAGTTGGCAAGTGCTAATAAGAGTAATGGTTATCTTGGGCTTTGTGATTTTGATGCAGCAACAGGAATAGTTTCTAATTTAATGAACTTAGGCATAAATGCTTACGGCGTTGAATTTTCACCAAATAATAAATTGCTTTATTCAAGCAATTTGTATGAAAACGAGTTATCTCAATTTAATATAGAATCAAATATTGAAGCAGATATTGTCAATTCTAAAATTGAATTAACAAATGGTGTGGAAAACCGTCCATTAGGTGCATTACAACTTGCTCCTGATGGGAAAATATATATTGCTAGAGAGTATCAAAGGGATTTAGATGTGATTAATAATCCTAACACAATTGGACTTGGATGTAATTATGAATATGAAGCAATACATCTAGAAGGGAAAATATCTAGACTAGGATTACCACCTTTTATATCGACTTTTTTTTATATTGAAGGAATAGATTTTGAAAATACTTGTTTTGAAGATTTAACAAAATTCACATTAAAAAAAACTGTCGATTCTGTTGTGTGGGATTTTGGTGACCCAGTTTCTGGAATAAATAATACTTCTACAGATTTTGAACCAACTCATATTTTTTCAAACCTAGGTGATTATGTGGTTTCAGTAACAGTAATATTTGGATTAGAATCTTCAACAGAAACAATATTAGTTACTATTTATGACGTACCTGTGGCTTATCAAATTGATGATATTGTTTTTTGTGAGGATGAGATTGATACAGGTCTTTCGTCATTTTTTGACACATCACAAGTAGAAATTGAGGCCTTGTCAGGACAAACAGGGATGTTTGTGTCTTATTTTGATGAAAACGGAAATGAACTTCCTTCTCCACTTCCTAATCCAATGACCAATAGCATTGCCAATAATGAAATCATAACAGTTAGAGTATCTAATGAAAACAATCCTAGTTGCTATGCAGAAACAACCTTTGAATTAATAGCTCAACCAATACCTGAGATATTTATTATTGATGACATATTTGAATGTGAAAACACTTCAGACGGTTTTGGAGAATTTGATTTAAGCAACATAGAGTCCATTGTTTTAGGAGGTCAAACAGGAATGAGTGTTGAGTATTTTGATGGAAATGGAAATCAACTACCAAACCCATTACCAAACCCTTATTTAAATAGTATTCCAAACCAAGAAACTATTACTGTAAGAGTCATCAATGATGCTACAGATTGTTATAATGAAACAACCTTTAATCTGAACGTAAATGAAAATCCAATAGCAAATCCAATAGATACTATTATTGGCTGTGATGATAATGTAGATGGAATTTCAGAATACTTTGATACCACAATTGTTGAAAATATAGTATTAGGCTCCCAAACAGGAATGGAAGTGTCTTATTTTGACGCTTTGGGAAACATATTACCTAATCCTCTTCCAAATCCGTTTACAAATACTGAACCAAACTCTCAAAATATTACAATAAGAGTAACAAACTCACAAACAAGTTGTTATTCTGAAACCATACTAACTCTTGAAACGGCAACTCAACCAAACATTAATCAACCTGATAGCCTTTATGCTTGCAATGAAGGTGATGGCTTTGCTCATTTTGACACATCTGCTATTGAAGGTTTACTCATTGGTAGTCAAACAGGATTAGAAATTGTTTATTTTGACGATAGCGGAAATATAATACCAAGTCCATTACCAAATTCCTATTTAAATACTACTCCATTTAGTCAAACCATAAATGTTAGAGTTGAAAACACACTAAATCCTTTATGTTATTCAGAAACAAGTTTTAATTTGATTGTTAATGAATTACCAGCAATTAATCTTGAAGATGATTATCTCATTTGTAATCTAGATCCATCCTTAGCACTTTCTGTAAGTGCTGATTATTATTCTTACACGTGGTATTATGGCACTGAATTAATATCAGAAACTCATGAAGTTATCATAATAGAGGAAGGTAATTACAGATTAATTGTTACCGAACTGTCTAATGGAATTCAATGCGAAAACACATTTGATTTTACATTATCAAGATCAGTATTACCTGAAATAGTTGAAGTTGAATATGATGAATTCGGCAGTAATTTTATTAGGATTATAGTATCAGGAGATGGTGATTTTGAATATTCCATTGATGGCATTAATTTCCAAGACAGTAATTATTTCAACAATATATCTGGAGGAATCTATACTGCCTATGTAAGAGATAAATATGGTTGTGGAGAAGATTCTCAGGAATTAACATTAATTGATTATCCTAAATTTTTCACGCCAAACAATGATGGATATAAAGATACTTGGCAGGTTTATGGCATTAGAAGTTTTGGATTAGCCAAGATTTATATTTATGACAGATACGGCAAACTTTTAAAACAACTAAGTCCTAATGGAATAGGTTGGGATGGAACTTTTAATGGAGAACTACTAGGTTCTAATGACTTTTGGTTTACTGTTGATTTAAATAATGGGAAAACATTTAAAGGGCATTTTGCCTTAAAAAGATAGGTGGTTCTAGAGTCCCGTCCAGACCGCAAACAAAGCCTCTCCAACAAGAGGCTTTTTTGATATTAAGATGTTGTGTTGTTCTCAGAGAAATCTGAGATGTAGAAATACCAAAGTAAATTTGGTATTCCAATGAGAAGCTTTCCTTTTTTCTTTACAGAAGATTGGGATGCTTTTTTGTTTTAGGGTTATTCTAAAAGAGACTGTTAACCATTGAAAGTGGCTCTATTTAACCAAATCAAATCAGATTTAAAGTTTGCGATTTTTTTGATAACTTGGTACAACTAACCAAAACATATATAATCATGTCCAGAGCACTAACTTTAACCTTATTTTTCACATTTTTTTATTTAAGTAGTTTCGGACAGAGAAAAACTGCCAATTCAGTTGACAAAAATAAAACAATTGATGCCTCCATATTTGGAGGTTTAAAACTTCGTAACCTAACTCCAGCAAAGACAAGTGGTAGGGTTGTAGATGTAGCAATTCACCCTACTAACCAAAGTATTAGGCTTGTTGCCGTAGCCTCTGGAGGTGTATGGAAAACTACTAATGCTGGCACAACCTGGAGGCCTGTTTTTGATAATGAAGGCTCTTATTCTATTGGTACAGTTGAATTTGATAAAAATAATCCGATGATTGTTTGGGTTGGAACAGGTGAGAATAATGCACAGCGTTCTGTAAGCAAAGGAGATGGTGTTTATAAAAGTACTGATGGCGGCAACACATGGAAAAATATGGGCTTAAAAACTTCAGAACATATAGGAAAAATTGCCATTCATCCAACCAACTCTTATATTGTATACGTTGCATCACAAGGTAGTGTATGGAAGGCTGGAGGAGAAAGAGGTCTCTATAAAACAATTGATGGCGGAAATACATGGGAAAGAGTCCTTCATATTAGTGATGATACTGGCATTTCAGATGTAACCTTAGATCCTAGAAACCCAGATATTCTAATTGCTTCATCTTATCAAAGACGAAGACATTTTGGTATGTTGGTAGCAGGAGGGCCAGAAGGAGGTGCGTTTAAGTCTGCTGATGGTGGTGCTACTTGGCAGAAATTAAAAGGAGGCTTCCCTCAAGGTGATCTTGGACGAATTGGTTTGGCACGATCTCCGCAAAAACCTGATGTCTTATATGCACTTGTAGCAGGAACTGAAAAAACAAAAGGGTTTTATAGGTCTGAAGATAATGGATCAAGTTGGAAGAAAATGAATGACTATATGGTTATTGATGCACAATATTATATGGAAATATTTCCTGACCCTCACCAATTTGATAAGCTCTATATTGTTGAAGTATTTACAAAGGTATCTGAAGATGGTGGCAAGACCTTAAAATCTATTAATCATGATAACATTCATGTTGATAACCACGAAATAGAGTTTAATCCAAATGACCCAAATTATCTACTCATAGCTGGAGATGGTGGTATTTATGAATCTTGGGATCAAGGAAATAATTGGCGTTTTACTGACAATTTACCTATTTCCCAGTTTTATCGAGTAGGCGTTGATAATGCCTTTCCTTTTTATAATGTCTATGGTGGCACACAGGATAATAATACATTAGGTGGTCCTAGCAGAACAACACACCGAAGTGGCATCAAGAATTCTGATTGGTATATAACCCAAGGTGGTGATGGTTTTCAATCACGTATAGATCCAACAAATTCTAATATCGTTTATTCGATGTCTCAATATGCAGGCATCGTTCGTTATGATAAAATGAGTGGAGAAAAAGTTGATATTCAACCGCAACCCAAAGCTGGTGAACCTCCTTATAAATGGAATTGGGATTCACCTTTAATTATTAGTCCTCATGATAACAAAACGTTATACCTAGCTGCGAATAAGTTGATGAAAAGTACGGATCAAGGTAGTTCTTGGCAAGAGATAAGTGGAGATTTATCTCGCCAAATAGATAGGAACAAAATGGAAGTCATGGGAAAAGTTTGGAGCATAGATGCCATTTTTAAAAATGTTTGGACGTCTCCATTTGGAACGATTGTAGCCTTTTCAGAATCTCCAGTAAAAAAAGGATTGCTCTATGCAGGCACTGATGATGGCTTAATACAAGTTTCAGAGAATGATGGAAATACATGGCGTAAAATTGAAGGAATCGCTGGTGTGTCACGTCTAGCTTATGTGTCTGATATTTTTGCTTCACCACATAATGAAAATACTGTTTTTGTGGTATTTAACAATCATAAATATGGTGATTATAAACCTTATTTCTATAGAAGTGATGACAAGGGAAAAACATGGAAAAGTATTTCGTCTAATTTAAAAGGTGGTGATTTCGGATGGACTATAGTTCAAGATCATGTTTCAGAAAATTTACTTTTTGCTGGAACAGAGTACGGTTTACACTTTAGTTTGGATGGTGGCAATCAATGGATGCAATTAAAGGCAGGTATTCCAACAATAGCTATAAGAGATTTAGAAATACAGAAAAGAGAAAATGATTTGATCGCTGCTTCATTTGGAAGAGGATTTTATATACTTGATGATTTCAGTCCATTAAGAGAAATTTCTGCGACCAACCTCGCTAATAATAGTTTGTTGTTTCCAGTTAAGGATGCCTTGAGTTATACAATTGATAATCCTGATGGTGGAGCGTTGGGAGCTAACTTTTTTAAATCTCCAAACCCAACTTTTGGAGCTGTATTTACCTACTATTTAAAGGAAGGAGCAATGACTTTAGAAGGTAATAGAAAAAAAGAAGAAGCGAAGAAAATCGCTAATAATCAGCCAGTTTATTATCCTGATTGGGATGCATTTACCAAAGAAAAAAGAGAGGACAAACCTGAAATACTATTTACTATTAAAAATAAACAGGGCGAGATGGTTGCAAGGGCTAGAGCTTCGGCAAGAAGAGGAATTAATCGTGTTGCTTGGAATCTTCGCTATTTAAATAATAGTGCTCTAGTACCTCCAGGAACCTACAATGTAAGCATGGCTAAATTTGTTAATGGCAACTGGAAAGACCTTGGTCAAAGCCAGAATTTTAATGTAAAACGATTAGAGAATACCACGTTCCCAACCACAGATATAATGGCACAAGAAAAATTCAGGACAGAAGTTATGTCTCTCAATGATGCTATTAACAATGGAAATGAATTAATAGGTGGTTCAACTGATGAGATGGTAAAACTAAAATTTCAGATTAAAAATAAGCTAAGCAATCCTACATTAATTGAAAAAGTTGAAGCTATTAGACAAAGTTTATTGGACTTAGAGATTCAGCTTAATGGAAACAGGTTAATTACCAAAAACATGGAACTTATTGCACCTTCAATTGCGTCAAGAGTTTCGCGAGTAAGATATAGTTTTAATAGCTCTACTTCTCCTAGTACTATTACTCAAAAACAGAGTTTTGAAATAGCCTCAAAAGAATTCGGTCAATGGGTTACTAGGTTTAATAATTTAAATAAGAAAATTAATGAACTTGAAATTTCATTAAGTAACTCTGGAATAATAGTTAAGTCTGGGAAGCAAAATCTTAAGTGGCAGAATTAGTAATGTAATTTTAATTAAAACTTAAAAGCGTTTTGTCAAAATAATTTGGGAACATAGTTATTAAACAATAACTCATATTGATTTTAGCCATTCACCAATTTTACGGATTGCGGTTACAATTTTGGGACAATGTTTTTCAATAAATTTACTATTTAGTTCTAAGGTTGGATGTTCTTCTAATAGTTTTAATAATAAAGAACCGTCAAAATCAACAAAAGAGAGTCTTGCTGTAATATTATTTTCTGAATGTCCAAAATCTTCCCCAGGTAATAAAGCAACACCTGTTTCTTTAATAAGTGAATTACAAAAATCTTTACTTGTAAAAACTCCTTTGTTGTTTAAAGCTGTTTTCCAATTATTAAAATTTGGAAATAAATAAAAACCGCCTTCTGGCTTAGGCATAGTAATATTGTATTTTAGTAAATTAGTATAAACATATAGTCCAATAGCCTTCAATATTCGCCTAGAATTATTGAGATACATTATAATTTCATCATCAATTTTATAAGCTTCAACAGCAGCATATTGTATTGGAGCACTTGTGGAAGTGAAAGTTTCGCTTGCAATTACTGCCATTGCTTCCAAAATAAACTTTAAGTTATCTGGAAAAACAAATATACCTAATCTCCATCCTCCAGCGCCAGCCCATTTACTTAACCCTGAACTAATAATTGTCCCTTCCGGATAGTATGTTGCAATAGTGTAGTGAATTCCGCTAAATGTAACTTCGCCATAAATTTCATCTGCAATAACTAATACTTTATATTTCCTTAAAGCATTTGCAAGACCTTTTAATTCATCTGCTGAATATGTACAACCAACTGGATTTGACGGATAATTAAGAATAAGGACTCTATTTTTATTTGGCGAACTATTACAATGATTAATTATATCTGTTGCACTAATTTTCCAGCTATTTTTTTCTTCTGTTTTTAACCAAACTGTTTTTCTGTTGTTTAATTGAGCTTGTGGTTCATAGGATACCCAACTTGGAGAGGGAAGTAATAATTCATCTATGGAATAGGCAAGCTGAAAATAATAAATTAATTCTTTAGACCCTGGACCAACCATTATATTTTCTGCAGTGGAAGACAATTTATAATTTTCATTAAAAAAAGATGAGACTACGTTTCTTAACTGAGGCAGCCCTTTTACTGGCAAATAATCTTTCTGATGTGCATTATTTTTAAGGGCTTGAACAATTTTTCTTGGAACTGGAAATGGAGATTGACCAAATCCTAATTTATAGATTTCAACACCATCATTACTTAGTTTACTTGAGAGCTCATTAATGGCTAAAGTCGCTGATGGTTTTAGGTTTTTTAAATTAATATTTAAATTAGCATCTGTCATTTGAAAAACATGATTTAAGTTAGATACAATCAAATTTAAAATAAAAATTATAGAAAAAATAAAAATCTTTAAGTATATATTTTCCTTACTTTTAAGTCATCTAACTCACCATTATGTATCATTCTATTCGTTCTACTAAACAGGTTTTCTTTACTGTAACCATAATTTTATTTGCTTTTTGTTGCAACACATTACAATCTCAAGTTCAACCACAATCTCCATTGATGAGCTCATTTAATGAGCACTCTGAAATGAAATCAATCACTCCATATGGTCTTGAATGGATTCAACTTGGACCAACCTTAAATGGAGCTAGAGTTGAAGCAATACAAGCAGATCCAGATAATCCAGGCACAATTTATGCAGCTTTTGGATCCGGAGGATTATGGAAAACCACCAATAATGGTATGACTTGGAATTCTATTTTCGAAAACAAACCTTCACTTGGTATTGGTGACATTGCTTTGGCACCTTCAAATACAGAAATTATTTATGTGGCTACTGGAGAGAGTTTAAAAAAAGGGAGAAACTTTACCATGCCAGGAACTGGAATCTATCGATCTGATAATGGTGGAGAAAGTTGGAATTCGCTAGGTCTTTCAGATACTTGGCATATTGGAGAAATTGTAGTGCATCCAAATAATCCTGACATTGTTTTAGTAGCTGCTCAAGGTCATTTCTGGTCATCTAATAAAAACAGAGGGATTTTTAGAACTGATAATGGTGGAAAGTCATGGAGTCATGTGCTCTATATTGATGAAAAAACTGGAGCTAATGACATCGTGTTTTCACCAGCAGATCCGAGTATTATTTATGCTTCGATGTGGGAAAATTACCCAGGAGTTAATGGGAAACAAAGTGGTGTTTATAAAAGTGAAGATGGTGGTAAATCGTGGTTTAAATCGGTTGAGGGCATAACAATTAGTGAAGATACTGGACGAATTGGTGTAGCAGTATCTTATACAGACAAAAACAAAGCCTATGTTTATGTTGATCAAAGAAATCAAAAAGGAAATAAAGGCTCAGGAGAAATATATAAAACAACTGATGGTGGAAAACATTGGATTAAAACTCATGATGAAAACTTAAAGGCATCATCTGTTATTGGTTGGTATTTTATGGATATTTATGTAAATCCTAAAAATGACGATGAAATATATGGACTTGGCGTGAGGTTGGTTCATAGTGATGATGGAGGGAAAACCTTTGATTTTGTTAACGGAATAGTAACTCACTTAACACCTAGTCCTGCACAAACATTACATCTTGATCATTGCGAAATGTGGATTAATCCATTAAACCCTAAAGAATTAATTCTTGGGAACGATGGAGGTGTATATCATAGTTATGATGCAGGAGAATCATGGTTGCATTTAAATAATATTCCTACAGGAGAGTTTTATGATATTGAAATAGATAACCAAGAACCATATCAAATTTATGGAGGTACTCAAGATGATGCGACGGTTTTTGGACCATCTGTAGAATATAATTCAAAATTTGACGATACTTGGCAATATTTATGGATAGATGCTTGGAGTGGTGGAGATGGCTGTATAACCTTAGTAGATCCAAACGATGAGAATACCGTTTATTTCAGTATGCAGAATGGTGGAGCATTGCGAAGAAACCTAAGTACAGGGAAATCAAAATACATTGGAGCACGTTTTGAAAAGAAAGAAAATTTAAACATTCAATATAGCTTTATTACACCATATATGTTATCTCATTTCGATTCGAATACCATATATATGGCAGGAAATTATGTGATGAAAAGTACAGATAGAGGTGATAATTGGTCATTAATTAGTCCTGATTTAATAAAGGAACGTAAACATTCAAAAGAAGAATTGGCAGCTGGTGCTTTAGCAGAATCTACAATAGAAGAAGGTATATTGTATATGGGAACTGATAGAGGTACAATGTGGCGAACTAAAAATGGAGGAAAAGATTGGACTAATATTTCTGAAGGCCTTTCAACACAATATATTAGAAGTATACAACCATCAAAGCACAAAAAAGGACGAGTTTATATTCAAATGACAGGACTTAATTACGATGAATTTGGAGCTTATATGTATGTTTCTGAAGATTACGGTAACACATGGAAATCAATTACTAATAATTTACCAAATCATCCTATCAATGTTATCGTTGAAGATGATGAGTTTGAAAATATACTATATGCAGGAACGTATCGAGGTGTTTATGTTTCTACAGACAGAGGAATTAGTTGGAATTATTTAGGAATTGGATTGCCAGATACAAGTGTAGCAGATATAAGTATAGAACGTAAATCAAAAGATTTAGTGATTGGAACTCACGGACGAGGAATTTATAAAATTAACTTAAAACCATTTTATAATGTTGTTTTAGGAAAGCAGCCTCAAAATGAATTTTTTGATTTTAATCAAATAAAGGAACCAAAAAGAAGAGACACACATAGAGATGTAGATGAACAATCTGTTCAAAAAACAACATTAAGTTTCAGGATGAATAAAGCTGAAGACATTAAATTAAGTATAAAAACAGCAAATGACTCTCTAATTTGGACAACTACTATATCAGCAAAAAAAGGAATAAATCAATATCGTTGGGATACTGTTATAAGCGAGCAATCGAGAAATGAAGCGTATTTCATTCAATATAAAAAATATATTGAAAAGGGTGAGTATAACTTTATTTTTGAAAGTTCTGAAGGAATTATTCGAAAACCATTTACAGTTATTGTACCTGATTAAAACATAAGAACACTAATAGATCTCAATTTGATTAGGGTTTTTGTTTGCAAATTTCTTAAGTACTAAAAAATAAAAGATATTTGTAGTATATCTTAAAACATATGATGAGCTTCAAACATTATTTTTTATTAATCAGTTTCATTTTTTTATTTAATTGCCAAAGCGATAAAACACAAGTTATTCCAGAAGCAGATGCCGATAATGGAGGCTTATTGCTTCCTGATGATTTTGGAGCGTTGGTGGTTGTAGATAGTATAGGAGAAAGCAGACATTTGGCAGTAAATGATAATGGAGATATCTATGTGAAATTACGTATTAATACTAGAGATAAAGGGAATGTGGCAATAAGAGATACTAATGATGATGGGAAGGCTGATATTATTGAGCGCTTTGGTAATTATCCTAATGATGGACGATTTGCAACCGAAATGAGAATTCATAATGGCTACTTGTATTTTAGTTCGGAGTTGGTGATTTATAGACAAAAATTAACACCCAATAAATTAATACCTGAAGGGGAACCAGAAACATTAGTTACAGATCCTTATCCAATTAGATGGCATAATGCCAAAACACTTGCTTTTGACAATAAAGGAGGTATGTATGTAACGTTTAGTGCACCAACGAATGCTTGTGAGGATGCAAGGCTGACGAGTGGAGATCCAAATGCGATAATTAAAGGGGAATATCCTTGTTCACAGTTAGATATTTTGGCAGGTATTTGGAGATTTGACGAAAACAAACTAAACCAAAAAAAATCTGATGGAAGACGCTTTGCAACTGGGTTAAGAAGTATCGTAGGGATGTCTTGGAATGATGAAGACAATAGTTTATATGCCATGAATCACGGAAGAGATTATTTAAACACTCGCGCACCACAATATTTTAGTGAATGGCAAAACGCCATATTACCAGCAGAAGAGTTCATGAAAATTAAACGTGGCGATGATTTTGGTTGGCCATACACCTATTACGATCATTATAAAGAAAAAAGAATGGTTGCACCAGAATATGGAGGCGATGGTACAAAAGAAGCTAGCGGTTATGCAGATCCGCTAATGGGAATGCCTGCGCATTGGGCGCCAAACGATATGCTGTTTTATAAAGGCAACCAATTCCCATCACGCTATAAAAAAGGAGCGTTTGTTGCTTTTCATGGTTCAACAAATAGGAACCCTTATCCACAAGCTGGATATATTGTAGCTTTTATTCCTTTTGAAAATGGAAAGCCGACTAAAAAATGGGAAGTCTTTGCTGATGGTTTTGCAGGAGTTGATACTATTGTTGCTATGCAAGATGCGAAATATAGACCTATGGGATTGGCAGAAGGTCCTGACGGCTCCTTATATATTTCAGAATCCAAACAAGGCAAGATTTGGCGTATCATTTTTAAAGGAGACACAATGTCGTTTGGAGACTCTCAACTTGTTAAAATGGAAGAGAGAAAATCAAGAAGTTATATTAAGAGACCTGTTGAGAATACAGATAAAGTTGTTGCAGATTCAAAAGAGTAATGAGTAATAATCTACCTTATTTGAAATTATACTTAATATTAATTCCACTATAATAATTGCTAGGTTCACCTGGATAATAATATCTAGGAGCATTTCCACCAAAACTACCAGCATTAATTAATAACATTGAAGCATATTTTTCATTAAATAAGTTACTGAGTCCTATAAAAACATCAAATTGAAGTTTTTTTGATTCTTTTGATTTATAACCAATTTTTGAATTCACTAATTGGTAACTCTCTGAATAAATAGTATTGTCATCTCTGATAGGTATTTTACCAATGTGACTAAAGTTTAATAAGCCGTATAGCCCAAATTTGGTATCAAAATTCAGTCTTGAGTTTAAAGTGAGTTCCGGTACTCCAGTTAAATCATTTCCAGAATAATCTTCAGTGTCATCTATAAATGTATCAAACTTAAAATCATTAAAAGCAAGAGCATTACTAGTATAAATTTTCAAATTATTGGTATTAATTAAACTATAGCTTAATCCTAATTCAATACCATTATAAATTGTTTTTCCAGCATTGATGCCAATAAATTGATCATCTGAAGTTCGTCTGGCAACAAGCAAATCTTTTATTACCATTTTATAAATTGCTATATCATAATGAAGCGTATTATTTAAAACATCACCACGACTACCAATTTCATAGTTCCATCCATTTTCAGGTTTAATATTTGTGTTTATTAATCCATCAGGTAACAAAGTTTCTTCCAATGAAGGAGGAGAGAAGCCATGACTTAAAGAAGAATATATAATGGAATGTTTGTTTAATTGATAAGTTAATCCAAATTTTGGAGAAAGAATAGTATTGAAATTATAATCACTAGAAAAATCAATGTCATCATTCATAAACATGTCGTTTAATGTGTATGAAGTCATATTTATATTAAATCCAAAAGTTGCTGTAATGTTTTTAGAAAGCGAATAATTAGAGTCAAAAAATACATTAATATAGCTTCTTTTTTCTTTAAAATCAGAAAGTAAGTTTCCATGTACTGAACCTATCTCTGGTGGGAAATCGTTGTATAGGTTTTCATAAGTTTGATATGAATTTGAATCCTTAAATAGTTCTCCGCCAATAGTCCAATTAAAGGGTTTATTAAATAATTTTACCTTAGAAACAACACGAGTTCGCAATCCAATTCCATTAGTTTTTTCTTCTAAAACATTAAAAGGGCGAGGTTCATAAGAGTTTATAAATGAAGTAAACACACTGGTTTTTTGTTTAGTGTACTTATTGTAAAAATGTTCCCAAGACATGCCAAACAATCCTTTTTTATAATCTTCAAAACCCTTTGATCTTCCCCAAGTAAATGCAGATGAGGTAGGATTGTTTAAATAATCGTCCTCATTAATAGAGCTTGGGATAAATGCTTTTAGATCAATATAATTCCCCACAAACGTGAGTTTATTTGAATCATTAATAAAATGTTTTGAAGCTAATGTTATAGTCTGCCTATCTGTTTGATTATTGTCTCTATAGCCATCACTATGAAGATTTGAATAAGTGATTTTAGCTTTGTTCTTTTGATTACCTAGGTCTGCCTGTAACAGGTATTTTTCCAAACCATAAGAACCAAAAGTGTAATTTGTATTTATAGAAGTATTTGCAAATAATCCTTTGTTGGGTATTAATTTAATAGCACCTCCTAATCCTGCTCCATAAATACTCGAGGAAGGTCCTTTGAGAACTTCTATTTGACCCAAGGTGCTCATTTCAATATCTTCAATTGTTGAGGATCCAGAACCGTTAGTAAGTGGTATATCTTCATAGTAAGCTCTAATTTTACTCGTTCCGAATAAATTCCTAGATCCTATTCCGCGTATTGTTATTCTATTAGTTGTTAATGTTCCGTTGTGCATGTATATACCTGGAACACTATTTAAAACGGGAGCTATATTAACATTATTTTGGTTTTTAATATCGTCAGAGTTGATGACTGAAATCGCTGATGGTACTGAACTTAGTTTACTCTGAAAATTGTTTGATGTAATTATAATTTCGTTTAAACTTTCTCCGATAGCAGAAAGTTCAATAATATAAAATGGCGAGACATTCAAAAACTTAGTCTGTGAAACATAATCTTCTTTAAAAAATGTATAGGTATCAGGTTTTGGAAGAGAAAAATCACCATTTAAATCGGTCACTGTAGTAAACGTGCTATCTGAATTGATTATGTTAACATTAATCAATCCAATAGAACTTCTACTATCTACAACTTTACCTTCTAGTTTTTGGGCCAACGATTGTTGGATTGTAATAATAAATAAAAGAAAGAAAAAAATTTGTTTCATGAAACGTCAAATTTAGCAATGTTTTGATATTTTGGAGAGTAAAAATTATAAAGTTATTATTGCTCTAAGAAGTTTTTAACTAAACCGAGCAACCATTTGCTAAAATATGCATCTACTTAAAAAGGACACTTTTTAAACATAAATATGAAATTTTTCAGATTTATTCTTTTATTTTTAGTGCTTTTATCTTGTTCTCAAGAAGAAGCAAGTGAAAATAGCATAATTATAGAAGATGAAGAAGATGACTATGTTGAAATTGACAATCCAAATGCTGATTATCATATCCTTTTTGTTGGAAACAGTCTAACATCAACAAATAATCTTCCAAGGATAATTAAAGAACACTATGCTGAAATGGGTATTGCTATTTCTACGCAAACGATTGCTCCGCCTGGTTATGGCTTAGAAGATCACTGGAATGTTGGATTAATTCAGCCCTTAATTAGCAGTAATTATTATGACTATGTAATTATTCAACAAGGACCTTCTTCGCAAGAATATGGTAGAGCATCATTGATTGAATATGGAGGACGTATTGCAGAGTTATGTAATGCCAACGACACCAAATTGGCTTTTTTTATGGTTTGGCCTTCAATAACTTACTTTAATACATTTGATGGCGTTATTGCAAATTATACTTATGCAGCAAATATTCACAATGCAATTTTACTGCCAGTTGGCCGAAATTGGAAATATTTTATTGATCAAACTCAAGACTATTCATACTATGGCTCTGATAACTTTCATCCTTCTGTAAAAGGAACTGAAAAAGCAGCTGAAGATATTATACAATCATTAGGGATTTAAGAATTAATCTACATCAAATTTAATATTCTGTAAGAAAATACTCTAAAATAAATGCATTTCATCGAAATTACAGTTTATTTTATATGAAGTGTCATTTATATAAGTACTTTTATCGGATATATGTGACAGTTAATCGATAAATTTATATTCTGCGCTTTAAATTCGATCACTGTTATGTATTAATCTGCGCCCCAAAATCTATAATTATGAAGAAAATGTACTTCCCTAATGTGCAGTTTTTCTTAATCTTATGCTTGTTTTTATCTACAAGCTTTGGTTATGCACAAGTAATGCAACTAGAAGTAGTTGGAGGCTTAGTTGTTACTCAAGGTTCAACAGTTACCATTAACGCTGGTAATAGTCTCGATTTTCGAATAACAAACATCGAGACTAATAATTGTAAAAACTTAAAAATAAAGGATGTTGACATTAGTAATACCACAGATTTTGGTATTACTCCAGGCAACCCTAAGAAAAATATTAAACCAGAAGATTGTCCAGGTAGTAAAAAGTTCTTAGATTTTGAAATCTATACAACGGCATCTTCTTGTACTACAGCAAGTACTTTAGTTACTGTTGAGATTAAAAATCAATCTGATTTCACCTTTACTTTAGAGGTTATTTCATCACCAGAAATTTATGTATTTGGTGCCAATTTCCCTTATGCAGACATTTTTCATGGAGATACTACAACATCAGCTGATAATAACACCTATTTTGGTGTCGTTGATGAAGGAAATACTGTTACAAGAAGGTTTGCTTTAGCTAATATTGGTAGTTGTAACTTAGATTTCCCTTTGGTTGGTGGAACGAATCCAGCATGGTCAAGTTCTAATGGTGAGTTTGTTGTTACTTCTCCTTATGGAAATTCTTGGAATAATTTAGCACCATATTATTATATTGTAATTGATGTGACATTTACAGCACCAGTTGCTGGATTTGGAACAAGATCTTCAGTTATAAGCGTTAATAATACAGATAATACAACATTTACTTTTACAGTAGAGGCCGAAATGTTTAATGAAAGCATTCCTGGGCCAGGTGGAGTTACTTCAAATTTCAAATTGTGGCTAAAGTCTACCAGAGGGATTGTTAAATCTGGTTCAACACTTACAGAATGGCATGATTTAGGAACCAACAGTAAAGATGCAACAACAGATTCTGGTAAAGAACCAACTTATTTAGATACAGCAGCAGATAATATCAATTTTAATCCAGTTGTTAAATTTGAAAATGATGGAGGTGCTACTGAACAGTACATGTATAATACTAATCCTACATTAAGTGGATTTTACAATCACGATATTTTTATAGTCATGGTGCCAGATGCTACAATGACTAATGCGTCGGTCAGAAACACCATTTTTGCAGGAAAAGATTCTGGTAATGCAGGTGATATAACAGGTATTGGTTTTGGAGACTATTCGTCTGAATTCACAAATGAAACGTTATCCTATGGGCAAGACGTTCCTGGTGCTGGAAGTTTTTATAATGGAGATGCAGAAATTAGTTCTACGTATTCTGGTGCTGGTATTATTAATGTTAGAAATGATTTAGCTGTTTCTCCAACCAAACAAGAAATATTATATAACTCTGATGTTTTAACAACTTCTAACGTATCTGAAACTGCTTTTACAAATATAGTAGGTAGCGAATATTGGGTAGGGAAAAACTTTGACGTTGCCGGAAGCTTAAATGGTCGTATTGCTGAGATTTTCACCTTCGGAGAACGTTTAAGTGATGCTGATAGGCAAAAAGTAGAATCTTATTTAGGAATTAAGTACGGGATTACTTTAGGGGCGTCAACAGAAGCCACAAAAGATTATATAAATTCATTTGATACATCTGTTTGGGATATATCTGTAAATTCTGGCTATAATTATCATGTAGCTGGTATAGGTAGAGATTCAATTTCCGATTTAAACCAAAAACAATCAAAGTCAATAAATTATTTAACGTCTGTGGCAATAGGTTTAGGCGGCATTGGTAGTACTAATAGTGCTAATGCAAGTGAATTTACAAAAGATGGAGATTTTTTGGTTTGGGGGAATAATAATGCTGCCTTTACAGGGTCAAGCACAAATACTATAACAGTTGCAACAGGAGTTACAACATCATTAACAAGAATAGATAGAAAGTGGAAAATTGTAGAATCCAATGAAGATGTTAATGGAGATGTTGGCACGGTTTTTATTTCAATACCTGAGCCAGCGTTTAGCACTTTTACAAAAACCACTTCTGAAGAATATGCCTTGATAGTTGCAGATAATGCTAATTTTGCAAATGGAGATATTATAGATGTAATTCCGTTAAGATCAAATGGAGCAGGAAGCCTCTATACATGGTACAACTTTGATGGTGCTAAATATTTTACATTTGGGAAAACAACTAAGTTAACCGAAGATCATTCTATAAGTATTGCATCTGGAGACTTCTTAGTTGGTGAGTTTGATCTTAATTTAAGTGTAGATTCTTTTACAATTTCGGCTTGGGTAAAAACGTCATCAAATGCAAGTACCAGAACGTTAATGGCTAAAGGGGAAAAATTGCAAATACGATTAAATAGTTCAGATCAAATTGAAGTGATGATAGATGATGCCGTGACACCCAAGTATATATCTGATATGACAATTGGTGATGGTAAATGGCATCAACTCACATTTGTGTACGACAGCGCAAGTATTTATCTATACGTTGATGGTATTTTAGACAAATCTGTACAAGATGTTGTGCATCCTTCACCTAACTCAAATCATTTTTGTTTGGGTGCTATGTATATCGATAAAAACAATATTATTAATCCTTTTTTAGGAGAGATAGATGAAGTATATGTTTGGGATTTGGCATTGACCGAAGACCAAATACGTTATTTAATGAATCAAGAAGTTGAACGATTTGATGATAGCGGAACAGACTATGTAAGCGGTAAAGTTTTACCTCAGGCTTCAGCAACTAATCCAGTTAGTACAATACCATGGAGTAGTTTGAGAGTTTATTATGACTTCAATTCTTTTTACGGTTCAACTGTTGAAGGCTTAACAAATGACAGATACTTTTTAAGAATTAAGCAATTAAATAAAGATAAAACGATAGTAGATAATCAAACAATTCCTGCACCTTATGTTTCCGCTGCAGATGGAGATTGGGATACTTCAACAACTTGGAGCAATAATGCCGATGTGATTATACCTAATTCTTTAGGCTTAGACGATGGTACCAATATTGATTGGAATATTGTACAAACAACTCATAATATAACTTCTGGAGATAGAGATATTCATCTTTTAGGTTTGAAAAATAATTCTGGAAAAATAACAATTGCCGACCCTAATGATAGTCAAGATGAAACAAATACTGGACAAGCAATTACAGTTACACATTATTTAGAAATAGATGGCGTGATAGATTTAGTTGGTGAATCTCAACTTGTACAAAGTGAAGGGAGTATTTTGGATGCTGATAGTGGAGGCTATATAGAAAGAGATCAACAAGGAACCGCAAATGGATTTAATTATAATTATTGGTCGTCATCTGTTAGCCCAATTGCTGGAAATACAGGAACAAGAGGCACAGGAGTTTCAAGTTCTAATGAAAGCCATACAATTACAGGATTTTTAAATGACGGAACATCTTCATCATCTTATGTGTCAATAAATTTTGAACCATCTTATTCTGCTGCAGATTCAGATACACCAACTACGCCGAGAACAATAAGTACTTATTGGATGTATAAATACTATGGCACAACTAATGATTATTATGCATGGATATCTATTGATGAGAATTCATCATTGCTTCCAGGAGAAGGTTATACAATGAAAGGGTCTTCTGGATCAGCAAGTATATCTTCTTCCTTTCAAAATTATGTTTATAAAGGTCGTCCAAATAATGGAGATATAACTTTAGAGCTTGACAAATCCTCTGGAGATGTAGATAGATTAATTGGAAATCCTTACCCATCAGCTATTGATGCTACAGAATTTATTTTAGATAATTTGAGTACTTCATTAGGAGGAAACAATGACACTGGAACTGTATTTAATGGAGCGTTATATTTTTGGGATCATTTTGGAGAAGAAAATTCACATAATTTAGGTGATTATGTTGGTGGTTATGCAACGCGAAACTTAACAGGTGGAGCTGCAGCGATATCAAATGATAGTCGTATAAATAATACTTCTGATGGAGGTAGTCCTGCAACTGGAACTAAAGTGCCTGGACCATATATTCCAGTTAACCAAGGGTTTTTTGTAACAACAGCCTTGGATGGGTTTGATGATGGTGATAGCAACGAAATTATTACAGTTGATGGTGGAAATATCATATTTAAAAATAGCCAACGTGTATTTGTTAGAGAAGATTCTTCATCATCAATATTTATGAGTCCCAATGATAATAACTTAGTAGAAGGAGATTTAGTTCGAACAGTTACTCCGCCAGGTGACCAGATAATAGGTAATACGCCTACAATACGTTTAGTTTATGACTCACCGAAAGGAATTCATAGGCAAATTGTATTAGGTACTGACGCTTCAGCTTCAAATGGGTTTGATTTAGGTTACGATGCTTTTATTATTGATATTAACGAAGAAGACATGTATTGGGTTTTTAATGATAATAAGTTTGTAATTCAAGGTGTCAATAATTTTAATGCTACCCAAGAATTTTCTTTAGGATTAATTGTTAACCAAGCAGGCATTATCAAAATAAGGCTTGAGGCAATAGCAAATGTAGACCCAAACCTTAACCTTTATATTAAAGACAGCGTTACAAATGAAACGTTCCAAATTAACGATAATGCATTTGAAACGTATTTAGAGCCCGATGAATATAAAGATAGATTTAAATTGGTTTTCCAACCTAATATTTTATCTATTGATGATGATAATATTACGGACGATAATACCATCTATTATGATTCAAATACAAAAGAAATAAAAGTTATTAGCTCTGATGAACTAAATATATTGGATGCTACACTATATAATATATTAGGTCAATCGGTAATAGAACTAGTGTTTAATTCTGAGAAAGTATCGCAACCAATTAATGTGAATTCAGGAGTTTATATTGTACAATTAAATACTCCAAACGGATTTATAAATAGGAGAGTAATTATTAAATAAGATAAATTTTGGCAAACGACAAAATGTTTATAACCCAGCTCAATTGTTAATAAGTATAATTTTAATGTAAGAAAAAACATATAAAAATACGTTTAATCGATAAAAAACAACATTTAATCGTATTTATTGTATCTTAGTGTAAGTTCAAAGTAAATTTACTGTTCTTATTGAGCCCCAAACATATTCCCTCTGCTTTTTAAGAAAAAATTAATTATCCATTTTAACTATTTATCATAGTTATCCCCTCATTATTATTTGAAACACTTTTTAGTGTTTATTATTAATCCGTTGTGCTCCCTCACAATACTAAAAGCTATTTACATGTATTTTAAAAAAGACATTTAATAGACAAATAATAATAACCCTAAACTAATAATTATGAAAACCCTAAAAATTACATTAATGCTAGCAGTATTTTGTTTAACCGTTTCTGGATCAAGTTTTGAAGCTTCAAATGAAACTGTTAATGATACTTTAAAAGAAATCAAGGGATCGGAGATGCAATATGCAGGTCCAATTGGAAAAGACAAGAATAAATTACCAGGTCAAGTATAAATTCAAGTAAATTTTGTTTTAGTAAAGCCTTTGCGAAGTAATTTTGCAAAGGCTTTATTTTTTATTATTGAAAATCTGGACAAAAAGGAAGCATAATTTATTTCATTCTATAAAATATTATACATTTGGTAAAACATCTAATTTACCAAATTTGTATAAATGCTTTATAATTTTCTTGGCCACAATGAGTATTACATTAATTAACGCTCAAAGTAAGAATAAGATGCTTGATAGTATTTTGCAACTTAGAGAATTGGCTAATGATGATAGTACACCTCTTAATGACAAAGTAAAATTAGCGAAGAAGTCTTATGAATTATCAAAAAAGATAAAAATTGACTCAACTATATTAAAAAGTGGTAGGGATTTGTCTTACATGTATGTTATTAATGGAGATTTTGAAAATTATAAATTTTATAATCATAAAAATCTAAAGTTGGCAACTAAGCTTAAGGATACTTTATCTTTGGCAAATATAAATCAGCATTTAGCATATTATCATTATAATAATTCACATAATGATAGTGCTTACTATTATTATTATAATTCACTTAAACTTTATACTTATTTAAAAAACTTGCCTGTTCAAGTTGATATTTTGTATTCAATGGCTAATATGCAGGAATATGAAAAGGATTATGCAGGTAGTGAAAAGAATGCCATAGAAGCTCTAAAATTACTTAATCAGCTTCCAGAAACAAATGATAATCTCATTTCATTAAGAGCTTTCAATAATTTATTAGCAGTTATTTCTGAACGTTTAGAGAGAAGAGAAGAGGCAATTGAGTATTATAATAAAACCATTGAAATTTCAAAGAAAATTGATAATTCTAAATATTATTACTTAGAGTCTCTAAACAATTTGGCTTATACTATTGAAGGACAAGGAGATTTAGAAAGAGCTTTCAAAATATATAATGAAGTAGCAAATGAACCACAATTAATTAAATTTGAGCCAGAATTATATGTTTTAGCCATTGGTAATGTTGCTAGATTAAAGTTTAGGCTTGACCAGAGTAAAGCGTTAGAAGCAAAAGAAATTTTGTTCGATGCCTTAAAAATCACAGATAGCTTAGACGATACCATAAATGAAATGGGTATTTATGGTTTTCTTGCAGATATTTATGACAAAACAAATAAAAAGGATTCTGCCTTATATTATTCTAAGAAATTATTAGAATATGCAAGGATTACCAACTCAAATACTGAAAGATTACAAGCACTTAAATTATTGGGACAACTTGAAATTGGAGAAAAAGGGGTTGAGTTTTTAAATGAACATATAAGACTCAGTGATAGTTTGTTAAATAATGAAAGAAAGGCAAGAGATAAATTTACACGTATTGAGTTTGAAACAGATCAAATAATTGCAGAAAAGGATCAAATTTCCAAGGAACGCTTAATTTTCCTCTTATCATCTATTGGGCTTTTAGTCGCAGCTATTTTGATTTATATTATTATTAGTCAAAGAGCTAAAAACAAACAACTACGTTTCAATCAAATGCAGCAAGAAGCTAATGAAGAGATTTATAACTTAATGATAGCTCAGCAAAGCAATATTGAAGAAGGACGAACGCATGAAAAAAAGCGTATATCCAAAGAATTACACGATGGTGTTTTGGGCAAGCTTTTTGGAACACGCCTAAACCTTGATACCCTTAACCTGATGGCAACTCCAGAAGCCATGAAAAGCAGGGAGAAATATATCCATGGACTTAAAAGTATTGAAGAGGAAATAAGAAAAATATCACATGATTTAAGCAATGATTTTGTCTCAGATTCTAATTTTGTAGATATTATGACAGCTCTTATTGAAACTCAATCTCAAGCTTATAATCTTAATTACTCTTTTGATAACGATTCCTTAATTGATTGGGAAGAATTACCAAACAAAACTAAAATTCACATTTACAGAATGTTGCAGGAAACCTTGCAAAACATTTACAAACATGCCAATGCTAATAAGGTAAAAATTAGTTTTAAACTAAAAAATGATGTAATTTTAATGACCATTGAAGATGATGGTGATGGCTTTAATGTTACAAAAGCCAGAAAAGGAATTGGGCTCAAAAACATTGATTCCAGAGTAAAAGAAATTGGAGGAATTGCAACAGTTTTTTCTGAAATAAACGTAGGAACAAAATTTGAAATTAGCATTCCACAAGCTAATTAGTAATGATGCAAGAATTAAAAATATTAATGGTAGATGATCACCCAATGATTATTGAAGGGTATCAAAATACATTGTTGGCAACAAAAAAGGAAAATCAAAAGCTGTCAATTGATATTGCTCATGATTGCGATATGGCTTTTGAATTAATAAAAAAAGCTTCAATTAACCAGGAGAGTTTATTCGATATTTGCTTTTTCGATATTAGTTTGCCTATTTCAAAAGATGGATTGATAACATCTGGAGAAGATCTTGCAAAGCTTACCAGAGAATATTTACCAAATGCAAAAGTGGTTATTCTAACCATGTTCAATGAATCATACAGAATTTTAAATATCATTAAAGAAATTAATCCTGAAGGATTATTAATTAAAAGTGATTTAACATCTAGTGAACTTGCTGAAGCCTTTCAGCATATATTAGTAGATCCACCATACTACAGTAGTACAGTCAGTAACTTTTTGAAAACAACAATTAGCCATGATATTTATCTTGATGAGATAAATCGTAAAATATTACATCTACTATCTCAAGGTATAAAAACGAAAAGTCTTCGTGATTATATAGACCTTTCCATGAGTGCTATTGAAAAACGAAAAAAACATCTTAAAGACTTGTTTTTGGTTGAAGATGGTAAGGATGAAACCTTATTAAATGAAGCAAGAAGTAAAGGATTTCTTTAAAAAACTGCTTTTTCAAAATTATTTCCATTTTAAAATTCCGTTCTATTTATTGTAAACAGTAATACTTACGGTTTTACCGTACTTATTGTGTGGTTTTTCCACAAGTAGAAAAGAATATTTGAAGTTATATTTGAAGTATCAACAATGTTATTCTTAATCCCTCTAACTAATTTGTTGAATTAATAGCAATTAATACACGGCCTTATACGAAGCGAGCGCAGACGTCTAGTATGAGGCTTTTTTTTAGAATAATACTTCCTTATAATCCCATACTTTTACAATAAATAAACCGAGATAAATAATTGCTACAATAAACTTTATAAAAGTAGAAGTTAAGAATCCAAGAAAAGAACCAAAAGCAGCTTTTAATGCTGTGTTGGTATCACTTTTGTTCATAAGTTCACCAATTAATGCGCCAACAAAAGGACCAATGATAATTCCAAATGGAATAGGAGAAAGCAATCCAACAACCAATCCAATTGAAGTTCCAATCATACCATATTTACTTCCGCCAAACCGTTTGGTTCCTATAGCTGGAATAATATAATCCAGAAACCAAATAAATATTGCAAACACCAATGTAATTATTAAAAACGGCCAGTTCATTGGTATGGCATCAGTAAAATGCAGAATTAAAAGCCCAGTCCAACTTGTAAGAGGTCCTGGCAAAACTGGTAAGAAGCTGCCAACTAAGCCTAAAACAATAAATAAAGCAGCAATAAAAAGTAACAATATATCCATTAATATTTTCCTGTATGACGCATTAAAAACAACTTTGTTACAATAGTTTGAACTAAAAAATTAGTTTAAACTAAATATTTAGTTATATTAGCAATATAGTTAGTAGAAACTATTTTGTCTAATTAAAAAGATTCCCAAACAAGTTGGGAAAATGAATATGAAATGAGCCATAACAATTCTTAAAACCAATTGAAATGTTTAATGGCGAATTATATCTGACCTAAAAAAACATTAAAATTAATACAGATGAAACAACTTACCAAAGCCGAAGAAGATATTATGCAAATTTTATGGAAGCTTAAACAAGCTAATGTAAAAGCAATTATTGATGAATTACCAAAGCCAAAGCCTGCATATAATACAGTTTCCACCATAGTACGTATTCTGGAGAGCAAAGGTTTTGTCGATTATGAAAAGCAAGGTAAAGGACATATTTACTTCCCTTTAGTTGCTAAGCAAGACTATAGCAATCAATCCATCAATAAGTTGGTCGATAATTATTTTCAGGGTTCGTTTAAAAGTATGGTGTCTTTTTTTGTGCAAAAAAATGATCTTGATATTAATGACATGGAAACATTATTAAAAGAGATAAACAAAAAAGAATAACGCTATGCTACACTACATTTTACAAACCATTGCATTTCAATTATTCTTTTTAATCATTTATGATGCTTTTTTAAGAAGAGAAACATTTTTTAATTGGAACAGAGCCTATTTATTAGTTACTACAGCTTTATCTGTTGTATTGCCATTTATAAGAATACAAAGTTTTAAAGATGTGGTTCCAAATGAATATATTGCTACTCTTCCAGAGGTAATTATTGGAAAACTATCACAACCAGAAGCCAATATAGCTCTAGAAACTGTAGTTGACGAGACTTCAAAATTTCAATTTTCATGGACGTATGTTTTCTATATTGGCGCAGCTGTTGCCTTTAGTATTTTTGTAGTTAAACTTGTAAAGATTATATTATTGGTTTACAAAAATCCTAAAGAATGGAAAGGTCAATTTCGTATTGTAACACTTCTAAAGAGCAATGTTGCTTTCTCTTTCTTTTACTATATATTTTTAGGAGAACGCATAAAAAAAGAGGACAAACCTATTATTTTAAAACATGAAGCTGTACATGTAAACCAAAAACATACCTTGGATTTATTGTTTTTTGAACTGTTAAGAATCGTGTTTTGGTTTAACCCTTTAATCTACATGTATCAAGTCAGAATAGCGTCTTTGCACGAATTTATTGCAGATGCCGAAGCTGTTAAGTCTAAAAACAAAAATCAATATTATCAAGATTTGCTAAGCCAAATTTTTGAAACCCAAAACGTGTCATTTATTAACGCGTTTTATAAAAAATCATTAATCAAAAAACGAATTGTTATGTTAAGTAAAGTAAAATCAAAACAGATTAATTTGGTAAAATATGCATTGCTCGTTCCCATGGTATTTGGGATGCTATTGTACACATCTTCTTATGCTCAAGATGGTCAAATCTCTGAAAATCTTCAAAATACTGAAACCACTCAAGAGCTTACAGACCAAGAGTTGAAAGATAAGTATTATGTCGAAATGCTTGATTTGTACAATACTGGAAATACAGCTGAGATTTTTAAAGATTCTGAAAATATTAGAAATAGGTATCTTAATACAAGAGAAGAATATTACAGATTCCAAGCAAACATGAAAGTTATGTTTGATAAAATGGGACACACTTATACTGGAGATCAAAAGGCGTTAAAAGAAAAACTAAACAGATCGTATGCTGACTATTTGGAATTCAAAAAAACTGATGAAGCCAAAGAAATTTGGGAGAACAATACAAGTGATGGTATTTTAAGAATAGTTGTAAATAAATTAGGAGACTTAAGCGAGGAAGAAAAAAAGGAACAGGAAAAGAAGATACAACTTATGATGAACGATGATTTTTTTCATAAACTTATAGTGACTGATGGCGCAGCTAGCTCTACAATGATGGCAGAACCTATGAAAGAGCCAACAGAGCAATCAAATGAAACAGTAAATGTTATAGAAACCCAATCCCTAGACCCAATTGAAGTGCCTTTTGCAAAAATTGATGAACCACCAATGCTGCCAAGTTGTGAAAATAAAGGAACTCAAGATGAACGTAGAGATTGTGTAGCAAGTGAAATTTCAGAGCATATAAAGAAAAATTTTAATCAAACATTAGCATGGAATTTAGGATTAACAGGCAAACAGCGTATCACAGTAGTATTTAAAATTGATACTAATGGTAATGTGTTTGGAGTGCGTTCTAGAGCACCACATCCAGATTTGGAAGCTGAGGTTATTAGAGTCATTAATACATTACCACAATTTACACCAGGAAAGCAAAATGGAGAAAAAGTGATAGTGCCTTACTCCTTGCCAATCATTTTTGAAGTAAGAGAGTCTCCAAATTCAATAATTTCTTATGTGCAAACGACAAATTCACCTTCTAAAGAGATTAGTGAAAAACAAGATATGCCAAATTTAACAGAAGTTCCTTTTGCAGTTATTGATGAGGCACCAACCTCTCCTAGTTGTAAAGACTTAGCAAATAACGATGAACGGAAAAGTTGCATAGCTAATCAAATTAGTAAACACGTTCAAAAGAATTTCAATGTAAAATTGGCTGAAAAATTAGGGTTAGTAGGTAGACAACGCATTAATGTTATTTTTAAAATTGACGTTAATGGTAATGTTATTGGAATTCGCTCTAGAGCACCACATCCAGATTTAGAGACTGAAGCTATTAGAGTCATTAAGACGTTACCACAATTTATCCCAGGAAAGCATAAAGGAGAACCAGTAATTGTACCTTATTCTTTACCAATTGTATTTGAAGTAAAAGCAGATGTTGATAAATCATCAGAAGGGTCAGGAATTTCACTAGGAGCATTTAATGTGCCTAGAGGTTCGGTTAAAGTTACTTTTGGAGATCGTGTATTAGTTGAAGGTGAAGATTATACTGTAAATTATCAAATAGGTAGAGTACAAATTTTAGATCCTAAAATACAAGCTTCAAACACGCCAATTCAGGTCTCAGTTAAAAACAATGCGAATAAAATTGAACATTTAACCGAAGTCCCTTTTGCAGTTATTGAACAAGTACCAACGTTTCCAGGATGTGAAACGCTCACAAATCAAAAAGAACTTAGAAAATGTATGTCTGATAAGATTTCAACTTTTGTGCAAAAGAAGTTTAATACAAATATAGCCTCAGAAGAAGGGTTAACTGGAAGACAACGTATTTCAGTTGTTTTCAAAATTGACACAACTGGTAATATTACTGGTATTCGTTCTAGAGCAGCAAGCCCAAAATTGGAAGATGAAGCTGCACGTGTTATTGGTTTGCTTCCAAAAATGAATCCAGGAAAACACGATGGTAAACATGTAATTGTACCATATTCATTACCAATAATTTTCCAAGTTGGGACTAGTAAATCTTTGGCAAATAAGGAAAAATCTACGGATTTAATGCCTTTTAAAATCATCGTTGAAACTACAGATAATGAAATTCAACTTAAATGTGAAAGTGGATGTGCATGGAAAGAATTAACTTTTGCTAGTAATGACATGAACAAAATACAGGCAATTAACCAACTTGGCATGACGCAACTTAATAAAGACAACATTTCTAATGATTCAGACTTAGCTAATTTTTTAATAACTTTAGAGAAAACTGAAAAAGGAATAAAACTTAAAGGTATTAAAGGTTCATCTTGGACTGATTTGAGTTTTTCACTTCCAATAGGTAAAAAACAAATAATTAATGAACTAGGTATGATAAATGAATAAATTAATAATTCTATTTTTAATATTAGCAGGTAAAGCCGAAGCCCAAACTTCGGCTTTACAGCTTGGAGATAGTTTGTATTTACATGGTAATTACACCAAAGCCATTGAAGCTTATAAGAGTTATAAAAATCAAGAAGACGTCTATCAAAACATTGCAAAGGCTTACATTACTTTGGGTAATTATGACGAAGCTTTGGTTAATTATGAAAACAGCTTAAAAGCGAACACAAAAGATGCTCTACTATTATTTGATTATGGCAAACTATTGGCAAGGGTAAAAAAATATAAAGAAGCGTTGGATGTGTTTTATCAACTTATAGATATTGATTATAAAAACCCAAATTACCATTATGAAAGCGGTTTAGTGTTACAGCATTTGGATGATTCAACAAGTCAGAATCGATTTCATAATGCTTTTGATTTAGATAAGACACATCAAAAAGCCATATTTCAAATAGCGAAGTTTCATTTAATAAAACGTCATCATAGTGTAGTCGATAAATATGTGGATATTGGATTAAAATCGTATGCAAATAATAAGGAACTCATCAGCTTAAAAGCACAAAATTTTTATTGGAAAGAAGACTATGAAGATGCAGCCAATTGGTTTGAAAAATTGATAGCGCTTAACGAATCGTCACAATTCATCCATGAAAAACTGAGCTTTTGCTATGACAGAAGTTATGAACCTGAAAAGGCTATTGAGCATCAACTCAAAGCTGTGAAATTTGACCCAAAAAACGCAACCAATTTGTTTATTCTTGGACAACTATATCAACGTGTAAACGACTATAAAAACGCTGAAAAATATTACCTAAGTGCATTGGCAATCAAGGACGTGCCTTTAGATGCAGAATACTCAAAACTAGCAACCGTTTACAACCTTCAAAAAAAAGAAAAGGAAGCCATTGATGCGTTCAAAAGAGCCATTCATGAAAACCCAGATAATCAGCATGCGCAATTTTTCTTGGTCTTGACTTTAGATAAATACTACAAAGATATTGATGCTCGTATCAAACTTTTTGAAAACTATAAAGAGAAGTTTCCCAAAAGCGTTTTTATTTCTTTTGCTGAACGAAAACTAAAAGAACTTAAAGAAGAAAAGCACATGAAGGCTGATTGATTGAAATCCTCTAAAAAAAATCGTACTTTTCCGCTTCAGTTTACAACAATGAAGCATCTTGCGATTTTTATTCTAATGCTATGCCTTTCCTCTTGCGAGTATTTCGATAAGAAAAAAGTGAACACCCAAGATATCGTCAATGAAGAATTACAAACTTTTAATTGGAACGACGTTGATGAATATCCAAGTTTTCAAGCTTGTGAATCGTCAGGCTCAAAGCAAGAAAGCAAACAATGCTTTGAAACTACACTAATCACTCACATTACAAACCGATTAAGCAAAAAAATTATTGTGGTTACTGAAAATGTGGAAGATACTGTTGTGATTAAATTTCATATTTCTGAAACAGGAAATTTAAGTGTTTTAAATATTAAAAATAAAGAAAACACTAAAGAGCAAATTCCAAATTTAGAAGCCCTTTTAACTTTAAGTCTAGATAGTTTACCTAAAATATTTCCAGCAATAAAAAGAGGGCAGCAGGTAAAAACGGAGTTTACCTTACCTATTGTAATTCAAGTGAATTAAACGACCTCGATATTATCATATTATATAAAACTATTGTTATTTTGGCGTAGAGTGTCTCCTAATTGAACGCAATCTTCTTGTCCACCGAAGCTAAAGCAGAGGAGGATTAAAACCTGATGGCTAGTTTATTCATTAAGCGCAAGGTTTCCACGTACAACCAAACCAGCGATACCAAAAGTCCCCAAGTTGCAATCCATTCTTTTTGTTTTGGTGCCTTGTTTTTATGACGCTCTATATAATCAAAATCTAGAAGTAGTGTAAATGATGCTACTATAGCTGCAATAACATTAAAAACGATTGCTACCCACGAAGTTCCCCAAAGAAATGATTTGATGCCAAAAAAGCTTAAAACCCAGGAAATAATATATACTAAAAATATACTTGCTGCAGCAGTGATGATAACACTTTTCAGCTTTTTAGTAACAACGACAATTCGTGTTTGATATAAAATTAATATAGTAAAAAAAGTCACTATAGTTACACCAATGGCTTGATAAGGTAGCTCGGGAAATTTCGCTCTGATGTAGGCACTAAAACCACCTAAAAAAAAACCTTTTGCAATGCAGTAAAGTGGTACTAGAAAAGGAGCCCAATGATGTCTTACGGAAATTACGATACTTATAATTATGGAAGCTAACATGCCTCCAAGTGTAAACCATCTTACGTTAGTGCCTTCACTATGAAGTTGCCAAATATAAACCGTAATTACCGCAATTACCGCAATACAAAAAAATGATTTTATGAGAATACCTAAAACAGACATCTTTTTTGTAGAAGCCGATTTATCATCCCAGAAAAAATCTGTAAATGCAGGATTAGAAGTTTTAAAATCACTTAATCTGCTCATAATTTAATTTTGTAGCCAATAGTGAAACTAAATGGAAAATTTTCATAGCCATCTAATAGAATAGAAAATAATTCGTTGTAAGATAAGGTTAAAAAACTGCTGTCGTTAAGTCTAATATCTGCACCTAAGTTAAATATAAAAGGCACTTCAAACCCATTTTCTTTAATAGTTATTGGTGCAATATCTGCAAGATCATTTAGTTCCTTTTTTCCTTCCTTCACAAAAACATATCGAGCTAAATCTAAACTAGTGTAGAAATTAAAGGTTTTTTTATTAATAATCCTAAAGCGATATCCAACAATAATTTGTGTAGCAGAATAATCAAAGTGACGAGAAGCAATAACCTGTTTCCCTTGAAAGTAAATTGAGTGTCGTGGTAATTCTGTTGCTTCTGAAAATTCAAATTCAAAACCTATGACTGCATTTTTTGAATTGTCTGGATTGATTAAAAAGGGGCTATTGCTAAATCCTGCAAAGCCGTTAAATCTAGTAAAAAGTTTTCCTTTGGGATTAATCTTATATTCAGGATCTTGTAAAAGGTTATATTGATCAATAAATGTTTTTAAACTCATTAACTTGAGCTTAACTTTATCTACACTAATATTTTTGTCAGACGTTAATTGCCCTAATAAAAGCTTGTATTCATATTTTCGATTACCATGGTCATCTTTTGTGTTTACCAGCTCTATTAAAGAGTCGTCTTTTTTTACAAAATAACGATCTTTTCCTCGTATAATATTCCAAAAAAGATTGATACTTCCAGCTGTTTCTTTAAATAATCGATACGTACTATCATCGATCGTGTAGGTTTCTTGAGATACAGAGAGATAAGATATCAAGCAAAATGCAAAACTTAAAATAAATTTTTTCATAATTTACTTAATTTGGGTACTATGTAAAGCTATAAAAAATAAATGACAACGCACTATTTTTTAAAAGTACGTCCTTTCCATTTATATTTAAAAAACATGGAATAAAAGGTTACTGCAATCACAAAAAACGGATACATCAAACTGTTGAAAGGATAAAAGACCAAGCTATAATTTTGTTTGTAAAAACGTGATGACCTTAAAATAAAAAGAAAATCAATACTGAATTTGATAATATAGAAAGCAGCCAATATTCTCCATGATACGAATCCTAAAATTACAAAAGTAAAACAAGTAACAAGTGAGGCATTTATCAATAACACAACAAAAGCAAGTGTTTTATTATATGCGTTATTGTAAGATGAAGTTTTTGAGGCCCAACGAATACGCTGATTAAAAAGAGCCTTCAAAGTTGGTTCAGGTTTCGTGCGTACTATGGCGTCTTGTGTTTTTAAATATTGAACGTCATTTGGATAGTTCTTAACCATTTTTTCCATCAAGAACAAATCGTCACCACTTGCTATATTATTGTTGCCATCAAAGCCATTAAGTTCTATAAAAACAGGTTTTGAATAACACAAATTGGCACCATTGCACAAAAAAGGGTTGCCAATACCAAAACCTGCAACTGTTGCTGTTTGTAAACTTAAAAAATCATGCAATTGAAAATTGTCTAAAATCGTATTGGAAACTTCATAAGTTACAGGAGCAACAATCAATTTTGGGGATTTATTTTTTATAAATGCATCAAAAGTTTGAAGCCATAAAGATGGAACAGTGCAGTCAGCATCAGTTGTAATAATCCATTCATATTTTGATTTTAACATAGCAGTTTGTATGGCATCTTTTTTGGGCGAATTACTTTGTCTATTATTTTTGATGATTGATATTTCAGAAAAGTCTTCACATTTTCTTCTGTTTAAATAGTCTTCAATAATATCTACAGAATTATCTTCGGAATCATCATCAACCAAAATAATTTCGAACAATGATTTTGGGTATTTTATAGAGCAGATGGAATTCAATAAGGCTTCAAGGTTTTTAGCTTCATTTCGAAAAGGAATGATAATAGAAAATCTAGAAATTGGATTTTCAAACTCTGAACGAAAGGGTTTAATCTTATTATAAGCGACATACAAAAGGCTTATAAAAATCACATAAAGTGCTGTTATGATACCAAAAACAACAATCATTCTGAATCAGGTTTACGTGCTGAACGCATTAAGTTTGTGGCATTAAATCGTATGACAAAAAAGCTGCCAATAATACTGGGAATCACAAAATTAAGAATCCACATCATGGTAATTATACTCAAAATGGTTAAATCATTCACGTCAACAATTTCAAAAACATATAGGGCGACGCTTCCTTTAATAACAACATCAAATATAAAAACTGAAGGAATAATTGACGCTAATAAATACATGGATGTAATGACTACCATAGCGTTAAAATAATAAACATCTACTCCAAAAAGGGTGAGTAAAAAATAAAATTGGAATGAAAAAGTAAAGTAGCGAATCACAGAATACAGAACATTCTTTAAATGCACTTCTCTTGAAATATTTTTTACGAAATCAACTACTTTCACAAAAGAAAACCCTTTAACCGTAATGTTAGTTTGTTTTCCTTTAAACATGGTAAAAGACAAAATGACCATGAGAATAATTAAAAATCTTCCTAGTTTATAGTATGAAATTTCAGGGTTGTAAGTATAGATAAAAAAGGAAAACCCTATTATGCCAAACACAGTTGTCACAGTCATTTGCATCATGTGGCTTAATAGGTTTAGCAACATAACTTTTCGTCTTTTTGAAGATTTATAATAAATGGCTTTGGCGGCATAATCTCCAATTCTGTTTGGTGTAAAAAGAGAAGCGGTTAAAGCCGCTAATGACTGTTTCAAGGCGTCATAAAATGAAATTTCCTGTACAATTTGCACTAGATTCTTCCATTTTAAAATTTCAAAAAACCAGTTAAAAACGGTTAAAATCAACAAAAAAAGTACGTTTTTTAACGAAAAAGCATCATTTTCTTTCAAAAAATCAATAAAAACAGTAAAATTTAAATGCTCATTTGTCGTTAATCTATTATGTGTAAAATAAAAAGCACCAATAACTATACTTAACTTAATAAGCATATAAAACAATTGCTTAGTTTTGTATGGAAGGCCACCTATCATTTACTAGAGTTATTCAAATTATCACAAATTAAAACTATTATTATAAAATGACCTTGATTATTAAAAAATATAAAAGATATTTATTCTGTTTTATGTTTATATGTGGAATGTCTTTTGTCTATGGTCAAAGGGATACAGATAAGTTTAGGCTGCAATTGGCAATTGGTGTAAATAATCCGATAGATAATGGAGAAAACGATGGTTACTACAGTAAGTCATTAAATTTGCCAACGATAAATTTAGGTCTTCAATACATGTTTAAGCCTAATTTAGGAGCAAAATTAGATTTTGGCTTCAATAGAGCAGTAAATGCTGATGGTTCATTAGAGTTTAAATTGAACTATACTAGAGTTAATGCGCAAATTGTTTATGATTTCACAAATGTTCTAAACTTTTTACCAGAACCAATGTCTATTCAAGCTCATGCTGGACCTGGAATGAGTTTTACAAAGCCTTTAGCAAATGATTCCGAAAACACATATACTTATTTAAATGGACTGATAGGATTAGAACTGTATTATAAAATATCTCGTACACTTGCTGTGTTTGGAGATGTTGGTTATGCAAAAGCGCTATCAAATAAAGATAAATATGATACAGAAATTGATGGTTTTTCTTTTAATGGTGATTTAGTTTATGCTACTGTTGGGCTTTCAGTTGCATTAAGTGGTTGTAGATATTGTAATTAATGAGCAAAGAACGTATTATTTTAGGTATTGACCCTGGAACCACTATAATGGGTTTTGGTCTTATTAAGGTAGTTGGAAAACAAATGGAGTTCATTCAACTTAATGAGCTCAACCTCAAAAAGTACGACGATCATTACCTAAAGCTTAAACTCATTTTCGAAAGAACGATTGAACTCGTCGACACACATCATCCAGATGAAATAGCTATAGAAGCGCCATTCTTTGGAAAAAACGTGCAAAGTATGCTTAAATTAGGAAGAGCGCAAGGAGTGGCTATGGCTGCTGGTTTGTCCAGACAAATTCCGATTACAGAATACTTGCCAAAAAAGATAAAAATGGCCATTACTGGAAATGGGAACGCGAGTAAAGAACAAGTGGCAAAAATGCTACAAAGTCTACTGAATCTTAAAACCTTGCCGAAAAACTTGGATGCTACAGATGGTTTGGCTGCAGCAGTATGCCATTTCTACAATTCAGGGAAAATAACTGTTGGGAAAAGTTATTCTGGTTGGGATGCTTTTGTGAAGCAGAATCAGAATCGAGTAAAAAAGTAGGCAGTATTCAGTTGCAGTTTACACTCTGTTTTAAGTTGAATTAAATATGTAAAAGAATATGGATTCTGGTTGTTTGAGTAAGAGTTCTTCTCCTTTGGGGAAGTTAGAAGGGGCTGGCATATACATCCACATACCATTTTGCAAGCAAGCCTGTCATTATTGTGATTTTCATTTTTCTACTTCATTAAAGAAAAAGGATGAGTTACTTCTGGCTTTAGTGAAAGAATTGCAGCTTCGAAAAAGTGAACTCAAAAATCAAATTATAGAAACCATCTATTTTGGCGGAGGCACACCTTCGTTATTGACAATTGAAGAATTAAGATTGTTGATTGATGAGGTTTATAAAAACTATAAAGTTGTAAAAACCCCTGAAATTACATTAGAAGCAAACCCAGATGATTTAATGTCAGTTCGAGCGCAGACGAGAACTATTTTTGAAGATTATAAAAGTATAGGAATCAATAGACTGAGTATCGGAATCCAATCATTTTTTGAAGACGATTTACAAAGTATGAATCGTGCACATAATGCTAATGAAGCTAGGGAATGTTTACAAGACGCAACTAAGCATTTTGATAATATCACGATTGATTTAATTTACGGCATCCCAAAGATGAACCCTGATAAATGGAATGAGAATTTACAAATGGCTTTCCAGTTTGGTGTCAATCATATTTCAAGTTATGCTCTAACCGTTGAGCCTAAAACGGCATTAGCAAGTTTTATTAAAAAGGGAAGTTATCCACCAATTGATGAAGAATTAGCGTTGCAGCATTTTAATCACTTAGTTACAGAAACTGAAAAGCAAGGATTTGTACATTATGAGATTTCAAATTTTGGTAAGCCCAATTATTTTTCAAAGCACAATACAAGTTATTGGCAAGGGAAATCTTATATAGGAATTGGACCTTCTGCGCATTCTTTTAGCGGTAAAGAGCGAAGTTGGAACATTGCAAATAATGTAAAATATATTAAGTCTGTTGAACAAGATGAGTTGCCTTCAACAGTTGAAATACTTTCAGAAAAAGATTGTTATAATGAATATATAATGACAGGATTACGTACCATTTGGGGAATTTCATTATTGAAAATTAAAGACGATTTTGGTGCAGAAATTAGTGAGCGCCTTTTAAAATCGGTTCAACCTTACTTAGATAAAAACCTATTAGAAATTAAAGACCAACAAATTGTAGCTACCCAAAAGGGTAAGTTTTTAATAGATGGAATAGCTTCAGATTTATTTATGATTTGATTATATTTGAGACATGCTCGCAACTATACAATACAATTCACTAAGATTAAAAATAGACTTATCAAAACCTTTGGATATTTCCATTCCACTAAGTGCATCCAAAAAAAATGTAAATGCATGGTACATTGATGAACCAATTATTGAGCCAGTGGTAATAGATGGTTGGACAGCTTCAGTAGTCGAAGGAGCTTCTATAAACTTCAACAATATTAAGTTTAATCCACATGCTCATGGTACTCACACAGAATGTGTTGGACACATTACAGAAAAAGTTCATAGCATCAATAAAAATTTAAAGCAATTTTTCTTTTTGGCTGAGGTGATAACAGTAGCTCCTGAGAATTATTTGAAAGACTTTGTTATATCAAAAAAACAGCTTCAGTTTGCTCTTGGGAATAAAAAAAGAGATGCTCTAGTTGTTAGGACAATACCAAATACTAAAGAGAAACTATCTGCGCAATACTCAAATACCAATTGGCCATATTTTCAGCAAGATGCCATGGAATACTTAGTCAAAAAAGGAATCAAACACCTTTTAATTGATTTGCCAAGTGTTGATAGAGAAAAGGATGGAGGTGAATTACGTTGCCATAATACCTTTTGGAACGCCAAAGGTAAATTGAGATTAGATGCTACTATTACAGAGTTTATTTATGTAGCAAATAAAATAAAGGATGGCAAATATTTTCTGAACCTTCAAATTGCACCTTTTGAAAATGATGCTTCACCAAGCAAACCAATTCTCTATAAAATTGAAGAATAATGCATATAGATCAAATAAGAGATTATTGTCTCTCAAAAAAGGCAGCAACTGAAAGTTTTCCTTTTGATGAAAGCACACTTGTCTTTAAGGTTATGAATAAAATGTTTTTAATGACACCACTCAATAAATGGGATCAAGGTGAATCTTCTATAACAGTTAAATGTGACCCAGAATATACAATTGAGTTGAGAGAACAATATGAGAGTGTTTATGCTGGGCCTTATGTAAGTAATAAGCATTGGAATAGTTTGGCGCTTTTTAAAAACGAACTATCTCCTAAATTGGTTTTAGAACTTATTGATCATAGTTATGATATGGTTGTAAAAGGGATGACTAAAAAAATGAAAGTAGAATTAGCAGCACTTTGATACAATATAAAAACCTTTAAAGTTGTATTATTGCAACACAAAAATCAGCCATGAGTATATCAAGAGAATTACAAAAGAGAAGCCAAGATAAATGTGAGCTATGCAGTAGTAATGAACCAGTACAAATTTATAATGTACCACCTTCAAAAGACGAGAATTTAGATAATTCTTTAATGGCTTGTAATGTTTGTATAAATCAAATTGAAAACCCTGATACAACAAATGCAAACCATTGGAGATGCTTAAATGATAGTATGTGGAGTGAACATAAACCTGTTCAAGTAATCGCGTGGAGAATGCTCTCAAGATTAAGAAAAGAAGGTTGGCCACAGGATTTATTAGACATGATGTACCTTGATGAAGAAACACTTGAATTTGCTAAAGCAACAGGAGAAGGAGAGGCTGATCCTGAAAAAATAATTCATAGAGATGTAAACGGAGTTGTTTTAGAAGCTGGAGATTCCGTTGTACTTATTAAAGATCTTAAGGTAAAGGGGTCAAATCTTGTTGCAAAGCAAGGAACTGCAGTTAGAAATATTAGATTAGATCATGAGAACGCAGACTATATTGAAGGTAAAGTTGGACCTACACAAATAGTTATTATTACACAATACGTCAAAAAACTATAATTTATTTAGCGTAGCTAAATCACTTCATTACAAATATGTAATTAGCTACAAATTAATAAATTATGTTTAATTCATAATTGAGAAGTCATATTAAATATGTATATTTATAAGGCTTTATCAAAGCATTTTTTTTCGTCAATCGAATTTTTTATTTGAAAGTTTTAATCAGTTTTATGTGGTTAAAACCAAGCATATACTAACTTAAATTTGACACATGAAAACTATCAAACACATTATTAAAGGATTACTTATTCTAGTATTTCTTTCACCAATCACTATTTTTTCCCAAACACAAGATCAATTATTTGTTAAAGTAAAAACCATGCATTGGAACATGGATTTGGCAGATTTCTCAATGCAAGACTGGAAAGCTGTAGAGCTTGAATATTTCAATAAGGTTACTTTGCAAAACGAATACATTTTGTCAACTACTGTGCTTCAACATCATTTTACTGGAGATAGTTCTGAAGTTTTATTTATAACAGTATTTAGCTCATGGAATAATATTGATTTAGCAACCCAACGCACCAATGAATTAGTTGAAAAAGCATGGCCAAATGAAGAAGACCGAAAAGCCTTCTTAAAAAAACAAGCTAAGTTTTATGCTAATGAACATTCAGATGAAATTTATAAAAGTATTCCTGGTGCTATACGTTTAGAAGAAACTGATTTACCATTATTATATTATGTAAGAACTAGTTATTATTCATTTCCAGAAGAAGGAACCAAAGAAGAGTTTCAATCACTTCTCAATGAATATAATGAGGTTGTAACTAATAATAATGAGTTTTATAAAGGTTACTATCCACAAATGCATTTTTACGGTTCAGATAGAACAGAATTTTTAGAAGTATTTTGTGCAGAAACACTTGCTAGCTTAGAAAAGGGAATTGCAAAACAAGGCGAATTATTTAGAGCACATTGGTCAGATCAAAAAGCACAAGATGAATATAATGACAAGTATGGTAAGTATTTAACAGGTATACATAGTGACCGAATTTTTAGCTCAGTACCTGATTTATATAAACCATTACCACAAAATTAGAAAAACGGTTTTATATTTCTGTAAACTGAAGGTGACATTAGTTTTATAGATTTAAACTGCCTATTGAAATTTGAAATATTATTGAAACCTGATTGATCTGCTATTTCTGCAATTGATAAAGTTTCTTTAGACAGTAATAGTTTGCAAGCATTTTCAATGCGCAATTCGTTTAAGAACTCAAAATAAGATTTATCAGTACGTTTTTTAAAGTACTTACAAAAGGCATTTTTTGTCATAACCGAAACTTGAGCTACATCATCTAAGCTAATTTGTTTGTGGTAATTTTGCATGGTAAAGCCCATAACATCTCTCATGCGCTTACCTTCGCTATCAGTATATTTTTTGTCATAAATGAATGACGATAATGGCAGCGATTTGGATCTTGAAAGTATTTTTAAAATTTCAAGAAAAATAATAAATTTTTGAAATTTACTGCACTCATTTAGTTGTGTAAAAAGACCTCCTAATTTGTTTGATTTTAATGAGACTTTGAATCCATAATTTACTTTTTTAAAGAATGTTTTCAGCTCTCTTAACTCCTCTAATTCAAAAAAATGATTGCCGAAAGCAGTTTCAGAAAAGAAAAGTGTCAACATTACAGACATTTTATTAGTGAAAGAATCACTTTTAAAAACATGTGGTAAATTACTGCCAATAGCTAGTACGTCTCCTTTTTTATAATAGTTAATAGTATCACCAACTATTAAAGTGCCTTCTCCTTTAGCAATATAGCTTACCTGGATTTCTTCATGCTGATGAAATTTATCAAAGAATATCAACTCCCTATCTTCTTGATAAATTAAGGCATCATGCTCAGGTTTTGGTATTTTAAATGGTAATATTTTCATATTGCTAATGTATGCTAATAATATTCATAATATTAATATATATTGTAATATTGGATAATATAGTATGTTTATTGGATAAAAAGGCATTATTTTTTATTTGAAATCCCAACTACATTTACCAAAAACAAATTTAATTACTATGAGTTTAAAATGGGAAGGCGTAATGCCAGCAGTAACAACAAAGTTCACAGATAATGACACTTTGGATTTAACAATGTTTGAAACTAATATTAAGGCACAATTAGATGCTGGAGTTCATGGAATTGTTTTAGGAGGAACACTTGGTGAAGCAAGTACTTTATTAGATGAAGAGAAAAGTATTCTAACACAAGAAACTGTAAAAATTGTTAATAGTAAAGTGCCAGTGTTAATGAATGTTGCAGAGCAATCTACAAAAGGTGCAATAGCAGCAGCTCAAAAGGCAGAAAGCGATGGGGCCAATGGGTTAATGATGTTGCCACCAATGCGTTATAAAGCAGGTGATAGAGAGACAGTAGAGTATTTTAAAGCGGTAGCCAACAATACTTCATTACCAATAATGATTTATAATAACCCTGTAGATTATAAGATTGAAGTGACTTTAGATATGTTTGAAGAGCTAATAAAGTGCGATAATATTGAGGCTGTCAAAGAATCAACAAGAGACATTTCAAATGTAACGCGTATAAAAAACCGTTTTGGAGATAGACTAAAAATAATGACTGGAGTAGATACTGTTGCTTTAGAGAGTTTATTAATGGGAGCAGATGGTTGGATTGCAGGATTAGTATGTGCTTTTCCAAAAGAAACTGTAGCAATATATGAACTTCAAAAAGCAGGGAGAATCAAGGAAGCTATAGAAATTTATCGATGGTTTTTACCATTGCTAGAGTTAGATATAAACCCTAAATTAGTGCAAAATATTAAACTGGCTGAGGTAGCAACTGGAATTGGAACAGAAAACGTTCGTGCGCCACGTTTACCTCTCTTTGGAGAAGAAAGAAAAAAAGTACTAGCTGTTATAGCTAAAGGTATGCGAACAAGACCAACATTACCTGAATATAAAAATTTGCAAGCGTTAGTATAGCATGAAAATATGTTAGAAATAAGACCAACATATGAGCATTGTAATAAATCATTGCCTTACGATTCTAGAGAAGCAATGATTTGTACATTTGAATGTACCAATTGTAAAGATTGCGTTGAGAAGATATTACAACATACATGTCCTAACTGTGGAGGTGGTTTCGAAAAACGATCAATGAGACCAAAAAAATTATTAGAAAAATATCCCGTTTCAACAAAAATAGTACACAAACCTATTAATGTTGAAGCGCATATAAAACGAATTAAGAATAATTAAGTTTGTCATTCCGACTTGATGCGGAATCCACAATATAACTAAAAACCAAAAGATTCCAGCCTTCGCAGGAATGACATAAATATTATGATAACAGGAAAAAATTATTTAGGAAATCAACTATCAGCAACAGGAAGTAAAACCTACAAAACATTCAACCCTCAATTAAATATTGAGAATGAATATACTTTTTTTGAAGCTACTTCAAATGAGATAAACGAAGCTGTTGAGATTGCCGCCAAAGCATTTAAGTCTTTTAGACATACCTCAGGAGCTCAAAAGGCAAAATTTTTAAATGCCATTGCTGATGAAATTTTGGCTTTGGATGATAAGCTTATCAGCGTTTATTGCGCTGAATCTGGATTACCAGAAGGTAGAGCTAAAGGTGAACGTGGGCGCACAATTTTTCAGCTAAGATCATTTGCTGAATTAGTAGCAGATGGTTCTTGGGTAGAAGCTACAATAGATACTGCAATTCCTGATAGACAACCAATGCCAAAATCAGATATTCGAAAAATAAATATTCCTTTAGGACCAGTTGTGGTTTTTGGTGCGAGTAATTTTCCATTAGCTTATTCAACAGCTGGAGGAGACACTGCAGCAGCACTAGCATCAGGTTGTCCAGTTATTGTAAAATCACACCCAATGCATGCTGGCACTGGAGAATTAGTAGCATCTGCAATTATTAAGGCAGCCGAAAAAACAAACATGCCAAATGGCGTTTTCTCAAATCTTAATAGTTCGGGAATAGAAGTTGGTGTGCAATTAGTAAAACATCCAGAAGTAAAAGCAGTTGGCTTTACAGGAAGTATTAGAGGAGGTCGTGCTTTACTTGATTTAGCAGCGCAACGTGTAGAGCCAATTCCGGTTTTTGCAGAAATGGGAAGTATCAATCCTGTGGTTATGTTGCCAAATGCATTAAAGAATAGAAATGAAGCACTGGCCAAAACATATGCAAGCTCAATCACACTTGGGACTGGGCAATTTTGTACAAATCCAGGATTAATTATTGGTCTAAAAAGCGATGATTTAACTAATTTTATTTCTACACTAGCTGAAGAAATTGTAAAAATTGAACCTTCTTGTATGTTGCATCCTAATATTTTTGGTGCTTATGAGAGTAATAAAGCGAAAGCTTTGGCTCAACCAGAATTAAAAGTTGTTGCCAATTATGGTAATGATATACAGGAAAATTATGCAAGACAAGCGATTACAACTGTTGAAGGCAAAACATTTTTAGCAAATACGACACTACACCAAGAAGTTTTTGGGCCTTTTTCTATGGTAGTACAATGTGATAATATTGACCAAATGGAAGCAATAATAAGTAATCTTGAAGGTCAACTTACAGGAACATTAATTGCTGATGATGAAGCCGATAAGTATTCAAATATCATTTCAGCATTACAAAATAGAGTTGGACGTGTAATTTTCAACGGAGTGCCAACAGGAGTTGAGGTTTGTCCTTCCATGGTTCATGGTGGTCCTTATCCTGCTTCAACAGATAGTAGGTTTACAGCAGTAGGAATAAATTCTATAAAACGTTGGGTAAGACCTTTCAGTTATCAAGATTGGCCTAATAATTTATTGCCTGATGAATTAAAAAATGAAAACCCATTAGAAATTATAAGAACCGTAAATGGAAACCTTTCGAATGAAAATATTTAACAGTTAAAAGCCTAATCATGAAGAACTTCAAGTTTTTATTAATCTTTGTTTTATTTGGATTTTTCTCATTTAAATCAATGTCAGATTCCGATAAATTAAACGCAATTATCACAAAATATGAAGCAGATAGAGATTATGACTTTAAATGGAATGAATCCGTTGAGAATACCATCAAATATTATCAAGCTGAAGCTGATTTTGCAAAGGACCTAAAAGAAGAATTAGGAAAGGTTCCTCTAGAAGGCTTATCTAAGACAGAACAAATTTCAAGAAACCTACTGATGTTTGTTTTGCAAGATAAAATTGATGAGCATACTTATAAAATGTATTTAAACACAATCACGAACGAAAATGCGTTTCATTTGAATTTAAGTAGAATGGGGAAAAGGGCGTTTGAAAATAAGAAAGAAGTAACTAACTATCTAAAACGTCTAGATGATTTGCCACAAAGAATTAATTATAATATAGACTTGCTAAAAGCTGCAATAAAAGAGGGCATGGCACAGCCAAGAGCAGTTTTTAATAATTATGATGATACTTATAACAAACACATAGTTTTAGATGTCACTAAAAGTGAGTTTTATAAACCATTTCTAAATTTGCCAGAAGCCTTTTCAGCAACATTAAAAGATTCTATTATAAAGGCTGCCAAAGTGAGTGTTCAAAAAAATGCAGTTGAACAATACAAAAAAATTAAAAGCTTTTTTGAAGACGAATATTTTCCAAACACCAGAAAAAGTTTGGGGATTTCTACAACTCCAAATGGTGTAGATTTCTATCAAAATAGAATCAATTTTTTTACAACAAGCACACAATATACAGCGGACGATATTCATCAAATTGGGATAAATGAAGTGGCTAGAATTAAATCTGAAATGCAAGCTATTATTGATGATTTAGGATTCAAAGGTAGTTTTG